>MPMF02349427.1_pt1 | contig 33340 bp, 28 predicted proteins | sample 1617271 | NCBI WGS metagenome assembly MPMF02 (sample SAMN05944812, study PRJNA350692) | marine metagenome | biome: marine; feature: ODZ; material: water; isolation source: 120 m water sample prefiltered with 30 um filter, filtered on to 0.2 um... | place: Pacific Ocean | collected 2012-04-09... | reverse complement strand
TTTTTCTCGCCTGAGGTGATCCAGTTGGCCAAATAGGTGAGTGCAGGCTGCACGGCCTTCTGGTCGGACCACACCTGAGCGGCCTTCTGCGCGACCTGTTCCGGAAGCAACATCCGCTCACTCGTCAGGTTGATGTATTCAAGATTCTCTGAAATATTGCTCTCTCCACCGACCGGCAGGGATTGCAGTTGCAGGCCATAATCCTCCAAAGTCGGGACCATTGCCGGGTGAGAAAAATCGCCGGCGGCACCGGGGGATCCATCCGCCACCAAGATCAAATTGCATCTACCTGCGACATCGAGCATCTCGGAGATCGCATCGATCCCGATAAAAGCGTTCCGTGGCAACTGCTGGCTCGGGCTGAGAGAAAAACCGCCCAAGGCATTTTCGGAAATGATTTCCGACACTCTAAATTGTCGCCGCCGAACCGATTCGGTTTTTTGTCCCAAGGGGCTCTCTGCCGGAATCACACTAAAGCGACCGATCTGCAAAACCACCCGGTCCCCGACTTGGACATCGAGATAACGGGACGATGCGAGACGGCTTGTAAGGACAATTTCATCGCCTGTAGGACTTGTTTCCGGCCCCCCCTGCCCGAGCTTCCAAAAACCCCGGTTGCAACCGATGACCGTTACGCCCGCAGCAACTTGCCCATCGCGCTGATTTTTGATCGACCCACGAACGAGAATTGCAGATTCCGCCAACTTGTCCTTTTTTTGAAAACCAGCGTCTTCGCGAATTTGGTCGATCAGGCTGTCTTGAAAAAACACATCGGTAATGACAATCTCCTCGACATTACCGAGTCGCTCTAGAACCAGTCTGCGGAGACTACCACGCATGGAGTCACCCACCAGCAGTGCACCGGTGAGCACCGTTGCGGTGGTCGCAACCGCCAACAACAGCGCAACGTTCAAGCGGCGATGGTATCGCAGGCTTACAATCGCAAGACGGAAAAAGGACATCCGCCCCTTCCAGTGCTCGGGCCAAATGTTTTGTGAAAAATCATCTTCTGTTATAGTCGCTCTTTTGCCTCACGGCATCTGGCCAATCTGAGAAAAGAGGGTGTGCCTCCAAGGTCGCTTTAAGAAATGTTAGTCGAGAGTCCGAAATTGACGTTCTCTTTAGGCTGTGCGATCTCGCAGGTCTCGAGAGCATCACGTACAATTTCGAGCATGTACAAATGCTTCCTTCGCTTGGCCAAATGCAGTCTTTTTGTCCTTGGGCACTTCGCCCAACTCTCTGCATCGGCTGATGGGACCAGCGACCTCGGTGCCGTCGCCACTGTCCACCCGACCGCCACTCGTGCCGGGCTCAAGGCCCTCTCAGAGGGAGGCAACGCCATCGATGCGGCAGTTGCAGCAGCACTCACACTTGGAGTGGTCGATTGTCACAACTCCGGGATTGGTGGAGGCTGTTTTATCCTGCTGCACCTACCGGACGGCAAACTTATCGCAATCGATGGCCGTGAAACCGCACCGGAGCATGCAACCGATGATCGCTATTTTGATGACGGCAAACTGCAACCGGAACGAAGTCGTATCGGCCCACTTGCGGTCGGCACCCCCGGCGCTCTTGCCGCCTATGCCTATGCCGTAGAAAAGTTTGGTCGTATGTCACTCGGCAAACTGCTGCTCCCGGCAGCGGAGATTGCCGAGAAGGGATTTGCGATCGATCCCACCTTTGCGGTGCGGCTCGCTGCGGAGACGCGAGCACTTGCTCGTTTTGAAGGCTCCCGCAATCTTCTATTGCAGGCAGACGGCAGACCCTATCGGCAAGGAGATCTGTTGCGAATGCCCGATCTGGCCCGGACCTATCGATCCATTGCCGGTGAGGGAACGGACTGGTTTTATCGCGGACCGTTTGCCAGACAGGTTGGAACCTGGATGCAGCAGCATGGTGGTGTTCTCTCGGCCGAAGACTTTGGCAGCTACCGCGTGCAGCGGCGGCAACCGATTATAAGCAGCTATCGGGGCCGCACCATTGTCGGTTTTCCGCCGCCGAGCAGTGGTGGAGTGCATGTGGCAGAAATCCTCAATATTCTTGAACATTTTGACCTTAAAGATGCCACCGATGCGCAAGTTGTTCATTTGACGACCGAAGCGATGAAACTTGCTTTTGCCGACCGAGCTTACTGGCTCGGAGACCCTGCGTTTACAAATATTCCCCGCGGCCTGATCGACAAAAAGTATGCCCGCGAGCTAGCGCGGGGAAAAATCGATCCTGTTCAGGCCAGCCCGGTCAAACAACACGGCTTGCCCCCCAACGCCACGGAAAACGTGTTCGGAAAGCATACCACCCACATCGCAGCAGCCGATACGAAAGGCTATTGGGTTGCGATCACAACAACGGTCAATACGCCATTCGGGTCCAAAGTCATCGTTCCCGGGACCGGTGTGGTACTCAACAATCAAATGGATGATTTTTCTATTGCCCCGGGCGTTCCGAATGCTTTCGGGCTCATCGGTGCCAAAGCCAACCGCCTACAAGCGGGCAAACGCCCCCTTTCGAGTATGAGCCCTACAATCATGCTCGTTGGTGAAAAACCACAACTCACCCTAGGTGCAGCGGGAGGGCCTCGCATCATCAGCCAGGTGGTGCTCACGATCATACGCATGGTCGATCGGGGCATGCCGCTTGCGGAAGCCGTTGCCGCTCCGCGCTTCCATCATCAATGGCGACCGGACCAACTTTTTATTGAAACGACTGGCGACAATTTTACCTTTCCCGAACCACTGATTGAGAATTTACGCAAACGCGGCCACATCGTGACGGCCATGCCGTATGCGGGTGTCACAGAGTGCGTCGGCTACTCAGTGGCTGGCAAGTTGATTGCCGTGACAGACCCTCGCCTGCCAAAGGTAGCGTCTTCTGGCAAAGAGTCTGCGGAAAGAAACAACCGCTAATCGCGCGCACGCAGCACAAAATACAACAGCGTCATCACCGCCTGCAGCGTTGCCGCCACATAGGTAAGTGCAGCCGCATTGAGTACCTTATTGACATAGGACATTTCCGCGGCGGGAACGATTCCCAATGCGACCAACTCGTGTTTTGCTCGCGCACTGGCATCAAATTCCACCGGTAAATTTACCAGTTGGAAGAAGACAACAACGCTAAAGATCCCAATACCGAGAAACAAAAGCGGCTGCCAGGAAAACATCAGGCCAAAAATGCACATCCAGATGCCCGCACCACTGCCGATACTCGCGGCCGGAACGATCGCATTGCGAACGACTAGGGGTTTGTAATTCCGGGCATCTTGAATGGCATGTCCCGCTTCGTGGGCGGCGATCCCAACGGCAGCGAGGGAACGGTTTTGATAGACTTGCGTGCTGAGCCGCAAAACTTTTCCACGGGGATCGTAGTGATCGCTCAACTTGCCACCGATCTGCTCAATCGAAACGTTGCCGAGCCCCGCCGAGTCGAGTACATGGCGGGCGGCCGCCGCACCACTGAGTGTGGCTGGTTGCTTAGATGCTTGTCCATAGGCCGAGTGGATGCGAAACTGGGCCCAAAGGCCCAACGCCAATGGAGGTAGGATCAACATCCAATAGAGCGAGTCGAAAAATTACATTTGGAAGCCTTTCGCTATTTTCTTTTGTGCAGCGCCTTTCGAGACTCCGGACCACTGAGACCGACGCCCATCGGCTATGCCATCATACGTGTTTGGCGAGGGCCACGTTCCTCAAAACGGGGCCGAATTCATCCTCCGAACCGGAAAAATCCCCCGATTTGTTGGCGGGATGGACCAACGGGGCCCCATCCTGCCTGTTAAGATATTTTTACATAATCTGGAGCCGGGAAAAGGCCGAAATCGGTATAAGGCGCTCTAGAAGAGACCAGAGGAGCGGACACCACTGAGAGGATGCCATTCGTTTCCTCGCCCGCACGCCTGGCAGCGTAGCCGTTATTTTGAAACCGTCACCCCCTCAGAGAGATATTCTCATGCATTTGCGGCTGCTTTTTGCCTGCCTGATTGTCCTCTCACTGCCGCTCGGCGGCTGTCGCAAAGAGCCGGCAAGCGAACCTGAAAGTACAGTGGTCGGCTTCAATGATGTTCCGGACGAGCAATTACAGGCAATGATCGATGAAGCGCTCCGCTACACGTTCAATGAGCGGCGATTGAGTCTGGATGTGAATGCCGCATGGCAAATTCTGCACGGGGCACTCCCGTTCGGAACCCACTTTCAGGTTCGAAATGGCGACGAGGCCGTCTCGGCGATGCAGTGGGTTCTCGATGGCAACCAAATGAAGGGTTGGACGTTGCGTCATGGCACCAAGGATCTTCCGGGGAACCGTCGTGGACTGAAGATGGTCATGGAGCCGGGCACGAAGACCGGTCAGGGACATGAGGACCAATGGCTCGCGGTAATGTCGCAATGTGGTTTTGAAAAAGACCAGAAAATTCTCTTCCAGGGGCAGGAGTACCAACTGTGGGATGTCGTGCAGCAGTCGATGTCAGACATCTATCCCGGCAAAGAGTGCAGTTGGTCGTTGATTGCTCTGACCCGCTATCTGGACGATTTTGACCAGGAGTGGAAATCGTCTGACGGGGAGACCTGGACGCTGGAAAAAGTTCTCCAGATGGAGGCAGACGAGGAGTTGTCGATGAGCGCCTGTGGCGGTTCGCACCGGTTGATCGGCATGACCATGGCCCTCGATGCCTATCGCGATCGGGGCGGCGAGGTGCAGGGCCCCTGGGAAGATGCCGAAGAAAAAATTACTGGAGCCATTGAAACGGCCAGCCGCTTTCAGCAACCCGATGGTTCTTTCTCCACAAGTTATTTTTCGAGACCCGGCACTTCGGCCGATTTAGCCTTACGGATTAATACGACGGGTCACACTCTCGAATTTCTTGCCCTGGCACTTCCGCCGGAGCGGCTCTCCGAACCCTGGGTCGAACAGGCAGTGACGCAACTCTGTGAACTCTTTAAAAAAACGGAGCCGATCCCCTTGGAGTGCGGCTCTCTGTATCACGCCGCCCACGGACTGATGGAATATCGGGAACGGCGGTTCGGCCCATGGCCGTATCCCGTGGCCAAGGAGGCCGGGTCGCAGGATGATCCGCAGAAAGAATCTGGAAAATAGGTCTTTTTGATTCGCTCGGCAGTGCCACCGGATTACTTTTCAGAAAGGTCCGTCGGCAGGTCGATGTACGCCTCTGCGATGAGATCTTCTTCCGCAATTTCCAACCGCTCCATAAGATCCGCAACGATTTGTTGCCCCTCATTGATCGGCTGGCCGCTTCGCATCACAACTTCCAGTTCGATAAACTCTCCCAGGCCCTCGACGCGGTCAAAATGGATGCGGGTCTGTCCGTGCAGATAGAGGCAGCGCTCCTTGCAAACTTCGCCCGCAAGCGTGAGGGCTTTGGAGAGTACGGCATTGAGGGCATCTGGTACGGCAACTTTACTGAGCACATAGTCGGACAGCTTTGCCTGCCGATCATCGGGGCGGAGGTAGTAGATCAACTCGCCGCTACCGTCGCCGAATTCTCGCAGCTTGAGGCGACCTTGGGGAACATCGTAGAACGTATCGCGCTGAAGGATCTTTTCACCAGCCTGACCGCAAAGTAGCGCGGCCAGCGATCGCTGGCGGTCAAAATCGTGTGCCCTGGCTTTGATTTCTACATTTTCCGGCATCGACACAAATTCGGAATCATCCACTCTTGGGGCTGAAACAATTTGGAGCGGCAGCAATCTGTCATAGCATGTTAATGTGCAGCGGTCTTAGACAGACTCACCACGACGACCCCGGCAACGATCAATCCAAGTCCGATCAGGCCCGGTATGTCCAACGACTGACCATGAAAAAAAAATGCCAGCGCTGCAATCAAGACAATGCCAAGACCGCTCCAGATGGCGTAGGCAATGCCTGTCGGGATCGTACCCAAGGTCAGATATAATAACGCAAACGAAATCAAATAGCCAAAAACACAGAGCAACAGGATCGCTGGTTTGTGGGTTGCTTCGGCCTGCTTCATGAGCGTTGTTGCGATCACCTCGAAAATAATGGCTACGGCAAGATAAAGGTAACTGATCATTGTGCAAACACTTCACCGGCACGATTTTCCGGTGCCCTTTTTTAAACGCAGTAACCCTGCAAAAAAGCAACTACTGCTGGCCTAGCGAAAATGGTTTTTCCTCGGCAACATTTCCGTCAAAAGCGGCCCGCAATCGCTGAGCTTCTGCTGCGACAGTCTTGTCGGGTCCCACCAATTTCAGATAGTAGACTCCCTCACGGCCCTCTAATATCACGGCCAACACACGACTGCCGGGCACCTCCTTGGTCCTACCCGCAATCGGAGGACCAATCGCCTTCTTATACGTTCCACTGATATCCGCCAGCGCATATCGTCCTTCCTTGGTCTTTCCATGAAAAAGGGAAACCTCTCTGTTTGCGGGGGTAAATTGGCCAATCCACCGCTCAATATTCTGCTTGAGAGAACCACCTCCAGGAAAACTGAACACCGCCAGTTCTGCATCCTCCTGATCGGCTCCACTAGCTGGAACACGAAACTGCAACAATCGCATTCGTGAACTGGGGGCCTCTTTTTTCCACGACGTGGGAATATGCAGGATGAGTTTTCCTACCTTTACATCCTCTGTTCCCGCAGAGGCGGCAGTTGTGAGAAGACCTCCGCTGAGCAGACATGTCATCGCAATGGTGAACGCAATAATCCGACTTGGCATGATCGACGACTCCTGAGAAAAAGACTGGGATAGACTGGCCGCAACAGACAGCGACAAAGACCGAACAATGGCGCCACCTGCATAGATGCGGTTATAATAACACGACCCCATGGTACCGCCAGATGGAGCAGACCAGCCGGCCCCATTCGCCAGTCGCGGCTATCGCCTTTTAGGCGCCCTTGCCCTTCTTTTTTTTCGCTTGTTTGGCAGCAGCCTTGGCCTGTTTTGCGGCAGCCTTGGCCTGTTTCTTCTCCGCCTGTTCCTGTTTCTTTTGCTCCTTAGCCTCCTGCTTTGCCCTCTTTTTTTCCTCCTTGGTCTCAGCCTCCGCTACGACCGCCTCGTCCGCAAACTCGTCGTCTTCTATCTCACCAGAAAAGGCATTTTCTAGCTCATCATTCTCCTCCTCATCATCATCCTCATCCCGGGCGGCACGATGATCGCAGATCGCGCCAATAATAACCATGAGAATACATGCTCCAATTAATGCAAAAAAGAAATTCGGAACGGAAAAAATCCCGCCGGAGGAAGGCTTCTCGGCGCTGGCCTGTGCCAACAGAAACAAGGTGTCGAACAAGGACATGGGGACAATCTCAGGGCTCAGAAAACATCCACAGAAAATTGGTCGCCCTATTCTATCAAAAGTCACTCCCACCTACAGAGGCACCCAATATCAAAATATTCTTGCTCTTTAGGTGTGCTCCGGATGCATCTGCCGATCCGACGGTTGCGACTCAGACAAATCGGAATAGAATGATCCGAGAACTGAGTTGTTTGAAGTGTATTGAGATCGCATTCTTCCCCAATTTTGGATCCAACCATGACCGAACGCGAACGCTGGATTGTCTATCCGCTTCTATTTCTTGCAATCAGTATCTCGTTGAAAGACAAATTTACGCCTCCGCCCAAAACACTTAAAGTCGACAGACTGGAAGCAGAGCAGATCAAGACCTCCTTACTTCTGGGAGCTCGGGCAAGCATCAATGAACTGCATGCGCCTTTGATCCATACCTATCAGATTCAAGTAGAGGATTTACAAAGCAACCCGAAAATTGTACTTCGCAGCTTTACTCCATCCAACACAGACCAAGATCCGAATCAGAAAACGGTTGGCGGTATCGATTTGTTCGGTACCGAGAGTCAGATTCTGGTAGCTCTTGGCGGAAATGTCGGGGGAGGCTATGTGGTCACACGACCCACAGATGACCCGAAGGACTTTGTTGCGTTTGGTTACGATCAACGCGGATCGGGACTTTTTTGGCTTGACAAACTGGGCCAACCGAAAGGGTTTTTCAGACCCAGAAAAGAAAAATCTCCGCAAACGCAGCCCACAGGCACCGTGGAAAACGACACCGTGGAAAACGACACCGTGGAAAACGACACCGTGGAAAACGGCTCGGACGAACAGGCAGAACAACAAGCTGCGCCGGACGACAAAAAATAAAATCGACCGCAACAGCATAGAGATCGACAGAAAGACGTCCACTCAATAGTCGCGGGGATTCACCCGGGCCTGCACTCGCAGAGGCAGTCCCTGGAGCCGCAAAAAGCCTGCGGCATCATCCTGATTGTAGGAACCGCCACCCTCCATACTGGCAATCGCCTCGTCATACAGACTGTTGGGGCTTTCGCGGCCCTCGATCAGGATGTTGCCCTTATAGAGTTTGAGCCGGACTTCACCACTCACTGGCTGCTGGGCCTCTTCGATGAACTTCATCAAGGCGTCCATCTTGCGGCAGTACCAGAAACCGTAGTAGACCATCTCCGCAACCTCAGGCGAGAGCCGATCCCGAAGATGGGCCAGATCGCGATCGAGCGTGAGTTGTTCGAGCTGGCGGTGGGCCTCGTAGAGCAATGTCATCCCGGGAGCTTCGTAGACGCCTCGGCTTTTCATACCTACAAAGCGGTTCTCGACGATGTCGATCCGCCCCACACCATGCCGCCCCCCTATTTGATTTAACTGTTGGACCACTTCTAAAGGGGAACATCGCTCACCGTTGACGGCAACCGGCATACCCGCTTCAAATTCAATGGAGAGTGGCTCCGGCTCATCGGGAGCCGCCAGCGGCGAAACGGTCATCCCAAAATCGACAACATCGAGACCACACGTTGCCGGGTCCTCCAAACAACCCGCCTCGTAGCTGATGTGCAAACAATTCTCGTCGCTGCTGTAGGGTTTCTCCACCGATGCCTTGACCGGAATGTTCTTCGCCTGGCAATAATCGATCATCTCGGTGCGGCCTGGAAATTGGCTGCGAAACTCTTCCATACGCCACGGTGCAATCAATTCGATGTCCGGATCGAGCGCTTCTGCCGCCAACTGGAAGCGGCACTGGTCGTTGCCTTTGCCTGTCGCGCCATGTGCAAAGGCCCGTGCACCCACCTCCCGCGCCACCTGCAGGCAGACTTTGGAAATCAGCGGCCGGGCAATCGAGGTCCCCAACAGATATATCCCTTCATATCGGGCCTGCCACTTGAGGACAGGAAACGCAAAGTCGCGACAGACCTCTTCGCGAACATCGATCAAACGCGAAGAGGCCGCCCCATGAACTCGCGCCTTTTCAAGAATCGCTTCCCGATCTTCGCAGGGCTGCCCGAGGTCCACATAGACACAATGGACTTCATACCCCTTGTCAATCAACCAACCGAGGATCACAGAGGTATCAAGCCCTCCCGAATATGCCAACACGCAGCTTGCCATCGCAATCCATCCCCTCTACGAACAAAAGAATCTTATCGACAACGTGCAATTTCGTGCAATTTTGATTTTCCCTTGCTCGGATGGCAAGGTACTTCAAAGCCACCGCTTCTTTACAATCCAGCCCCTACCCACACAACCAGATGCCACCGAGCAACAAAGAGAGACATCTAAAGATGTTCCGTCCAGCCCTTCTCCTCGATCAATTGAACCAGCTTGCGAATCGATTCCTCATCGTTGCGATTGGCGACCAGTGTCGCGTCCGGTGTATGCACTACGATACAGTCCGATAGGCCCAAAGTCACCAGCAGGTGGTCGCCACGGCCCCGCACGATCGAACCGGTCGTATTGAGACCGAGGTGACGGGCATCAATCGTATTTCCCTCCTCATCTTCCCCCCGTAAACGGCTCAGCGCGGTCCAGTTTCCGACATCATCCCAATCAAAGGGGGCCTCAAGCACGACAATATCCGTGGCATGTTCCATCACCGCGTAATCGATCGAGACACCGTCAATGGCTGAAAACTCTTGCCGGAAGACATCCTCAAAATCCTCAGACTCCCAGTGCTCCGTAATCGTACGAAGATGGCCGAGCATCTCCGGTTCGCGCTCTGCAAGTTCCTCGAGTATTGTGGCGGCTTTCCAGACAAAAATTCCCGAATTCCAATAGAACGTCCCTGCATCGAGATACGACTGGGCCACATCCGCCTTTGGCTTTTCGCGAAATTGTTTGACCCGGTACGCGCAAAGGTCATCCGTCTGCTCGGATTGCTCTAGCGGCTCATCGCGCTCGATGTAACCGAACGTTTCAGCCGGATAGGTTGGCCGGATACCAAACGTTACAATCCGCCCGGGCATTGCATCGACAAGTGCCGCTGCCTGTGCCACAGCCTGTCCAAAGGCTGCGGTTTGCTTGATGACATGATCGGCCGGCATGACAACCATCGTGGCATCCGGATCGGTGCGACTGCAAAGGAGTGCCGCCAAGCCAATACAGGGTGCTGTGTCTCGTCGACAGGGTTCACCAATGATCGATGTTCTCGACAATTCCGGAAGCTGCTCTGCTATTTTTTCGACCAATCTCTCACCTGTTACGATCAGAATCTGTTCGAAAGATACCAACCCTTCAAGGCGATCACATGTCGCCTGGATCATCGATCGGTTTCCCGCAATGGTGATCAACTGTTTGGGAAAATCTGCGCGACTCTCAGGCCAGAACCGCGTGCCGGCGCCACCGGCCATAATGACTGCGTGAATCATGAAATAATCCGAACTGGAGGGTGTTTACAATTGGCAACAGCTACATTCATACAAAACGACATCCCCGATACCAATGCGTTTTATCTGAAATACGTTTCTTCAACAATCGATGTGCCAGGAGTGATTTTTCCTCGGAGTTGGTCGACGGTCATTGCAAAGAGAGGGCTAATTTCAACGCGACACCCATTCTCCACCTGCACCCCTGCCTCGCGAAGCATGCTGCGGTGCAATTCCATCATCTGATGGTGGACATGCTCGACAGTATCGGTAGCCGCACCAGATGCATTTTTCAGCGGTGCAAAGGCAACCGCCGGATCGACTTCAACCGACAGCGAACATTTCGCATGCGGCAGCAGATCAAAGATAAAGCGCTCGTACTTGATTGCATTTGGCTCGGCGGGATCGACATGCTGACCCGCCGGATCTACGAAGGGCACTTTCTTCCGGGCACAGTGGGTGGGCAAGGCGTTGTGTAATTTTGTCATCCGAGACAAAAACCCGACATCCAACACATGGACTGCGATGCTACCGGCCCAAAATTTTAGAGAGCCATCACCATTGCGCACTTTTGCGATATCTGCCGGCAGATCGCTGTACTCGATAATCCGTGTCACTCCATCCACCTGGACAACGTTCCCCACCCTCTCTTCCGGGTCCTGTTTGGCAATCACCTGCAATGTATATTCACTGTTTGCCAAAATATGACAACCGATCATGTATGCATCACAGACTGTCGCAATCGGATTATCCACCTGAAAATAAAACAAATGCTCAATCCCCCTCTGCTGCATGTCCGCAAGAGCACCAGAGCGATCGAGCGCCGCCAGCATTCCTCCATGGCCATCGGGACTGAGAAAGAGTGAACCGCGGTCACTCAACAACAGCTTGCCCGTTGAGGCATCGACTGCCGGCAATGTCCCCTGACAAAAAACGGTCACATCTTCCTCAGCAAGACCGAACCATCGATTTGTCTTGAGATAGTCCACCGTCTCCTCATGGGTAGCCGGACTGGTCATTAAATAGATCGGGATAGCGGTACCGGAGCGCATACCGGTTGCCAGGATTTTTGCAAACAGAATTTCAAATAAGCTTGCATCCGAGATGGGACCGACAGGATACATCCCCTTGGGATGATCGAATCCCAACCGGGACCCCTGTCCTCCAGCAACCAGTGCGACACCAACCTTTCCTTCAGCAAGTGCTCGTTCACCGAGCGGGCGGGCTTGCTCACTGGTGTACGGTGGATCGTTGCTATCGATGCGAACGGCCAAAGGAGGCATTGCCCGCTGAGCCAGTTTTCTCAGGTTCTCTTGGGCCTTGCTTCGTTCGAACATTGCCTCCATCTCTGGGAAGTCAATCTTCTGAATCTGCGCTGCCAAATTCGCTTGCTGGACACCGCTGAGTTTGTCCCAAAAGGCAAGCAGATGTTCCTGAGAAAAAGCTCTCAGTTGCAAAAGCAATTCGTCCCTCATGGCCAAATCCCCGGACGCGGACAATGCTTCACCCACCTCGAACAAAAAGAATAGCGAGATAACACAACAGCGGGAACAACAGAAACATTGTCAAGTACGTAAACAATGTTGTCCACTTCTTTCGGGGCCAACGAGCCATGATTTCGATTGGGGGAAGAGGCAGTAAATAACCGGCAGAAGTGGACCATTATCACGTGCTGTTGGCCAGATGCAATAGCGTGGGGCAATCCGTCAATCCGATGTCAATCCGAAATGGCCGAAAATTCAACCATTGTCTGCACAGGTTGGGTATAGGTTTTGGAAAGACGGATTTCCAAACGGGCACCATAGGGCAATATCTGCATGGTCTTGAGAGTCGCATCAGGACCGTCGATTTGCTCGGCGTGCAACTGTGGAGTTACCGCAAATGGTGGACAGAACGCGAGATGGATCGACTCGGTCCGCTGCCCCAATTGAAAGTGTGATCGGACCTGCCCACGGCATATATCCCCCTCCTGCTCATCACATGTCCGCTCGATCCGATGGCGCACCCCCTCAGGAAGCGATGACGATTCGAGGCTGACGGCGGGCTCCCTCTTTATCGCAATCCGCTTGGGACCTGCATCAAACGGGCGCCACGATTTCTGTCCTCTGCCTCGGTGCTGTCGAACAACCCGCCTCAACCAGTATCCTTCTTCCACAGTAAGAAGTGCCACCATAGCCCAGATGCCATACAAGGAACTACCGGGCAAAGCAACCGCGATTGCCGATGCAACGAGACCAACAAGCAGGAGCAACTGAAAGACCCAGATCCAAACCGGTTTACCCCGCCAACGCACCATCGCTCCGCGATGCACCACGGCGGCAAGAAACGCCAGCAAGGCCCCAACTCCAACCAACTCGACAGGGGTTAACGGGATTTTCAGGCCACCATCGAATCGCCTCACGAGCAAAAGCAACGCAAAGGCAAGCAGCAGAAAACCACTGCATAGGCTCAACACGCTCATCCACGTCCGAGCGAACCGGGCCATCGCCAAGGGGCGCAAGCTGCCACTTCCTTCGATTGTGACCGCCGTGGTCACTGCACGTGCATCCATGCCCGTCTCCGAAATTCTACCTGCGCACTTAGTTAGTGGTCGCTCCAGCCACCCTCGCTGCTTCGGCGAGTTCTTCTGCCCGGTCGGTCCGCTCCCAGGTCAGTTCCGGTTCCGAGCGCCCGAAATGTCCCCCGGCCGTCGTCTGACGATAAATGGGACGTCGCAGATCAAGATACTCAATAATTCCTCGGGGCGTCAGTTCAAAACATTCCCGGATCAATTCGCAAAGCCGGGAATCATCGACCCGACCCGTTCCCTGTGTATCGACATGCACGCTGACCGGTTCGGCGACGCCAATCGCATAGGCAAGCTGCACCTCACAGCGGTCCGCCAAATTTGCTGCGACAATATTCTTCGCGACGTGACGCGCCATGTAGGCGGCACTGCGATCGACCTTCGTGGGATCTTTTCCACTAAAGGCTCCACCCCCGTGGCGACCCCAACCGCCGTAAGTATCCACAATAATTTTGCGTCCCGTCAGACCACAATCGCCATGCGGGCCACCAATCACAAAACGCCCCGTCGGATTAATGTGGTAGGTAATATCACCTTTATCCAATTCAGCCGGTAATATTGGCTTAACAATCTTCTCGATCACAAAATCGTGGATGTCTTCATTGCTCACTTTGTCAGAATGTTGCGTCGAAACGACAATCGTATCGATCCTTTTAGGTCTGTTTCCCTCATACTCCACTGTGACCTGACTTTTACTGTCGGGACGCAGCCAATCAACTTCACCCTGCTGACGGGCTTCTGTGAGTCGGTCGAGTATCCGGTGCGAGAGCGCAATCGGCAGGGGCATCAGTTCAGGTGTATCATCGCAGGCAAAACCAAACATGAGCCCCTGATCGCCAGCGCCAACGTCTTTGCCGGCATCGGAATCCGCATTAACACCCTGTGCGATATCCGCACTTTGCGCGTCGATCTTCTTGACAAACTGACAGGTATCCGCGTTAAAACCGAGTTCCTCGTCGGTATAGCCAACTTCCCGAATCACATTACGAACAACGTCTTCGTAATCGATGTCTGCTTTGGTTGTAATCTCACCAGCGATGACTACAAATCCAGTTGTCACCATTGTTTCACACGCCACTCGTGAATGAGGGTCCTGTTCAAACAGGGCATCAAGAATGCCGTCCGAAATGCGATCTGCCAATTTATCGGGATGCCCCATACTGACCGACTCACTAGTGAATAGATACTTTCCCTCTGCCATCGTAGATCCTCCCGTACGGCCTGTGGACTGCCTGTTGGATTTTGTGTGATGAATGGATTTTGATTGCGTGTGCAAATTGTAACACAGGGTGAGTCGCACCGACAACGCCGGCGCCCGGAAGGGTTTTTGCCGATTCAGACGGCCAACTCCGGGAACCGCGAAACAGACCCTACAGATGGCTGCTAGCAGAGCCAGGCCCATTTTGCGCCGGCGTCTCCAAAATCGGAGGTCAGCGTAGATGTTCCATCGGCACGTTCTTGCCGACAAAACCGACCACGATCGGCCCCCAGATGGTCAGAAAGATGTTGGCCAAAGCGTAGGTGATCGTAAAGGTAGCAACCGGTGTCGAGTTGCCCGCCTTCTCAAGCAGGGCGGCAAAACCTGGATTGGCGCTCCGCCCACCGACTACGCAAGCCAATGCCACAATAGGACTGCGGATCCGGAGGATGTAATACGAGAAGAAAAAGACGACGATCTGCGGAATCAGGGTGACCGACGCGCCAAGCAGCAAAAGAGTCATCCCATTTTCCTTGATGCTCGTGAACGCCTGTGGGGCCGCTGTAATACCCACGAGAGCGACAAAGACAGCCAAGCCAAAATCCCGTAGAAAATTTGATGCCCCACTCGGCAAGGCAGCAAACCGCGGATGGACACTCCGCAACCAACCGAAGAAGAGGCCAGACAGGAGGCAGCCGACACCGCTACCGATGGTTACCGGGACACCAACGAGTTTGAATTCGATCATCCCGATCAGAAATCCGAGCGTCATCCCGACACCGAAGAACACAAAATCGGTCACAGCCGCCGCCGAGACGGAGGGACCGATATGCCTCGCAACACGACCGACATCCTCGGGGCGACCGACGAGGGACAAAGCATCACCCTTGTGGAACTTAAGTTCGGGCGAACAGGGCATTGCCTGCCCCCAACGCTTTACACCTGTCACAAAAACTCCGTGCCGCGTTTCGATTGGGAGCAATTCGCTCAACTCGGCCATGGTCCGCTCTGCAAACTCACCGCTGTTCATGATCAACTCGCGGTTTTCCTCAACCACCTGCATACCGGGAGGAGCCTCCACCTCAGGACCGAAGTGAGCAGGCGACTGTTTGAGGGTCGGGATCTCTCCGATCACCGCAACGATGTCTCCATCCTGCAAAATTTCCTCCTCAGTAAAATCAATCGCTTTGCCGCTCCGCACAATGGCGACAACGGCTGCAGTGGAGAACTCTTTGTCGATCTCGAGGACAGTTCGGCCAGTCGCTTGCCTCGCCGAATCGATCTGGAAGAACCGCGTCGAGACGCGCTGCACACCATTGAACTGGCCCGGTTCGAGTTCTGCATTGCCGCCCGCTCTCTCTTTGGCAAGCGCAAGTGCCTCTTTGCGGACATCCCAACGCATGATCATCGGCAGCAACCAACTGACGACTATAATCGGTCCCAGGGATCCGAAGATGTAACAGACGGCGTAGCCGACAGCGACGTTCGTTTGCATGGTTTTGATCGCGGCCGGCGAAACGTCGAGCCTGGCAATCGCTGCATCGGCAGTCCCGATAATGGCGGACTGGGTCAGGCCGCCTGCCGCCAGTCCCGCTGCGGTACCACGATCAAGATCGAACCACCAGGCCGCACCGAGTACACACATCAGCCCGACGAAGGTCATCAGGAAGGCGGAGGTCAATTGATTGAGGGACTGCAAATTGAGAGAACGGATGAACTGGGGGCCACCCTGATAACCGACGGCATAGATAAACAGCGCAAAGGCGATTGTCTCGATACTGGCATCAACGGGAATATCGAACTGACCGATCAGAACACCTACCAGGAGTGTTCCGGCAATCCCGCCCAACACAAACTTCCCAATCCGGAGTTTCCCAACCAGATACCCGAGTGCCAACGACGTGAACAACCCGGCCAACGGTTCGGCCTGAAAGAAATTGCGAATCCACTCCATACAGAATCTCCGACTCGTTTCAGGACGTTGCGTCCCATCGTTCGTGGTATTCCTTCAGCAAATCACCAATACCCTTTCCGATGGCGGTATATTCCTGGTCGGGAAGATTTGCCAACGAGACCCTCACAGACATTTTCGGCGCATCGAATCCACCACCATCCATCAACACGATAGACTTCTCCTCGGCCAACCGCCACACAAAATCGATCGGCTCGTGATTTTCCAGGAGCCATTTTGCGAAATCCTCGCCATACCGTTCGGTGGCAAGATGGGGTACATCAATCGTGGTGTAATAGTGCGCATCAAAGGGCGTTTCAGGACTCGGAACACCCAAAGCCGCGTAGAGCGCATGAAATCGCTCGATCACAATATCCTGAGCCCGCTCCTTGTAGACCCCTTCACGATCTGCCAGGCAGGCAAGGGAGAGCAACACCATAAAAACCTGCTGGGGCGTCGATAGTCCCGCGGTATGGTGGAGCGCCACGGTACGGCTGTCGGCCACCATCCGATCGATAAGCTTGGCCGCATTTGGATCGAGAAACACAGTGTGATAGCGTTCCCGGAGATTGTCCTGTTCCTGCCTCGGGAGTGCGGCAATCGCCGCATCGAGGATGTTGTCCTTAGCGAGTCCGATGACACCGAGCCGCCAGCCGGTCGCGCCGAAGTATTTGGAATAGGAATAGACGAGGATCGTATTGCGCGGCACTATGGACGCTAAAGACTGAAATCCATTGACGAAAGTGCCGTAGACATCATCGGTGAGTACGATAAGGTCGCTGCGGCGGGTAGCGATCAACTCGTGGAGGGCTTGGAGCGTTTCCGGGTGCATGGCCACCGAAGTCGGATTGGAAGGATTCACCACAAAAAACGCTTTGATGGCAGGGTCGGCGAGTTTCTCGATCTGCTGCGGAGAATACTGCCAGCCGCTGTCTGGCTCCTGCATCACCTCGAGTTCGACAAACTCAAAGTCGTTCAGAAGCGGAATCTCCAGATAGGGAGAGAAGATCGGGGCACCCAACGCGATCTTGTCGCCTTTGTGCAAAAGCTTATTCTCGATGAGGGTGTTGAAGACATAGGTCATCGCTGCCGTTCCCCCCTCGGTAGCGAAGAGGTCGAACTCGTCGGTCGAACGCTTCCCACCACACATCTCCTGAGCGAGGTAGCTGCTCACAATCTGTTCGCTGCAGCGGAGCATCCGGTCGGGTACCGGATAGTGATCACCGAGGATTCCATCGATCATCTCAAGCAGGAAAATAGCCGGGTCCATGCCCATCTCATCGCGCACCATCGCAAGACTGGTGTTGAGCAGCGAGATTCCCGGCTCACGGGCGCGCTTGACGAGAAAGTCTTCAAACCGCTCGACGATCCCGTCGCTCTCCGGGACACTTCCGATACCGGGGCGAATCAGATGTCGCTCCGACTCCGCTACCGCAAAGTGCCCCAGTTCGAAAAAAGCGTAACGCGGTTCCAGCGCGACCCAGTTCGGGTTGCCGCGTCCGGCATTAAGCATCTTCTTTTCGCTGTCGGAAGAGGCCATGGCGATGAGCTTGTTCTTGATTTCAAATGGGCTCAGGCCTTCGTAGAGTTTTTCTTCCTGACGGGTCACGTCCTATTCTCCCGGGCTAGGTTTCACAGAGGGCAATGCCTGTCAATAGTTAAAGATTTCTTGCAACTTCTTGGTATCGTTACCGTACTTGGCGAGTGCCACCATCAGAAGAATTCTAGCCTTGGGGCCACCAAGATCTTCAGGCCGAAAGAGAATACAGCCATGTTTAAGGAGATCTGCTCCGCCGCCCACATCGCCATAACTCGGCTCGACCGCACCCTCCCAAACAATGCTCGTAATGACCACCGGGATCTGCTTCGAGAGGGCGTAGAGGACTGCCTCGAAGGTCTTCGCATTGACATTGCCCGCACCTAGGGAATCGATGACAATTCCTTTCGCGCCGCGATCAACGGCATAACGCACAAATCGGCCGTCATCTCCAGCATACGTCGTCAAAAAGGAGACTGAGGGCAGAGGTTCGGTGAGCGGAATTTTGCGGCGTTTCAAACAGTCGTTAAAGCGAGTCACCTCTCCATTAAAGACATAGCCGAGATACCCTTTCTCGCCCGATTCAAAAGTCTGAACATTGGTGGTCTGCGTTTTGCGGACGTACTGGGCAGCATTGACATATTGATTGAGGGTCACCGTGACACCCCAGTTGGTGGCATTCTTCGATATCACCTGGGTCACAGCGTCTAGAATATTCCCAGGACCGTCAGGTGCAGGAGAGGAAGCGTCTCGCATCGCGCCCGTAAAGACAACTGGCTTGTTGCTCTTGAGAGTCAAATCGAGGAAAAAGGACCCTTCGGCCATCGTATCGGTACCGTGGGTGACGACAACACCGGTCACCTCAGGCTTGGCGAGGACGCGATCCACAGTGCGACTCAGCTTAGCCCAGTTCTCCGGTGCCATATGGGAACTGTCAATGTTTGAGAAATTCACAACGCCAATGTTGGCAAATTTTGAAAGTTCCGGAACGGCCGCCACTAAATCGGTGCCCGAGAGAGCGGGGACCGAACCGCCTGTCTTCGCAGAACGCTTCTCGGCGATGGTTCCGCCAGTCGCGACAACAACGACCAACGGTAATTTGGGATCGTGGATCGCGAGTTGGATCTGCGGTTCCTTGGACGTCCCTTTTTCCGAGAGCGGCACCGACGGGGGGGCCGCAAAGAGAGAGCATGCGATGAGGAGACCAACAGGGACGAGAGATACTATTTTTCGCATCAAAACCTCCCTCATAGGCGTTTGTTCTGCCGAGCAGACGAATGTACCGGGTCAGCAACAGAGTCCGCAGAAATGGAGATATCTTTTCTGGATACTATTATCCAATTTGTTCTTCCCAAGGTAAAGGGGGCTATTAAATTCGGCGCGTGGATGGACACTGTTTGCTGCACTGTGGCAAGGGTTTGAATACATTGGCGCCGCCTCGACAACCCTAAAACAGCCCCCTATGCTCATTCTGCTGGGCCTCTGATGGCCTTTTAAAATTACCTTTCTGCTATCGGTGGACTCAAAAGAATGGCACGGCCCAAATTGCGAGCATCTTGCCACGTCCCCGATCATGCCGGTCGCTATGGAGAATTTGGGGGCCGCTACGTTCCCGAAACGCTGATCGCGGCACTCGACCAACTGGCGGACCAGTATGAGCAGGCACGGCACGATCCGGATTTTCAGGATCGACTTTCCGACTTACTCAAACACTATGTGGGCAGACCCTCACCTCTGTACCACGCTTCACGGCTGACAAAACTTTGTGGCGGAGCGCAGATTTATCTCAAACGAGAGGACCTGAACCACACCGGCGCCCACAAAATCAACAACACGCTCGGACAGGCCTTGCTGACCTTACGGATGGGAAAAACCCGGGTCATTGCGGAAACGGGGGCAGGCCAGCATGGTGTGGCGACGGCGACCGCTTGTGCACGATTCGGTCTTCCGTGCGTCGTCTATATGGGCGAGGAGGACATTCGCCGACAGGCACCCAACGTCTTCAGCATGAAACTACTCGGCGCAGAGGTGCGGTCTGTTACAAGTGGATCGCGCACGCTCAGAGACGCCATTAACGAAGCAATGCGAGATTGGATGGCCTCCGTTGAAAACACCCACTATATTCTTGGTTCCGTTGTTGGCCCCCATCCATTTCCCAGGATCGTGCGCGATTTTCAGTCGGTAATTGGGCAGGAAACCCTCGCCCAATGCAATGACCAGATCGGTCGGTTGCCGGAGGTGGTGGTTGCCTGTGTGGGAGGTGGCAGCAATGCCGCCGGGATGTTCTACCCGTTCATCGAACACGATGCGGTTGAGTTGGTTGGCGTGGAAGCGGGCGGACGTTCTTCAGCGGCGGGAGAACACGCATCGCCACTTACATACGGATCGCCGGGAGTGCTCCATGGCAGTTACAGCTATGTGATGCAGGATCAGGATGGACAGACCTGTGATGTCCATTCCATTTCCGCCGGGCTCGACTATCCCGGCGTAGGACCTGAGCACAGTTATTGGAAGGCCACCGGACGGGTGAACTATGAAAGTTGCATAGATGACGACGCTCTAGAAGCATTTGAGACATTGGCTAAGAATGAAGGAATTTTAGCAGCCGTTGAGAGTTCGCATGCTATTTCGACCGCCATGCGAATCGCCGGAGAGCGACCTGCAGATCAAGTTGTTGTTGTCTGTCTCTCTGGACGAGGAGACAAGGACTCTGCAGAAGTTGCCCGTCTCCGCGGTGACGACGATTCATAGTGGACAGCATCGTGCACAATGAGGGGAAAGGAACGTTCTTTTAATGTCGGCTGTGGATCAATTATTTCAGGAGCTCAAAAAGCAAGGCCAGAAGGCATTTATGCCGTTCATTACCGCCGGGGATCCCAATCTGGCATTTACTTCCACCCTGCTCAAAACCCTCCTTCGACATGGCAGCCACATCTGCGAGGTGGGCATCCCCTACAGCGACCCCATTGCAGATGGGCCGGTCATCCAGGCCTCCTACACCCGTGCACTGGCACACGGGATCACACTCAGCGACATCTTCGAGATGCTCAGACAAACCACGCCTGAGTTGGCCGCACCGGTTGTTACCATGGTCAGCCACGCCATCATCTATCGCGCGGGCCTGAAGCAGTATGTAAAGACTGCAAAACAGTCCGGCGTTGCGGGCCTGATTGTTCCTGACCTGCCCGTTGAAGAATCAAAGCCGCTTCAGCAAATCTGTCAAGCGGAGAACCTCAGCCTGATCCAACTGATCACCCCCAACACCCCCCGGGATCGAGCTTTGCGTATTGCCGCTTCATCGACCGGCTTCATCTACTACGTGTCGGTCGTGGGAATTACCGGCGAACGAAAACAAGTTCCCCAATCGATAAAAGACAACGTCGGCTGGCTCCGTGAACAGACCGACTTGCCGATCTGCATCGGTTTTGGGATCAGCAACCCGGAACACATCCGCACCTTAGCGCCGATGGCCGATGGGCTGATCGTTGGCAGCGCCATTGTTCGTAGGATAGCCGCCCTCGATGAACAATCGGAGGCGGAGGTCCTGCAGGACGTAGAAGATTACGTCAAGACTCTCATGGTAGCGATCTCGGGTTGCTAGCACATCTGAGAAGACATGCCGTTTAGAAGACATGCCGTTTAGAAGACATGCCGTTTAGAAGACATAGCGTGACACACTTCTGCGGAGTGTAGCGATCGAACCCAGCAAAAAATTGGTTTTTCCGCTACCAAATAAATAGCCACAGCATGCAACTCCCCTGCTCCTGGGGAGCATTGTACGTAAGTTGTTGTTTTTCGGGCGGTTGTCATCATTTTTTTCGCATAAAGTTCGATTTTCTTGACCCCATTTAACAAACAACGTTACATTAAAAATGTAAGGTTTTGGTCCGCACATGCCGATAATAGTTGCTGGACCCTGGCGTTTTTGGGAGCTTGCATTCGCATGAAACCCACATCGCGACAGACACTCTGCCGTTTTTTTAAAGGGGTTACAGAGTACGCCTTTGTAGCCCGTCTTGGCATTGCAGACCCACCACTGGTGGACTATGTCTCCGCGCTGCTGCTGCGGTTTGTCCACAGTGATGTACTCTACCGCCTGCGCGACTTGGCAGGCCGTCGACTCGAAGAGGTCGCTGGCATGATGACTGAAGGTCAGGAACGCGTCGGGGAAGCGCGTCGCGATATCCACCAGCATGTTGGGGACTTTACACTTTTCTGGACTGGATTGTATCCCGAATCGTTACGCCAACTTCAGAGTAAAGATCGCAAGGATTTCTTTCTCGATTATTGCCAACAGGGAAAGCGGGCGTATTATATTGCCAGCACAATTCCCGGAGAAAAAACCGACAGCGAGAACGACGTGCTGCGTCGAATGAGCGACGAGTTTGAAATGTGCGTCTACGGCCTCGGAGAAGTCCGTCGGGAATGGGAACAACGAGACGATTTTCCCGGATTCAAGTCGATCAACAACTAGCTCGCAACCCTCTCCAGCAGAGCAGACTCCTTAGTCCCCGAAAAACTGGCGATGGCATCGCTTCGCGCACAGAGTCGGGTCCCCCCTGGGGCCAGGATAGCGGGCTATGGTACAACCTCCTTTCTGCGACTGACTGCGATCCATCATCCCGCTGCAAAATGCTACATCATGAATCCATCTCGGCCAAACATCGATATTGAGAAAACCGTTCACAAGCGATATTCCACCGCCGCGATCGAGACTCAAACGGCACTTTGCTGCCCAGTGGAATACGATGACCAATACCTCGAAATATTACCTAAGGAATTGATCGATCGAGATTACGGCTGTGGAGATCCTTCCAAGTATGTTCGTCCGGGAGAAACGGTCCTCGATCTTGGCAGCGGGGGCGGAAAAATCTGTTACATCGCCTCACAGATTGTCGGGCCCGAGGGGCGCGTTGTTGGTGTTGACCAAAATGATGAGATGCTCTCCCTAGCCCGACGTTTCCAAAATGAAGTCGGTGAGCGAATCGGTTGGCACAACACTGAATTTTACAAAGGACATATTCAAGATCTGGCACTCGACCTTGAACGCTTTGAAGCCTATCTGGCAGACAACCCCGTTCTCAACAGTAGTGACTGGGCCCGTGCGGAAAGCTGGGCACACGAGCAGCGTCAAGCCAATGCCATGATTGGCAATCATTCCATCGATGTTGTTGTGTCCAACTGCGTCTTGAACCTCGTTCGTCCCGAAAGTCGTCGACAACTCTTTACAGAACTCTTTCGCGTCCTCAAATGTGGCGGTCGCGCCGTGATCAGCGACATCGTGAGTGATGAACCGGTTCCAGATCACCTGCAAAATGACCCGAATCTCTGGAGCGGTTGCATTAGTGGTGCCTTCATCGAACACGACTTTCTTCGGGCCTTTGAAGACGCCGGATTTTGTGGTTTGGAAATCGTAGGCCGACAGGCAGAGGCCTGGGCAAAGATTGAAGGCATTGAATTCCGCAGCATGACGGTGCAGGCATTTAAAATCGAGGAGGGACCTTGCCTCGACTTGCACCAGGCCGTTATTTACAACGGGCCCTGGAAAAGTGTGAGCAACGATGATGGTTGCACTTTACGACGGGGTGAGCGAACAAGCGTCTGTGGGAAGACCTTTGACGCCTACAGCCAAAATCCCTATCGGGAACAACTCACGCTCGTACCGCCCATCCATTCGGTTTCCGAAGAGGAGGCCGAGGTGTTTGACTGCCAGGATCATCAACTCCGCGATCCACGCGTCACTAAGGGCAATGCGTCATCGCTAAATATCTTGCCCGAGGATGGCTGCTGCAGCACCGATGGCGATTGCTGCTAGGGCAGCTTATGCGCCACGAACATCCAAGGGGCGGACATCTTTACTTATCGCGGCCGAAGCATACCAGACACATGTCATCACTCTGCGGATGATCGGCAACGTGTCGCTTGACATCTTCGAGGATGTGCTGACCTAAATCTGCAGCGCTGGTTTGTGGATCAGCAAAGCGGGCCTCTAACTGTGCCATTCCATAAAGCTCGCCATCTGCATTCATCGCTTCACTAAAACCATCGGTAAACACCGCCATCGTGTCACCCGTCTCAAGCCGCATCGCAAACGATTCGTACTGGAAGTCCTCGGAGATTCCGATCGGCAGGCCCGCCTTCTCTGCCCCGGGCATCTCAACGGCAAGGTTGCTCAAACGAAGCAGTGGAGGCATGTGCCCTGCGTTTACAATCGTGACATCTCCAGTGACAGGATCGAGTACCAAAAGAACCATCGTGACAAAGCGATCTTCCCAGCCGCCGAGACAAAACACCTCATTTAATTTGGTCACTGCCGCAGCCGGGTCCGGTTCGGTTGCCAGGCAAAATCGCATTTCTGCAGAGAGTTTTGCCGTTAACAGGGCAGCCGAAATCCCCTTTCCCGATACATCTGCCACCATGATTGCCAGCTGGCCATTGGGCAGCTTGACGTAATCGTGGTAATCCCCTCCCACTTCGTACGCGGAATCATAAAAGTCAAAAAAGTGATAGCCGGGAATCTCCGGGGGTGCCGAGGGCAGAAATCCAAGTTGGACACGATGGGCCATCTGCAGATCTCGCTGCAAGGCCTGCTGGTGTAATTGATCCTCGTGAAGTTGGGCATTCTCAATCGCAAGACCTGCCTGCGATGCCACGCCCACCAACACTTCCAGATCATCATCTCGAAAGCGGGCACTCTGATTGAGAGTATCGATTTGAATGACCCCCTGAGCATTGCCTTCGCTATCAAGAAGGGGCGCACACATCATCGATCGGATACGAAAATCGGCAATACTCTGGCTCATCTGAAATCGAGTATCGGTCGCCGCATCCGCCGAAAGAATTGCCTCCTTGCTGGACATCACTTCGTCGACCACCATGCGGCTGATCCGGATTGCATCGTCTTCACCCGGCCGACGAAATTTCACCGCTTTGGGAATCAATTGGTCCCCGCTACTATCGCGGAGCACGACAAAGCCACGATCCGCCTGCAAAAAAATCGTAAACAGGCTATCGAGAACTTTCGGCAAAACATCATCAAGCGAGAGTGACTTACTCAGGTTATGGGTGATTTCCAGAACCGCTTTGAGTTTGGTGATCGGATTCACCTCGAGTCGCATTCGAGAGGTGTCGGACACCTCCAGTTTTGACATCACGTTTGAGCCACTCGGCATATCACGATCATCTTCGATCATAATCGATTGCGATGATTCTGATTCGATTGCAAAACCGGTATCCCCAACTTTATCTGCCTGCTTTTTCAGAAAGTCAATGTCATCAAAACGAAAACCCAAATCGCATATCCGCAAACTATCAGCATGACGCAGCAAGTGCCGCCCTGCGATTTTCTGATCGTTCACGAACGTACCGTTCCGACTTTGCAGATCTTCAACATAAAATTTGCCCCTATCGAGAATGATGTGGGCATGCTGCCGACTGACCGCACCAGCATCGATCACGATCTCACACCCAGGATGCCTACCCATAACCATCCTCGGTTTGTCGAGCTCGTACTTTTGGCCCATCACGGGACCAACAACCATTACTAAACGCCCAATAGCCATTGCAAAGTGGTACTCGAAATGAAAGGAATAGGAAATCGCAACGGGATGAAACCGTATATTCTATGGCAGGTTTTACATGCTGAAAAGCATGGGTGAAAAAGCTCGCGAGTGCCGACCCTTGACGCTCCCGAGTTGCCTGCATAGGTTAAACGACTGTCATCGGTTGCTCTTGGGCCATGCCGCAGGGGTTGCCGCATGTTTTGAGGCTGCCTCTGGATTCTAAATTCCCATCCTGGGGAATAGTGTAACGGTAGCACGAGTGACTCTGAATCACTTAGTCTAGGTTCAAATCCTAGTTCCCCAGCTATGAGTACCGATCTTATGGACAAGCTCGTCGCGGCCGAGGCCTGGACACGAGCCGATCTGCTGGGCCTGGAGCATCTTTCTGCGGAAGAAATCACGCTCATTCTGGATACTGCCGAACAATTAAAAACAATGACCGGGGGTTGCGCCGGAAAACTCGATTTGCTCCGTGGTGCGACGATTGCAAACCTTTTCTTTGAAAATTCAACCCGCACCAGAACCAGTTTTTCGCTGGCAGCCCGACGACTCGGGGCAGACACAATCGATTTTTCGTCTTCCGGTAGTAGCTTGTCTAAGGGTGAGACCTTTATCGATACCGCTAAAAATATCGAGGCCATGAATGTCGATGCCATCGTCGTAAGACATCGTACGCCTGGAACACCACACCTTCTCGCTCAGAATGTCGAATGCTGCGTCGTCAATGCAGGTGATGGTGCCCATGAACATCCTACCCAGGGTTTGCTCGACATCATGACCATCCGCGAACAACGTGGTCAGATTGAAGGCCTGACAGTAGCCCTCGTGGGCGACATTGCCCATAGTCGTACGGCTCGATCCAATATCTGGGGCCTGCAAAAACTCGGCGCACACGTCATCGTTTGTGGGCCTTCCACTCTTGTTTCCCGACATTGGGAAAAATTGGGCGTTGAAGTGGCCTACAGCCTCGACGCAATTCTACCGCGCTGTGATGTTTTGAACCTGCTCCGAATACAGTTTGAGCGACAGTTGATGCGGCCCTTCCCTTCGGTTCGCGAGTATGCACTGCTCTATGCAATGAATGGCGAACGAATGACACGGGCAAAGAAGAATATCCTGATTATGGCTCCAGGTCCCATTAACCGCGGAGCGGAGATCACCCCTGAGGTTGCGGACGGTCCCCACTCGGTCATCCTCCATCAAGTCACCAATGGTCTGGCGATCCGCATGGCCGTGCTCTGGCTAACCTATTGTGCGGCCAACACGGGAGCTCCCTCGTAAAACCAACTTCCCCTTTTTTGTGTTCCAATAGATCATCCAGATCATGTCAAACATCCTGATCAAAAACGGCCGAGTCATTGATCCGTCCCAGGGCATGGACCGCGTGAGTAATGTGTTGATCGAGGATGGTCGCATCTCGGCGTATGATGTCAAAGTTGAAGAAAAGCCCATCAACGGTTCAATGCGTCTGATTGATGCCACTGGAAAGATCGTTGCGCCAGGCTTGATTGACATGCACGTACACCTTCGGGAACCGGGTCGCGAAGAAGACGAGACCATACGCAGCGGTACGGCGGCAGCATTAGCAGGCGGATTTACTTCGATTGTCTGTACACCGAACACCAACCCACCCATGGATTCTCAGGGAACGGTCCAATTTGTTCAGCGACAGGCAGCCGAAGCAGACAACTGCAATGTCTATCCGATGGCATGCATCAGTAAAAATCGTGCTGGCGAAGAACTCGCTGAAATGGGAACGCTCGTGGAGGCTGGGGCGGTGGCTTTCAGCGATGAAAGTTCTCCCGTTGCAAATTCCGAATTGATGCGACGGGCATTGGAATATCTTTTGATGTTCGATAAGCCAGTCCTCAATCACCCGCAAGTTGCCGAACTTACCGCTGATGGCGTGATGCATGAAGGACTGGTTTCTATGGTCCTGGCCCTGCCCGGAATACCTGCTGAAGCAGAAGATGTGATGACAGGGCGCGACCTTTCGCTTGCGGAATCGACCGGTGGAAAAATCCACATGATGCACCTTTCAACAGCGGGCAGCATCGATATGATACGGCGTGCAAAAACCCGGGGTGTTCGGGTCACCGCTGAAGTTTGTCCCCATCACTTCAGTCTCACCGACGAAACACTTCGATCGTTCGATTCTAATTTCAAGATGAATCCGCCCCTGCGTGACAGCGACCATCTGGATGCTTGTATTGCTGGACTCACCGATGGAACCATCGACGTGATCGCTTCGGATCATGCACCCCACGCTGTAGAAAAAAAGATGCGGGAACTTGATCAAGCTCCGTTTGGTGCAATATCTCTTGAAACATCGCTCGCATTGGTCATCACCAATTTGATCCAACCAGGCCATCTTGATTGGATGACTGCCCTGGAAAAGATGACGATCAATCCGGCACAAATCCTTGGGATCGCAAAAGGGACACTCCAGATTGGATCCGATGCGGATGTCACCATCATTGATCCCGAAAATATCTGGACGGTCGACCCGGAAAAATTTTATTCCAAGAGCCGCAATTCTCCTTTTATCGGAAAAAGTCTGACAGGACGGGCAGAGACCGTAATTGTCGCTGGCCGCGTCAAATTCGAACGAGGTAGTTGACACTTGCAATCAGCGTTTCGTAATGGCACCTGATGGCTCTCATCATTGACGGCTACAACCTGCTCAACGCGGTCGGCATCCTTTCCGGAGCCAGTGGTCCTGGAAATCTGCAGCGGGCCCGTGGAGCACTCTTAAACTTTATTGCCACATCTCTCCCGTTAGATCAGCGCAAACGAACGGCCGTGATCTTCGATGCCGGTCCGGAGGCACCCCGTGGTCTGCCACGTATCGTGTCGGACCGCGAAATGACGATTCACTTTGCTTCGCAATACGACGACGCCGATGCGTTGATCGAGGAATTAATCCTTGCAGACTCGGCGCCTCGTAGTCTGACTGTGGTTTCGAGTGACCACCGCATCCAACGGGCAGCGAAACGGCGACGGGCCCGAAGTGTTGATAGCGATCGCTGGTATGTGGAAATACTCCACAGTCGCCAGAACCAGGCCAACAGGGACTCTTTGCCGGACAAACCCCAACTGCCACTTACCGCTGCAGATGTCGATTACTGGCTTTCCAAATTCCAGGATGCGGTGCCAAATGACAGTGGCAGAGAGTTCTATGACAGTCCGTTTCCACCAGGATACGCAGATGATTTGTTGGATGAAAAGTTCGAAGAAGAAGATTGATTTCCATTGACGCACGAACCCGCCTCCAATGGCCAAACAGACCATTGATGTCCCCTTCCCTTTTTTATGAGAACAACGACATGCAACACCGAACATTTAATTTCGCCACAATAGTTCTTTTAGTTGGCTTTTACTTCGTCACCGTATTGTCGGATGCAACGGCTGAAGGCAAGGCTTTCTCACTGGAAACAACGGAGCATGGAAAGGTATTGAAGACCGCTGATGGTCGGACCGTCTTTCAGTACATGGTCCGTAAACCCGCCGGGACCAATCTTTCTGCAAACAGCACTTGCTGTTTGTTTCCAGTCAACACGCCGATGGGAACACGTATTGTTGATTTTGCACCGGGCGATCATCGGCACCATCGAGGCGTCTTCCTGGCGTGGCACGCCATGGAGTTTTCGCAGCGCGCGGACTTTTGGGGCTGGGGTGAAATGGCTCCGACCGATGGCTGCAAAATTGTCAATCAAGAGGTCGACTTGGTCGGCAGCGACGAGTCCACAGCACACCTTGCGATAAAGAACCAATGGCGAATCGGACAAAAGACCGTCATGGAAGAGAGGCTCTCTATTGATGTCCGGCAAATGCAAGCTGTGTTTGTGATTGACCTGCACTTCCAACTGACACCGACGGTCGATCTGACAATCGACCAAACCGCCTTCGGTGGTTTTTGCGTCAAAAGTCGCCAGGATGGCAAAAGAGTCTTTTTTAACCCGAAAGGAGAAGTAAAACTTCCCTCACCCCACCATTTGAAGCCGGAAACCGACTGGCCCTCAAGCCCTTGGTACGATTACACCATTGCCCTTGATGACGGTAAAACTGCCGGTATTGCAGTGATGGATCATCCGAAAAATCCTCCTACAAAGTGGCACAACTCGCTCTCGCTTGCGATGATCAACCCGTGCATCGTCGCGAATGGTCCGCAAAGAGTCAAAAAAGGGGAAACGCTCTCGCTCCGGTATCGGCTCGTCGTCCACGACGGTCGCACACCAGAGAAACTATTGCAAACCCTTTGGGCCACTTGGCCGGGAACTTAGGGAAAGGGACCGACGGATATAGGGTCCGATGGTCAAACCCTGTACGACGATTGAGAAGACGACCACAACGTACGTCATCACCAAAATCAGATCCCGAACCGAAACGCTGCCAAGGCCCATTCCTTCCTGTAGATTTGCTGGTATGGAAAGGGCAAGTGCCACTGAGATTCCACCTCGCAAACCACCCCAGGTAAGGATTCGCACCACCTTTGGGCTAAAAGTGCGAAATCTGCGCAACATCCCGACAGCCATTCCGATTGTAATGAAGCGGGCAAGCAGGACCGTCGGGATCATCAAGAGTCCCGCAATCAAAAACTGGGACTGCCAGGAAAGGATCAGTACCTCAAGACCAAGTAAAACGAAAAGCATCGCATTGAGGATCTCATCGATAAGCTCCCATAGTGCATCGACTCTCTCGCGGACTTTATCTCCCATGGCATAATGTCGGCCATGATTCCCGATGAGCAGACCGGCAACGACCATGGCTATCGGGCCGGAAATATGCAGAGCCAAAGCAAGGGGATAGCCTCCCGCGACAATGGCCAACGAAACGAGAATTTCCACATGCTCATTTTCTACCGTGTTATGGAAATAATAGGCAAGCAGACCTAAAAGAAGGCCGAGGGCAAACCCACCAAGCACTTCTTTGAGGAACAACATCCCGAGTTGGCCAACGGTAAATTCTTCCGAGCCGGTCACCACGGCAAGAATTGCCAAAAAAACAACAACCCCTACTCCATCGTTAAAAAGCGATTCCCCCGACATCTTTGTCGCCAAGCTTTTGGGAGCACCAATTTTTTTCATGATGCCAAGCACCGAAATGGGATCTGTAGGCGAGATCAAAGCGCCGAATAGCAGACAATAGATCCAAGACATCTGCACTCCGAGCCCCATCAAAATACACCAAGCAATCCCACCGACGATCAACGTCGAACCGATTACTCCGATGGTCGCCGTAACCGTCACCACCCACTTCTGATTCGCCAAGTCACCGAGTTTGACATGCAGTGCACCGGCAAAAAGCAAAAACCCCAACATGCCATGCATTAGCATCTCATTAAAATCGACCTGCTGGATAAACGTTTTTGCAAAATGCATTACCTTCGGATATGCCAATCCTCCCAGCACCAACAGCAGTGAAAAAACCAGCGCCATCACCATCAGCCCAATGGTTTCTGGAAGTTTCAGCCACCGTTGGTTGCAGTAGGCAAACAGAGCGGAGAGCGTGATCACAACTCCGATGGCACTAACAAGGTTGAGATCTATCATTACTCTCTCCAAAAAGAACTGCTGCACGACTCAAACTTTTCTAAGAAAACTCCCCTGGCGCGTATAGGTCAAGATCATTGCCGGAAGCGGCAGACAAACCGGGACCTGTCATACGAGCTGCCAATCTGTCATCATTGGCCCGATCGCAAACATTGAGGAATTCTAATACCTTCAAAAAATTGCTGCTTGAACGGGAAACAAACCATGCAAATCGCCATTACCGGTGCCACAGGATTTCTCGGCCGGTACATTGTCCACCGACTCGCGGCGGCCGGACATTTTTGCAGATGCTGGTATCGTGAAGAGAGCGATCGCGGTGGATTTGAAGCGTGCGAATCAATGCTGGATTGGATACCGGGTGCTTTGGGAGACACGCAAAGCAGCCTAGAGCTAGTCACCGATTGCGATGCGGTGGTACACGCCGCTCTCTATCGCGTGGGCGCTGACTTCAGAGGTGGTGAAGGTGATTTGACCCTGTTTCTCGAACAGAATCTAATTGGCACCATCAAACTGGTCGAATCGGCCCGCATGCAAGATGTTTCCCGATTCGTGTTCATATCGAGTTGCGCGGTTCACGAACAGATATTCGACGACCGGCCCCTCGATGAAACGCATCCCGCTTCTCCCAAATCACACTATGGCGCCCACAAGGCGGCCATCGAACAATTTATCCATAGTTTCGGCTGGGGAATGGATTACGACATCTGCGCACTTCGGCCAACGGGAATCTATGGATTGGCGCGACCCGCCGAGCGGAGCAAATGGTTTGACTTGATCCAGCGTGTTGTCCGGGGAGAACCGGTCGCATGCCGCTATGGCGGCAAAGAGGTCCATGCAGAGGATGTTGCCCGGGCCATAGAAATTTTGTTATCGGCTAAGGACATTGCTGGCGAAACATACAACTGCTACGACCGTTATGTGTCTGAGTACGACGTTGCAACCCTTGCCCAGCGCCTCACCCAAAGCGAGAGCCGAATTGACGGACAGCCCAAACAACCGGTGCACAATATTGAAACCGGAAAGCTGCAAAGGTTAGGGATGCAGTTTGGTGGAGATTCCTTGCTCGAGAAAACGGTTCGAGAACTGATCGAAAGGATGTAATCGGTGCAGGACAAAGCCGTAATCTTTGATATCGACGGGGTATTGATCGACTCCTATGCCGCACATCTACAAAGCTGGCAGGCAGTCGCGGGGAGTCATGGCCACTGTATGACGGAGTCGGATTTTGCAACGACCTTTGGCCAGACGAGTCGGGAAATCATCCAAACCCTCTGGAGTGAGGTCTCACTGAGCGATTCACAGATTGCAGATTTTGATGCCGAGAAGGAAGCTGCTTTTCGCAAAATTGTCGCTGCAGATTACCCCTGGATGCCCGGAGCGAAATCTTTGCTCCGGGCACTGCACCTTGCCGGTTTTCAATTGGCCCTTGGTTCCTCCGGCCCCCCTGAAAATGTCGAACTTGCTCTTGAGCAACTCAACAAACCGGATTGGATCGGAGCGGCAGTGACCGGAGCCGATGTTCTGCGAGGAAAGCCAGATCCCGAAGTTTTTCTGCTTGCTGCCCGAACTCTTGCGGTGGCTCCTGCGGACTGTGTCGTGATTGAAGATGCACGGGCAGGCATTCAGGCAGCAAATGCGGCTGGCATGTTCAGCGTGGCGCTGGTGAGTACCGGACACACCCGCAGCGAAGTTGCCGAAGCGAACTGGATCATCGAGCAACTAGGCGAAATTTCACCCAAGATCATCTCCACTTGGCTTAAAGCAGAAGGCTAAGCAAACCGCTTTTCATCAAGCAGCACTGGTTGCTCAACTCTCTCCCCCTGTAGAATCCTCGATGCCATCAAATTGCTCAGCGAGTAATTTACCCAATATCTCACCACGGGCCTGAAGTGAAATCACTTTGCCCTTCCGATCGACCAAAATAACAGTCGGGATCCCCGAAATCCCATAACGGTTGGCCAAAGGATTTTCAAAACCTCGCTCTCCATCCTTGTCATTGAAAAGTGTCTTCCATGGCATTTTTTCCTTTTCAAGAAACGAGGTCACGGCTTTGCGGGTATCGTCCAGGTTGATTCCAATGACGTCAAATCCCCGGTCGTGGTATTTTTCGTAATTGGCCAAAACATTTGGAAACTCCTCTCGGCACGGCCCGCACCAACTCGCCCAGAAATCGATTAAAACAACTTTGCCTCGGTACGAAGCCCAGTCCAGTTCTGAGCCGTCCAAAAAGGTGCCCTCTAAATCGATCGTATGCCCAGCCAGTCCCCAGAGCTTCGCCATATGTTTTATTTGCTCATCTTTACTCCCAGAAAATTTCTTCGCAAAGAAATCGTA
>MPMF02061629.1_pt1 | contig 33373 bp, 18 predicted proteins | sample 1617271 | NCBI WGS metagenome assembly MPMF02 (sample SAMN05944812, study PRJNA350692) | marine metagenome | biome: marine; feature: ODZ; material: water; isolation source: 120 m water sample prefiltered with 30 um filter, filtered on to 0.2 um... | place: Pacific Ocean | collected 2012-04-09... | reverse complement strand
CTTCCCCCCAACCATGGAGCACGTCATCGACTAACGCTATTCCCTAGACAACTCACGCGCATGGTGCCAACAGCCACCCGCCTCGCCGTAACCACTTGTAGAAAAAGTACTTGGCGATTGTCACTGTAGAAAACGAGTCAGAGGCTTTTCTGGGAGCGGAGAAAAGCAATCACGGAAGTTCCGTTGTGCATCGCGTCGCCCTCGTTGCTGGATCGTGAATTGAACACCAGCAGGTTGGGCGGTGGCAACCACGATCGCACAAAAAAGATCGGGGGTAGCCTACCCCTTTGCAACCGATTCAACCCGACTCTACGGGTGTTGGATTGGCGTCTGACCCTGAAAAACAAGGGGTGTGCGACACGGGTCGCTCATTAGAAGTCCGCTGCTCTATCCAGCTGAGCTACGGGCGCTCAAGGGTCTCTGGCATTATGTTTTTGCGGGCTTTACCCGCTTCTACACCTTTTGCTGGTGTTGTGGTCGAACTGGCCACTGAAAGAGCCCGGTCCGCTTGTGACTGCCGGGCCAAGCCAAGCTTCCCCTGTTAGCGAAAGGCTCAACCATGGCTCATTCTACACGCCGCAAACCTGCGGCAAAGTCCCCCAATCGATCAAAGTCCACACCCAGGACTGCGCCGTCTTTCCCCTGAAGATCATCCGATTGTAGATGCCCGGTGGCAGCCATTAGCGACTGGTCGTCTTATAGTAAAGCTCGGCTGCAACTTCCGGCTTCCGATCAAATTCAACCTCCGCCAGCAATTGATTCAACCGATCATAAAGAGCTTTTTTCGGACTGTTGCCGAGTTCATCAGTCGCCACGCAGAAATCATCCTGATGCTCGCTACGTCATCGTCCCAAAGCCATCGCAACGCCTCTATTCGTGTCGCAACAAGAATAGTGCGATGGCGGAGACAATCAACGGGCTGCTAACCGCAAGACCGACTTCTGGTGGAGAAAAGCTCCTGGGTACGGCAGCGGCCAAGGCCCTCGACCAGGGCGTTGGTCGTTCTGATCAGGGCTGCGCAAAACACCGGGGGCTATGTTGCGTTGCGCGCTTTGGTTTGCTGACTGAGACTTTCGGCGAGTGCATCCAACTGGCGTTGAGCTTCCTGTCGCAGTTCATCCGGTAGATTGTCTTCGCTGTGATCGAGAAGTCGCCCGATACATCTGCGGGCCCTGCGCATCACCACTTTCTTTCGCTCACGATCACGATAAATCCGCTTGGTCAGTTCCGGAACGCTTGCATTCACCCTCGCCGGGTGGTGGCGCCTTATCAAATTCTGTTCGTTTCCCCATACGGCAAGAATGGCAAATCCGCCGTCAAAAAACTCTTTTGAGAAGATAGTTGGCTTACGTGGGTGCCAAGCCGCTTTACCCATAGACCTTCCGGTTCTGTAAAGCTTGCGAACCACGTATTCCAAGAGCGCCCTCAGGTGGCGTTGTCTCGCCACGGGCGTTGGATCTGACGAGTCGGGCAAGTCGCTGAACTCCATCGGCCGGTTCATACGCGACCCCTCCGTCCCTTTAGTACTCGGTTGCTTCACGAAAACCACAGTGATACGCCGTGCGTAACTTGGGATCGTTCAAGTCGCCGTTGCCGAGTGCCTTAAGATTGGTATCGACCGCGCTACCCTCGAAGTTCAGTTAATCTGGCCGTCGAATGTCGTCGGCTGGCATCTCGTTTTGAAAGGAGAAGGCTTGGACACAAGAGCTACTGTTGAACCAACTTGCGAGGTCGTGCCTCGGGCCGATGCGAGCTCTCGCCCGGTTGCGGTAACCCGCTCCCCGACCAACCTACGCTCGGTGCCCGTCGCTGAAAACTTGACTCATTTGCAAGGAAGAACCCAATACACGCTTTCTAGTAGTTCGATGTCTAAGGGCATCGGCGAAATGTCCTGCGATGGTCTGTGGATTGACGGTGCCGAGACAGCTAGACTAGCCTTCAGAAGGGATAGGTTTCGTTACTCATCAGCCCTCACACAAGGTACTGACAACGATGATGCATTCTCTCTGGAAAAGTTCCGACTGCCCCCGTTTGCTGGTTGCTGTAATGCTGCTGGGCAGCGTAGGCAGCGCGTCCGCGGACGTTCAGCTACCCAATATTTTCAGCGATTCGATGGTACTGCAGCGTGGCCAGGAAAACCGTGTTTGGGGTCGCGCCGATGCTGGCGAAAAAGTGACTGTTACGATCGCCAAGCAGACGCATAAAGCAACCGCCGGTGCCGACGGCAATTGGCAGGTCAAGCTGTCGCCACTGTCCGTGGGCGACCCGCTGGAACTTAAAGTCAAGGGAAACAATGAAATCAAGTTTGACGATGTGCTGGTCGGTGAAGTTTGGGTCTGCTCGGGCCAGTCAAATATGGCGATGACGGTCAACAGTAGCAACGCTGCCGATCTGGAACGAGCTGCTGCACACTTCCCACGGATCCGCATGATCAATTTCCCGCGGCTTGGTACACAAAATCCCGTCTGGACGCACGACAGTTCATCGTGGATGGTTTGCTCGCCGGAAACGGTCGGGCAGTTCTCGGCAGTCGGCTACTTCTTTGGACGGCAGCTCTATCAAACAATCGACGTTCCAATCGGCCTGATTAATAACGCATGGGGCGGATCTGCCTGCGAAGCGTGGATTAACCGTGATCTGTTGAAAGCCGATCCGGCCTACGAACCGATGCTGGAGCGTTGGAAGAAACTGCAAACCAGCTACGACGGCCTGAAAGGAAAACCATCACTGACTGCAGGCGAGAAGAAGCAACTCGCCAATCTCAATAGGCAGCTGAGCGGCAATCACAACCCGTCCAATATCTACAACGGCGTACTCAAGTCGCACCTTGGATACGGAATTCGCGGAGCCATCTGGTATCAAGGGGAATCAAACGCTGGCCGAGCATACCAATACCGCCATCTGTTTCCACTGATGATTTCCAATTGGCGCGACGAATGGGGACAAGCCGATTTTCCGTTCTACTGGGTACAATTGGCCGATTTTCGAAATGAAAACGTCGAGCCCGGTGACAGTAGCTGGGCGGAACTTCGCGAAGCACAAACGATGACGATGGACAAGCTGGCCAATACGGGCGAAGCGGTGATCATCGACACCGGCGAAGGATACGACATTCATCCAAAGAACAAGCAGACCGTAGGTCGCCGATTGGCCCGTTGGGCGCTGGCGAAAAACTATGAAGTCGACATCCCGTGTCAGAGTCCACGTTACAAGTCGATGGAAAGATCAGGCAACAAGATCACACTGACCTTTGATCACGTCGGGGCTGGCTGGCGCCCGTTCGACGTCCGTGAGGCACGTGGATTTGCGATCGCCGGCGAGGACAAAAAGTTCGTTTGGGCCCAAAGTAAGATCTTAAAGGATGGCCGGATCGAGATTCTCAGTAATCAGGTCGCCGATCCTGTAGCCGCTCGCTACGGTTGGGCCGAAAACCCAGTCGTGAACATGTTCAATAAAGCCGGCTTGCCACTCACCCCATTCCGTACCGACCAATGGCCTGGCATTACCGTCGACGCCAAATAAATGTAGAGCAACATTCCGACGAGCCGTTCTTTGCAGCTGAACTGGCCACGCAGTGGCAAAGCGTTGATTTCGTTACAAACCGGGCCCATTTACCGGTGAAGAATTCCCCAACTGATCGCGTGTGCCCAGCGCATTGGTCAGCAGGATTGGCGTTTCAATTACACCCCCCCTGCGTGGTTCCAACGAACTCGTTAATAGCGGCTGCACTCAACGTGCTGATCGAAACGAGCCCGTTGCGCAGCCTGTAACTTCGAAGCCGCCACTCGCCATCGAGCGCAAATCGTGTTTCAACTGCTGGCTCGTCACGGCGCTCTTATCTTGTTAATTCTGGGCATACACATTAAAGTGGATCGACGTTGTCGTATTATATCGGAATGGATGTTTGCCTGAAGGCAAGCAGGCCAACAGCGATGGACGCACTCGCTGGCCGAAGGCCCGGATTCGAGGCCGTCCGGTTCGATGCGCCTTTGACTCTAACACATCCAAACCCAACGTCTCGTCCCTCCGAGGATTCAAAGACACATGTCGCGCGCTATCACTCTCCCGATTTTTGTACTGATGTTTCATACCGCGATTTGTCAGGTCGGCAATGCCCAAACAGATGGCATTACACCGCAGTGGATCTGGCACGACGAGGGGAATCCGATTGAGCGAGCGCCAGCTGGCTCGCGGTTCTTTCGCAAGACTGTCCGCTTCGACCGGATACGTGTCGTGACGATCGACATCACCTGTGACAACGAGTTTGTTCTCTATCTCAACGGCGACGTGGTTGGACGCGGCGATGATTGGCAGCGAGTTTACACGTTCGATTTGACCAAGCAGGCGCGCGTCGGCACGAACGTGCTGGCGGTACAGGCTAAGAATTGGGACGGGCCGGCAGGATTGCTCGTACGCGGGTACGCGGGATGGGCCAATGGCACACAGTGGACTTTCAGCGCAGACGAGACATGGCGAAGCACCGCTGAGGAACAGCCGCGTTGGACAAAAGTGGACTTTGACGATGCCGCTTGGCCGAAGGCTCAAGTCCTTGGCAAGTACGGCAAGATCGGTCCATGGAGAGCGCTGGCCTGGGATTCGGGTTACGCCGGCCGGTTCTCGGTACCTGAGGGCTTTCGCATCGAGACGGTTGCTCCGTCGAGTCTCACGGGCAGTTCCGCAACGATGGCGATCGACAGTCAGGGCCGTGCGACGGTGGCTCCCGAGCGCGGCCCAGCCACGATTCTGGAGGATACCGACGGCGACGGCCGTTACGACGTGGCCAAGAAGTTCGGTCCCGAGATCACCGACAGCCAGGGAATGTACTGGATCGGCCGACAGCTGTATATTTCCGGCAAAGGTCCCCAGGGAGATGGACTTTATCGTATCACCGATTCCGATGGCGACGACATTGCCGATAAGACCGAACAGCTGACCAAATACGAGGCAGGCATCGGTGGACATGGCCCTCACGCCATCAGGCTTGGACCTGACGGAAAGCTCTATCACGTTCTGGGCAACCACGCCTTTATCGCTGAAGACGAATCTCCCACGTCGCCCGTGCTACAGCGACTGCTCTACGAGGGCACGCCGCTGCCACGCTATGAAGACCCGCGCGGTCACGCGGCGGGAAAGCGAGTGCCCGGGGGAACCATCTGGAGCTGTGATCGAGACGGCAACGGCTGGGAACTGATTGCGTGCGGAATGCGGAATCCGTATGACGTGGCGTTCAACGCCGCCGGTGAGTTGTTCACCTTTGACGCCGATATGGAATGGGACTTCGGCTTGCCCTGGTATCGGCCGACTCGCGTGCTGCACTGCGCCCCTGGAGCCGAATTCGGCTGGCGCAGCGGCACGGCGAAATGGCCGTCTCATTATCCGGACAGCCTTCCCGCGGTGGCCGACGAGGGCCGCGGTTCACCAACCGGCGTGGTTATCTATCAACACGACCACTATCCCCGCAAGTACCGCGACAGCCTCTGGCTGGGTGACTGGACAAACGGCGAGATCGTCGTGCATTATCTCCAGCAAGACGGAGCGACCTATTCATCAAAGGCGGAGGTCTTTGCGACTGGCGAACCGATGAATGTGACCGGCATGGACGTGGGGCCAGACGGAAGTGTCTATTTCTGTACAGGAGGTTGGGGCACTGAAGGCGGTGTCTACCGAATCACTTGGACTGGCGATGGCGGCGTCGAGTCAATTCCGCCAGACGCATCGATCGAAGCCGCGATCAAGCAACCGCAGCTGCTGGCTGCTTGGGCTGTGCAGCGGACTGCCGAGTTGCGCGATGAGATCGGTGACAGCTGGGCACCTGCGCTTCGCGCAATCGCCAGCAACAGCGGGCGCAGCATCGAAGACCGAATTCGCGCCGTCGACCTTTTGCAGATCCACGGTCCCCAGCCGGACGAGCAGCTTGCCTTGCAACTTGCCCGCGACCAGCAAGTGTCCATTCGCCGACGAGCAACGATCCTGCTCGCAGGCCATTCGACACAGCAAGCTCATTCCGCGTTGCAGGCGATGCTGGACGATGCAGACCCAACACTCCTGCGGCGAGCGTCCGAAGCGCTGGTTCAGTCCGGCGCTGAAATCGAACCTGACCGCATCCTCCCGCTACTGGCACATGAGGATCGTTTCGTGCGTTATGCGGGGCGACAGTTGCTCCAGCGGATTGAACCGGTCGCATGGCAAGAGACGATTCTTGCAGCTGGGGATGCCGATACGGTGATCGAAGGCCTGCTCGCTCTCCACAGCGTCGATCCGGGAAAGGACCTCGAGCGCCGCCTGGCCAAGGTTCTGGAAGTGATTGAATCGGTCGGTTCGGGAAGTCGTCATATCTCAGGGGCGCTGCGCGTGGTGCAGCTGCTGGCGCTTTCGATTGACACCAAACTGCCGCCTTCGGCAGCGAAGTTAGGCGGCGAACTCCTCTCCCGATTCCCCACCGGTGTGTCGTCGGTCGATTGGGAGCTGGTCCGTCTGCTGGCTCGCCTGCAGGTTGAAGGCGGCGCCGACAAGATCGTCGCCCAGTTGAACAATCCGGACACCGATCGCAAAACGCAAGTTCACTACGCCCTCTGCCTGCGTTTCCTGACGCGTGGCTGGACGCCTGAGACTTCGCAGGCGTATCTCCTCTGGTTCCAAGGCAAGCATCGCTGGGAAGGCGGCTTCAGCTTTTCCGGGTACATTCAGAATATCCTCCGCGATGCTGTCATCGGTGTGCCGATGGAACAACGAAAGCAGATGGTTCATTCGCTGGGATCCGATGCGCCGACCATCGTCGCTACGATCCTTCAAATGTTGACTCCCGCTGATCTGGCGGCGATGACGGCGAGACTGATCGAGCTGGAGCGCTCAGCAAGCGGCGAGATATCTTCTAAGGATGCCGGCTACCAAGAAGACATGCACGCCCTGGCGGCCCAGATCATCATGGCGTTGGGTCGATCTGGTTCAAACGAGGCAAAGGCTTATCTGCGAAATCTTGCCGAGCATGATGCTCGCGACCGCCAAGACCTGATCGTTCGATCCTTGGCCCAAGCACCAGTCGAAGCAGACTGGCCGACTTTGGTCCACGGACTGCGTTCGACCAATGCCCAAACACTGCGAGTTTGCATTCAAGCGTTGCAGAAACTCGAAAGCACGCCAGACGACAATGTCGACGCGTACCGGCAACTCCTGTTGGCTGGCGATCGCCTGGGAGTCGGAGGTGGCGTGTTGGCCGTTCGGCTCCACAACCAATGGGCCGGCTTGAAACTCTCGACAACCCGGCAGCAGTGGGCGGAGGTTGCCAAGGAGCAGAAAGCTTGGTTTGCCCGCACGTTCGCCGAACATTCGCTGACAAATGCAATGTCCGAGTCTGGATTCAAGCATCAATGGAAGTTCGAGGAGATCCTCAGCCACCTCACGCAGAAGAACCGTGGCCGCAATGGAAGCGTCCAACGCGGTAGAGCTCTCTTCAAACAGAGCCAGTGCATCAAGTGCCATCGTTTCGAGGGAGAGGGTAACGGCATCGGACCAGATCTAACCACACTCTCGAAGCGGTTTAAACGCAAAGACATTGTGACGGCCGTCTACTATCCGTCGCGCGATCTCAACGATCAATACAAGAGTGTCGTCGTGGAGACCGAACGTGGTGTTTTGTTTACAGGCATGTTGGCACCGCCCGAAGTGAATCATGTGGTCTTGCTGCAAGCGGACGGCACGACTTTGAAGATCAACAAGCAGCAAGTCGTGGAAACGACTCTCTCCAAAGTTTCGGCCATGCCCGAGCGCGGACTCGACAACTACTTGCTCGACGAAATTGCCGACCTGATCGCGTTTCTCGAGTCCGGCAAAGAAGCGGCACCCGTAACTTCACAATAGAATGGGTAGGTTATGTTGCCAATCAACGGGCGTGTTTTCAAGGTTCCACCCGAACGTTCAGGTTGTCGAACCAACTGGGCGTACCGCCGCCGTTAAGGATACCGGCCAACATACCGTTCTCGTTTGAATCAAGCTGTGCTTCCCGCACAACTTTCCCGTCCAGATAGTACTTAACTTTGTTGCCACGGCAGCGCGCTCGGAGTGTGAATCCTCGCTTCAGCGTCTGTATCACGCGCGATACCTCGGCAACACGCTGACCGGAGTCCAGTCGGTCCCAGCGGAGTCGGATGGTGTCTCGTTCGGCGGTCAGAAGGAAGCGGCTTGCGTTGGCTGTGTCCCGACCGCGAAACACAATCCCGGCTGATGCATTGTTGACATTCTGCTCCAGGAACACGTCGCATGAGATATCCACATCCGACCGGCCGGCGTCGATCAGCAGATACCTTGTCGTGTCCACTTCCCGGACGCGAGCCTTACCACCGGAGATCATCCAGGTTCCGCTGGGTTGGTACTTTCGACCCGTCTCGTCCAGCTCCAGAGTGCCATCCGGTCGATTGAAGGTGTCGTGTGCGAGAATCTGTCGGTGGTCGACCGGCAGCGGACCACTCCGGCGCTTGTCGGCAAACAAGACGTTGAAAAGGTGTTGTTGCAGTTCACTGAAGTGAATCGGATTCTCTGGCCGAAACGGCTGGTCTGGAGCGTGCGTCAAGAAATCGTACTTCTTCCATGCCGCCAATAATCCGGCCAACTGGGGAGACTTCGACTGGCGAACGTCGCTAAACAGGTCCACTGCGCCGTCGGCCGGTTCGATCCCCGCTGCTTCGCCGATGGCAAGAATGCAGGCCCGTCGTGTTGCTGGTCGTTCCGGTTCGTTTCCGAGCAATTCGAGTGCGCGCTGGAGTTTGTCCTCGGAGATCGGCTTGGTTGCGTACTGCTGGAACAGCCGCCGCAAATACTGCTTCACTTCCGCGACGCTGACGCGAGTTTCCTGTTGGAAGATGCCGTTGTCATTGCGCAACGGCACACCGCGACAACCCAGCATCTGATCGATGACGTGACGTCCCGTTCCTGCAAGCGAGTCTTCGAAGTAGACCAAAGACTGACCATGTAGATCGAGTAAGGTGAGCTGTATTTTTTCCGTATCGACGTTGTGAACTGGAACTCCGTCGCGTAACGCGTGCCACGCGGCCGCCGCGCAGGCGTGGCCTTGAACGATGCGGCCGGTTTCCATTCTGGGAAACGCTGCGTATGCCTGATGGGTGTACGCACTCGCGGCGGCAACGAGCAATCCCGTCGCCTCGCCAGGCCGGGGAACAAGAACGTCGAACGGAATGCAAGGAGCGCCAAATCTTGGGTAGCCGCCCAGACGAAGAAGCTGCATACCTTCCGGGCCGCTGCCTGGCACGGATTGGCGGTGGACTCCGTGAATGTCAACCACCATCGCATTGAAGTAGATGCTGCGCGGATGCCAGAAGTTCTTCTGGACGTATTCGTTCCGCCCCTGATCCTCCATCAGTTTACCGCCAAACACATGGTCGTTCACCATCCGTCGACCTTCGCGCATGTAGATCAGCGAAGGCAATGGAGCGTCGCCATGATTGGTTGTCGTACCGAATTCGCTCAGCCGGTACTTCGGCTCGAGCCCTTCGTGAAAATCATGCCGGCAGAGGCCGAATTGCTTCTGCCCCAACTCGTGTTGCACGAAGTACAGCCCACGAATCACTCGTGCCAGATGCTCTCGTTCGTTCGCCTCGCGGTCAGCGATCTTCATCGACTCCAGCACGTGGCGGCCATCGGGCATCCGCCAGCCTTCGACAGTCGAAAGGTACGGGTCGCAGTTCCATCGCCGATGCTTGTCGCCCAATCGAACGCCGTAGATGTTCTTCCTGTCCGACCAGCTTTTTCGCAACCAGTGAAATTCTTGTGGATCGTAACCCTTTGGCGGACGGGTCAGGACCCAGGGACTGCCGTCGTCGCCTTCTCCGTAGTCCTCCACAGTGACGGTGCCGTTCCATGCCATGGTTGCCGCTCTCGAATCCGGCTTGCCCGTCGAACTGTCGAGGAGGGGTCCGCCGGCTGAGATCATTCCGCCCAGATCGCGAGTCGGTGTGAAGATCTGCCCGGCGTACGTTTCGAGATTTCGCGTGGGGTCTTCGGATGCGACGCGGCCTTCGCGGCGAAGCGTCATCGTCACCCCAGCGAGAAACGCGACATCTCCCTCAATCTCGGCATCGATCGTAATCCTGGGACGAACGACGATTTCCCGTTCCGCGTCCCGGCGGTGCCGGAATCGCAACTCGATGACGCGTTGTGTCTTTGGTTCCTTCTTCACCGACACCGGGTAGTAGCCAGCTACCACGGTCAGGCTCTTCTGGCGCTCGATCTCACGCCGTACGTAATCGAAGAAGAGATGAAACGGCGCGAAGTATCCTTCGCCACCATGTTTGTGCCGTGCTCCGACGTTGTAGCCTGTCGTGTAGCGAGCCACAACGTCCAACTCCATCGCCAGTCCACCAATCGACACAATGGACACGTCGCTGTCCGGGTTGACTCCGTTGGTGGTCAGCCCGCCAAGCTCACGCGGGCTACGCATTATCAGTAGCGTATCGACGCCGAGCCGGCCACCGCTCAGCGCCGCCGCCGTGCCTCCACTCGAGCCGCCAATAACCAACAGATCCGGCTCGTAGACCGTCTGCCGAGCGTTATACGGATTGGTGCCGAAGTCGTCCGAGTCCGCCGCCCATGCCGCGGTCACCGTGAAGCAGACAGTCATCACGGCAATCAATGCAATCCGAAACCGCCTCTCCGTCATGGGTGCTCCCGCAATTGTGCAGACGCTATTGTTGGCGACCGAGCCGTTCTCAGCAGTAGCTTCGCCCTCCCAGGCACGTCTGACTGGTAGCTTCATTTCTGTCGTTCGTTCTATGAGAGGAAGCCTCCGAACAGCTTGCTGTGAATGAGTCTCAGCAGGATGAATACGATCACAGATATCACCAACGCGATGCGGTTGTATTCGGCCAGTGCCAATCGCTGCTTTCCGCTCAGGATAGCAGCGAACGGAACGAATGAGGTGTCAGATTGGAATTGCCTTATTTCTTCGCGACCTGTTGCGAGGGTGCGCCTGTCTTGATGAACGGCACTGAGAACTCCGTAAACGACGAAACCACCAAAGAACAGGCAATCGCCGACGGAAGGGTTTGACAGAGCGTGGGCGAATCCGAAAATGGCGAAGCCAAAGTTCTGCGGATGACGCGTGACGTGTTGAATTCCCCGAGCACGCGCCCGGAAACTGCCTGTCATCTCCGCAAGCGTGGTCAATGGACTGGGTGTAACCAGGCTCTGCAGGATTACGATGATTGCGACCAGCATCAAGGCGTGCGTTGCCATGCGATGACCGCTACTTGCTACAAAGAGAAGTGGGCCCGTGTGCTTGTGCGAGAAATAGACGAAACACAATGGAACGAATGTGGCCAGAGCGACCAACGAATACAGGCCCTTGAAACCCCAGATTCCGATGCTGCGGATCAGCCAGGTGCGTACCGGCCGGCTCGAACCGATCACGTGGGTTCCGCCGAACATCAGCCACCACAGCAAAATGTGCCATACGTCTCCCACAACAACCTCCGAACCGAACGAGCCCACGGGAAGCCAAACTACTAAGACTCTCTAACATAACACGCATTGCCGGTGTGGATTGTCGAGTTATGCAACGCGCCACAGCGGTTGTGTCTTGAATTCTAAATGCCACACCGGTCAAACGAAATCTGAGGCAGGCGAACATTCGCAGCAGCGAAGACCTCGCTGCCATGTCTCACCCTCGGCAATATAGCTGTCAACACACGTCCTCTTGCTTCGACACAGTATAAACTGAAAGCCAATCAGCAATCGCGGAGGATTGCTTCGCCGGGCAATTTCTGTATTCTTGATGCCATTAACCTCGATGATGCAGCCGAGTTCAGTTGGAGGATATCATGCTTGCGATCCGACGTATGGTAGTTGTTGGCTTCTTGATCTGTTTGCTTGGGGCACCGACTGCGTGGGGCGAAACCTGGCCCGCTTGGCGTGGGAAGTCGGGACGAGGCGTCTCGTCGGAACGCGGCCTGCCGACGGAATGGTCGATCGACAAAAACCTTGCCTGGCAAATTGACGTGCCGGGTCGGAGCAACGCCTCTCCGGCAGTCACGCAAAATCGGGTCTATTTGACATCGCAGACCGAGGATAAGTCGCTCTGGGTAATCGCCATTGATCGCGAAGACGGCCGAATTGTCTGGAAGAGAAACGTAGGCAGCGGCGAACTTACTGCTGAGGGCGCGAAGAACCTGTACGCTCATAGACACAATCCGGCGACATCATCGCCGGTTGCCGACGACGACAACGTTTGGGCCTTTTTCGGAACGGGTCTGCTGGTCTGCCTTGATCGAAACGGAGAAACAAGATGGAAACGCAACCTCGTCGAACAGTACGGTGCCTACACGATCCGTTTCGGCATGGCCTCTTCGCCGCGGCTCTGGGGCGAGTTGCTCTACATCGCCTGTATGACCAAGGGGCCGTCCTACGTGCTGGCGTTACAGAAAACTACTGGAGAAGAGGTGTGGAAGTCTGACCGCCGCTTCCCGGCCAAAGACGATGGTCCCGACTCGTACTCATCACCCGTCGTTCTGCAGACGAAAACTCGTAGCGAGCTAATCGTCTCGGGCGGAGATCATGTCAACGCCTACGATCTGCTCACCGGAAAACAACTTTGGGTCAGCGGCGGTCTGACGATTGATAGCCCTTACGGACGTGTGATTGCTTCGCCGGCTGTCTCTGAACAGGTGCTGGTTGTCTCCTCGGCAAATCCGCCGGGAAGCGGGACCGACCATGTTATTGCTCTGCGGACTGGTGGCTCTGGAGACATCACCGAGACGCATCGGCTGTGGGATTATCGGCCCTTCAACCCTGACGCGTCCACGCCCGTCTGCTACGAAGGAAATGTGTACATGGTGCGAGACGACGGCATCGCCTCCTGCCTGGACCTCAAGACTGGCAAGCTCCACTGGAGAAAGCGTCTTAGCAATGGAGTCTACCGTACCTCGCTCGTGGCGGGAGACAGCAAAGTGTACTTCCTGCAGCGAGAGGGGCTCTTGACGGTGATCGAGGCCGGGCCGGAAGGTAAGGTCCTTGCCCGCAACCAATTGCCGGGGATTTTTTATGCCACCCCCGCCATCAGTCAAGGTGTCCTCTATCTGCACGCATACGGACGACTCTATGCGGTCGCCCAGCGGTAGACAGCAGGGAACGGCTCGTTGAAAGGCCCTGACTATACGACCGCGCGCTCACCGAGACGAAGCGCTTCCCTCCCGGTGCATCTTCGCGATTTCCTCCTCCGTCAGCGCACGCGCGTAGAATTTCAGGTCCCGCACACGCGCTGCCAGGTACTCATCGCCGGAGAAGTGTGGATTGCCGCCAACGGCAATGTCCCTCGCAGCCGAGACGAGCTGCCCGGGAACCTGAGTCGAGGCCCGCGGCTTGCCGTCCACCAGCAGCGTCATCCGATCTCCCGCTTTGGTGACTGCCACGTGGACCCATTGGCCGAGCTTGAGAGGGACCCCATCAGTCGAATATCCACGCCCTGCTTCGATCCGCGCGTACAGTGTGTTGCCTTCGATGCAAACACGAAGAGGATCGTCCATCCCCGCGCACCATGCACTGACGAGCTGTCCTTTCGTCGGTTCCGGATTCGCCACAAATGCCCAAATCGAAACCGTATAGTCCTCTTCCGGAAAGGCTGCCAGCCTGTATCGCAGAATTCCCTTCTTTCCGTCGAGTTCTAGAGCCCCGTTCAGCTCTTCATCGATGCCACCGACCGGTGTCGCACCAGCAGCGCTCAGCAGTTCTCCGAATGCCGGCTTCGCGTCGCCTCTCAGCCCGGCCGACACAAGAATCCCGTCCGGTCCCTGTCCATACGGATTAAACTCGTGGTCGCTCAGCGGAGAAAGTGCAGGGTTGATCTGAAACCGTCGCGGCGGGCCCGAACTGACCGTCTGGCCGAATTTGTTTGACGCAATAAGCCTCCAATAGTAATCTCTCTCCGGCTTCAAACGGCGCGTGTCACTTTCTAGAACGATCGCCCGGTCGTGCTCATGAGGGCCGCTGATGAAGATAGAATCCTCGAAGCGTGGAGACTCGGAAACGACGACTGCGTGCTGCCGCGAACCGACGGCAGAACGTCCCGGCTTTCGCCATCTGAACAGCAGCTTCCCTTTGGGCAGCTGCGTTCCGTCAACCGGTGAAAACGCAACCGGCGGCGGCGGTGGCAGGTCCCGCGCCGGCAACCACGATCGATACCGCGTCCCCATGGCACCCGCACTGGCAAAGTCGCACAGAAACAGTTCAGTTTCACTAGCTGGCACGCGAACCACCAACCACGGCCGAAAACCGATTTCCTCGGTCGACTTTCGCTTCGCCAGCACGACTTGGTTGAGTCTTTCGAGGTCGAGCGTTGGAATGGCGTCCTCGTCGAACGTATTATGTCGCTGGTCGTAGGCCAAAAGAATCGGACCACGATACAAAGACACCTTCCCCGCGGCCTCATTGTCACCCACTACGAACCGCATTCGCATCGGCAGATCAACTTCGATTACGTCTCCCGATTGCCAGACCCGCTTCAGATCGAGATACTGCCCAGCAGCCACACTGCTGACCTGAGAATTACCGACCTTCACTGTCGCCCCGTCCGCCCAGGCTGGAATCCTCAGGCTAAGCAGGAACTCAGCCGGCTTTGCCAGCTTCAACGACAGCCGAATCCAGCCGCTCCTCGGATACTCGGTCTCCTGCAGAACCTCAAGTGAGTTCTCGTCACCCAACGGCATTGTGATCCGCGATGGGCCGTAGTAGTTCACGGCAATCCGATCACTGGAGCGCCCGACGGCCCACTCTGAGAGCATCCCCAACCCCCGCGGGCCGTTGACCGAGCAGCAGTTCAGCTCCGGGGTACCGGCCCGCGATTGAAATACGATGCTGTGCGCCGACGCCTTTCGGTCACCGTCCATCGGTGTGTCGTAAGTCCACCAGTAACCGGACGGATGCTGCGCACCCATGACTGCATTGAATGTTGCCAGTTCGAGTTCATCTGCGCATCGACTTTCCCCCGACAGTCGCAGGGCATCAATCGTGATGGCCTGCCAGGCGACTATGCAGCATGTTTCGATTGCCGTTGGTGCATAGGGATTGCCCGTTGCTCTCTCCCCCGATGAGAACCCGCCAGTGTTCCGGCGGTCCCATATCCGAATGCTCTGCCAATGGTGCATGAACGCTCGTTTGTAACGTTGGTCGCCCGTGATGCGATACAGTTCGACGAGTCCCTGCAGGTCATGCAGACTCTCCCACCGCGGACGCGGACTGCGATGGAACTCGACGCCCGCAATCCCCGTACGAAAATAGTCCCCCGCACGTTTCCAGTCGACTTCGATCTCTCGCATCATCTTCAAGTAACGATCTTCGCCGGTTCGTCGATACAGCATCCCCAGTCCGTGGATGATCGCCAGATTCATCTCGTCCGAACCCGCATCGAGCATCCTTCGATTCGAATCGAGGTAGATTCTGCAAACGAGGTCCGCCGCTTTGCGAGACGCCGCCAATGCCTCCGCATCTCCGGTTCGGTCACTCCACATGATGAGTGCCTGCATACAGTGGTAATGTCCCCACAAGTCCCACTGCTCGAGCAGGCGCGTCTTCTTCGGAAACGGACCGAGATAACCATCCTCCGCCTGACTGGCGATCAACTGTTGCAAAACGTGACGCGTGGTCTGCTCAAGTCGCGGATCATCGCTCATGCGCAGCGCTTGAATTGCGGAGATCAGATACTTCCCCACGAACTCACCCGCCCAGGGAACAAGCTGAGGCTGTGGTCTCCGATCCCGAACGCGAAACATCTCCAGCATCCCTGGGTTTGCCAGCGGTGCTCGAATCAGCCAATTGCCGACATTCGCACGGATACGTTCCCCTGGCACGCCACCAATCTCGAACGTTGCTGCTCTGACACGGTCAAACGCCATCGATCCTCTCTCCCGGTCCGCAGCACTCGCCGCGCACGCAAAAGCGATCGACCAGAGAAGACCAGGCAACACAAAGTGACGCAGATTGGGCATACCACTATTCTTTCAATCACCGGGCCGAATTCGACAAACACGGTTTTGATGGTAACACGCCCTCCCCGAGCAAACTAGCATCGACGGCAGCCGAGCTGGGCTGGCAACGTGCCGAATGAGGGTTACCATGGTGTGCGTCGCGGGCAACTTCGGCACCCTCATCGGCGACGGGATGCCCGGTTGGTGTGACAATTTTGGTGTTCGGGCCGAAAGCCCATGACTGCCGCGAAACTCTCTCGAGGGTCCTCTTATGACAGCCACACGAACATCGATAAGTTGTTGCATTGCACTCGCCGTTGTAATGCGTTCGGCAGTCGCAGGTGATGTTCTTTACAACGGCATCGAGCTGCCAGACAAGTGGCCTCCGACACGCACGCTCGAAGAGTTGCGGTCCGGCAAACTAATGGAGGTCCCGTATCTCGAGAATCCGCCAGCGGTGATTCCGATCAACGTCGGTCGACAGCTTTTCGTTGATGATTTTCTGATCGAGTCGGCCACTTTGAAGCGAGTCTTCCACAAACCGATAGCCTATGGTGAGAATCCGGTCTTGCGTCCCAACCGCCGGTGGGAAGTGGGCTTTCAACCGCATTCGGCCATGTGTTTCAGCGACGGCGTGTTCTACGACTCGCAAGATGGGCTCTTCAAGCTTTGGTACCGCTACAGCGCTCGCGGCGGAACGGCGATTGCCACCTCGAAAGATGCTATCCATTGGGACAAACCCAGCATCAAAGACAGCCCTCAGCCGGGAACCAACATTGTACTGATGGGTGGCAACCGCGATTCAGCAACCGTCTGGATCGACCATAATGCGACCGATCGGCAACAGCGTTTCAAGCTATTCCAGTTCCACCGCGACTCGTGGCAGGCGTCTGTCCACAGTTCGCCCGACGGCATCCATTGGAGCGAGCCGACGTGGTGTGGACGGAGCGGTGACCGCAGCACGATGTTCTACAACCCGTTCCGCAAAGTTTGGGTCTACAGCATCCGGGCCGGCCTCTATGCCGGTCCCTGGAATTACAGGACTCCGCCGTATCAGATCATCGGCCGCTGTCGTCTGTATTGGGAATCAGAAGATTTCCTTACCGGCGCTCAATGGGAAAGCGGCCGCAATGTCCATGGCGAGCAATGGGCGGAAGGCCAGCCGCAATACTGGCTGGCGTGCGATTCGCTCGACACTCCACCTCAGGGAAAGGCGGAATTGCCGGCGGAGTTATACAACTTCGACGCCGCGCCGTACGAGAGCCTGATGGTCGGTTATTGCAGCGTACTCCACAGTGGCCCGCGGGCTGCCGGCCGGCCGAAGATCAACAGCGTGATGCTCGCCTTCAGCCGCGACGGCTACCACTTCCACCGCCCCTTCCGCGAAGCGATCATGACGACCGTCGATGACCCGCAGGCCTGGAACTACGGCAACGTGCAATCCGTCGCCGGAGGCGGTGTGATTGTTGGCAACAAGCTCTACCTCTACGCCAGCGGCCGCAATTCGAAAGAAGACACCACCGGCTTGTATATCTACCGCCGCGACGGCTTTGCCTCGATGGATGCCGGCACAGTCGGAGGGACGTTGACGACGCGCCCACTCAGATTCCGCGGCAAGCATCTCTTCGTGAACCTCGCCGCACACGGGGGCGAGTTGCGCGTCGAGGCACTCGACGGCAACGGAGCAGTCATCATGTCGTCGGCACCGCTACGGAATACCGATGCAACACTGGCGAAAGTCCAGTGGACCGATGCAGCCGATCTTTCCAAGTTATCCAATGCGCCTCTGCGCTTCCGGTTCTCGCTGACCAGCGGCGCGCTGTATGCATTCTGGGTCACTCCGGATGAAAATGGAGCCAGCCACGGCTACGTCGCCGGCGGCGGTCCAGGATTCACTGGGCAAACCGACACAACTGGCAACGTGCCACTCCGTTGATTTCTCACAGCCTCGGAGCGAACAACGACTATGATCAGCCAGGGCCGTTCACCTCCCCAATGCCTACTGTCTCACCTACGGTTGCGCCGTTTCCTGTACACTCTTCCGAAGTTGAAGAACGTTTTCTTCCGGCGCGCTCAGATTCGCAACACATCCCGGTCCGAGGATCAGTCCCCGCCGGTTGACCTGCTGCCAAGCCTCTTTCACTTGGGCGTTCACGTCCTTCGGTGTGCCACGAACCAATGTTGTGTTCTGTCCGATGCCGCCAATGAGGCACTTGTTTGTCTTGGCTCTCAACTCGACGAGTGAGGGACCGGCCTCCCGGTCGTGGTAGTTGAAAGCTTGCACCGGGTAATCCAGCACCTGATCGAACATGACGTTGTCGCCGTGGAGATGGAAGATGTTGAACCACGCCCGGTCTCGGCCGGCCTCCAGCACGATCCGATCGTATTTCTTTGCAAACTCAGCGTACTCGTTCGGCGTGAGATAACCCTGGTTGGCGGTTTGCGTTGCAAAGAACAGACCATCCGCGCCGCGAGCGACCACCTCAATCGCGAAACGACGGGTCGTCTCGGCGACAATCTCCAGCCCGGCATGGACGGCCTGCGGCGCTTCTCGAATGTGCTGGAGCAAGTTTTTCCGCCCGGCCATCTTGAGGCAGGAGGTTAGCGGACTGAACACTGTTTGGACTAGCGGAACACGCTCGCTCATCTCGCTCAAAGCGATCCTTTGCGCTTCCAGGACGACAAGGTACTCACCTTCGGTGCCGCGAAAGCGTTTGAGTTTCTTCCAGTCTTCCGGTTTCTTGATCGGATAGTCGGCCTGCACGGGCGGCTGCACTCCGCCTCTTACGTTGACGGTGACACCCCAGTCCACGACCGAGTACAGGCCGTAGGGAGAGAACTTGATGAAGTCCAGATCGAGCTTCCGCTGAAGCCCCAGCGCCAACTCCGCAAGACGGCGCGGTGCACGATCGCGGTTGGGGAAGTGCCACCAGAATCCAAACGGCAGGCGATCCGTCTCTTTCATCGCCAGGGCGTTCTCGATCCGCTGTCGGTGACTCATCGCCGACTTGGTCAAGCTCGCCGCGGAGGCTTGAGAATTCCCCAGCGCTAAGCTGGTGGTGCCCATGGCGATCAGATCGAGAAACCGCCTGCGGTGCAGTTCATTTGTGCTCTTGCTCATCGTGCTATCTCTTTCGGCGATCAGTTTTTCGTTGACACTACTGGCGGCTGCGGGTTGTCGCTCAGTAGGTACGCCAGCAGGTCTCGCAGTTCGACGGGGGTTTTCACGATTCCTTGCGGCATGGGCGAAGTGGCCAACAGTTTCTGGGCCTCAATGTCGCGCTTGGCGATCGTGCGGCGCGTGGTGTCGGGCAGAAGGAATTCGACTTTGTCCGCCGTTTCGGCCACGACCAGTCCGCTCGTTTGTTTTCCATCGGCGGTAGTGATCAACGTGGCACGGAACACGGGCGAGACGTTCTTGCTGGGTAACAAGATCGATTCGACCAAATGGGCCATCGTGAATCGCCGGCTGGCTCCGGTCAGACTCGGACCGTTGCCACCGGCCTGAGCGTCGGTGACTGCGTGACACTTGGCGCAGCCCAGCGCTTCGGAGCCGAACAAACGGCGTCCCTGGTTCGCGTCACCTTCACCAACGGCCCGGCTCCAGTCGACGTCAAGGAACTCGCTGGAGATCGCCGTCGATACGTCCGATTGGGCGGCCGCCTTGAGCCGTTCGGTGAGCGACGCCGTGGCGAGTTTTTCGGGCAACGTCGCCTCGACCCGCCCCAGCGATTTGAAGCTGAGAAACAGCCCGCTGTCGCCGTTCACGTTTTGCACGCGCACCAACAGTTCGTTACTGCCGGGCTGGAGCTCGACGAACACCGGATCCTGAAAGGCGAGCGCCCGCCGCACGACTTCGTTCTGCCACACGGCTTGGCCGTTGTGCCAGACCTTGACACCGTCGTTCGATCCGACGAAAAGCAAAATCCGCTGTCTGCGCGGGCTTTCCAACCGGCAGTAAGCGTAATACGACACGCCGTCGCGGTCCCCGAAGGTGCGGCTGAAATCAAAATAGCGACCGGTCAGTTGTTTCCACGCCCGCATCGCGCCACCGACCGAATACTCCGCGGCGAGGTCAATCGGTCCGCGTTCGGGAGGATGTGTGGCTTTCAAACCGGCGTCACCGTCGGGAAAGGGGCCGACGGTCCACACACCACTGATCGTCCGGATTCCCGAGATCGGCACTGCCGCCAGCCGCTGTTCCTCGCTGGCGCGGATCGTTTCGGCCACGAGCGGTTCGCTGCGAGCGTCGTTCAAGAGCAAGAGAAAATGGGCCGCTTGCAGACGCACTTGTTCGGACTTGTCGCTCAGCAGATCAACGAGCAAGTCAAACAGCGCCTCCTGCTCCGCCGTATGTTGGCCGGCCTTCCAGTGCTCGGCCACGGTGAAGTTGCCCAGCCGGCCGAGTTCACGCAGGTCGATCTTGGCATCGTCGAACTGAATAACGCAGGCCGAGTCGGGATACGGGCTGAGCAGCAGGTCCGAACCGATCGGCTCGGTCGCCGGCGGCAGCGTGAGCCGGAATCCGACGGCCAGTACGCCAGCCAACCGCGTCGCAGGATCGTCCGAGCGGGGCAGCTCTTGGAGCTTCACGAGCGACGCCCGTTCGGCCAAGAGCAGTGCGGCAGATTGGCGGAGGTAAGTGTCGCGGCTGCCGGCCACTGTGCGAATCAGCTCGTCGGGCAACGCGTCGTCGCGTCCGAAGAACGCCAGCGCGGCCCGGTGCTGCACTGGGGCTGCCGGATCGGCCAAAGCATCGGTCAAGAGCTCGCGCGGGGTCGACGTTGCGAAGAACTCGGTCAACGCACGGATGGCTTGGAAACGGACATTCGCGTCTTCGTGGCCTGCCAGTTCGACCAACCGCTGTCTCGCCTGTGGCGTCTGGCTGGCTGCAGCCAGCCAGAGCAAGTGATTGACGGCCGGTTCGGCGGCATCGGTGCGTGCCAGTTGTCGCACCGCTTCGTCCAGCAACCTCCCGCCGCGTCGCAGGATCTCCGTGTGAGCCCACCGCCGACGCGACCAAGATGGATCCGAAACTTCCGACCACAGCTTCTCGGCAGACACACTCGGTAAATCGCACGGCTCGAACGGATGCTCTGCCGAATCGTCGGCTCGCGTGATCATGATCAGATCGCTGGGGCAGGTTGGCGAACCTTCGAGCTGAGGCATGTGCAATAGCGTCGCGAAAATGCGGCCGCCACGTCCGACGCAGACACCGACCGGCCGGGACTGACCGTGGCCCACCAACAGCGGTTGCTCGTCCGTCTTAAATGTCGCCCCGTGTCGATTGAGTTGGTGGCGCGTGATCACCCGCTGAGCCCAGCGTGCCAAAAGCAACTTCCGGCGATAGCGGTTGGGGAGATAGGTTTCGTCGTAGTACGCCAACCCGACCGGGGCTTCGCGGCCGAGACCTTCGTGCATGGTTTCCAAGAGATCGGCCCGATCTGGCGATTTGGCGGCCATCCAGCCGCGTGGCCAGCCGAAATCGGCGTGCGGAGTAACGTGCAGCAACCGTGCCGGCACATACTGCACGGGCATCGCCTCACGGTCATTGTCGTCGGTGAATAAGTTCCAGTGGCGATCGAAGGTCAGGCCGCAACTGCGGAAAATGCCGCGGGCCACGACCTGCAATCGGCTACCGTCCGGCCGACATCGGAGTACACCACCGACGCCCGTGTAAGGCGTGGCCGTTCCCTCCGGCTGACTGAACAGCGTCCAATGTCCCCAGTGATCGGGCCGGTTGAAGTCCCCGTAGTGTTGTAGCGGATCGCCGGAAGAAAAATACAAGTCTCCCTCAGGCCCCCATGCCAAACCGAAGAAGCCGAGTTGCAAGTGTCCCAGCGGTTGCCCCCAAATCAGCCGCTTGGCTTTCAGCGCCTCGCGCCCGTTAACGGCGCCCGGCAACACATAGATCGCACTGGCCGTTGCGACGTACAGATCGTGTCCACGAATCGCCAGATCGAAGACCCAACTATGAGGCGGGAAACGGTAGATCTCGCGGCCCGGTTGATATCCGCCATCGTCGTCCGGCTCGTAAATAAAAACCGACTCGCGTCCGCCAACGAAAACGCGGCCCAGCGCGTCGGCACGGACGCTCACGAACGAAGCGTCGCGCGAGCGGTCGATCCGCACAACTTTCAAGTCGGTGTCTGCCGTTTCGTAGTGGAGCGATTGTTCCGCGAAAACGCCTGCAGCAGAACACCAGTACAACGCAAGCGTCAACATCGTCCTCAAGAGAAACAGCCTGCGCCGATCCAAGGCCGTCTTGTAACCGCAACGGACCAGAGGCCCAGCCGTCCCGTCTCGAAACGACGAAGGCGCGTTTCCAGGAACTTTCGTGTTGCCGAGGCGTTCAGTCCCCGAACCAGATTTGGGTGGCTGATCGCGCACTGTTACAACTCCCTCTGATTATGCGAGGCAATCGACCAACGGCCACTTCTGGCCCAGTACCGGTTCGCTGGGGATTTCCAGCCACTTCTCCAGCACCGTCGCATAGACGCTGCGGAAATCGGTGGCGAACTTGAGACTGCTGCCGGTCGGTATCAATTCATCGGGTCCGAGACCGGGATGCGTGCCGTGGATTCCCGGTTTTACACCCGGTCCGAACAGGAACTGGGCAGCAGCAGCAGCATGGTCGGTTCCCTTGTTGCCGTTTTCCTTGGCTGTGCGGCCGAACTCACTGATCGTGAACAAGAGTACGCGCTCGGCCTGGCCTTGCTGCTTGAGGTCCTGGAAGAAGGCCGGCACTGCCGCGTCCAACTCCTTCAGCAAATTGTCATGCCGCGGTCGTTGACTGCTATGCGTGTCGAACTCCAGCCTTCCAGAGCGGCTGGTCCAGTAGATACGGGTCGAGAGGCCGCCGGTGATCAGGCCGGCGATGGCTTGCAGGTGGCGGCCATAAGATGTATCAGGATACTTGACCTTGGGCTTATAGGCGGTTCCCAAGCGGCGGATTTCGTCGGCGGCGGAATTGGCCGTGATGGCCGTGCGAGTAACCCATTCCAGCTCACCGGCCGCGGTCTGGTTGCCGGCTTCGTTGAGCTTTCGGTAAGCGGCCGACTGTTCATCGTTATCGGCGCCTCCGTAGCCGAACGAATCGGGCCGGTCGACGAGAATGCCCGAATGCCTTGCCCCACGCAGCGCCAAAGCAGCGCCGTTATTGGGGCCGACTGCGACGGTCAACTTGGGGTCCGGGTTGTCTGCGAAGCCGACGTCACATGCCCGGCCAACCCAGCCGTAGGGAAGTTTCCGGCCGCGCGTATCGCCCATCATCCAAATATTCGTGGACTCGAAATGGCTGAAGTTCGAATTGGGATAGCCAACACCCTGTACGGCGGAAAACAGGCCTTCATCCAGAAGCTCTTTCCACCCTTTGAGGTTCGGATGCAGCCCCAACTCCTCGTCGAGCTTAATGACCTCCTTCTCTGGGATGCGAGTAGCTGCCTTGCGGTACTCGTGGTATTCCTTGTGCCCGTGTGGGATCAAGGTGTTCAGGGAATCGTTGCCGCCATCGAGCTGCAAGATCACCACGACGCGCTGGCCAGGCTCGGCCTTCGGACCAGCCAGGGCCGAGCGGATCAGGAAGTTCGGCAGTGCCGAGCCTACGCCCACAACGCCCATGCCGCGAGTCAGGAATTCCCGGCGCGTTGCGATATTGATGTCCGACATGATGTCTCCTTTAGCCGCAGTACCGTTCAATGGTGTTGACCTGTGAGGGGTCGGGAGTCATTTTCAGACAACGCCTTACGATCGGCAGACACCGATGGCCGAAAAAGACTCTCGACCCCTCACCGCACAGTTCATAAAACTCCGAGACCCTCGCCCGGCATCCTTTTCTCTCGACCCCTGGACTCTCGACACTAACTCACTTGATATTCGGGACTGCTCACCATTAGAACCAATAACGCCTTGAGCTTTTCGTTGATCTGCTTCGCCTGCTTGGCCCATTCCGACGAGGGTGGCAAAGGGCCAAGGAACTCGATCAACGCCTGCCGCTTCTGACCGCTCAAGTTGGTCAGCAAACAGCGTTTGGCGAAGTGGTCAACCACCTCGGCGGAGTCCTTCAGCGTGTGGTCTTTCAGCAGCGTCACGAAGTCCGCATTTTCTTTTTTGACGAAGTTGGCAGTCGCGGTGTAGCGGGCCATCAACAGGTTAGTGTTGATCCAATCACGGCCTTCGGCCCAGCCCGCCACGCTCGGCGGATCGAACAGACTCTGGCCCATGCTCGCCAACAGGAATCGAACGTTCTGGTAGTCAACTTTGGGTAGCTTCAGAGTCTTCGCGGTACCCACCAACAGCTCGACAGGGCTTCTAATGTGGCTGGCCATCGCCTTGTCGCTGTAGAACTGTTCCGAGAGGAAGAGGTTCTTGAGCATGGGGCGAATGCGGTACCCATTCTCCCGCAAGATATGAGCCATCCGATCGAGTATCTCGGGCTCCGGTTCCCAATACGCGAACTGTTGCCAGAGCTTCTTCGAGACGTATCGGGCGGTCGCCGGATGCTGGAGCATGATGTCGACCGCCTCATGAGTGCCCCAGTTCCCTGTCTTACCCAGCAGAGTTTTCGCGCCGGCGTCGTGCCGGTCGTGGTGGAAACGGAACTGTAGCGAGTAGCGTTCATAAGTGGCTCCGGTCATGGACCGGGTGTTCGCATCGCGCACGTCCTTCTCGGTGTAACCATCCGGTCTGTGAGCGGCGCCGTTCTCCTCGCCCAGCGAGAACAGCTCGAGCAGTTCTCGGCCGAGGTTTTCGTTGTTGTTGCCTTTGACATTATCGTCGTTGTTCAGATAGCGGATCATCGCCGGATCCTGCACGATGCCGTGCAACAAGGCGTCGAAATTGTCGGCATAGCGGCGGAAGAACTGGTTCTGCTGCCGCATTAGGTAGGCCTCGCCCAACGTTCGGTAACTGGATGCGAAATGGTCGTGCCAGAAGAGGACTAGTTTTTCTTCCAACGGCCGCGGCGTCTCGAGCAGCCGACGCACCCACCAACGGACCATTGACGCGTGTTGATCAACGTTCCGTTTTCCATCCACTTCGGTCAGACGATTCCGCGCTGCGAGGTGCAGACGATCCTCGTAGGCCAGTGGTCGTTCCCAAGCGTAGATGTCTCTATCCGGCTCGATACTGGCACGCGGCTGCTTGTGGTACTCGACCAGATAATCGACAGCTTTGTGGGGTCCCAACTTGACCAGTTTTTCGACTTCCTCGGGGGTGCCGCCAAAGCCGGCCCGGAACAACAGATGACGGGCTTTGGCGTAATCCCACTGCTGGCTGGTAATCGGTTTCAAGCCGCCCAGTGCCTTGGCGTGAGCCAACGCGGCGGCATCGAGCGTCTCCGTCGCCATGGCTGTTCTCTCAGCCACCGACTTCTCGACGGCGGTTTTTTCGGTAGTCGCTTTTTCGACTGCTTGTTTGGCTGAAACAACGGCCCCGTTGGCTTTCTGTGCGGCCGCCTCCTTCTGTTTCAGGATCTTCTTGGCTTCGGCCTTCTTCTCTTTTTCCTCCTCCGGCACTGCTTCCAGGGCTTTCTTGGCGACGGTGTTTTCCGCAGCGGCCTTCTCGGCTGCCTTCGTTGCCTCCGTGACTTTCTTCTCCGCGGCTTTGATCTGCGCGTTCTTGGATGCCAACGCTTTGACCACGGCAGTTTTGGAAGCTTCCGCCTTGATAGCAGCTTGGCGCGCCGCCCAGCCTTCCTCGGCAAGCAGCCGTTGTTGGGCGTCACGGAGTTTAACCTCGGCGGCTTTCGCCGCTGCCGATTGCTCGGTGTGGACTTTCCGTGCTGCGGCCAAATCGGCCCTCGCCTTTTCGAGCACAGCTGCCGAAGGATCGTCGGGTGTCTGCGCCATCGCCGACCCGGCAGAAATCAATATGGCCCCAAGCAAGATGCCTGCTACTGCGTGTCGTTTCATCGGTTAACTCCGTCCGAAGGTCTGTTTTCTTGTGTTAGAGCCTTTTGTGGTCACTTCTCCGCGCCGTGTGCGCGTTCGATAGTCGACGGCACACTCCGTATGCCGTCCACCGCTTCGGCGCATGGAGTGTGCTTGCTTCCAGGTTGTAGCCGCCGGACAGCGCTAGGCTGCTGGTTGCGTATTTCTCGTGGTTGCGTTAATTCTCTTTCAGCCAGCTAATCCGCATCACGACATCTTATCACTGCGGCGCGGGCATAGAACTCTGCCGGGGGCATTTTGTTCTCATCCGGCCAACGAAGCCGAAGATCCATTCAGGGCAGACATCTCAAAACGGCCACGCCCTGATCACGTTACGATAATAAGCGGTCTCTATAATGTAATCAACCAAGAGCCAGTTTCGAGATTTACTTGGTCACATCCGCGCGCCGCGCGCGTTTGATTGTAGTAGCCACACTCCGTATGCCCTTACCAGGCGGGTGGCACACGGAGTGTGCCTGCTACTTTCGTTGTGGCCCTCAGGCCGCGGTAGCCGACAGGCTTTTCATGATTCTGGCGAGGCACAACATTCGAAAGCGACTGGAGATAGAGCTCGGCTGAACGATTTGAGCATGCCAGGCTATGCGCGCATCCCTGACGCGGATTTCTTCCCGCAGGATGGCAATTCCCGGGTTCGCTCGTTCGAGTTCGGCAGATTCTCGCATCTCAGCCGCTTGATTTCATTCACAATCGGCCCGATGCTGTTGGTTGATCCCAGATTCAGCAAATGGTGAAACATGAACTTCATTCTCCAACCCTGGCAACTGCCGTTCGCCGTCTTCCTTGTGCTGACGACAACAGCGTTTGCCGCCGAAGTGCAACTGAACGGCCACAACTTTGATCTACCCGCCGGGTTCACGATTGAGAAAGTCGCTGGACCGACCCTGGTCGATCGTCCCATCTGTGCCGACTTCGACCAGCAGGGTCGGCTGTACGTGGCCGATTCATCGGGATCGAACGATCCGGTCGAAGAACAGGTCAAGAATCCGTCGCATCGTATTGTGCGGTTGGAAGATTCAGACGGCGACGGCCGGTTCGACAAGTCGGTCGTCTTCGCCGATCGGATGATGTTTCCCGAAGGGACGCTGTGGTACGACGGATCGCTGTACGTTGCTGCGCCACCCACCATCTGGAAGTTGACTGACACCGATGGCGACGGAGTGGCTGACCTGCGCGAGGAGTGGTTTCAGGGAAAAACACTCACTCATTGTGCGAACGACCTGCACGGTCCGTATCTGGGACCTGACGGCTGGTTTTATTGGTGCAAAGGAGCGTACGCCGAGCAAACCTACCAGCGGCGCGACAAACTGCCGTTTGTGACGAAAGCCGCGCATATCTTCCGCTGTCGGCCCGACGCGCCGCGCGATCCAAAGACGGGCAGCGTGCTTACGTCGGCCATCGAACCGGTGATGACCGGCGGCATGGCCAACCCCGTTGATGTGACGTTCACTTCTGGCGGCGAGCGCATCTTCACAACCACTTTCCTCATTCGTCCGCAGGCCGGTTTACGCGATGGGTTGATTCATGCTATCTACGGCGGCGTCTACGGGCAGCAGCGGGCTTCCATTGACGGCCACAAACGAACCGGCGACTTGATGCCGGTCCTGTTGCACACCGGCGCGGCCGCTCCGTGTGGCTTGACGCGGTACGAGTCGCGCGCGTTCGGCGACCACTATCAGGACAATCTGTTCGCCTGCCTGTTCAACATGCGCAAAGTGACTCGGCACGTGCTTGAGCCTGCCGGCGCGACGTTCAGGACGAAGATTGAGGACTTTCTGGTTTCGGATAACCTCGACTTCCATCCTACCGATGTGCTTGAGGATGCCGACGGCAGTCTGGTCGTGATCGACACGGGCGGCTGGTACAAACTCTGCTGCCCGACCGCGCAACTGGAGAAGCCGGATATTCTGGGAGCGATCTATCGTGTGCGCCGCACTGGTGCTGTGCGCGTCAGCGACGCGCGAGGCTTGAAGCTGGCGTGGTCGACTTTGACACCTGACCGCCTGGCCTCGCTCTTGAACGATGCGCGACCGGCGGTACAGCGCCGGGCGATTCAGGAGCTAACGCAGCGCGATGCAGAGGTCGCAGTACAGGCTTTGGCCGGCAAGATGCAAGCTGAAGCTTGTACTCCAGCGGCGCGTCGCAACGCAATCTGGGCATTGACGCAGATCGATCACGCCGACGCACGTGCTACCGTCAGAGTCGAACTCCGCAATCGTGACGAAACTGTGCGACAAGCAGCGATACATTCCGTCAGCGTCCGGCGCGATCCCGAAGCGTCGGCGGATCTCGTCGATCTTCTCAGGAGCGACTCATCGCACAACCGCCGCGCGGCGGCCGAGGCGCTGGGCCGCATCGGCAGCGAGGCGGCCGTGCCGGCGTTGCTTGTGGCTGCTGGCCAAGCAGCTGATCGCGTACTGGAACATTCCATGATCTACGCACTCATTGAAATTGCCGACGCGGAACAAACCCGCGCCGCACTGGCGTCGACTGGCGCACGGTCGCGGCGCGCCGCATTGATCGCGCTCGACCAGATGGATAGCGGCACTTTGAAACCGCACGATGTTGTGGCCTTGCTGTCCTCTGACAATGAGACGCTCAAAGCAACCGCCGATTGGATCGTCGATCGCCATCTGGAGTGGGGCCTGGCACTGGTTCCGTATTTGCGCGAGCAAATTCGACTTGTCGAATCGTCTGCGGCAACAGACACCGTCGACCTACAGGCACGGCTGGCCCGCTTTGCCGCGGCTGAGCCGGTACAACAGTTGTTGGCGGACAGCCTTTCAGACGCGAACCTGCCGAATGACGCAAGACGACTCGTGTTGCGGGCGATGACGCAGGCGGGGCTGAAGGATGTGCCGTCGTCATGGACCGTTCCGTTGGCGCATCTGTTGCGTCAGAATGATTCGACGCTCACATCCGACGTGGTCGGCGTCTTGCGCAGCACTGGTGCACCCAAGAACGGGGCTGACGAGTTGGTCGCTGCGTTGCTCCGCATCGTGGGCCATCACGACGCGCCAACTGACCTGCGGCTGCAATCGCTCTGGGCCCTGCGTCACCGCATCAAGAATTTGGACGGCGACCTGTTCGAGTTCGTTGCGCGTCATGTGGATGGCGAACTGCCGGTCAAAATGCGAGCCACGGCCGTCGAGATTTTGGCCACAAGCCGGCTCGATGCGTCGCAACTGACGGCGCTGGCCGGTCGGCTCAAGACGGTCAGCCCGCTGGACATCAACCGGCTGCTGGCCGCGTTCGAGCGGTCGGGCGACGAGCAGGTCGGGTTGGCGCTTGTAGATTCGCTAGAGCAATCTCCAGCGCGTTCCGCTCTCAGCGTCGAGACGGTCAAGCCGCGGATGGCAAAATATCCATCCGTGGTTCGGCGGCGCGCCAACAAACTATGCACGTTGATTGAAGCGGAAACCGCCGAGCAGCGAGGGCGACTGGAAGACGCCCTTTCGTCGCTGCCCGAAGGAAACGTCCGCCGCGGACAGGAAGTGTATCACAGTGCGAAGGCGGCATGTTCCTCCTGTCACGCCCTCGGCTACCTCGGCGGTCGCGTCGGGCCGGACCTCACACGCATCGCCCGGATCCGCAACCAGCGTGATCTCTTGGAGGCGATTGTTTTTCCGAGTGCCAGCCTGGTACAGAATTACGAGCCGGTGGCCATTGTGATGGATGACGGCCGCGTCTTCAACGGACTCGTTCAACGCGAGACCGAAGACGAACTGACCCTTGCCACCGGCCCCGACAAGGAAGTCCGTATTACACGAAGTGAGATCGAAGAGATAAAACGTAGCAAGACTTCCGTCATGCCGGCCGGTCTGGACAAGCAGCTCACGCCTCAGCAGTTGGCCGACCTTGTGGAGTTCCTGAAGACGAGAAAGTAGGACCCGGCCGCCGGACGGGAGAGTGACTGCACAATCGTGAATTTCCGTCCAGCGGCCGGAACCTGCGAAATGCGAAGTACAGATCCATGCCCATCGCGAATTGGAAAACGCAGTCCTACAATCTGATTCAAAGCCTGTTGTTCGCCAATCCGCATCGGGTGATCCGGTTTCTCGTGTGCGATGAAGACGGTAACTGGCGGGACCGGACTGAACGTCCTGCGCCGGTGCGGCGGATCTACGAAACCGATGCGCCGCCGGAACGCAGTTGCCTGCAGACGATCCAATGTATCCAGCACATGCTCATCCCTCCCGGCGGCCGTCACGTTGAAGAGCTGCACATCCATCCCGATGCCGAGGAGTTGGTCGTTGTCACACGCGGCGAGGGAACTGCGGTCATTGGCGACGAGAGCCTGCCCATCAAGGCCGCAGACGTGTTGTACATTCCTCCCAACACCGCGCACGAAGTACGAAACACGAGCGACGATCTGCTGGGTGTTCTGTTTCTGGCTGCGCCGGTAGGTGAGGGGCTGACGCGCCTTGTTGAACAACAGAAGGAGCAGTCCAAGCAATGACGCAATCAATAGCGACAACTTGCTTCCACATCGCTTTGACGGTTGGGTTAATCGTTTTCTCGCTCACTTCCTCTCTCGCTGCCGCAGAGGAGCGGGACGAATCGAGTGCAGCACGGCAAGTCAGTCGCGAGAGCCGGCCACCGAACATCGTCATCATTCTCGCCGACGATCTCGCGTGGGCCGATGTAGGCTGCTACGGCAGCAAGTTTCATGAAACGCCCAGCCTCGATCGGCTCGCTGCCGAAGGGATGCGGTTCACCAATGGCTACGCGGCTCATATGAGTTGCTCGCCGTCGCGCGCCGCCCTGCTCACCGGACGATACCCGGCACGGCTGAAGATTACCGCATTTATTCCGGGGCCGTCTTTGAGTGGAAAGTTTCTGCCAGCGAAGATGCGGATGGAGCTGCCTTTTGAAAAAGTTACGCTGGCCGAAGTGCTTAAGGAGTCCGGTTACGCGACGTTGTTTGTTGGCAAATGGCATCTGGGCGACGCGCCCTATTTCCCCGAAAAACAGGGGTTCGATGTCAACGTCGGTGGGAACCGCTCCGGAGCGCCCGGCAGTTATTTCTGGCCGTACGGGCGTGGCAAAAAAAACAGGGCTACCATGGCATCGAGGTGCCGGGGCTGTACGAGGGCGGAAAAGAGGGCGAACAGCTCAGCGATCGACTCACCACTGAAGCCTTGAAGCTTGTAGAGGCCAACCAAAACAAACCGTTCTTTCTGTACCTTTCATCTATGACGTCCATACGCCGATTCAGGCCAAGCCGCCGCTCGTCCAGAAGTACCGCGAGAAGGCCCGGCGGATGGGATTGCCGCAAGAAGCAACTTTCATTTCGGACGGTACACGGGCGCGTGGAACGCGTCCGGGACTTCGCCAAAACAGATCGCGGCAAGTGCAGAACGACCCCGCCTACGCTGCGATGGTCGAGACGATGGACACCAACGTCGGGCGAATGCTGGACGGGCTGAAGCGACTGGGGCTCGACGAGAACACGGTCGTGGTTTTCACTTCCGACAACGGAGGTTATCCTCCGATCACGAGCAACCTGCCTTTTCGCGGCGGCAAAGGATGGGCGCATGAAGGCGGTACCCGCGAGCCCTGGCTGGTCAAATGGCCGGGCGTGACGCGACGGGGCAGCGAGTGCCATGTGCCGGTGATCTTTACCGATGTGTTCCCCACGGTGTTGGAGATGGCCGGGCTGCCGTTGCACCCCGATCTGCATTGTGACGGCGTTAGTTTTGTGCCGCTGCTCAATGGCCAGGACAAGCCACTTCACGACGCCCTGTTCTGGCATTACCCCCATTACGCCGCCTACGGCTGCGGTCCCTACAGTGCGATTCGCAGGGGCGACTGGAAGTTGATCGAGTGGCTCGAAGACGGTTCGGTGGACCTGTTCAACCTCGCCGATGACATTGGCGAGCAGAAGAATCTCGCCGCCGCCATGCCGGAGAAAGTGAAGGAATTGCGTAACCAGATACACCAATGGCGAAAAGACGTGGACGCCAACATGCCGCGGCCACGTTGAATCTGCACTAGTCCTGAAGCAGCACTGGTGGCAGTTTCGGAAGTCGGGTAATGTGGACTTTTCTTGTTTACTTTTGTCCGATGGGGGGGAACCCTGGGCCGCTGTTTATGCTAAAATCGAAACGCGACTTGGTGTCTGTTTACGCCCCGATCTGCTCGCCGGCCTCTGCCTCCATCCCGCCCATCGAAGCTCGTGTTTTCAAAATCAAAGGAGCCGCTGATCATGAAGCGCCCTGACATTGCCTCTTTCGTTTCAGCTCTTGTCATCTTGTCTGGCCTCGCCCATACCTGCCTGGCCGATCCCCCGCCGGACCAGAAACTAACAGCGGCGGTGGCTGCATTAGAGAAAGCGGACGCGGAGGAGGACGCTGCCAACCGCGAGTGGAATTCCCGCGAAATGGCCCGTTCGGCAACACGCGAAATTGCACGCTCTGAGAGAACACGATCCGAGAAAGCCCTACAAGACCTGTTGGCCGCCCGTGCGCATCGCGAAAAAGCCACCGGGCCCGAAGCCGCCGCTGCCGACAAACAACTCCAACAGAAGGCTGTCACCGCCAGAACCGTGGCGAAACGCCTCTTCAACGACACACGGGCCGCCAACAAGGCTGCCCTGGAACTCAACGAGTCGGAAAACCGCTATCGGGATAAAATGGCCGCGTCCCGAAAAGCCGAGCGCGACCTCTTGCAGATGGAAGGTCCCGCCGCGGAGAAGGCCTGGGAGGCATGGAAGGCCAAGGGGATCGAACTTGCCGCACAGCGCAAGAAAGAAGGCGTCCGCTACATAACCAGTGCTCCATCGGAGGAAGTGCAAGAGTCGCTATTGCTCTCAGCGCTGGAGTACGAACTTTGGGCCCGAGAGCAGATCCGGACGTCTGGCCAGCTGATTGAGCAGAGCGGCGGTGCCAGCGCAATCGCCACCAAGATGGCTGCCGCCGAAACCGATCCCAAAATGAAAAAGACGCTTGAGGATTTTGCAAAGGAGCAGGCCGACGCTCGCCAGGCTGCGGAGGATCTGATCGCCCGGAGAAACGTGGACATCGGCAATGCGCTCGCCAACATCTACACTCCGCAAAACGAGATGGCGGGCGGGCTCAAGCCACTCCCGACTGACGCCTGGGACTACGCCAAGGCGCGCCACTTGCTCGTCCGCGCCGGCTTTGGCGGTACGCCGACGGAGGTGGAAGAGCTTCACGCCATGGGACTCCACAAAGCAGTTGACACACTCGTTGATTTCCATCTCCAGCCCTCGACCAATGTGCCCTTGGACATCGCCTTGCCCAAGAAGGCAAACCCGCTGGAGAAGAAGTTGCGGAACGACTATCTCGTCAACAGAGCCGCCGCGGCCAACCGCGCCCTGGAGGATGGACAGACGGCGAAACTGCGCCAGTGGTGGCTCCGGCGGATCGTCGAATCGCCGCGACCGCTCCAGGAGAAGCTGACTCTCTTCTGGCACGGCCATTTTGCCAACCAGCAGAG
>MPMF02159525.1_pt1 | contig 33851 bp, 18 predicted proteins | sample 1617271 | NCBI WGS metagenome assembly MPMF02 (sample SAMN05944812, study PRJNA350692) | marine metagenome | biome: marine; feature: ODZ; material: water; isolation source: 120 m water sample prefiltered with 30 um filter, filtered on to 0.2 um... | place: Pacific Ocean | collected 2012-04-09... | reverse complement strand
TATGGTATGGCCGCGAACAAATCGTGGCCGCACCTTTGCCGGGTCACCTTCGCTGTTTTTGCACAATTCTCGCGCCAGCATACAATGAATGGGTTGTTTACTTTTAATCTCCGGTGTGGGCGGGGCCGGTCACACCCACCATTGGCCAAACTCAGCAGTGTGCTGCAACCAGTGCTTAAACGAGCAAGTTGGACTTTACTGACCACCATTACGGTTGTCGCGTCACTCTTGGTGTTCCCAAGTGCGCTGCCGTGGATGATTGCCGCATGGATCATGTTGCATTCGGTCTTCGTTCTTCGTGGTTGGCCCGGTTGGTTTCCGCTTGTAGCGTGCTGTGCCATCGTCATTGTTAAGCGGCCCTATTGGCCGACGAGCTTAATCATACTTGTTAGCATTATGGCGGTTGTTGCAGCGTTTCGAGCCCTAGGTACAAAACAGCTACCTCGAATACGACGCGAACTGGCGTGGAGCGGTATTGCTGTTCTTTGTATTAGCTGGACACTGTTTGCGATCGACTGGATGGCTACGTCGCAATCGCGTCGTGATGTAGCCATGGACTCGTCACGGCCAGTCATTTGCATCGGTGATAGCCTTACGGCATTTGGATATCCTGATGTTTTGTCAACGCAGATTACGGTTCCCGTCATCAATTTAGGTGTTGACGGCCTCACGACTACCGACGCGCTTGGAATGATTGGAAAAATTCAATCAGCCGAACCCCAAGCCGTAATCATCGAACTTGGTGGTCACGATTACCTCAAGAAGCGATCCCGTTCGGAGACCGCCACAAACCTCACGACAATCATTGACGCGTGCCACGGTGTGGACGCGAACGTTGTGATCATGGAGATTCCTCGAGGCTTTATTACAGATCCATTCAGTGGTCTGGAACGCGAATTGGCTAGAAAACATGACCTCGAGTTGATTCCTGATGGGGCAATTCGCAAACTAATCCTTTGGAGTAAATATTCGCCACTAGGAATGTTGTCTGACTCATCGGGTCACCTCAGCGACGATGGGCTCCATCCGAACCAACGTGGCAATAAACATTTGGCAAACTGCGTTGTCAGCACTCTAGTCAAGATGTACGGAGAAAAGATCGTCAAGCCAGAATAGCCGCCAACAAGTCGTGGCCGCCTGGCCTCACCTTTGCCCACGTCACCTTCAATGTTTGGCTGGTTTGTGCCAGTTTAATACAATGAACTTGTCATTTAACTTTTAATCTCCGGTGTGGGCGGTGAGGGATGTTCTACCCGTTGGCCAGATTACCATGATGCCTCAAAACTCAATAATGGTTATCAAGCCCTACCGATGGGAAGGGCTTTGGGTGTTTGACGACGCTCAGGCAGAATTGGTCAAAGAGCCTCCATTTCCGGGCGCAGACTTGCACCTCCACCCGGTGCGAGAGGAACTAGGTGGCAACATTTATCTCTGGCAGGACGCAGACCAGGAGGGATAGTTGTGCCCAGCGCTATTTAAGTATTTCGACGAGGCACCATCCGACCTGTACGTGCAACTAAAAGCCGCTCTTTGAAACGCCCCGATTCCCACTGCGAATCCGCAAGGAAAGTTACCCCACTTTATCTAATGCGAACGGGTGCGAATCTTTCGCACGCAGTTGGCAGCTTTTTCTTACCAATTTCTTGCCACAATCGCACGTGTTGGGGAATAATATCTTTACGTTGAGCAGCCACCGTGGCGAGGGGCCATGCTAACTCTCAGAAACTGTTGGATGTCTGTCAGATCTCTCCTCCGTAATTATCGCCGTGGACGTGATCGTATTGCCCGACAGAAAAGAATGTGTCGGATGAAACGGCCGGGTGCCTATGGCCGGCGGCAGTTGGAACTGCTGGAACCGCGATGGCTACTCAGCGGTAACTCGCTCGACGCTTTGGATGACTTGAGCGAGACGTCGCAGGATACCGCAGTCATTGTGGCGGTTCTGGCTAACGATGTCCCGACAAATCCGAGTGACACGTTGAGTATTTCTGGCTTTGATCAAGGTACCAACGGCTCGGTCTCGGATAACGGCGATGGTACCCTGACGTACTTGCCCGATGTAGATTTCTTTGGCGAGGATCATTTTGACTATACCGTTAGCGACGAGAATGGCGGAAGCGATTCGGCGACGGTGGCAGTCAATGTCGAGCCGGTCTTCTGTTTCACGCTGGTTGACTTTGGTGCTACCGAGGCAGGCAACTCCTTTGGGGTGGCCTATTGGGATTCGGTGTTTAAGGATTCATACGCTACGTACACCACTGCGGGTCCCGGCGGCCTTTATCAGTCGAACGGCAGCGCCAGCTACAATTACCAGGGGCTCACAGGGCTAGAGCGAATCTTCCATGAGGGCGAGACGATCAAAGTCTCCTGGTACAACGACGGCGCTACTTCGATCGCCTTCACTCCCAAAATCAGTTTTGATGACACCAACCGCCGCATTTCTAGCCCCACCGGAACGTGGTACGAGATGGACTCTGTCACGATTGAGCCGGGCGAGAGTGGCGCGACCACGTTCATCTTCGATGCCGCAACAACCGGTGAATATGGTTCAGTCAACGTGAACTCCAACGCGGGATCCAGTTCGCTGATCATCGACAAGCTTGAGTTAGCCCCGGTACTGGTGCGGACCGGTCTTGTTGACTTCGGTGCTCAGGCTTCAGAAGACATCTTCAAGGTGGCGGGTTGGGAGACAGTCATCAAGGACAAATATGCCAAGTACACCAGCGCTGGCCCCGGCGGCCTTTATCAGTTTGGCGGCAGCGCCAGCTACAACTATCAGGGTGTCACCGGCCCACTCAAAACCTTCTCGTCAGGCGAAGAATTGTATGCGACCTATTACAACGATGGCGGCTCGGCGCTCACTTTTACCCCCCTGATCAGCTTTGATGATGCCAATCGAAAGCAGACGGCACCCGCCGGCACGTGGTCTGAGATGGACACGATCACACTCCAGCCTGGTGAAAGCGGAGTGACCACCTTCACCTTCGATGCCCAGACCGCAGATGAATACGATCTGGTCAATGTCAATTCGAACATCGACAGCGATGCGCTGATCTTCGACAAGCTTGAGATCAATGGCATCGTCGTCTTGAATTACAACGCGATTCCGGAAGTCACCTGGAGTGTCAGCGACACCCGTGGTGGGGGCCCACTGACGGTCGCCGGCGATGCGAGCGGTACCTTTGATCCGGATGGCAGCATCACCGAATACTACTGGGACTGGGGCGACGGGTCGTATAACAACGGGGTCTCGGCGCAGCATACGTACGCTGATCCCGGCGACTACACGCTCACGTTGACCGTCACCGATGACGGCGGCGCTGGTGCAGAGCAGGTATCGGTTACAGAACAAATCACGGTATACGATCCGGATAAGATTGACCTTTTGGTCGACTTCGGTGGCAGCGGACAGGGCAACCAGTTCGAATGGACCGATTGGGATACGGTCATCAAGGACACCTACGCCAAGTACACCAGCGCTGGCCCGGGCGGCCTTTATCAGAAAGGCGGCAGCGACAGTTACAACTACCAGGGCGTCTCCGGAAGCACTGCTGGTGACTTCTTCTCGGGTCAGACGATTCGGGTCACTTGGTACAACAACTCAACAAACGCAAACATTGCGTTTACGCCCAAGGTCAGCTTCGATGACTCCGATCGTAAGGCCTCGGGTGTCGCCGGTACATGGTACGATATGACCACTGTCACGGTGGAGGCTTCGGATTATGCGGTTTCGGAGTACACCTTTGACGCCACTGCTGCCGGAAGTTATTCCCTCGTCAATGTAAATTCCAGCTACGCTGACTCTAACGAGATACTGGTCGCCGACAAGATCGAAGTGGTCGCGCCAACTTTGCCAGATCCGATCCATAGAACGCATGTGACAACTGATCTCGACACCGCACGTCAAATCGTACTCGTGGACAACACCGCAATATTGCTTAAGCTGCCCGACAACGGCAGCCTGACCGGGGATCTGGGCACAGGTATCGTGACCTACACACCCGATAGTGGGTTCACGGGTCTGGACAGCTTTGTCTACGGCTCGGCACTCAGCCATGATGTCATTTCCGTGCATGTAACGGTGGGTAGCGATGTCAACATTCCTCTACTGCCGCAGAAATGGGTTGATAGCAGTTACGACCGACCGAGTGGGACGGTGACGAACGTGACCGACACTGGCGATCCGGTGCAGAATGGCGCCAACTTCCAGGCGGCTTTGGACAGCGCCCAGGCGGGCGATGTGATTGTGCTGGATGCTGGCGCGACGTATGAGGGCAGCTTCAAGTTACGCAAGAAGCCCGACAACGACTGGATTTACATTGAATCGTCAGGCCTGGGTTCGCTCCCTGTAGAAGGTAACCGGGTTAGCCAGCAAGATGAGGCAAACATGCCGACACTTGAAGTCACCACCCATTCGACCCCGGTGGTCTGGGCCGAGGCTGGCGCCCACCACTATCGGTTCACCGGCGTCAAGTTCTTTACGGCCACTGACAATGGCAGTGGATTGTTGCGTTTTGGATATGACAATGGTGAGCAGGCTGACAGCTTCGAGAAGATGAACCACCACATTATCTTCGATCGCGCATATATTACAGGTACGGTCAGCAATCATCTTCGACATGGTATTGTCCTTGAAGGCATGCACATGGCGGTGGTCGATTCCTGCATTGACCAGATGAAGGACGGTCATGCCGATGCCCAGGCGATCCTGGTTACAAACAGCCCCGGCCCATTCAAGATCGTCAATAACCGACTCGAAGCGACTGGCGAAAATTTCATGTCCGGTGGCGCACAACCCAAAATCGAAGGGCTTGTTCCCTCCGATTTTGAGTTCCGCGACAACTACTTTTTTAAGCCTGATGCGTGGAACAAAGACTCGCCCGAGTACAACGGATACGACTGGAGCCTCAAAAACCTTTTCGAACTCAAGAACGCTCAGCGCGTGCTGCTGGAAGGCAACACCTTCGAAAACAGTTGGGCCGATTCGCAGATCGGTTATGCAATCCTGCTGACGCCCGAGATTCAGGGCTCCTACGCCCATTGGACTACGGTGAAAGACATCACGATCCACAACAACATCGTCAAAGACGCACGCGTTTTCGTCAGCATGACAGGGGCCGGCGGTGCCAATGCTCCCGTCTATCCCGAACAGCTCGAGCGCGTCAGCATTAAAAATAATCTAGCGACCGATATTACCTACCGGATGCTTGAGCTCAACGCCAACAGCGTAGGCCCGATCATCGATCTGAGCATCACCCACAACACGCTTCTTTTTGCCCCGGATGTGGTGGGCACCGCGATGATTTCTACCGATGGCGGCTCGCAGAGCAGGCCTGTGGTTGAACGCTTTGAAATCAATGACAACATCATGAGCCACTCCTACTACGGACACCATATCAGTGGTAGCGCACCGATGGAGGATATCTATATCGGGTCGTTCGATTGGCGTAACAATGTCATCATTGGTGGCAGTCGCAATGTGCCCGAGAGCAATTACGACCCCTTTGAATTTCTGATCGTGGATACCGTAGATGACGTGGGCTTTGTCGATTGGCTCAATGGCGACTACAGACTCAGCGAGAGCAGCGACTTTTTCGGTCTGGCAACGGATGGCGAGGACATCGGCGCTGACCTGGACCCTTAAGCCGCACTAGTATCCAGACGCTGTTGCACCTTTAGCAAAGCTCCGTAATTCAGAGCCGACGGTTTTGGTAGCGTGCGGCGAGGACGGCCTCGCCGTCAAGCGGCCCGTCGTAAGTGTGGCGGACCAGAGGCCTCTGCAGGCATCTTGTCGCCGAGCAAGCCGAGCAAGAAATCTTTGCCGGGTGTTGGCAGCGGACGGGGAGCCGGTGCGACTTTAATCTGGTCTTGTTTGCTTGTTCCCGCCTCCGCCCAGGCTTCCGCTTCCTGGGTCATCCGTGTTAATACATCCTCGGTTCGCTTGCGGAAATGTTCGATGCCGTCGCGATCCAAATCGGGCGGGACATATATCCTCGGGCTGGCAACAATCCGCGCCCGCGAGCAGGGTCGCGGTACCGCAAACCGGTCCCAGGTCGGTAGCCGCCAGGGCCGATCAAAACCGAGTCCCATGGCAATCAGCGGCAGGCCGAGTTTGGAGGCTAGAAAAATGCTGCCGGCAGCCAGTTGCCGCCGCGGCCCGCGGGGACCGTCCGGTGTGATTGTGAGGTGGTGTGTGCCGCTTTTGCGAATCAATTCTCGCAGGGCGCCGTCACCGCCACGACGCGTGGAACCCCGTACAAAATCGAAGCCAAAGTGCATCGAGAGTCGCGAGAGAATATCGGCGTCCCGATGCCGGCTCATGAGCATCGCAAGGTTGCAATTTCCACGCAAAAACAGAAGGATGGGAATGTACTCATGCCAGAAAATATAGATGCCGCGTTCATTGCAGTCGGGAGATGCGGGATCGATCGTCGGGTCGTAGGTGCTCGCTTTGTAATCCAGCGTGCCCATCCATCCGCGCACAACGGTTTGCAACAGGAGGGCGGAAGCCTTATTGATTACTGGGCGGTTGAAATTCATGTCCGAGCGTCCATGCGGTCGCTATCGAAGTATGCGGTCTATCTGTTTGCTATTGTCGTTTATCGGCTATTTAACCCGATCGGTTGAATTTTGCGGCATCCATTCGCCGCGGAATACTTCCACTGCCGGTCCTGTCATATAAACGTGGTTGTCCTCGTCCCATTCCAGTTCGAGATCGCCTCCAAGGAGATGATTTTTGATGCGTCGTTCTGTGCGACCGCTCAACGCGCCGGCGACACAGACCGCGCTGGCACCGGTTCCACAGGCAAGCGTCTCGCCCGAACCTCGCTCCCACGTCCGTTGCCGAACCTGTTCGCGGTTGAGAACCTCAACAAATTCGACATTGGTCCGGTTGGGAAACCGCGCATCGAGTTCGATGAGTGGGCCGAGTCCGTGGACCATCTCGTCGCTAGCATGATCCACAAACACCACACAATGGGGATTGCCCATCGAGACACAGGTCACCTGGAGGACTTGTTCCTCGAGGTGACCGGTTGCCGGTATTACCAGAGGTTGATCGACGACTGGATCTCCCGGCAACATGGTCGGGATCTTTTCTGCCTCGAGAATCGGCTCGCCCATATCGACGCGGACCTGCTCAACTCGATTTTCAACCACTGTGAGATCCAAATCGAGTACGCCGATGTGGGTCTCAATCTTTAACTGTTGCTGACCGACGAGATCTTCTTCAAACAGATACTTTGCAACGCAGCGGACGGCATTTCCACACATCTCTGCCTCGCTGCCGTCGGCATTGAACATCTGCATCCGGGCATCCCCGCGGTCACTGGGATAGATCAGAACAAGTCCATCGCTACCGACACCAAAATGGCGGTCAGAAATCTGGCGCGCCGTCTCATTCGGATGTTCAGGCGGCTTTTCCCGGAAACAATCGACGTAAACGTAGTCGTTGCCCGCGCCGTGCATTTTAATAAATCGCATGATTGTGTCCGCAGTTGTCCGCCATGAAAAATGAGGAACAGATTATTGTATCGGCCAGGTCAGGACGCCACAATCTTTATTGTGGCTCCAGTTTCGTGCACACAATATTTAACGTTTGCACCCCATGATCGCCTCGAGGAATAACACTCGTTCTCGTTAACGGATCCAGTCCTGGAACCAATCGGTCGTCTTTCCGATCATCGTCCGTTCCTTTTCGGCTTCCTGTTGGATCTCCTCTACGGCGCGCCGGACACCCGGCAGTGCTTCACGGGTTGTTTTGGGATCCTCAAGGGTGCCATAGACATAGAGCAGGAGAAGTTGCTGACTGGCCAATCCCAGTAAGGGTCGCACAATGGGCAGTTGCAATTGGTCGTTGCCGATGATCGCATGAAAGACCATACGAAGGTTGTGATCAAAATCCATTTCTCCCTTGCCCAACAGACTGATTGCATCCCCGTGAAAATTGAACTGGTCGAAGAGAATATGGGTACCGCTTATCTTAAAGTCGACATCACATTTGTTGAATGCGGTTGAATCGGGCTCACGGATGCTGAGGATTTTGAGAAGTGATAATACCAACGGTAATTCGTAGACATTGCCATCACGCAGTTGCATCGTGCCTGCTCCCTGCAGCGTGTGCGCCCCACGCGAGGAGCCTCGCAGCTGAAAATTGCCGGAAAGATCACCGCTGAGATTACGCCCTCCGGGAACCATCTCCGTTGCAAGGGTTGCTAAATTCGCCCCGGACAACTGGCTGTTGAGTGAAAAACGGGCAGTATCTCCCAATGAAATCTGGCAATCGCTTATCAGTTGTCCGCCATAGAAATTGGCGGTTACCCTGCGGGGTACTTTGCCGGGGGTTTGGCGCTCTGCCCATCCCCCAAAGAGTACATGCTGATCGTTAAACCAGAGGGGACCATGGATTTGTGTGAACTGAACCTTCTGGTAGAGCAGTGAATCGATATCCAACTCACCGCGACTATAGAACCGTTGTCCGTCATAGCTGCCAGTCAGATCGATGCCGCCGCTGATCTGATCCAGTTGGATGCCACAGTCGATTTTTCCCTGTAGGGTGTCGATGCCAATATTCCAGTCGGCAGTTACCGGTGAGGTGGTGCCGCTGGCGCGGGCAAAACGCATTGCGCCGGAAAGGTTGAAGGGGCCCGTGAAGTTGAGTGTGGTGAGTCCCTTTCGGAGGGATGCCGGTAAAGCGAGAAGCAGGTCGCGATCGGTACGAATCCGATCGACATTCAGACTTGTGAAGTCACATTTCCAACTGCCATCGGCAGGAAATTCGCAATTCCCCGAAGCGGTTGCCAGAAGATTGCCGTGCGAAGCAGTCAAGTTGGCAAAATCGGCCCGACCATTTTGATACACAACACGGCCGCGCAAATTTTCCATTCGGTAGGGAAAAAATGTCGGCTCCACACGAATACCATCCAGTTCGGCACCGACTGCTAAGTTCAGTACTTTGTCCTCAGACGTAAAATTTAAAGCGACTGAGACATCGATGCTGCCCTGAGGTTTTAACTGTTTCCAGAACCGGCGCATATTCGCAGGCAGGGCATTTTGAAGTTCTTCATCCAGCGAGACATTGGTTCCGGTGAACTGCAGCGTCAGCTGGCTTCCCGAAGCGGTTGGCATCAATCGGCCAACGGCAGTCACCACCCCGGTGTCGTTATTGCCGCTTAGATCACGGTAGGTCCACTCTTTGCCGATTCCTTCGAGACGACCACGCACATCGTGCAGCGGATAGGGGAATTTTTCGTAGCGAATCGCAATGGCGTTCAGGTCAATAATGTGGTGGGGAATCCAGCGTGCCTTCGGGTCGCTGCGGGTGATATGCAGCATGCTGTTGACGGTTCCACGCGGCGCAAATGATCGAATAATTGTTTGCTGTGGCTGGGGAATTGCCTGGAGGAGTTGTTCGTTGAGTGGGAGTTTGTCTGCGCGAATGAGGACTTCTCCAATGCCATAGCGTCCCGGATTGGTAATGTTTGCCGTGATGTCTACCGGTCGATTGCCGGCTAGCGCTTGAAGCTGCAGTGCCAACTGATTGTTTTTCAACGAGATCTTGCCATGACCTTGTTCAAGTCGATAGGGAAATTTGTAGTGGGTGAATGCAACGGAGACGCAATCGACCATGGCCTCCGGGTGCCAACGTTGGCCATCGTGATCCAGTTGGAACGTGGCATTGATTTCACCACCTGGAAGATAGCGATTCCAGGTTTCCCTCCAGGAGACAGGCAGTTTCGCGACAATGTGGTTGTCCAGAATCAACCGCTCCACCTTGCCTCTGAGCTTGATGATCGGTGAGGGTCCAAATCCCTTTTGCTCGCCCGAAAGCCAAAAAGAGGTACGTCCATTGCGAGCCGTTATTTCATGGATGGTGATGCCATGTTGGTTGATGTGAACGTCTCCCTTAACGTCTGTCAGCAGGTAAGGGAGGCGGTCGTCATCGATGCGACCCTCTGTGAGTCGGCCACGAGCATCGAACTGCCAGGGGTCTGTCCGGCGGGGATCATGATCGGCCTGAAAGTTCATTTCCAGACGGCCTCGTAATGGGTGGATGGTTGAGAGCCGTTGTGCAAACTCGCCCGGTAGGGCCTGCTGCAATTCTGGAGAGAGATCAATGTCGTCGAGTCGTCCGGCAAGTTTCCAGTGCCCGGTGGAATTGTTGATCCAGCCTTCGATTTCTGCTCGCCCGAGATGTTCACCGGTAAGTGATCCTTTCACCTCGGTGAGTGGTCGGTCGGCGGTTTGATTGTCGGCAGATTGAGACAGTTGGAATACGAGATTGATATCGCGGAACGAGAGCATTCCCGATGGATTCTTCAGCGGATCAAAAAGAACCAGTGATCCCTGCTCCACTTTCAACGCCCGTGCCGTGCCACCGAAGTTGGGCAGAGGTAAGAGTCGTTCTATGCTCCAGGTGCCGTCGGCTCGTCGCGTAGCACGAAATGTTGGATGGCGGAGAATCACATGGGTTATATTTGGTTTGCCACGGACCAGGTCCTGGATCTGAGCACGACAGCCTAGCAATATTTCCTCAAAATGCGCTAACTCTGCCTGGGGTCCGCTTGCATCTCGCTCGATGAGCGTAAGGTCCCGGATCAGAATGCCCTTGCCCTCGACCCGCTGCACAGTGCCAACTTGAACATCAAGATGGGGATAGGCAGTGGCAATGACTTGCTCGACGTGACTGTGAATCTTGTCGTTGAGCGTATCCTGGAAATACCAGAGCAGAGCAATCGCTGCGAGGCCGCTCAAAAGCAGTCCGTACTTGAAGAGAAACCAGCAGGCGTTGATCAAACGGGTGAAAATGGCGCAAATCCTTTCGCACGGAGCTGTTGCTTTAAAGTCTGATGCTTTAAAGCGCAGCAGCAAACTTGTCTTCTCGGCGGAGCGGGACGAAGCTGGTATTTTTCCTGCCAGACCGGTATTCCCGACAGACGAGCGTGGCAATAGTACGCAGGGCGCTAAAGCACGGTCAAGGTCCAGTTATCCCGGTTGCTGTGCAGCACGGGTCGGTGGGACCGATGGCTCAAAATGGGTTGCTATGAGGAACCGTGGGGGAGGTCTCCATAGGAAAAAGCCAAAAAGGCCCTAAATCACGGCTATGAAAATGTTTACCCAATGCCGTATACTCAACCGGCAATTGGGCAGACCGAATGGCAGGGCCGCGTCGACTGCTGGCACTGCTTTCATCGTTTGGACGACAACTGATTTTTTATCGCGACCGGTGGCGGTGAGCGACCGGTCCGTTGAATTTATTTTGATCCCAACCTTTCAGGCCCAGCGGAGGGGTGAATTTTCATGAACGACAGAAACAACAAGATCGTCTTTTGGGGATGTTTTATCGCGCTGATTACAACGGCATTCGGTTTTATAGCCCGCGTGTTCTTAGTTAAAGGCTGGGCATTGCAATTTGATTTGGATACTGCCCAAGCGGGGCGACTGCTTGGCATTGGTGTTTGGCCTTTTGCCGTTAGCATCATCGGGTTCAGTTTGTTCATAGATAAGATCGGTTACAAAACAGCGATGGTTCTTGCTTTTTTTGGCCACATCTGCTGGGCAGCAATGGGGATAACAGCATACTTTGTTGCCGAGGGCGGCGATAAGGAAACAGCGTTCAACTTGCTCTACTGGGGCAGTCTTGTTCTCGCATTAGCCAACGGGACTGTAGAGGCTTTTATCAATCCGGTGGTGGCAACCATGTTCAACAAGGAAAAAACCAAGTGGCTCAATATTCTCCACGCCGGTTGGCCAGGTGGCTTGGTACTTGCAGGAATGGTCACTATTTTTATTGATACAGTTCCGTGGTGGGTGAAGGTCGGCCTGATCGCTATCCCCGCAGTCGTTTATTTTGTGATGCTCATTAAGTGTACGTTTCCTGTCCAGGAGCGTGTGGCTTCGGGGGTTAGTTATCGAGAGATGCTTTCAGAATTTGGTGTTCTAGGGGCTGCGGTTGTTGGATTTCTGATTACTCTGCAATTGATGGACTTCTTTTCCGACGGCAGCACTATGCCACTTGCACCAAATGAAAAAGCAATATTTATAGCAATCGGTGTAGCAATTGTTTTGGCATTTGGCATTTATACCCGATCCCTCGGCCGATTTCTGATGTTATTTCTCATCTTGATTATGCTTCCCCTCGCAATCACGGAAATAGGGACCGATGGTTGGATTACAGGAATTATGGAAGGCATTGCCAAAGACAATTTTCACGCCGGGTGGGTTCTCATTTACACATCGGCAATCATGCTGGTTTTGAGATTTTATGCCGGGCCAATTGTGCACAAATTGTCGCCTCTTGGATTACTTGTGGTGAGTTCGGTTCTTGCGATTGTTGGGCTCTATACACTTTCGTTTACAGCGGGAGTATGGATTTTTGCAGCGGCCACGCTATATGGGGTTGGTAAGACTTTCTTCTGGCCGACAATGCTGGGTGTGGTTTCGGAACAAACTCCCAAAGGTGGTGCTTTAACCTTGAATGCAATCAGCGGCATTGGAATGTTAGCGGTTGGTACTTTAGGATTTCCCTATATCGGCGCTTTGCAAGCGGATAAAGTAAATGCCGCGATTGTTTCGAATGAGGCTGTTGCAGCAGAGTTGCCCGGTTTAGTAAAAAACGGCGAGCTAACTGTTTTGGAAGATAAAAGCATCTACGAGGTTATCCACTACAAGCCGATTTCACAGGAAAAATTAGACACCCTTTTGAAGGAATTGCCGGGAGATAAACGCGAGTCAGTGGAAGAGGACATCGATGAAATTCGCAATAAGAGCAAGCAGGGTGCTCTGGCAACAATGGCTATTTTTCCTGCTATTATGTTGATTGCCTATTTAATACTCATCTTGTACTTCAAAGCCCGTGGTGGTTACAAAGTGCAGGAACTAGCTGCCGAGGCACAATAAGGTGACTTGCGGCGTATACGGCTAAGCCCAGCTTTATGCCAGTGGCTTTGATATTGAACTGTAAATGCTCATGCAGGACGGGTCAGCGAGAGCTGCCCGTCCTGTTTTTTTGCGAGGATGCCCCCCGGCAGTGTCGTCGTTGCATCCGTGTCGCATTGGGACATCGCGGCAAGCGATTCCCACTCGCGATGCCCCATCGCCTGTAGCGGCCAATCCCGGTCGCGCCAGATTTGGATCAACAGTTCGCGAATCAAAGAGTCATCCAAACCATCGAGACGGGAACCGTCGAGGCAGATCGTTTCCGGAGAGGAGCGGGTGACACACTCTGCGAGTTGCCGCTCGGCGATCTGATCGACGAGTCTCTGGACGTCACCTGCCAGTTGGCCGAGTCGCAGGAGTGCCGCCGCCGCTTGAGGATTGAACTCCTTTTGGATCAAAGGCAGTAGCTTCTTGCGGATCCGGTTGCGCGTGAAGGCTGGATCGCTGTTGCTCGCGTCGGTGCAGAAGGGTTGTTCGATTTGGTCGAGATAGGCGTGTACCGTCGATCGCTCAATCGTGAGCATCGGTCGCAAGAGAGAGACGGCAGGGGAGAGGCTGCGGGCTCTGGGCATCCCGGCCAGACCCCGCAGGCCGGTGCCACGAACAATACGGTGCAGGATGGTTTCTGCCTGATCATCGGCGGTATGTCCGGTGAGAACATAACGTGCACCATGTTTCTCGGCTAAGGAGAGGAGAAAATCATAGCGGATCTTTCGGGCCGCGGACTCGATTCCGTCTCCCTGTTGTTCTGCAAGTTGTCGCACATCGGCATGGCCCGTTTCGCATGGTATGCCGAGCTGCTCGCAGAGCGACTCGACAAAGGCCTGGTCCGCATCTGCTTGCTCAGGCCGCAGACAATGGTTGAAGTGTCCGACAATGATGAAAGGATGCTCGCGCACTTCGCCCGGAGATTTTGAGGTTTTGTCGCTTTGCTCTTTGAGTTCCACCAGAGCACGCAGGAGTGCAACGCTATCCGATCCGCCGGAGACGGCCACGATGATGGGGATTGTTTGCCACGACTCGGCCGGCCAACTGCTGGCCAGTTTTGTGACGAAAGGATGGAATGGGGTCATGATTTTCTTCACCTGAAACACCATCGGGCTGCCCGATCTCGCCCCTGGGCTGATTGGGGAAAACTGCGGCCCGCCGAACCTGTCCCTGCAGTAAAACGGTTCGCTTGAAGTTTTTCCAGAGTCTGGTAAATTAACATCAGAAATTACAATTTGTCCTCGGCGATCTGGATGTTAGTGGCCGAGCAAACAATTCGAGAAGATTTTAAGCGTAACCTTGTTAGGAAGAACGAGTTAGCTGCGACGAGGAGGTCGAACTACGGGTCCGGTCATGCATTTTCTACTGCTTCTAATATCTGCGATTTTCCCTCTGCGGCGTGCGGCGCATGTCGATTTGCCGCAGTGCATTCTGATTGGCAATCGTGGTGAAAGTGCGTTTGCGAGGAAAGCCTTTGCCTGTACCACCTTTGCCTGTACCGCCTTTGCCTGTATCACCTTTGATCGTACCAATCGTCGACCGGTCGGTTTTTGGAAAGCCGGCCTTTCCTCAGGATGTAGCAAATTCGTACTGAATTACCTTTCCGCTCCCCACTCACCGGGACGGGTTGCAGCCCGCCATGTTTGCAGTGGATCCTCACCAGTGCCAACGGTTGGTTGTTGTTCTTGGTGATCTTTTGGCTTTGGGTAGTGGGACAATTGCAATTACGCTCATTTCTCTCGGGTAGATGGTTTGCTCACTGCCCCTTCCATCCCACCTGGCAAAGGTTCTGTTTGCCCGGTGTCTAGATCGTCTAGGTTAAAAAAACCGTGACGACGATCGACCGGTGGTTGCGAACCAACCCCACTGTGTCGTTTTCTCGCCGGTGAAAATAGAGGGAGATCGAACACGATGAATCTGATTGAAATTCAGCCCTGGCTGCTCGTTGCGATGTTGCTCCTTGTGGTCGTGGCGACGGTGGTGGTTTTTAAATTGATAAATCGGATGCGCCGCAAGGATGCCGAATCTACTGCCCGGGAAATTCGTGCAAAAGCGGAATCCGAGATTGATACTCGTCGTAAAGAAGCAGAGTTGGAATTGAAGGAACTCGCATTGCAGCAAAAGGCGACGATGGAAACAGAACTCTCGACGGGCAGAGAAAAAATTCATCAGCGAGAACGCGAACTGGATAAGCAGGGTGACCTTCTGGAAACCCGCACAGAGGAACTGCAGAAGCAGGAACGTCTGGTTGAGAACAATCAACGAAAGATCTCCGAGCGGATATCAGACATCAAGCGGCGCGACGAGGAACTCGACGGCCTGTTGGACATGCAGAGACAGACATTACACCAGTTGAGCGGGCTATCGGTCGAAGAAGCTACAGATCGGCTACTTAAAATGCTTGATCAAGAACTGGTTGAGCAAACAGGCTCGGTCATTTTAAAGCACGAAAAGCAGATTGCTGAAGTGGTCGAACAGAAGGCGCGCGACATGCTGTTGACCACGATTCAGCGCTATGGTGCGGCACACACTGCTGAAACGACAACCAGTACCGTTGACATTCCAAACGATGAAATGAAGGGACGGATTATCGGGCGCGAGGGTCGTAACATCCGTGCCATTGAAAAAGCAACCGGTGCGGATGTGATTATTGATGATACACCGGGTGTTGTTATTGTGAGTGCATTTGATCCGGTAAGACGTGAGATTGCCAGGACGGCCCTCAACAGCCTTATTGCGGATGGACGGATTCATCCCAGTCGTATTGAAGAGGTCGTCCAGCAGACGACGCTGGAGATGGACAAGCATATTCAAAGGGAGGGCGAGGAAGCAGCGGATGAGGTGGATGTCCATGGGCTACATGAACGAATCATTCATTTGTTGGGCCGATTAAAGTTTCGTACCAGTTACAGTCAAAATGTGCTACGACACTCCATTGAAGTTGCTTTTCTCGCCGGTGCACTTGCCGAAGAGATGGGCCTCGACGGTCCGCTGGCAACCCGCTGCGGGCTTCTTCACGACATTGGTAAAGCGGCAGATCACGATACCGAGGGCGGACATCCCAAAGTCGGGGCAGATTTGCTGAAGCGATATGGTGAGGGGCCGGAGGTTGTGCATGCGGCACTTGGGCACCACGATGACCTCAGTTTAGAATACCCCTATACGATCATATGCGCTACTGCAGATGCTTGTAGTGCGTCCCGGCCGGGGGCGAGACGCGAAACTCTGGACCGCTATGTCAAGCGGATGGAGGAACTCGAATCGATTGCGACACAATTTAATAGTGTGCAACAGGCATATGCCGTTCAAGCGGGACGTGAGGTTCGCGTGATGGTTTCTGCCGCTCAGACAAGTGATGAATCGGCGGCAAAAATTTGCCGGGACATTGCGAATGAATTTGAAAAACAACTGACATATCCGGGTGAGATTAAGGTCACCGTGTTGCGAGAAACTCGCATTACGGAAGTGGCCCATTGATTTGAAATAGTGTGGAATGCATTCTGCATGTCAGCATGGATAGGGAGTAGATTGCTTTGCGTTTATTGTTGATTGGTGACATTGTTGGAAAACCCGGACGAAAAATCGTCTGTCAGGCGGTCCGCGGTCTTGTCGCACGCGAGCAGATTGATCTGGTCGTTGCCAATGCAGAAAATGTTGCGGGTGGATCTGGATTGACGCCTTCCAATTATGATGAACTCATAGCCGCAGGTGTGCAGGCGATTACGCTCGGGGACCACATTTATCGGCGAGGAGCAATCATCCGGGTGCTTGAAACACGTTCCAATATTGTCAAGCCCGCAAACTATCCCGCAGAGGCTCCCGGCAAAAATGTCGCAGTGGTCAAAACGGCAGCGGACATTCCAGTGGCCATCATCAGCCTGATCGGTCGGGTCTTCATGAAGCCAGTCGACTGTCCCTTTACGGCAATCGATCAGATCTTGAAAAGTTTGGATAAGGAGATAAAAGTTATTCTCGTGGATATGCATGCTGAGGCGACTAGTGATAAACAGTTGATGGGCCGTTTTCTCGATGGCCGCGTTTCAGCCGTTCTTGGGACCCACACCCATGTTCCCACAGCAGATGAGACCATTCTTCCTGGCGGGACCGCCTTTCAGTGCGATGTGGGAATGACAGGTCCTTACGACAGCATTCTCGGTCGTCGCTATGACCGTGTGCTAAAAACCACCCGCACCTTTTCGCCGACCCCTTTTGATGTTGCTACCGGTGATGTGCGACTCGCCGGTACACTCGTCGATGTGGATCCTTCCACTGGACGAGCAACGGCGATCCGCCGATTGTGTCTGCTTGAGCAGGAGGCAGTGGATCTGGCAAATGCCAGCATCCCCTCTTGCTAAAGGTCGATTTCTAGTAAGGGTGCCATGAGTGGGGTATTGCCACCGCATGGCTTCTCCGGCGTAATGCCTCGCCTTATATCGAAGATGAGGCGGTTTGTCTTGCCAGACCGCTGGCACTGTTTGCAGTGCCAGTAGGGGTCGGTTCCTCATTTAATTTTGCTTTTTCCCGTTGTTTTAGCTGCTCTTGACCGGCGAGAACCCAATTTGCTACTAACCTCCTTCCCAAAGAGGGCCCTTTAACGATTCGTAAACAGTCCGTCCGTACGGTTTTGCGCAAAAAATCTGTATTGGCTGACCTACCCGCGTCACCCCCATAAAGACTCAGCGTCTTGGTCATCGTACATTCTAAAACTGATAGACCGAAACTCCCAACGGGTGCTTGTCTCGCCGGGAATATCTTCTTAGCGGGATTGTGCGTATTTGTATCCTTCGGGTGCTACAAACCGATCGTGACGCCAAAGCATATTCCACCAAATCTTATTGCCCCTCGCATTATCAATCCAGGAACGCTTGATCTCTCTCGGCTATCGGGATTTTCATCTAGCACGGTATTGATTGAACCGGGAGATGTGATTGAAGTGACAGTCATTGGTGGCGTTGCAGACAAGCAACCCTTAACGGTCCCTGTGCGAATTGGCGATGACGGAGTTGCGCTACTGCCACTGTTAGGCCAAATTCCTTTAGCGGGCATGGAACTCGAGCAGGCCGAACTGGTTATTCGCCAAGCAGCCATTTCGCGTGGTGTCTACCGAAATCCACATGTGACAGTGGTGATGGAGAACAAGCGTATCAGCAAAATCACTGTTATTGGCGCCGTTAAAAAGCCAGGTTCGTATGAATTGCCTCGCAGCTCATCGAACCTGCTCTCCGCTTTTGTCGCAGCAGGCGGGCTCAAGGATGATGCAAGTATGAATATTGAAGTCCGCAGTCCGGCGCAACGTCCGATCGGCTCTGTGGATCAAACGGAGAATCGAATGGCAAGCTATTCGGTCGATGCTACAGCATCTTCGCCTTCAGCTTCGCGGAGCGTCCGCATTAATCTCATTTCTGCCAGTCAGGCAGGACGAGGCATCAATCTGCGAGATGGTGATGTCGTAATGGTCCATAAAAGAGATCAGAATCCGATCCAGGTGTTAGGCTTGGTGCGGAAACCGGGTGAGTATACGTTACCAACCGATCGAGAGTTGCGAGTCCTTGACGCCATCGCATTGTCAGGCGGTGTTATTTCTCCTGTGGCTAATAAGATTTATGTAATTCGCCGTGTACCCGATAAAGCGGAGGCTCAAGTTATCAAGATCAGCCTCCGTGCAGCAAAACGCAAGTATTCGGAAAATATCCGACTCGCATCGGGCGATGTCGTAAGTGTGGAACAGACTCCGGCAACGGTGATCTTCGAAGCCTTTAACCGGTTTATAAATTTTGGCATTGGTGCCTCTACGAGTATTCCGCTGTTTTAAATCGTATCAAGGATTGGCGGTCGATGTCTGCTGAATACATCAATGAAGCCTACGGTTCGCCGGTCACCAATGCGGCGGGATCAGTGCATCAGATACTCCGCTTTTTGCGGGTCATCTGGTATCGCAAGAGCACTGTTTTTGCCACAGCGATTGTTGTTGGCATCATCGGGGTATGGTATGCGTTGACAGCAACAAAGTACTACAAGGCAAGTGCATCCATTCTGATTGTTCGATCAGGTCTTGACGCATCCGAAAATTCTCTCGGCGTGAATATGGCCGGTCAACGCCTCATGCCAACCCACCAGCAACTCATTGTTAGTCAGCCCGTTTTGGCGGGAGCAATTGCCTATCTTCCGAACGCCTGTCTGTCCGAGTTTGCAGGTGTTCCTCTCGATTCCTGGTATCACGTCTTGGCGCGTAAAGTGAACACGAATGTTGTACGGAATACCACCGTTTTAAACCTGGAATATTTTTCGAAAGATCCGCAGATCGCCGTAGCAGTCGTTCAGGCGATCATTCAATCCTATTTGGATTTTGTAGATAGTACCCACAAGGGAGCCACGGAAAAAATCCTAAATGTGATGACTCAGGAAAAAGACAAGATTGCGGAAGAATTAGCTGAAAAGGAAGCAGCATTACTGTCGGCACGGTTGGCAGTTGGCGATTTTACCATCGATGAAGGCAGCCACATTGTTCACCCTCTGATTCAAACAGTCGTTAGCCTGAACGAAGCATTGGTTGACGCACAGAAAGAACGATTGACGCACGAGTCCATGATTATGGCAATCCAGCGTGCAATCAGTCGTGGTGAAGATCTCAAGCAATATGCGATGGCTGTTGAAGAGACGATCGGTCGCGAACTTTTGATGACAGGCCTTGGATTCAACAGGGATGAAGCTCGTCTTCGAATCGAGTTGGAGCGGGGACTCCTAAAAGACAAGGCAGAATTACAATCATTAGCTAACGACTTTGGTCCAGCACATCCGCGTGTTATCGAGTTGCAGAATCGCATGCAAGCCACCCGAGACTATCTTGTGGAATACAAAGAAACGGTTCGAAGTTCATTCGATGAATTGGAGGCGACCCAACTCGGTCCCATGCTGGTCCAAATGGTACAGCAAGAGTTGAATAAATCGATGCAGAAAGAAGCGGCATTGCGCGATTCACTCGATGATGCCCGTGAACAGGCAGTATTGCATGAGCGGGATACAGCACATCACAATATGCTCAGCCAGCATGTGCAGAGGTTGCGGAAACTTCACGAGGCTCTCGTCGAGAAAATTGCCGGTGTTGACTTACGGCAAGGAAGTGGTGAAATTCGAGCGACGATTGTTAAGGAAGCGACTGCGTCTGACAAAATTGTCTCACCAAAGCTCTCGCGAGTGGTCTTTTTATGTCTCCTGGCAACCTTGGGCATCGGATGCGGGATTGTTTACGTCCAAGACATCATTGACGATCGTTTTCGTTCCCCGGACGAGCTAAGCAAACGGCTTGGACAACAACTCTTAGCGATGATAAGAGAGTTGCCTCCTGTTTCTGAAGCTGGTATGGACGTGTTGCAATCCAACACCTCTCCGGACTCAGTCGAAGCCGAATCATTCCGGACGCTGAGAACCTCTTTGGCACTCTCAGAGAATGAATCAAGTCGTGTTTGCTTCACCAGTGCGGAACCGGGGGATGGAAAGACAACGGTGATTTCGAATTTGGCTGTAGTCTACGCACAGTCCGAAAAGAAGACGTTGCTGATTGATGCCGACTTGCGACGTCCCGGCCTAACGAAATTACTCGATCTGAAGGGACAATCGGGGCTTTCGGATGTTTTGTATTCCGAGCAGAATCTCAAAGAGTTGGTCAATGAGTGTGTCTTGCCGAGCAGCATGCCTCAGCTCGATATATTACCTGCTGGGCCGCGACGACAGCATCCATCCGAGTTGCTCTCAAGTGATAGGATGGAAGATCTGCTGGCTTGGGCAGAAACGCAGTACGAACAGATCCTCATCGATTGTCCTCCTGTCTTGGTGGCAAGCGATGCCCTGATCATCGGGCGGATTGTCGATGGTACTGTGCTTGTTGTACGCCCAGAAAAAAACCGTCGGCGCTTGGTCCACCGCGCTGTGGAAAGCCTCACCGGCATGGGTATCCATCTATTTGGAATTGTTGCCAATTGCGTTAACTCTGAAAATGGAAAAGGGTACAACTTTGGTGACGAGCATGGCTACGGTTACGGTTACGGCTACAGTTTGAGCGATGAGGAAAATGGTGAGGATGCATATCCGGCCATTGATTTTTCTGGTGTGGATTCAACAACTGGTGCTAAGCAGACCGACCTGCAAACTCCTCGACGTGCGGCATAGTTAGGGATCATTTCAAAAAAAGCCGATGGTTGATTAAAATTTTAGATTCCAGAAAATAAAGTGAGACTGTCTGTGTCTCCGGTATCTGCAAAATATGAAACGCAAGATGCGGGCCTGCCAAGCCACTTGCTGCATCTAGTCGACCTGTGTCTGTTGGCCATTCTTTTTGTCGCGCCTCTTGTTCTCGGTGGGCGACATCCGACGGGATGTCTCGTTTTTGTGTCTGTTGTTGCGGTGATGAGCGTGGCTTGGTTTTCAAGACAATGTTTATTGCGAGAGCCATTGTGGCGACCTTCCGCAGCACATTGGCTATTTATTGGCGGCATCTTGTTGCTCCTCTTTCAGATCTTTCCTCTGCCTGCCGACTTCATCGCTCAACTCTCACCAAATACGCAGTCGCTACTGCCGTTATGGTCGGTGGCAGATGGTACAGAGGCCAATTTGGGAAGTTGGAATACAATCTCAATGTATCCGGGCATGACCATTCAGAGGCTTGCCCTGCTTGTGGCGTATGGACTCACTTTTGTGGTTGTTGTGCAGCGCGTGCAATCCCTGGCAGATGTGAAGAAACTCTTGACGTGGATTGCATTGGCAACAGTTGGCATGGCGATTCTTGGTTTAGCCCAGTATCTGACAACAAATGGCAAAATTCTCTGGACGTATGAACATCCCGAACGAAAAGCGATTTATGTCCAAGGTCCATTTAGCAATCGCAACCACTTTGTCCACCTGTTGGCCTTAGGAATGGGGCCGCTAATCTGGTGTTTTGTCAATCGGATGAAAATCTATGGTGGGAAACCGAGACACCCGAGAGAGAAAAATGTCTTCGGACTGCGCAACAAATCTTTTGAGAGTCCACTATTCACAGTCATCATTGGCATCGCGGTGGGTATCGTAGGGTTTACCGCGATCCTAGCTACTTCCAGAGGAGGTGCACTGGCACTAGCAGCGGCGTTGGCAACCATAGGTATCATTTACGGATGGGCAAAAATTCTCGATCGTCGTCACGCAATGAGTCTTTTGGTATTTGCTTTGATTGGCATCACGGTGTTTGCCATCCATGGTGCAGAGCAAATTGGTGAGCGGTGGGATAAAGTCCAGGAAATGTCGCTCGATAGTATCGAGTCCGGGCGGCTTCGGATGGAACTCTGGGAGGCGAATTGGAATGCTTTCACGCAAAGTCCGTGGTTCGGTCATGGAGTGGGAGCCCATCGAGAATATTACAAAATGTTTCTGCCAGATATTTATACGGTAGAGTTTTCTCATGCAGAAAATGGCTATCTGCAAATCGCTTCCGAAACAGGTTTGGCGGGATTATCGTTCTTATGCATAGCAGTCGGTCTTTGTCTGTTCTGGTGTGTGGTGGCATTGAGAAGACAAAAAAGATTGACAGAAGTTGCTTGTGTGGGTGCTGTAGCAGCGGCCTTGATGGCGAGTGCGGTGCATTCGTTAGTCGATTTCGTTTGGTCCATACCAGCTTGTATGTCGTGGACCGTGGTGCTGTGCGCTCTCGCATGCCGGTTATATCAATTGAGCGGAGACTCTAAACGGGAGCCGTCGCGGTATCCCGTCCCTCGTGTGGCCTGGCTGTTTGCAACATCGGTGATTGCAGTGGTTGGCATCTGGATGGTCAGCATATTTTGGGATCCTGCGGTGGCTTCGGCTCATTGGGACCGCTATCAGAAATATGCAACAGAACGTACTGCGATCGAGCAAGAGAAAAAATTGTTTTCAAATGATCCACAGAAACAATTAGAGCTTCAGCGAGTGTCCGATGTTTTAGACAACAATCTGGAGCAGGCATTGCGAGCCTATTCAATGAAGCATATTGGCAATGCCCGGGTCAATCTTCGCCTTGCGGCAATCTACCTTCAGCAATTTCAGATCCAGCAGCGCAGTAGTAAAAACCCTATGGATGTGGGACAGATTCGAGATGCTGCCATTGCGTCTGAGTTTCCGTCGCGTTCAGCACTCAACGAATGGCTCGATCGCGCTATCGGTGATCATCGCAATCTTCTTGATCGGGCTTTGTGGCACGCACACCAATCGGTCGCTCAATGTCCTTTGCAAGGGGAAGGATATCTTTTTCTTGCGGAGCTCTGTTTCTTAGAAGGCGGAACAGATCTTAATAAATCAAGATATGTCGAACAGGCGCTGCTTGTGAGGCCTCATGACGGGAGTGTGTTGTTGATGGCAGGAAAAGAAGCGGCGGTCGCGGGTGATGTTGCCGGTGCGATCGCTTATTGGAAACAGTCATTCCAATGTGGGATCGAAAATAAGAAGGCCATTCTCTATCTCCTGAGTAGTCGCATTCCCGCAGAGGCGTTGATTGAAATACTGGAGCCTCAACTAAAGGACTGGCCATTGTTCGTTTATCAATATACCCAGTTGGGCAATACTGCCCAATTAAAGATTGTTTGCGATTATTTTTATGCGCTTGCTCAGAAGCAGGCAGACTCGATGGATCTTTGTGATACCTGGTACACCCTTAGTACAGCCTATTCGCGTGTTGAAGAGATTGAAAAAGCGGCGTCTTGTGCAATGCGTGCGCTGGGGTGTAACTCAGGTCGGTTCGATGTTCGTATGCAGTTGGCGACACTATTAATCCAACTCGAACAATTCGCAGATGCCGAAGCCCATCTTCGCTGGTGCGTCTCCCGTAATCCAGATTCACATAAAGCAAGAACGCTACTGGCGAAGGCGGTGAAGCAACGCATCGCCAGATCGAACCGGGATGCAGAAGTTTCCTTACCTCGGAAAAAGTTCAATTAACCCGGGCAGTCGTTTCTCCACCATTGCTGCTAGCACTGCATGCGTTGGCATCACCTTCGCCGGTTGCAGCGATTTATCTTGTTCGCCAGACCCGCTAACGATTAGACTCGCGTTTCTCGGTAGCGAGTTTGTTCTTTGCCGCAGCCATTGGTCATTGAGATCGTGATGGCTCCGCCTGACGGGAAGCGGTATGTCTGGCTCTCTGCCGCTTAGTACGTGCAACTCGTTTTTAGATCGATGTTTCGTGTCTACGTGTCCAAATACGCTTGATTCTCCCCCGTCCGGGGAGACCGCCGCGCACTCGAATAAGGGTGCCCAGGCCACGTTACCGATGCGCTATTATGAAGGTCGGTCGCGATTTAGGATCGTCGATGTTGCAGAATTATGGCGTTATCGAGAAACGATCTGGATCCTTGGCTTGCGCGACTTGAAGGTCCGTTACCGGCAGACCCTGATCGGGGTGGCGTGGGCGATATTGCAACCGCTTACCATGATGCTGGTTTTTGCCACGCTCTTTCATCTCATGGGCCATATGCCGATAGTGGGTGCCGTTCCCTATGCCGTTGTTGCATTTTGTGGTTTGCTGGGCTGGCAATTGTTTTCCACAACGGTGACTGGCTGCACCAATAGCCTCGTCACAAATCGCAACATGATCACAAAGATCTATTTCCCACGACTCGCCCTGCCACTATCGACCATTGTGGTGGGAATCGTTGATTTGCTCTTTGCGATGTTGGTTCTTGTTGGCTTGATGGCCTGGTATGGTATTTTCCCCTCCTGGCATATTGTGACACTGCCTCTGTTTATTGCCCTTGCTGCGCTTACGTCCTTGGCGGTGGGGATCTGGCTCTCTGCACTCAATGCCATTTACAGGGATGTTGGTTTTGTTGTGCCGTTCTTAATCCAGGTTGGATTCTTCCTCTCGCCGGTCGTCTACGAAACAGCGAGTGTGATTCCCAAGCAGTGGCAGCCGCTCTACGCATTGAATCCGATGGTAGGGGTTTTGGAAGGTTTTCGCTGGGCGCTGCTGGGAAAAAGCATGCCTCCCTGGGAAATGATGGGTGTTAGCTTCACCATACTATTGGCGATTCTGATCGGCGGATTGATTTATTTTCGACATACAGAGCGTTCCTTCGCGGACCGTATTTAATGTGCAGGAAAGGATTCTTGCCTTGTGAGCGAAATTTCTATTGAAGTCGAAAATCTTGGAAAAAAATATAGTATCGCGCCACAAGCCCGATACCAACGCGTTTCTGAGTTGTTGCAGAATTCCCTCAAGCGGGTGTTGCACCGAAGTGTTTGTCGGGCCAAACCTTCCGAAAGCAAACGTTCGGTGAGCAATGGCGCGTTCTGGGCGCTCAGCGATGTATCGTTTGACGTCAAAGAGGGTGAGATTCTTGGAATCATCGGACGCAATGGCGCGGGCAAAAGCACACTCTTGAAAATCCTTTCCCGCATTACCGAACCGACATCCGGGCGATTCGGACTTCGTGGCCGGGTCAGTAGCCTGCTTGAAGTCGGGACGGGATTCCATCCTGAATTGACGGGCCGGGAAAATATTTTTCTCAACGGTGCCGTGCTTGGCATGACCCGCCGGGAGATTTCCCGAAAATTTGATGAGATCGTTTCCTTTGCTGTGGTCGAGGATTTTCTCGATACCCGGGTCAAGTACTATTCGAATGGCATGCATGTGCGGCTCGGTTTTTCAGTGGCTGCCCATCTCGATCCGGAGATATTGATCGTCGATGAGGTGCTCGCTGTCGGAGATGGCGCTTTTCAAAGGAAATGCCTTGGAAAGATGAAAGACGTTACTAGTTGTGGAAGAACCGTGCTATTTGTGAGTCACAATATGGGAGCGATTCAGAGGCTCTGCACCAGTGCCTTGCTACTTGAAAAAGGATGTATTGCAAAGCATGGTGATACTCAAAGTGTGGTCGACACATACATAGATGCGATCGTGCCGACAGGGGGGTTTGATTCAATTGAGCAACAAGTCAATGATCTTCCGGGCGATCCTTTGTTTGAACTTATTGACGTTCGTATTGAACAGTGCAAAAAACAATCGCTCTATATCTCTAACGGCAATCCGACCGACCTGATCGTTAAGTTTCGCATTCTTGAACAAGTAAAAGGTCTTCGAATCTGGTTCGATGTTTATGATCCGTCCGATACTTTGATCTTCCGATCCTTTCACGATGATCTCGATTCGATCCCGAGTGTGATGAATCCAGGAGATTATCTCGTCACCGGGACGATTCCATCCAACGTTTTTGGCCCTGTTGGCTACAGAATTCAATTGCACGCAGGTTTAGTAGGGGGTCGACATTGTATGCCACCGGTCTCAATGGCATTGCAGGTCACGAATGATTCATCGATCGGCCAGGTTTACCCGCACACGAAATTTGCAGGTCGAGTCATGTCACCGACGCAATGGCGTCCTGTGCAGAATATTTAGTTGATTTGTGAGGTCGATAAAAAACGATGCAAGTTCAAATGTTCGATGTCGGCATGAATGAAGGTGAAGTCACAGCGATGATGATTGCCACTTTGCGCAAGCTTCACGTGAAAGACTGGGTAATTCATGGTTTTGAGCCACATCCTAAGTGGTTTGCGCATTGCAAGCACCGTTTTCGTAAGTATCCGAATGTCCATGTTTACCCTCTGGCGATTGGTGAAAAAGACGGGAAAGCAAAACTGTTCCAAGCAACAAAAAATACTGTCGGGCATTCACTCTACGACGACAAGTTCAACGTCGATCCGTCACCATACGATACCGTGTCCGTGTGCCGTTTTTCCTCCTGGCTTGATCGGCAACTTTGGAGTCGTCACGCAGTCAATATCCTCAAGATGAACATTGAGGGAGCCGAATGGTCCGTATATCGGGATCTTGTTGAATCGAATTGGCACATGCATTTTGATTTCTTTCTAGGCACTCCCGGTGATGAAGATGACATTTCGAAAATCGCGCATTTGAAAAGCCGACGAGATGCATACGATCAGTTTCTTCACGATAATAAGATATTGGTCAAGCGTTACACTGACTACATACCTGATCGCAATTGGGATCTTCAGAGTAATCTTGAAAATCGGCTGAGGCAAAAAAAAGAGTTGCGTAGCAAATTGCTGATTACTGCATTTTGCACAGAAAATTACTCGGCATATTTGCCGTTCTTGGCCTATTCGGCGCACCATTTACCAGGTTCACCAGCAGTGCGCATCTACGCACCCGCAGAGGATGTATCCGCCTGCCAGAGGCAGTTGGATGAAATCGTTAATCGTCTTGGAATCGACGCAGAAGTACTCCCGTACACGCGCTTTACGACTGCACGTTGCTATGACGACCAGACATGCAAAATGCTTCGTTGGTTGATGTGGGATCCACAATGGGCAGATTACGATGGGGTCTTGATGACCGATGTGGATATGGTTCTGACAGACAAGTGGTTGTTGGAAAGCAGGCTGCGACACGCTCAAGACATTCAAAAACCATATAGTAATGTGGTTCGACCGCTACGAGATTCTTCCGGCAACTTGAAGATGCAAGGAGTGCACTTTTTTGAACCCTCGACATATGGCCATCTCGTCAAACCCATTGCTGATCGTATTGCCAATCAAATGAATACGCGCACACTCAAGGTGATGAATAACGAGGCGATTCTTGCGAGAATGATGGAAGATGCATTTGGTCTGCCCTCCTACAGCCCTCACGAAGTGATTTCTCACCATCACGGTGTGCATGTCAGAGCTTTTAATCCTGTCGGGTACTCTTTTCGAACACTGGATACCTTCATTGCCCCGGAACATCTTGGCGCGGCATTCAGCAAGCTAGCTCGAGACAGTGACTTTCGGCGACTTAAGAATCAATCGCCAAGAAAAATCCGGCGACAACTAAATCGCGCTGTGCGATATTCTAGATATCTACAATTGTGTGAACCGTTTAAAAAATTACGACGGCGGATTGGCAGTCTGTATCGACGCTTGCAGCCTGATACCTTGCAGTGGAAATCGCATCTCCCGAGCCGTGTTGGCGAGCTATGCGGTCATCGCTTTAAGTCAGAGTTATTTGGAAAATGCCCCACGATTGTAGATGTCGGTTTCAAATTTGGTGAATTCTCAATTCCTTTTGTGAAAAGATTTGGCGGGCGTGTGATTGGAGTCGAGCCATGCGATGCCTCCATCACCGAAGCAAAACGCAGACTCTCAAAAGAAGATGTCGGATCCGAGGTGCGCCTGCTGGCAGCGGCACTTTGGCAGGATTCGAACGGAGTCGAGTTCTACGAGTTTCCTGCACAGCCACAATCCAACTCGGTGTACGCAAGAAGAGTCGAGTCAGGGACTGCTACCCGTGTTGCATCAGTCACGATGCAAGATCTCCTGCGTCGCGTTGACGGGATAATTGATTTGCTAAAGGTCGATTGTGAAGGAGCTGAATGGCAAGTATTTCGCGCGATGGATCCCGAACAGTTACGTGAGGTGAAACAGTTCAGCATTGAACTTCATACAGAATTTGTCGTCGATTGGGGCGTCCACGAACTTGAGCAGTTTTTCAAGACAGCCGGATACCAAACACATATCAATTTGCCGTGGAATGATCCCACTCGCCCAGAAATATGGGGGTATCGACCATGCCCACAGACCTGAGGATGAAATCCAATCGGTGGTTGCGGCAGGTGGTGTGCGACAAAACATTTGACACGGTGTTGAATGTCGGTTGTGGTGCCGATGACGACTTTGAAGGCGGTAAATACTCAGAGTGGTTTGATTGTCGTGACATGATACAAGTCGATGTCGAATCTTTTCCAAATCTGACGCACCAAGCGGAATCGGAGTGCCTGCCCCTTCCGGATCAAAGTGTAGATTGTATTTTTGCAAACTGGATGATCTATAAAACGGACGTACTGCGGACTCTAGAGGAATTCCATCGAGTCGCGAAACCGGATGCGACGGTGATCGTTAGTTTCGCAGCCGATCAGAAAACGAATGAGATTGAGCAGTTGAGGGAAAGCATCGCTTCATATGTCAACGAGCGGGATTCGGTTTGTATTCCTTATCGGCCACCCAGTAATCGGACAGAACGCATTGCAGAAATTATGTACGGAACGATCCGCCGGTCGCCGATCGCGACCAGCCAAGTCGAGTTGCGGCCAAATGATTATCGGCAGTCGCTCGTCGTTAATATTGTGCCTCCAGTAGCATTAATCGTTGCACATTGGGATGACGAAGTTGTATCGGCAGGTGCCACGCTTCTAAAGTATGGACAAGGATGGGATGTGATTTGTGCCACGCGTCGAGAGCACGTTTCTGCTTTTGAAGACGTATTTCGCCAAGTTTGTCAATCATGTGGCGCACGGCCTATTACGCTCGATATTCCGCATCGTAAAACACCGTACAAAGGCGGAAGTGTTCAGGACTTCTACCAAACTACCGAGCGGACGAAAATTAGACCAAAAGTATTCAGTGCGGCGCTTGATCGATCGGGTATAGATCTTTCCAAATACAATACCGTCATCACGCACCATTTTAATGGAGACATTGGTGGTCATCCACACCATCGGCAGATTGCCTACGCGGTGTCTAAACTCGTTCCCCACAAGAAACTAATTCTTTTCGCACCAAAACATGGCCCGCTGCACACCGAAGCTGCGCCGGAGATCATCGCTGGAAGAAATCAGCTTCTTGAATGTTATCTAAAAGTAGGTAGAGAGCATATTCATTCCTCTTGGAAGCCTTGTGTTGAAGAACTGCCAGGTCGTGAGCAGTTTGCTAGATCTGGCTCTATATCGCAATGGATATATTGGTGCTGGTTATTTCGTTCACGACTATCGTCAGTGAAAGCGTCTGTGCTTCAAAGAATCGATGCGAAATTAGTAGTTTTAAGGCGATGGATTTACCGCAAACGTCTTGGTCAGTCACGGTGTCATACCTTTAGTAGCTATAACGAGTACGTGGAATCGCAGCGTAAGACAAATCTTGCGAAGCAAACATCTGTTTGGGTTCGAGAATCAGAGTTGGAACTTGTAGCCGATACAATACGCACTCGATGTCAATCGGCAAAATTCGGAATCTGCCACGGAGTCCGTACCGGTGTTGAGGTGAAGTTTCTTCGTGAGACACTCGGATGCGAAGTGATCGGAACCGAAATCTCAAATTCGGCCACTGAGGTTGAGCATGTTATTGAATGGGACTTTCACGAGGTAAAGGAGGAGTGGGTAGGGTGCGTTGATTTTATCTACAGCAATTCTTTCGATCATAGCTACGACCCGGAGCATTGCCTTAAGCAGTGGATTTCTTGCCTGCGACCCGATGGCCTTTGTTTTATTCATTGGGGTGACGGACACAATCACCATGATTTCGGAATGAACAATGCCGACTGTTTTCAAGCACCCAAACAAATGTACATACAACTGCTTAGATCGTTGGGGCAATTCCATGGAGAGATTTGTTCCCCCGTCGGCGATGGACGAAGTGTGTTGATAGGTGGACCAAAGGCGTAAATCATGAGTGTCCGAATCGCATTCGTAACCCCTGAGTTTCCGACTGAGTTTACAACGGCGGGTGGGCTCTCAACCTATTTGGGCCGGATGAGCCGTACGTTGGTCTCCCTGGGCCACCATGTCGAGGTGTTTACAATCTCGCAGGAGGTATCCGAAGTCGTTGAATTTCACGGGGTGCGTGTGCAGCGTGTCCAGGCCCCGCCAGCACGATGGTGGGAAAAGTTGTGCGCACTTCCGGGGATGCTGTGGTCGCATCTTCGATTGAGTCGCGCGTTTTCCGTATATCGTGAAGCGGCCGTACTGGCAGCGGCCCTGGAGCAGCGACATCAAGCATTGCCATTTGATCTGGTACAGAGTTCGGATTATCGGTTGGCAGGGATGTGCATAATGACTCGTCCCCACCGAACGCACGTCGTCCGTTGCAGTTTAACGGAGAGAGTCATTGGCGAGGTTCTGAGTAACCGTCCCGGTCTGGATAGTCTTTGGAGCGGCCGACGCGAACGGCAATGGCTCCAATCGGTGGACTTTGTCTATGCACCGAGTCGTTTTCTTGCCGATTATCAGCAATCTCACCATGGAGTTTCCGTTGGTGTCGTGCATCCACCGTTCTTCTTTGAAACGCCAATGGCTGAACGCGTCGCTTGCCGTTTGCCAGAGCGTTATCTTTTTCACTTTGGGAATATCGGCCGGGCCAAGGGATCGGACGTGGTTGCCAATGCCTTGTGTTTGGCGTGGCGAGAAGAACCCGATTTGAAGATGTTATGGGCAGGCAAACTTCCGTTACACGCAAAGTTTGAGGCTGTCTATCCAGAGTTGGCCGCAGAACGTGAACGTTGCACCTGGCTTGGGCCGCTGGAGAAACCGGAACTCTATGGCGTTCTGCAAAAGGCGGTGGCAGTGGTTGCGCCGTCCCGCTGTGACAATCTGCCGAACAATGTCCTAGAAAGCCTCGCTTGCGGCGTGCCTGTGATCGGATCGGCAGGGGCCAGTATCGATGAGCTGGTCATAGCGGGGATCAACGGTGCGTTGGTTCCGATCGACGATTCGACAGCACTTGCCCGGGCCATGCTGCAGGCCTGGCGGGGTGAACCCCCCTTTGATGGGCGTCCGATTCCACCGCTGGCTGAGGATCTTGAGCCAACTTGCGCCGCTGAAAATTTTCTGGAGTATGTGCGATTGGCGAGGTCGCACTCCGGTCGTCGCCAAGCAACAAAAGAAACTGTGCAAGCAGTGCCAGCGTAAGTGGGCGGATCGCGAAACGACGACTGAAAATAACAGCAACGAGTTCGTCTTGACCTGACTTTGCAGGGCCAGTAACTTCCCTGGATTACCTATTCCAGTCGTGGTGATCGGGTGACTTCGGATCGATTTTCTCCGGAAATTAAGATCGTTGCAGCACGGGATTTCTTTTGAGTAATTTATCGATTACCGTTGCTATTCCGACCTATAATCGCGAAGGCGTGCTCCTCAATACGATTCGCCATGTGCTGGCGCAAGGCCGGCAGGCGGACGAAATTCTCGTTGTTGATCAAACCGTCGAACACCAACCTCAGACGAAGCGACAGCTCAGACGCTGGAACGATCAGGGGACGATTCGGTGGCTTAGGCAGAAGGTTCCCAGTCTTTCAGCGGCCCGCAATCGGGCGCTCGTCGAATCAAAATCAGACATCATCATTTTTTTAGATGACGATGTGATTTTATCGCAGGACTTCATTAAGGCGCACGAGGAAAGTTATAGCGATCCAAACGTAAAGATTGTTTCCGGCCAAATCATCGCGGCGAATCGACCGGTACAGCACGATGAGATCGATGATTTTGAGCTTGGGTTTCCTCTCAGTCACTGCCGACCTGCCTGGATCAAGAACATGGGCGGCGGTAATTTTAGCGTGTATTGTAGTCTCGCCCGTGCCATTGGTGGTTTTGATGAACGGTTTTACAAAGTAGCCTATCGTGAGGATAGCGACTTTTTGTATCGCTTTTGCGCGCGATACGATTGCCTGGCCAGATATGTCCCTGCGGCCTCGCTCGTCCATCTCGCTTCAATGGCGGGAGGTTGTGAGTCGCGGCGGGCAGCGTACGATCCCTTTGCATGTAGCGGATCTGTCGGCGAGCATTATTTTACCTTGCGCAATATGAAAATTCATCAGGCAATAGGTAATTGCATCTACCGCATGCTCAGACCGCGGTGTGGAAAGTTTGTGGCAGCACGCCCCTGGCTCTTTCCCTTGATGGGGTGTCGAGAAGCGATCGCTTTCCTGCTCGCGACAATGCAGGTCGTCAGAGGACCCTCGCTGCTGACTCCCGAAATGATCCCAGACTATTGAGCGAAGGTTTTCCGGGGTGCGGTTCCCGGGGAGGTGTCTGGTGAACGACTGCCTAAGAGCTTAAGCAGCTAGAGATTGTTTCCGCGCCCCATTGCCAGAGAGCATGGCACCAAGAGCGTCATCGAGAAGTGGCAATGTTTGCTCATCGCAGTAGGCCTGTTCAAAGGCTGCCCGCGCACGCGCCGCATACCTTTGATGGGTTAGAGAACATCCAGCCAACTCCTCCAGAAATTGGACGAGACTCTCTGAATCGTGATGCCGAAGACTGATGCCACAATCAAATTGCCTGATCGCATCATCGACATTGCTGCCGGCGGGTCCAATGTAGGCGATCGGTAATCCCATCGCGAGATTGGCGTGCAATTTACTCGGACTCATGACGCCCAGCATATCGTCACGCAAGGTGATAAGGGCACAGCTCGCCGACCGCTGAATCTCGCGAAGTTCCGCGGTCGCAACGTATCCTACAAGACGCACGTTCTGCAAACGACGTTTTTCGATCATCCGCTGGACGGCATCTGCCTGGACACCTCCGCCCGTGATCACAAATTGAATGTTCGATTTTCTGCTGGCAAGCAACTCGGCGGTTTCAATCAGAGTATCGAAGCTGTGCCCATGCCCCATATTTCCGCTGTAGAGGACCGTGAAAGGCTGTTTTCCCGAATTGCTTGGAGTGTTTGTTTCCGGGATTGGAAATTCAGACAAAGGTTCCCAGTTTGGAATGACCGTTGTCGCGACCTCGGTTTCTCGCGGACGTTTGTGCAATAGCTGCCGCATCGCTTCGTCGAGGCAAACAATGTGGTCAAGCCGTCTTGAGAGGTGTCGATTCAGAGTTTTAAAGAGTCGGCTGATCCAACCATCCGGACGGATTATACCGGCACGCTCTGCAACTTCCGGATAACAGTCCATATTCCACAACATGAGCTTTGTGCTCGGGTGCAGGAATGTATGGACGACCCCGACGCCGGCGATTAGCGGTGGTGTTGTCAGGCAGATCACGACATCCTGTCGCGGCAGTCGCACTGCAGCCCATGTGGCGAGGATGTAGAAAAGGAGATAGTCGAGTCCCCGGTGAAAAATCGTCCGCTTTCCAAGTCGGGGGGTCCAGATACGGTGTATCCCGATACGGGGGTGGCAGGTTTTTTCGTCACGATTCGCCTCTGCCACATAG
>MPMF02074655.1_pt1 | contig 33926 bp, 32 predicted proteins | sample 1617271 | NCBI WGS metagenome assembly MPMF02 (sample SAMN05944812, study PRJNA350692) | marine metagenome | biome: marine; feature: ODZ; material: water; isolation source: 120 m water sample prefiltered with 30 um filter, filtered on to 0.2 um... | place: Pacific Ocean | collected 2012-04-09... | reverse complement strand
GCGGACGGCGGCGCGTCGGTCAGGGAGACCGTGTTCGGGTGACTGCGGTTCAGGCCTCGGTCGTGAGAGACCGCCTCGCAGATAGCAGCGCCCGGCCACGATCGGCCCTCAACGTGCACCGGGCTCGACAGGGCCCCTCAAGAGTGCGGATGGAAGCCAGGGTCCCTGACCGGCTTGACACCGGCTGGTCCTCTCATGGAAGGCCTGAAGGCCTGCGCCACAGAACCCAGGCGGGCTAGGAACTTAGAGGACCTCCGCCAGCTCGACCCCACGCCTCATCAGATGCGCGCGGAGCTCGGCGTGATAGGCGAACAGCGCCGGCGTGCCGCCCGAATGCAGCATCACGACCGGCTGGTCCGACCGCCAGCGCTGCTCACGCTGGTGCGCGCACAGACCGGCGAAGACCTTTCCTGAGTAGACCGGGTCCAGGAGGATGCCCTCGGTCTCCGCCATCAGCAGGATGGCGTCGAGACACTCCTCGGTTGCATCACCATAACCCCGGCCGACATATCCATCATGAATCTCGATCGGGCCACGGGACCGGGCCGGGTCGAGATCGAGCAACTCCCCGATGGCGGGCCACCAGGTGTCGAGACTCTCGCGACACCGATCGGTTCCGCGGTTCACACTGATCCCGATAACCGGGCACCCGATGCCGCGCACACGCAGCGCCGAGAGCGTCCCGGCGAAGATGCCGCCGGTCCCGAACGGGGTATAGACCGCGGCAGGCTGAAGTCGTGCGCGGGCGATCTGGTCGGCGAGCTCGAGACCAGCCCGGACATAACCGAGGCAGCTCAGCGGCGTCGAACCGCTGACCGGGATGTAGTACGGCGTCTCGCCGCCGGCTCGCAACTCGTCGCACAGCGCCTGCGCATGGCGTTCGAGATCCCAGTGTTCGTCGGTGTCGGCAAACGTGACGCGCGCGCCCATCAGGTAGACGGTCAGCAGGTTGCCCTGAAACACCCGCCGGTCGTCTCGGCTCAGCACTACCGCGGCGTCGAGTCCCGCCCGACGGGCGGCCGCGGTCGTCAGACGGGCATGGTTGCTCTGCGCGCTGCCGCAGGTGACCAGCACGGTGGCGCCGGACGACCGAGCCTCTGCCAGCTCGTATTCGAGCTTGCGTGGCTTGTCGCCCCCGAGCGCCAGGTCGGTCAGATCATCGCGCTTCAGATGCAGATCCAGCTCGAGCCGCGCGCCGGCGTGCGGCAGGCGGTCCAGTGGGGTCGGTGTGCGGGTCAGGATCTCGCGGGGATAGCGGGCGAGCGCGGCCTCGATGGCGGTCGGCATGATGCGATGATCGCCTCCCTGTCCGATCCAGACAAGGCGAGTTTGGTGGTATACAAGGGGGGCTGGAAGCAGGAATCGAGAGATCAGCGGAGAGCGGAGACATGGCAAACGCATTCGACCGCGACCTCGGCATGCACCGAGGAATCACACGGCGCGACTTTCTCAACGGCGTCGCACTTCCCGTGGGCGGCGCGTTGGTGCTGCCGCGCTGGGCGGGCGCCCTCGAACAGGCGGCCACGGTCGACGACTACCCCCCCACGCTGACCGGCATGCGCGGCAGCCACGATGGCTCGTGGGAAGTCGCGCACCAGATGCGCGACCAGCGGGGATGGGACATCTCGCGCGCGGCAGACACCGGCGAACGCTACGACCTGGTCATCGTCGGGGGCGGAATCAGCGGTCTGGCCGCGGCACACTTCTTCATCACACACGTCGGACGCGATGCGCGGGTCTTGGTGCTCGACAACCACGACGACTTCGGCGGACACGCCAAACGAAACGAATTCCGCTACAACGGGCGGACGCTCGCGCTCAACGGCGGCACGCTGAACATCGAGTCTCCCGAACGCTACAACGCGCCGTCGCGCGCACTGCTCGACGCGATAGGCATTGACCTCGATCGGTTTCTCGCCGCCAACGCCGACAGCCGCCGGATGTATCGCCGCCTGGGGTTGGGCTCGGCGTATTTCTTCGACAAGGAGACCTGGGGGGCCGACCGGTTGGTCAAACGGGACGGCGGTCGTGGCTACAGTGCGGAGTTCCTCGCGCAGACACCGCTGTCAGACGGAGCGCGGCGGGATCTGCTGAGACTCTATGGGGCGCCGCTCCCGGATTACCTGCCGGGGCTGTCATCAGCCGAGAAGAAGGCTCGGCTGGCGAAGATGACCTACACCGACTTCATGCTGAACCTGGTCAAGGTCGATCCCCAAGTGATGTGGTTCTTTCAGAACACCGGCCACGGAAGCTTCTCGGTCGGCGCCGACGCGCTGCCCGCGCTGTTCGCCTGGGAGATGGGGCAGCCTGGATTCAGTGGTCTGCAGCTCGAGCCAACCCCGGCCGGCGTGCTGGCCGATCTGCCGGGTGGGCACCACGGACGTCAGCGCCCGGGCCGCGGGGCGGTGCACTTCCCCGACGGCAACGCCACCATCACCCGATTGCTGATGCGCTGGCTGATCCCCGACGCAGTGCCAGGTTCCACCCAGGAGGACGTCGGCACGGCGCGGGTCGACTATGGCCGGCTCGACCGGCCGAACCAGGCGGCCCGCATCCGGCTCAACAGCACGGTGGTCCACGTGCGCCACCGCGGCAGCGGGTCAGGGCGGGACGTCGAAGTCAGCTACGTCCGTGGCGGGCAGACCCATCAGGTCAGAGGCCGCGCCTGTGTGATGGCCTGCTGGAACACCGTGATTCCTTATCTGGTACCGGAGCTGCCGCAGCGACAACGAGAGGCGCTTGCCTTCGGCGTGAAGGCGCCGCTGGTCTACACGAGCATCGCCATCCGCAACTGGACCGCGTTCGAGAACCTCGGCGTCAGCCGCGTCAGTACGCCGAGCATGTATCACACGCGGGTCGGCCTCGATGAGGCGGTCAGCCTGGGCGATCTGCACCATGCGGAGTCTCCCGACGAGCCGGTCGTGCTCAGCCTGGCCCACTATCCGGGCTCGGCCGGCAAGCCACGCAAGGAGCAGCATCGCATTGGACGTCAGGACCTGTTGAGCACGACCTTCGAGACCTTCGAGCGAAAGTTGCGCGACCAGCTTGGGCGGGTGTTGGGTGGAGGGGGATTCGATCCGGGGCGCGACATCCTAGCGATCACTGTCAATCGCTGGCCTCATGGGTATGCCTACACCTATAACAGTCTGTACGACCCGATGGAGTGGGTGTACACGTCGACCAACGAGCGTCCTTGCGTGATTGGCCGGCAACCGTTCGGACAGATCACGATCGCCAACTCGGACGCGGCGGCCAGTCCGCACACCGACGCCGCCATGCTCGAAGCGCACCGGGCCGTGCAGGAGGTGCTGCAGCGCCGGGCGATGCCGGTGCTCGGGGGATGACCACGAACTCTCAGGAGGCAGGAGTCAGAAGGAAGTAGGATGAGCAACATGCAGAGCAACAGAATTTCTCAGTGGATGACCCTTCTCTGGTGCGCGACCTGCGCGGTTGCGCTGGCGATGGTAGCTGCATGTGGCGCCGGTAGCGCTGAATCGACAACAGCGGCCGAGGCGACCGATCCGATGTCGTGCGCGACGCTCGCCAGCCTCGCGCTTCCTCAGACGACCATCACCCTCGCCCAGGCGGTGCCGGCCGGTGAGTTCACGCCGCCCGGGGCCAACCGGCCGATCGACGTCCCGGCATTCTGCCGGGTCGCGGCCACGACCGAGCCGGCGATCAACTTCGAGGTCTGGCTTCCGGCCGAGGGATGGAACGGCAAGTTCCACACCGCGGGCAACGGCGGCATGGCCGGCGTCATCAGCTATGGTGCGATGGTAGGCGCGCTCGAGCGCGGCTATGCGACAGCCAGCACCGACACGGGACACATCCGCGGGGACGGCGGGTTTGATGCGGATTGGGCGCTCGACCGGCCGGACCTGGTGGAAGACTTTGGACACCGTTCGCTGCACCTGACGTCCGTCCACGGAAAGGCGATCACCGAAGCGCGGTACGGCGCGCCGCCGGACTACTCGTACTACGTCGGCTGCTCGAAGGGCGGTCAGCAGGGCATGATGGAGGCACAGCGCTATCCTGAAGACTTCGACGGTCTCGTCATCGGCGACCCGGCTCACAACTGGACCAGTTTCTACGCCAGTGCCCACCTCTGGTACGCACTCTCGACGCTCGACGACCCTGACAGCTACATAACGCCTAAGAAGGCGGCAATTCTCGGCAACGCGGTTACTGCCGCGTGTGACGCGATGGACGGCATCGAGGACGGTGTCATTGACGACCCACGCAAGTGTGCGTTCGACCCGGACGAGCTGACGTGTGCTGCCGGCCAGGACCAGGACACCTGCTTCACACAGAAACAGGTCCAAGCGGTCAAAGATATCTGGCGCGGTCCGGTGAACGCGGCTGGCGATGTGATTTACCCAGGGCTCGTGCCCGGTGGGGAGGCGGGTCCGGGCGGCTGGTCGAGCTGGGTGACCGGACGGGAAGCCTACGCCGGCACCCACTTCCTCGCCGCCGAGGACTTCATGCGGAACATGGTGTTCAACGATCCCGAGTGGGACTTCCGAACCTGGGACTACGAACGCGACCTGCCGATCGCCCTCGCCAAGACCGGCCCGGCCCTCGACGCGAACAATCCCGACCTGCGCCCCTTGCGCGACCGTGGCGGAAAAGTGCTCCTCTACCACGGCTGGAGCGACGCCGATATTTCACCGCTCGGCACCATCGCCTATTACGAAGAGGTCGTGAAGCTACTGGGCGAAGGCAAGGATTCAACGACGGCGCTCGCCGAGGTGCAGGAGTTCTTCCGGCTCTTCATGGTGCCGGGCATGGGTCACTGCCGCGGCGGACCGGGACCGGACCGCTTCGACGCTCTGACGGCGCTCGAGCAGTGGGTCGAGGACGAGGTCGCACCGGAACAGTTGGTCGCGTCGAAGCTCGAAGACGGCGAGGTAGTGCGAACCCGCCCGCTGTGCCCCTATCCGCAGGTCGCCCGGTGGAGCGGTACCGGCAGTACCGACGACGCCGCGAACTTTGCCTGCGTGCTACCGGATTGACACCGGCGAATCTGCATGAGGGAGGGCCTGAAGGCCCTTGCTACCGACAAGGGCGCCTCCCCGCTATTCGTAGCGGAGCGCGTGCATCGGCTCGATCCGGGAGGCGCGCCGGGCGGGAATGAACCCGGCGGTCAGCGCCACGATGCAAAGCGCCACCACCGCCCCGGCAATCGCCAGCGGGTCGTGGCCCTCGAGCTCGAACAGCAACGACTGGGCGAGCCGGCCGGCCCCAACGGCCAGCGCCACGCCCGCGGCGCCGCCGATCGCCGTCATCCAGCCGACCTGCCCTAGCACCATCCGTCGCACCCGGGCGTCGTCTGCGCCCAACGCCATCCGCAACCCGATCTCGCGGGTGCGTTGCGTCACGGTGTAGGCCAGCACACCATAGAGCCCGACCGCTGCAAGCAACGTCGCCAGCACCGCGAACGCCGCCGACAGCGTGCCGATCAGGCGATCGACCGCGACGTTGTCGCGAATCTGGTCCTCCATGGTACGGGGCTGCTCGACCGGCAGATTCGCGTCGAGACGACCGACGATCCGTGGGACGACCGGCAGAAGCGCGGAAGGGTCCGATGCCGTGCGCAGATAGAAGCTCATGACGGTGGCCGCGGCCTGGCGATACGGGATGAAGTATTGAGCCGGGATCTCGCGCTTGACTTCGCTGTACTTCGCGTCCTGGACCAGCCCCACGATCTCGATGTCGAGCTTGTCGCCTCGTCCCCGCCGCATCCGCCTGCCGACGACATCGAGGCCGAGCTCGAACTTGCGCGCGAAGGCCTCGTTGACAATGGCGACCTTCGGCGCCTCCACCCCGTCGCTCCGTGTAAACTCTCGTCCCGCGAGCAGGGGGATGCCCATCGTGCTGAAATACCCTGCCCCGATATTGCTCGTGCTGGCGGTCGTGTTGGTGTCGGGACCGGCCTCGAATCCCTGGACCGTCATGTTGTTGTTCGTGTTGCTCCCGGCCAGCACCGGGATGGTCGAAGCGGCGACGTCGACGACACTCGGAAGCGCGGCCAGCTCATCCTCCATCTGCTCGAAGAGCGCCAGCGAACGCTCGGGCGTGTACCCGTTCAGCCGTGGAGAAACACGAAAGGTCATCAGGTTATCGGACTGGATACCCAGCTCGACGCGGCTGACATTGATCAAGCTGCGGGTGAACAGACCGGCGATGACGAGCAAGGCCATCGACAGCCCGATCTGCGCCGTTGCCAGCCCGCTGCGGAATCGCTTTGCCGTGCGCCCGCCCGTCGACCGGCCCGTCTGCCCCTTCAAGGTCGCCGACAGGTCGGGCTTGGTGCTGTGCCACGCCGGGAGCAGCCCGAACAGCAGTCCGGTCGCGAGCGCCAGCGCCCCGGTGAACAGGAGCATCGTGGCATCCAGGCGGAATTCGATGATGGACGTCGCCTCGGGCGGCAGCATCGACGCGATAAAGGCCAGCGTCCAGCGGGCGACAAGCAGGCCACCCAACCCACCGAACCCGGCCAGCAGCCACGACTCGGCCAGCAGTTGCCGTATGAGCTGTCCCCGCGTCGCCCCCATCGACAGCCGCACCGCCATCTCGCCGGCGCGGTCGGCGGTCTTGGCCAGCAGCAAGTTGGCGATGTTCACGCAGGCAAGCAGCAGCACGACGCCGGTCACGCTCAGCAGCAGAAACAACGGCGGCGCCGCCTCTCGCAGGAGATTGCTCTGCCCCCGCGCGCCCGGAGTAAGCGCGATCTGTTTGGCCGCGAATCGTTCGAGGGTCCGGTCGGTGAGACCCTGCTGCAAGGCCAGCTCGACGTCGTTGATGATTGCCACATACGGCACGTTGACGCCGGTCCTGGCGGCATCGATCGACACACCAGGGGACAGCCTGGCGAACAGATAGACCCAGTAGGAACGTCGGTTGTCAATGTCGTCGCGTCCCCGCATCGGTGCGGTCGTCGTCCGGCGTAAAGAGGTGCCCGAGCGCGGGCCGTAGACCCAGCACCGGAAAGTAACTGCCGGAGACAAGCATGCCCTGCCCGCTGGCGGTCTGTCCGCCGTGGGCGAGATTCGCACCGAAGGAGCGATGTCCGGCGATCCCGGTGAAGACGGTCTGCTCGCGCTCGAGGTCCCGGAACATCGGGTAGCTGAAGACGTGGTCGCTGTCGCCGCCCATGTTGGTCGACTGCGATCCGGGCTTGGGGCCTGGCGAGAGCAGGTTCACGAGCTCACCCGGATCGCGGGCCGGCAGCTCGTTGAAGAGGATCGCGTCGAACATAGAGAAGATCGCCGCGTTGGCCCCGGTGCCGAGCGCCAACGACAGCACGGCAACGCCGGTGACGAACGGCGTGCGAAGCAGCGTGCGAACCGCGCGGCGAAGAGGTCGCATGGCATGTTTGACGGAAGCACTCGGCCGGAGGTTTCCTGTTATCGTGGGACCGCGATGACGCAGGTGAAGCTCACAGCACCGATGGCCGCGGTGGCAACTCCCGAGCTTGTCTCACGAGTGGAGCAAGCCCTGGCATTGTTTCCCGAGCTCAGCGATGAGCGTGTCACCGTTGGTGTGACCGCCAGTCGTGGCGTGGACGGTCTGGCGTATCCCAGCGAACGGCTCATCCGTTTGAACCCGTACCGCAGACGGATGGTGACGTACTTCACCATTGGGCACGAGTTGACGCACCTCGTTCAGACACCGGGGCTCGGCCTGATTCCTAGCGGTGAGGTGCAATGCGACATCTGGACTCTGGCCAGAGATCCCCTGTTTCTGGACGAAAAACCGTGCTATCTGGACATTGACTGTGACGGCCGTTCGTGGCGCCGGCATGCAGGGGCTGTTCGTAAGCTTTGCCTGAATGCGATTGCGGTCCGGGAGCGGAACCGCCGCTACATCGTCTGGCTCCGCGAGCAGCTCGCCGCCTACTTCAACCGCCCTGAACCCTACCAACCTGGCCTATTCGACGACAGCCGCTTGACGACCGCGCAACAGGCATTAGAATAAGAATGGAACCGAGTTCGGAATTAATATCACTCAGCTGAAAACTGATGGGCCCTTCTGAACGCGCCGAGAGACTCCAGGCCGCCGGGCTGAAAGTAACCGGCCCGCGGCTCGCGATCCTCGATGCGGTGGAACGGAACCGGAACCACCCCAGCGCCGAGGAGATCCATCAGGGGCTGGCCGAGAGCCACCCGTCTGTGTCGCTCTCGACGGTGTACAGCACGTTGGGCACGTTCGTCCGTGCCGGGTTGGTCCGCAAGCTTTCCGAGGTGGACGGCAGGCTGCGGGTCGACGGCACGAAGGGCGCCCACGACCATGCGATCTGCCGCATGTGCGGGGTCATCTTCGACATCGATCGCGATGTCGCCGCGGCGGTGGCGACGCCGACCGAGCTACCCGGCGGTCTCGCCGTCCTCGAGGTTCGCGTCGAGTACGACGTGGTCTGCTCGAACTGCCGGACCACCGACTGAATCACGTCAGAAACCGTAATCCACACCCGGGAGGAACCACACGATGGACGAGTTGAAAGGCAGCAAGACCCAGCAAAACCTGAAGGACGCATTTGCCGGAGAGTCCCAGGCGAACCGACGCTATCTGTATTTCGCGAAGGCGGCCGACATCGAGGGCTACCCGGAGGTGGCCGGCCTGTTTCGCGCTACCGGCGAGGGCGAGACCGGTCACGCCCACGGGCACCTCGACTATCTGAAGAAAGTGGCCGACCCGGCAACCGACATGCCGATGACCGACGTCACGGAGATGCTCGCTTCCGCCGTGGCCGGCGAGACCCATGAGTACACCGACATGTACCCGGGCATGGCCAAGACCGCCCGCAACGAGGGCTTCGGCGAGATTGCCGACTGGTTCGAGACGCTGGCCAAGGCCGAGCGTTCGCACGCCGGCAAGTTCCAGAAGGCGCTCAACGATTTCTAGACGCACAATCGACGATGGCCGCCGACACCACTCGGGGGGGACGACTCGACCTCATCGGGCACGATCCCTCCGACGGGTTGAGCTACAACCCGAACGAGTCCAAGTACTGGGACAACGCGGCGCTGAACCAGGAGTTGAATCGCAGCTTCGACCTGTGTCACAGCTGCCGGCTGTGTTTCAAGTTCTGCCAGTCGTTCCCGACCCTGTTCGAGGGCGTCGACGATCACGGCGACGTGCGGTCGCTGCCCGAAGCGGTGACGACACAGGTCGTCGACGAGTGCTTCCAGTGCAAGCTCTGCTACACGCAGTGTCCCTACACCGAGGCCGAGGGCCACGAGTTCAAGCTCGACTTCCCGAGGCTGATGCTGCGCGCGAACGCGATCCGGCGACGCGAAGAGGGGATCCCGCTACGCGAGAAGATGCTTGGGGATCCCGATCGGCTGGGGAAGATGGCTTGTCGGACCGCCGGTCTCGCCAACGCGGCCAACCGCTTCCGGCCCCACCGTCTGCTTATGGAGAAGGCGGTGGGGATCCACCGAGACAAGCTGCTTCCCGAGTTTGCCTCGACCACGTTCGAGGCCTGGGCACAGCGGCAAGACGCATCCCCCGTCGCAGCCGACGATCGCCCCGTCGTGTTGTTTGCCACCTGTTTCGTCAACTACAACCGGCCCGAGATCGGACAGGCCGCCCACCGCGTGCTGAGACGCAGCGGCTGCCGGGTCGCCTGTCCGGAGCTCAACTGCTGCGGGATGCCCGCGCTCGACGGCGGTGACATCGCCTTCGCGCAGCAGCAGGCTCGGAACAACGTCGAGACGCTGCTCCCCCTGGTCGAGCAGGGACAGACCATCGCGGTGCTGAACCCGACCTGCAGCCTGATGATGCGGCAGGAGTACCCGGAGCTCCTCGACGACCCGAACGACCCGCGCATGGCCGCCGCCGCCCGCACTGTCGCCGCCGCCACGAAGGACGCCTGTGAGTATCTTCATGACCTGCGCAAAGCAGGCGGATTCAACGAAGACTTCAAGAGCACCCCGGGCGGTCCGGTGGCCTACCACGCCCCGTGTCACCTGCGGATGCAGAGTATCGGGTTCCGCGGACGAGACCTGATGCGACGCATCCCCGGGGTCACACCGAAGCTGACCGCAGAATGCTGCGGTCACGACGGGACCTGGGCGATGAAGACGGAGTACTTCCAGCTTTCGCTGAAAAACGGTGAAAAAGCATTCGATGGCATGCAGCAGGCTGACGCCGAGATTTGGGCGACCGAGTGCCCACTGGCCGCGGTGCAGTTCGAGCAGGCCTGTGGCAAGAAGGCGCTGCATCCGCTGGAAGTGATCGACCGGGCATACGAAGCCGAAGGGTTTCCGACCCGCCTCGACTCTAAAAAGTGACGAGTCACGAGGACTGAGCGATTGAGAGGGTAGACCAGTGACACTATTGACCGCGAGCGACATTCTGCGCAAGACCGAGTACGAGCAGTCCCGCCCCGCATTCAGACGTCGCATCCAGGTGCTCAAGGACAAGCGGCGCGTGTTGGTGGGCGACCACTGCTCGGTGCACTTCGAGTGCCGCGAGACGATGCGCTACCAGGTGCAGGAGATGTTGCGGGCCGAAGACAGCTGGAACCGGCCCCACGCCGTCGCCGACGAGTTCGAGGCCTACAACCCGCTGATTCCGCAGAAACACGAGCTCTCGGCGACGATCATGTTCGAGTACGAGACGGCCGAGGAGCGGAGCACGTATCTACCGAAGTTCGTCGGAATCGACAGGCACGTCTGGTTGCACATCGGCGACACCGATCCGGTGCTGGCGACGTTCGACCGTGGTCAGATCGACGAACGGGGCGTGTCCGCCGTGCAGTACGTCAAATGGATCCTCAGCCCAGAGCAGACCGAAGGGCTCGGGCGGGACGGCTCGGTATTGCGACTACGCATCGACCACCCGGCATACCAGGCCCAGGCGGTGGTGTCGGAAGAAACCCGCAGGGAGATCGCCGGCGATCCGCTGTAGCAGGCTGGACGAGACTGCGCCCGCGGGGCGCGCATTGTCGCGCGCCTGGCGTACTGCTGTGGCGCAGGCCTCCGGATGTCCAGCGCGGAGGCTCGTGCGGTGTCGCGTAGCCCTGCACCGTGGGTCGCTGGGCATCACTTAGCCGGGGCTACGCCCCGGACTCCACGCGGGCGCTACGCGGGGACCCCAACGCCCCACTCCGCACCCGCGGGGCGCGCATTGTCGCGCGCCTGGCGTACTGCTGTGGCGCAGGCCTCCGGATGTCCAGCGCGGAGGCTAGTGCGGTGTCGCGTAGCCCTGCACCGTGGGTCGCTGATCCGCCACGCTGTCGATGACCGCCTGCGTGACCACATTCGTGAACCGCTGCCGGATGTTGAGCGGTCCATGGCCAGGCAGCTGGATGAACATGAGACCGATCAGATCCTCCACCGGGTCGGCCCAGTAGAGCGTGCCAAACGCTCCACCCCACCCGTAACTGCCGGGCGAGAGCGCGTCATAGGACTGCGCCGGGTCGGTCACGATGCCGAACCCCAGCCCGAACCCGTACCCCGGTCCACGGATGTAGACGTCTTTGCCGGCACCGATCTGGTTGCTGATCATCAGATCGACGGTCATGCGGCCCAACAGACGCACCCCGTCGAGCTCGCCGCCATTGGCGATCATCTGCGCGAACCGGAAATAGTCGGCCGGGGCGGCGCTGAGCCCGGCCACACCCGAGAAATAGGTGGTCGGCTCACGAAACTGGGGCGCCCGCGACAGCTCGGCCTGGCCGTCGCCGTTTGGCCGATAGACCGCCGCGACGCGATCCACCTTCTCGCGCGGGACGTTATAGAAGATGTCGTGCATCCCCAGCGGCTCGAAGATCCGTTCCCGCAGGAACGCGTCGATGGTCATCCCCGAAATCTTCTCGACGAGCACGGCCACGTAGTCGGTCGACGACCCGTATTGCCAATGGTCACCCGGGTGAAAGGCGGCCGGAATTCTTGCCGCGCGGGCAACCCGCTCGCCGAGCGTGGCGAACGGCTCACCGTCGTTGGTCACAAAGCGGCGGTCCTCGGCGGACAGACCCGCGCCATTCGCGTTCAACGTCAGCCCGGAGGTGTGGGTCAGGACATGGCGAATCGTGATCGGTCTGACCTCCATCACTCGGCGCTGGTTCGGCCCGTTGGTCTCGAGCACCATGTGGTCTTTGTACTCGGGAATCCAGTCCGCGATCGGGTCGTCGAGCCGGAACCGGCCCTCCTCGAACAACATCATCAGCGCCGTCGACACGATCGGCTTGGTCATCGACGCCAACCCGAAGATGGTGTCGGTGGTCATCGCAACGTTGGCTTCCTTGTGTTTCCACCCCAACGCCGCGTGATGCACCACCTTGCCCTTGCGAGCCACGAGCGTCACCGCGCCTACGATCTGGTTGTCGTCGATGAACCGCTGGAAGTACTCGTCCACCCGCTCCAGACGCTCCGAGGACATACCGACCGACTCCGGCGTCGCCATTGGCAGATCTTCGGCGGCGCGCGGTCCCAACGAGGTCGCGGCAACGGCCACTGCCAGACAGATGACCCCAACCGTCAGACGCGGAATCCGTCGTCGCGTGTTCTTGATCGTCATCAGGAATCTCCCTGCGTGAGCTACATAGACATCGAAAATAGACCCTTCAAACGGGCCTTTACTTGCGTATAACCCAAGTCACGTGAGATGACCAGAACCCGCTCCTGGTCCGTGGCGTGCTCGAGCAGCCGGGTCTCCTCGTCGGCACCGAGCGTACAGACGTCCTGGTCTGGTACCCGCAACAGCTGTAACCCGGCGAGCGGGTCGCTGTCCAGATATTTCGGGACCACCGTGCCCCTCGGGTGCTTGACCAGCGTGAGCTCGCGGATGACCGTGGCCAGGAAGACCAGTTTGCGCCGCGGGCGCTGCGGGGCGAGCCAGAAGAACGGGAAGTCGGGCCGGGTGTAGCCGCCGATCATCGATCAGGCTCAGTCGCCCACTACCTGACTGGCGGTTCAGTCGCGGTCGTCCCACCGGCCGGCGGCGGAGTGGAAGAGGTCCGAGAAGGTGCATCTGTCGCCTCCACGAACAGTGATAGCAAGACCCCTGTCAGAATGAACCCACCAATGACGCGGATGAACGGCGACCCAGGGACAATCAGCGCGAAGCCAATCCAGCCGACAGGGGCGATCAAGAGTGCATCGCCACCAAAGATGCCGACTGCCACGCCTACCAGGACCAATCCAATCCCGATCGCTTGTTTTGTATCCATGTTGGTCATGTCGCTTGCCCCTGCTCTTCCCCGTTACCCGTCTCAGCCCACACCCTGAAACCGCACGAACCGCACACGTGTGTGCCCTGTTCTGAGCGCTGGCGGATTCGTCGCCATGCAATCGGCCAGGCCGAGTCCGATGAGGAGGATATTCTCTACGGCCATGTCGGCAGACTGGCGTTTGGTTCGGCGTTCGCCTCGCCCTGGATCTCTTCTGCGCAGTAGGGACAGGAATTATTGAGCGCCTCACCTATCCCATTTGACTGTTATCGGTACGACCTCGGTGGACACTGAAACTGTAGCTCATCCGAGCCTTTCACGGAGGGCTTCGTCGGGGGTTTTGTCCCCGAAGGCTCCGTGACGACGTTGACTTGCGGGGTTCGCACGTGCGTGCGCGTGTCCAGCGACTTTCGCCTCGGCCTCGAGACTCGCCCCCCCCTTGTGTGGGCCATCAGCTTGCCAGACGGGGCCGCGTGCAAGACGGGCTACGGCGCAAGTGGCGCCAGGGGAATGACACCGACCAGCGAGAACGACCAGGCGCTGGCGTCGTCGAGATAGCGCTCGCCACCAACGACGTCCCCGGCCTTCGGCAACCCGGTCGCCACGTAATCGAGCGATCCCTCCACCTCGAAATGATGCAGCCAGTTGTCCTCCGATAGACGGCTGAATGGCAAGAACGCGGTGTCGAGCTCGAAGTTCAGCTTGTGCGTGTAGCTGCTGCCGGCGTCTGGGGTCTCTCCGGGACTGATCTTGTCGACAATGTCGAAGTGGCTCTCGACCCAACCGGCGGTCTGTTCCGGATCGAGGATCGAGAGGTTCAACTCGAGCTCCACCTCGATGCCGTTGTCGCGGAGCGAGGCCCGGCCCGCCTCGGCGGCGGTCACGCCGGTGAACGGCTGGATGTCGGTCTCGCCAAACGGCACGAAGATCGTCTCGACGGTGAACCCGACGCGGGGTATCTCGGTCGGAATCCCGACGGCCAGAATCAGCTCGAACACCGCTTCGCGCGCCTCGGTCGAAACTGCCGCAACGGCGCCATCGTCGAGCTCCTCGACCCGGGCGGCCCCGAAGAGGTGCTCGATGGTAAGGGTCGGCTCGATTTTCACGGAGGGCACGCAGAGGAACGCACACCGCTCCTGCGCGGAAACTGCCACCGGCCACGCCATGCCGACGAGCGGCGCCAGAGCACAGATCCGCATCACGCTCCGAAACCTCGGAGGTGAAAAACTATTCGTCATCGTCAGCGCAGGCTATCATTGGCTTCACGCTGATGAACAGGCCGCCAGCTCTGTCACTTTGTCTATTGCGTTTGACGCTGCTCACGACTGTCCTGGCCGGCGGCTGTGTCCGCGCGACTGCTCCGAGCGACGATCTCTCCACGGCCGTCTACGTCGGGTCCGACTCGTGCCAGGAGTGCCACGCCGAGATCCACGCGCGGTGGCAGGACACACTGATGGCCAAAGTGCTGCAGAATCCCCGCGAGCAGCCAGACGTGATTCTGGGCGACTTCACGGTGGACGACCCCCTGGTGACCTTCACTCCGGACGACGTCGTCTTCACATACGGCAGCAAGTGGAAACAGCGCTACTACACGCGGATCGGAGACGACTACTTCATCTTCCCGGCGCAGTGGGACGTGCAGAACAGGCAGTGGCGACGCTACGGTCCGCGACGCGGCGGCGAGTGGTGGACCGAGCATTATCCGGAAGACCAGATGCAGCGTCCAACCGGCCCACTGTGCGATGGGTGTCACTCGGTGAACTACGACATCGCGGCCAAGGCACCGACCGAGTGGAACGTCGGCTGCGAGAAATGCCACGGGCCCGGCAGCGTGCACAACGTCGAACAGACCGCCGACTCTATCGTCAACCCGGCACGGCTCGACCCGGTGCGCGCGGACGACATCTGTATCCAGTGCCACTCGCAGGGCCAGCCACGTGAGAAGCCGAACAGAGTCGATGGGGTCTACTACGACTGGCCGGTCGGCTATGAACCGGGAGACCGCCTGAGCGAGTTCTGGGAGCTGGAGGGACCTGACCTCGGTGAGGAAACGGGCACGCACTGGCCCGAGGGCTCGGCGCACAAGAACCGGATGCAGGGCAACGACTACGTCCAGAGCCAGATGTATGTGAAAGGGGTCACCTGCTACGGCTGTCACGACGTCCACGGAACGGAGCACGACGGGGACCTGATCGCGCCGGGCAACGAGGTCTGTCTCGAGTGCCACGGCCCGCAGCTGCAGCCGGGCCCACGTGGGTCGATCGCCTATCACACCCAGCACGAGGTCGATGGCGAAGGCAGCCTGTGTGTGGCCTGTCACATGCCATCGATCGCGCGGACCGTCGGTGACGTGACGGTGCGGAGCCACACGTTCAAGTTCATCTCGCCGGCGCTGACCGACCGTTACGACATCCCGAACCCCTGCACCACCTGTCACGATGACCAGACGACCGCGTGGGCCATCGAGGCGCTCGAAACCTGGCCGCAGGTCTCGCCGTGGCGGGTGGCGCGCTAGGGTTGTTTCACTCAAGCTGACATCCGGGACACGATCGACGACGGACGTTCACCCGTCTCGAGGAGGGCTAGCCGCTTCTGCTCCGCAGCGGCTCTCCACTCCACGCTGTCGTGCGCCAGCACAGGCTTCGCCAGATGCGGGTGCCCGCGCTCGGACTCCCAGCGGTCCAGGTCGGGCGCCCGGGTCACCATCGTCTTGAGCATGAGCTGGAGCGCGCCCAGCTTGCTGCCAATCTCGACCCCTGGCCAGACCAACTCCGGGTGTTCAACGAAGCGGCGCGCGCTGGACGCCCACGAGCGCCATACCGAGGTCCTGCATGTCGAACAGGTCTCCGACGAAGATCTCGGCGCCGGCTTGCTTCAGTTGCTCCGATCGCGCGTCGTTCCGACGCACGAACGCGCGCACGGGAAAACCCTGCTTCAGGAGCTTTGTGACCGCCGCCGTACCGGTGTGTCCCGCAGCGGACGTTACGAGGATTCGTGGTTTCTCGAACATGAGCTGTCTCCTTCCGAATCTCCAGAGTGAGTGCCGTGAACATCCAGAGGTCGCAGCTTCCCGTCTTTGCGCTCCTCTATTTCACAGGCCTTGCCAAGGTCCAGACCGGCTGCTTGAAATGGCTCAACGCCTTCTATAAGAAGGTTTTGGGGGCAAGTCAGAGTGTCTTCCGCATCGACGATACGGCCCGATAGCCACGACATGTCGTGGGCAGGCTCGTCGTCTCGTGCCCTCTGGGCGCAGAATCTTCCTTTCCTGTTCGAAGGGGACTCTCATCGCCGACAAAGCCTGGTCGACCAGCGACCGTACGCTCGCACTCGTGGAGATGGTGCGGGCGGTCTCTGTCGATCCGGAGCCGGTCCGGTCGCGGAGCCGGTTCGTTCACACGATTCGAGAGGTCTACGGCAACGTCGGCCTGATCACGATCGGAACCCGCGGCGCACAGCCGGGCCATTACCGGTTGACGCGACTGCTCCACCAGCCCGGCGTCGACGGTGAGGATCTCGACTACACCGCCGAGCAGGCGCCCGTGCACACGGGTGGATTCCTCGGCGACGTCACCCGCTCCGACAGACCCATGGTGTTGGAGACCACCCACGTCGAGGACGACCCGGTGCTCGGGAACCGGCTGCGCCCGTATCGTGCCTTTGTGGTGTTCCCGGTGATCACGGCCGGCGAGATCGGTGGCCATGTCGTGCAGTTCAGCACCGAGCCCGGGGCGTTCGCACCCGAGGTCGTCGTGGCCCGGTTTCTCTCCGTGAGCTTCATGGCCAGCTCGACACACGCCAAGCGCGTGGCGATGGAGCTCGACGAGGCGAGGACCGCCAATGCGCGGCTGGCGGCGCAACGAGACTACCTGACGGACGCCGTCGAGCTGCGGCACCGTTTCGAGGACATCGTCGGCGAGAGCCCGGCGTTCAAGCGCGTGCTTCGCAACGTCGAACAGGTTGCCGAGACCGATGCGACCGTGCTAATCCTGGGCGAATCAGGGACCGGGAAGGAGTTGCTGGCGAGCGCCGTGCACCGGCTCAGCCGACGTCACCGGATGCCCTTGATCAAGGTCAACTGCGCCACGCTGCCGTCGAACCTGGTCGAGAGCGAGCTGTTTGGTCACGAGCGGGGCGCCTTCACCGGCGCGGTCAAGGCCAGGGCCGGTCGGTTCGAGCTGGCCGACGGCGGCACGATCTTCCTCGATGAGATCGGCGAGCTGGCGCCGGACGTGCAGGCCAAGCTCCTGCGGGTGCTGCAGGAGGGTGAGCTCGAACGAGTGGGCGAAGAGCGCACGCGTCAGGTCGATGTGCGCGTGGTGGCCGCGACGAATCGAGACCTCCAGGCAGAGGTCGATGCCGGTCGGTTCCGCAGTGATCTGTACTATCGACTGAACGTCTTTCCAATCGAGAGTCCCCCACTTCGCGAACGACGTGAGGATGTACCTGCGCTCGCGTACCATTTTCTGTCGCGATACAGCGCGAAGATCGGCAAGCGTGTCCAGCACATCCGGGCTCCCGTGATGCAGGTGTTGCAGGCATACTCGTGGCCGGGCAACATCCGGGAGCTGCAGAACATCATCGAACGCGCGGTGATTCTGTCCGACGGCCACGATCTCGACCTCAGCCAGGCCTTCGGCGCGACACAGTTCGGTGCCGTGATGCCCAAGCCCGAAGGGCAGACGCTGGCCGACAACGAGGAACGGTTCATCCGGAACACGCTCCGAGACTGCGATTGGCGCATCCAGGGGCAGAACGGCGCCGCCGCGAGACTCGGCATCGCGCCGAGCAGCCTCCGCAGTCGGATGAAGCGTCTCGGCATCACGAGGCGCTGACGGCCGTCCACCAACCTCCTCGCTGGCACGACCGGTCGCGTCCCGCGCACGTCATGGCGTGTCCCGCATGCCCACCTGGCATCCGAAACCAGACATTCGCACGCTGCTAACCGCAGCTTCTTCAACGTCTTATCCGTATCCTCGCGGCTTCGCCCCCCGTGGCATGGCGGTTGCGATGTCACCTGACAACGGCTGAACGCACGCCGGCATGGGCCGGTGATGAGGTGGCCGGCTGACAGGAGAGACTGAGATGGCAGACACACAGATCCTGGTGACGGGAGCAACCGGCAAGACCGGAGCACCGGTCGTAGACATGCTCGCGCGGCGTGGATTCGCTGTGCGGGCGATGGTCCATCAGCTCGACGAGCGTTCCGACCGGCTGCAGGCGCATGGCGCGGAAATCGTCGTTGGAGACTTTCTCGATCTCGCGTCCCTGCGGGGGGCGATGAAGGACATCACGCGGGTCTACTTCTGCCACCCGCCACTCGAGGGTCTCCTCGAAGCCACAATCCATGTTGCGGTGGCCGCTCGCGACGCAGTTCCTTGACTCGGCCGCCTGGGCAAGCGTGGTTTCTTCCTCACCCAGTCACGCCGGCTCTCGAATCTCGTCGGGGTCACGCTGGTGGCGGGCTTCGGCACCACGCTGTTCGCGGCCACGGCCGCAGGACGAGAGGGCGTGCTGACGGCGGCGTCGGGTGTGTCCGATCCGCAGCTCATCGCGTTTCACATCCTGCGACTCCTCGCCATCGGAACGATCGTCAAGTACCTGCAGCGGCAGCTCCCACTGCACTTCGTCATCTTCGGGTCACTGCCGGACGTCCTCTTTGCTGGCAGCGCCGCTGTCATGACCGTCCTGGCCGCGACGGCGCCAGCGAGCCGCGAGCTCCTATTCGCCTGGCACAGCCTGGGCTTTGCCGTGTTCTTCGGCGCGGGCATTTCGATGTTCCTGTCCGTGCCGTCTCCGTTGCGGCTGTTCAACAGCCGGCCAGACGCCTCTCTCGTGTTCCGATTCCCGATAGTGCTGGCGCCGAACTTCACCGTGCCGCTCTTCATGCTGGCCCATCTCTTTGCCATCGCCAAGATTGTCGCAGTGAGACTCTGAAGAGGAGTATTCTCAAGCCGCTGGACGGCCATCCGGGGGGGAGGCACATGCTGCGGGCATTCATCTCGTTCAATCTCGGTCTCCTGAAGATGTCATCCGGCGTGAAGGTGTGGCTGCTGGCGCTCATGACCGCGAACATGGTCGTCCCGCTGGGCTTCATCTCCACGACCGAGGCCCGGGTCGTCATCCTCACGTTCTTGGCGAGTGCGATGCTCATGACCGCCCTGACGGCGTGGGGTGGCTTCACACGCCTCCTCGGTCTCGGCCACATCCTGTGGGTTCCCCTGCTCGTCTATCTCTGGCCTAGTCTGCAGGACTATCCGTCCGACACCGGCATCGGACTCTGGCTACGCGTCCTCATGGTCCTGAACGCCATCTCCATCGGCATCGATGCCCTCGATGTCGGCCGTTTCCTGCGAGGTGACCGTGGCGAGCTCGTATGACGCAATCGTGATCGGCACGGGCCAGGCCGGGCCCGCCCTGGCGGGCGAGCTGGCTGGCTCCGGGAAGCAGGTGGCGGTAGTCGAGCGTCATCTCTTCGGCGGGACCTGCGTGAACGTCGGCTGTATCCCGACCAAGACGCTGGTGGCGACCGCGCGCGCCGCGCATGTCGCGCGCCGCGCCGAAGACTTCGGCGTCGTGATTGACGGCGGGATCACCGTCGACATGCGGCGTGTGAAGGCCCGCAAAGACGCAATCGTGCGCAAGTCCAACCAGGGGGTCGAGAGCTGGCTCAAGGGGCTCGACAACTGCACCGTCTACGAGGGGCACGCCCGCTTCGACGGCCCGCACCACATTCGTGTCGGCGAGCAAGAGCTCGAGGCGGAGCGCATCTTCATCAACGTCGGCGCGCGCGCCTACGTGCCGCCGCTACCGGGACTCGACCGCGTCGACTACCTGACGAACTCCGGCATGATGAACGTCGATGTCCTGCCGGAGCACCTGGTCATCATCGGCGGTGGCTACATCGGTTTGGAGTTCGCGCAGATGTACCGCCGCTTCGGCAGCCGGGTGACACTCGTAGAAATGGGTGACCGGCTGATTCGCCGCGAGTCGGAGGATGTTTCGGCGACCGTGCAGGAGATTCTGGAAGCCGACGGTGTCGAGGTGCGACTGAATGCCGAGTGCGTCAGCCTGGACAAGCGTGGGAACACCATCATCGCGGCGGTCAGCTGCGACCAGGGCGCTCCCGAAGTGGAAGGGTCGCACCTCCTGCTTGCCGTGGGCCGCAGACCCAATACCGACGACCTCGGGCTTGACGCGGCGGGCGTCGACGTCGACGACAGAGGCCGCATCAGTGTGAACGACACGCTCGCAACCAACGTGCCCGGAGTCTGGGCGCTCGGAGAATGCAACGGTCGCGGAGCGTTCACCCACACCGCATACAACGACTATGCGATTGTGGCAGCCAACCTGCTGCGCGGCGAGCACCGTCGGGTAACGGATCGCATTGACTGCTATGGGCTCTACATCGACCCCCCGCTTGGACGGGTTGGCATGACCGAGCGACAGGTCCGCGAATCGGGCCGACCCGCATTGATCGCGACCCGACCGATGGCCCGCGTCGGCCGCGCGGTCGAAAAGAGCGAAACCCAGGGTTTCATGAAGGTTCTGGTCGATGCGCAGACCGAGCAGATCCTCGGCGCGGCCATTCTCGGCGTTGGCGGTGACGAGGTCGTGCACTCGATCCTCGATGTCATGTACGCCAAGGCGCCCTATACAGTGATCCAACGGGCGGTCCACATCCACCCAACCGTCTCGGAGCTGATCCCGACGATGCTTGCGGATCTGAAGCCGTTGAAGGCCTGAGTACACTGGACGGGCCGGAACGAAGGCAATCGCATGACTCAACTCGCCGACTGGGCTCCCAACCCGCACGCGCTCATAGTGCATCTGCCGATCGGTCTGCTGGTGACCGCCATCGTGGCTGACCTGGTCGCGATGCTACGCCGCGATCCCTCCGCCATCGTGACGGTGTCGACCGGTCTGTACCTCGTGGGCACGGTGACGCTCGTCACCGCATACCTCACCGGACGCAGCGCCGCGCCGGAGGTCTACACCCCTGGGATGGCGCAGTCCGTCGTCGTACGACACTGGGACTGGGCACTCTGGTGTGTCTGGTACTTCGGGCTCGTGACGACCAGTCGCGTGGGGCTCCGGCTTGCGACCGACATGCCGCGCCGGATCATCACGGTCGGCCTCGCGGTGGCCGGTCTCATCGGTTTGATCGTGCTGGCAAACACCGCCGAGCTCGGTGCACGGCTCGTCTACGAGCACGGCGTCGGCGTGGCGGCGCCGGTCTCGGTCGATCGGTAAAGGAGGTCTTGTTACTGCGCCAGGTGCAGCTCGCGGAGCCGCGATTGGTCATCCGCGGTCAGCGGCAGCCACTCCTCTGGAGCGTCTTCGGCAGCCGCCGACGAGCAGGGGCCGCACATGAGCGTGGCGGTCGTGCGGTGGTGCGAGAGCCCGAGCGTATGACCCAGCTCGTGGGCAATCACATTTCGCAATACCTTGTCGTCGCTCCGGCGCTTGGGTTCTGTGGTTCGAATTGCGACGAAGAATTCGGGTGAACCTGACTGGCCTGGCTGGGTTGGCTGGCTTGGCAACGCCCAGGCGAACGGCATCAGGGGCTGGCGAGACAGGAAGAGGACGACATCTGCCTGGAGGTCTGTCAGCTCCCTGGGTGGTTGGGGTCCGAACGCACCCTTCGGGAGTCGACCGCCCCGTTGCGACACCTGTCGGGCGAAATTCTCCATCGCGCGACTGTTGGAAGCCGCGATGACGAGGTCCGCTTCGCGAAGCCGGACGTCGAGATCGAGATCCGACAGCGTCCGGTTCCAGAAGGCGACCGCCTCCCGGGCGAGCGTCACCCGCTCATCGTCGTCGTCGGGGGCGACAATCAGGACCCGGCGCTCGGCGACCTGTCCGGAAGCGGCGGCCACCGGCAACAGGAAGGCAACCAGGAACACGGCGACAACCCGGGCGCTGGTAGTCATGAGCAGAAACCGGCAAATCCTTCCTGCCCCCTCCACTTTCCGGGTTGCTGGCTCCAGAAGGTCATTCAATACCGGAAAAGATACCGCAATTTGGTGAAAATCGCCCGATTTGTGCGGCGCAGGGCATCGGTGAAGAAGAGCTGCTCGTCGATGCCGTCGCCATCCAGGTCGCCCTCCAGGCGGTCCGCCTGACGGTAGTGGTCGTCGTAGCCAAAGAAGAATACGGTCCCTGCGTTGATGCGGTAGGTGAAGAGCACGTTGAAATCCAGCTCCTCGCTGAACGTGTTGTACTCGGTGATGTTTCGCATCAGCAGGCGGTCGTTGAACGTGAGCACGCTCTGCGCCCGGTAGATCTTGACATCGAACACCTCGGCCCCGACGTCGCGTGTGTCAGTCAGCCGACTCGTGTTGACGTTCATCTGCGAGCTCAGCCGCGCGAACGGCCGCACCGTGACGTTGACCCCTGCGCGGCTGCCGGTTCCGAGAAACGGGTTGTCGAGGTCGAAGAAGATCTGGTCACCCGCGCTGTAGTTGCCGCCAATCGAGAGGGCGCGGCTGGTGTTGACGCCGCCACTGACGGAGTACTCGGTCGTGAAGAAGTCGACGCCACCGAACCGCTCCATGTCGCGGCTGACGCTGGTGCTGAACCGGATGCTCTTGGCGAAGTCGAGGTTGACCCCGAGACTCGTGTTCTCGTCCTCGAGCACGTCATCGAAATTCCAGTTGCGACCGTAGCTGAGCCGAGGGCCCCAGTTGATGATCCAGCTCTCGGGCCACCAGCGATAGGAGACGTTTCCCGTCATGCGGCGCTGGTCCGTGCGGCGCACGAAGCCGACCTCGGTGTCGAAGTCGGGCGAGATCTCGAACGCGGCGGCGAACCAGCTGAGGTTGCGGCCGTTGTCGCTGATGCTGGCGTCGTAGACGTGGCCGTCGCGCTCGACGCCGTCGAGATCGCGGTGCCGCGTGCCGATTATCCGGAAGTTGGTCGACCGCGACCGCGACAAGCGGAAAGCGCCGTCGACACCCCCCAACATGCTGCTGCTGTCCAGGAACTCGCGCTCAGCTCCAGGCCCACATACAGCACCCCAGCCGGCGCGGTAGACTCTCTCCGAGCGGTCGTTGCGGTGTCCATCATTGAACTCCTTTCTGTCGAGGTTAGGAACTCAACTTACCGCAGCGACCTGCTCATAGTGTCTGAAGCCTTGCCCCACGAAGGTCGCTCAGAACTGACGCTTCTTACTTGTCATCTTTCATTGGCCCGCTCGCTGAGGAGGATGTTCGTCATGGCGTAGTTCCCCTCGTGGCAGGCGTACTCGTAGATGATGTAGTCGTCGAGCCTGGGCATCGGACGCACGGCGGTCCAGGAGCTGGTGTAGACCGTCGGGTCCTCGACCGTGAACTGGTAGTCGATGCGGTCGTCGCTGACCCGCGTGAAGCGTTCGACCGACCGGGTGTTCCTGGAGGACGGGAACCGGTGCACGGTCTGGTCGCTGAAGTTGGCGGTCTCGACCACCAAGGTGTCGCCCTCCCAGTGTGCGCGCGAGTCGCCGTTCCACTGGCGAACCTCGGCGTCGAGCTGCGGGCGACCATCGAGCGGGATGATGCGTACGTCGTGGATGTTCTCGACTCGAATCGCCACGTAGTCGGGTGTCTGGAGGATCTGATACGTGTTGTTGTAGCCGGTGGAGATCGGCGGCACCCCGTGATAGGTGAGGCACCGGTCCCAATTGCTGCGGTCCAGCCACGAATCTGCCGGGTGGGCGCGTCGATAATCGCGCAGCTGGGCTGCCTGCGCCTGGGATTCAGGCCTCACGGGCAACCGGCCATCTGGCGGATCGACGATGAGCGACGTCCGGAGGTCAGAGCTGACTTCGCCCCGATCGAACCAGAGCGCGTTGTAGGACCCGACGCTCCCCGGAGCATCAGGCACATCCTGCGTCACCGCGTAGTTCCGTTCGGCCGCTTCCTCGGGCGTGAAGAACTCCTTGTCGGCCATCGATGTCGGTCGCTGCAACGGCGTGAGGGAGGCGTACGACCAGGTGCCGTTCAGATCCGGATCCCCCCACGGAGTGCGGGGCGGGTTCTGCGCCGCCGCCGGACGCGGTAGCAGCGCGACGACGGCCATGAGAGTCACGAGCGCCGGAATAACGTGCTTGCGCATGTGAGACCTTCCTTCTATTGCTCGTCGTAGACGTGCTGCACGATGGTCTGCACCGTCGGCGCCGGTGCGGCGAAGTCGCTGTAGCGGCTGGGCGTCGAATAGGCCGCCGCCACCTGCTGGGCGGTCCGGCCGGCGTCAATCCCCTGCTGCGCCTTGTCGATCAGGTCGTTGTAGAAACCGCTGAAGTCCACGAAATCGCTCCAGGGTACCTGCCACACGTTGTGCCCGGGGATGACCACGTCGATGTCGGGAATCCCGGCGACCGCCTTCTGCAGTGTGGATCCGAACTCCACCGCGCTGCCGTTGCCGTTCGCCACATCAATGAACGGGAGTCCCTTGCGCTGGAACATGTCGCCCGTGTGCACCACACGCGCATCCTTGAAGACCACGAAGGTATCGCCGTCGGTATGGCCGCGACCAAAGTAATACAGGTCCACCTGATCCGCGCCGCTGAACAGCGACAGCCGGTCGGTGTAGGTGGTCTTTGGCAGATACTTTGCGTTTTCGCCCTTGAAGGCATCGCAGTTCGTCACCCGCTCGCATGAATCACGTGACATCTGGACCAGCGTGTTCTCATGCACCACGAAGTCGACCGTGTCGGGAAACTCGGTGTTGCCGCCGCTGTGGTCGAAGTGGGTGTGCGTGTTGATGATCGTCGTAACGGGCTTGTCGGTTATCACGCCAACCAGCTCGATGATGTCCTTCCCGTAGCCGGCGATCTTCGTGTCCACGAGCACGACCCCAGTGTCGGTCACGAAGACGGCCGTGTTCCCCCCGGTCTGCATGTCGCTGTTCATGGGGTCGTTCACGAGCACGAACAGTTTCTCGGTAAGCCGCTTGATCCCGTAGATTTCCGCCCGTGGCTGCCGCGCCTCGTAGGTCGCCACGGTCAGGAACACGCCCAGCGCCGTCAGGACCGCAAGGCTCGTGCTGCGTGTCATCCGGACCTCCCCAATTGCAGTTCCTACAGGCTGCGACTATATCACTCAGCCTCGGCGCGATGCGGCACGGACCGAGACCGATTCAGCGGCCCGAGACCGGCTCGAGCCCGCTGGCGGCGTATTGCGCAGGATCGACGCGGACGACGAGCGGCTGCAGCATCGACGGGGGACTGGTGGCGGCGCCGATCTGCACCGGCGTGCCGACGAAGTGCTGGTAGACCGTCAGCCGGTGCTCGGTGGCCGGTGTCGACGGGGTGACCTCGAACGACGCCTGCCCCGCGCCGTCGAGGGCGATGCGGTACGTCCCCGGCGTGCTGCCGAAACGGTCCACGGCAAAGGCCACGATCTCGGTCTCGCCCTGCACGTGGCCCCACCCGGAAACGATCGGCCGGGTCGCGCCAGTGGTTTCATAGGGGCGCTCGCGGCCCTTCGGGCCCGCGTCGACACGCCAGCCGGTCGTCCCTGCCACCTCGACCTCGTTGGTCAGCACCACGGAGGCCTCTGGGTTGCGCAGCGACCCGTATGTCCAGCGGTCGGTGCCGAAGTCCCACACCCATGGATGGGGGCCTAGTGCGAGGGGAGAGTGAAACGACAGCGCCCGCAGTCGCTGGTTCGGGTCTTCCACGACGGCCGTCGTCTTGACCCACGACTTGCTGTTCGGCATCTCGACGGTGACAACGAAGGGCAGACGGGCACCGTCACCCAGCATGAGCTTGCCGGAATATCGCAGCTCGACATACAGCGGGCCACGCCGGACGATCTCGAACGTCACGCCGTCGCCGCCGACGTCATGAGTAGCGCCGTTCGCCTCCTCTACGGTGAACCCATTGCGTCCTGGCGCGATCGCTTCGTCCCGATAGGCGACCGAGGCGACCAGCGGCGCGGCGGTCTTGCCGAACCGGACACGGCCGACCTGGACCGCGTCGGTCTCCTCGACAAGCGAGAGTCCACGACTCGGCTCGGTCCCGGACGACACGCCCGCCCCGTATTCGACGCGATACGACCGCGTCTCCCCGGGTCCGAAGCTGGCGTTGAAGTCGACCGTCAGCCATTGCACCGAACCATCGGGCCAGCGAGAGGACGCCCCCATCTGGGCGACGACCTCTTCGTCGCCCTGCACCAGCCTGACCTGATCGGGCCGTGCCAGGGCATCGGAGGGAACCGGTACGCGCGCGTTGACGGGATAGAAGTTGCGACGGATCCCGGTGGCCTCCTCGACCTGGATGTCGACGCTTTGGCGTGTCTGGGCAGTACTGTCCACAGACGTGAGAAGCAGGAGGACGGCCAGCAGTCCCGCTCCGATCACAATCGCGGTCTTCTTCCTCGACGGCATGGCACCCTCTCGCCCGCCGAACATTCTCACCCCACGTCTCACCAAGATTGCCCGGGCCGGCCAAACCGGCACGCAGGGCCGATTCCCGCGACATCTCGGAATCAGCATCGAGCGGTGCCGTCGCCGCCAGTCAACAGGTTCGCCGCGGCGACCCGGGCGGGAGGCTGAAATCCGGCGGCGCATCCCAGCGCCTCCATCGTAGGGGTGCGGTCCAGCGCGTCACCTTCAATCGAATCGGCGCGCAGCTTCAGGTGGGCGAACATCGGGCGGGCACCGCCAGCCGGTTGCAGAGCCTGGCCGGGCTCGCGCGCCGCCGGCAGCAGCTTCAGGCTCACCGAGCCGCGCACGTTGCCGCCGATGGCGAGAATCCGATCGCGCTCCAGATCCAGCTTCACGACAACGTCACAGTGGCTGCGCGCGCCCTCGCCCATCTGGCGTCGCCGATCGGCGAGTGTCCGGTAGGCCGGCCGCCGGCCGCTGCACAACAGATCTCCTGGTGAGATCGCCGTCTCGCCGATGTCGTGGGCGGTGAACGCCGCCTGCGACGCCCCGCCGTCACGGGCGCGAATGGCCTGGTCGATGTAGGTGTGATGCGCCACGGCACGTTGAAACTGGCTGGACTCGCCGAGGCCGCCCTCGCACATCACCCACGAGACGAACGCCGCCGACCAGGGGTAGCGCCAGCGTGTGCTGCCGCCGTCGGAGCTGTTCCAGCGCTGATTCTGACTCTCGATGATCCAGCCGCCCTGTGGCGTGACCGTCCAGTAGCCGGCGATCGATTCGGCCACCCGCGCTGCCTCAGCGGGGCTCGGCCGCGGCCACCGACGTCGACCGCGCCGGGCCGTCCGGTCGATAGGTTCGTCGCGCGTCTGGTCCACCACCGTGAAGCCGAAAAAGCCCCACTCCTGCACGGCGACGTCCACGATCCGTCGCCGGATCTCCGTCGCGGGCAGGCTTCGACACGACCCAGGTGTGATCTGAAGGTTGCCCGGAACGCCGCGCACCCTCTCGGACGGGGGCACGACATCGAGCACCTCCGGCGACAACCGATCGAACGCCGCCTGCTGCGCGAGCCCGACGGATGCGGTGGCGACCGCTGCAGCCAACGCGAGGAAGAAAGTCTTCATGTCGAGTCAGCCCGCGCTCGGGAGCCTTTCAATCTGATACCCGCCCTTCGTCCGATCGGCTAGATAGAACAGGACAAAGACACCAAATAGAATCGCCGGCAGGATCCCCCAGATCGGCAACACGGCCTCTGCACCGTAATTGTCGTTGATCCACCCCATGGCCGGCCCCGACACCGCGGTGGAAATGCTGCCGGAAGCCCCGACGATGGCCAGCAGCAGCGCGCCACCGGCCGGGAACCGCTCCGACGTCATCCCGAGCATCGTCGGCCACCAGAACGCGGTGCCGATGGCCAGCAGCGTGGCGGCGACGAACCACATGGGCGCCGTCGCAGTCTGGCCGAACAGAAACAGGCCGACCGCCGCGATTGGCGCGGTCGAGACGACAAGCAGCGGTGGCGACACCCGGTGCGGAATGTGACCAAGGAATTGACGCATCAGATACATGATGCCGTTCACCCAGACCAGGAGGATGACCCCGGCCTGCGTGCCGCTGTCGATCACCTCATTGAAGATGTTGGCGACCCACTGGCCGGGCCCCAGCTCGGTGGCGGCCGTCAGCCACATACAACCCCAGACCAGCAGAAACAGCGGACGGCGGACCTCGGCGAACATTCCTGAAAACGACACGCCGGCGGCCGTACTCTCGGTCGGCGGGAAGATCTCCCGCCAGAACATGACCGTATAGACGACGGACGGCACGAGCAGCAACAGCATCTTGGCCTGCCAGCCCAGTCCGATTTGGGTACAGCCATACGCCAGCAGCCCGCCGATGACGATGCCGCCTGGAAACCAGGCGTGCAATGCGACCAGCTTCGTGGTCTTGTCCCGGGGGAACAGCGTCGCCACCAGCGGATTGGCAAATGCCTCGACCAGCCCATTCGCGATACCGATTACCAACGTAGCACTGAAGAGCAGCGCGAAATTTGGCGCCGTGATCGTGAGCAACGTCCCGCCGATGTGACCGGCCGCCGCCAGACGCGCCAGCGTGCGCATGCCCAGCACGTCGCACAGCGGTCCACCGAAGAGAATCGAGAGGCCAAATCCCCAAAACGCGGCGCCGGCGATCCACCCGACCTCGGTGGCGGTCAGGCTGAAGACCGTCTCGAAGTCGCCCATGATGTCGCCGCGGATGCCGAACGACATCGCGGTCGCGACGAGCGCTATGCAGCTCGCCCTGAACAAGCGTCCGGAATGCATCTATGCGAGCACCCGCTTCACGTAGTCGTAGCATCGCGCGACCTCCTCGACGGGAGAACCGGCGCCACGATACTCGTACTCCACGTGCGCGCGAATCGGCCACCGTTCGCGCTGGAGCAGCTCCAACACTTCGCGGATCGGCGTGTCACCCTCGCCAAAGGGTACGTTGGGGCCCTGGTCACGCTCGCGGTCCTTCAGATGCAGGTTCGTAATCGACGCGTGGTGCTCGCGCAAGTACGCGACCGCATCGTAGTTGGCCGCCGTGAAATGCCCGATGTCGAGGTTTACTTTGACATAGGGCGACAGCGCCGTTGCGGCGGCGAAACTCTCCGGTCGGGCGAACTCGTTCGGGTCGGAAATATTCGAATGGTTGTGCACGGCGACCATCATCTGGTGTCGCTCGGCGAAGGGGACGACGCGCCGCATGGCCGACAACGTGGCCGAAGAGGTGATGATCTCGGCGCCGAGCGCGCGCGCAATTGCAAACCCGCGGTCGATTTCCTCGTCCGAGAACGAGTCGTTGAAGCTGTAGTTGAAACCGTAGATGGTGAGACCGGCTGCCGTGAACCGGTCACGGATGCCCTCGAAATGCGCAAGGGGGGTTTCGATGCGCCACCGACGCAAGTCATCACGCGCCTGTCGTCGCGCGTCGGGGCCAGCATCGCCGCCGACCCGCGCCGGCTCGAGCATGGGAGACCACAGCTCGCAGTCGCTGAGGCCGCACGTAGTCATCGCCCGGATGATCGCTTCCGATTGGTCACCGCCCGGTGTGCGCGGCAGCGCCCGGAAGCTGTAGCTCTGCACACCGACCATCACACCGCCGACGGTCGACTGGACTTGGGCGCCCAATCGTTCTCCCAGCGCGAAGCCACCCACCGCCATCGCCGACAGCGTGCCGAACTCGCGTCTTGTATACATGGTGCACTCCTCGTTGCGCTGCTCGAAACACCGGCGGGTCGCCGAAGAACGGGCGAAGCCATTTCCGCTTCTCCAGACTCCTTCGGGACGCTGCGGCGCGGGCCTTTAGGCCTGCGAGGCAAGGCTGAAGCCTTGCCCCACACGGGCTTCTCTCTAATACATCACGAAGGCAAACAGCTGCTGCCCGGCGGCGACCAGCACATGCTGGCGTCCGTCGATCAGATAGGTCTGCGGCGCGTTCGAGATGTTGCCGATGCGGGTATGCCAGAGCAGGTCGCCGTCGGCCGCGTCGAACGCCACGAAGTTGCCACTCCCATCGCCGGTGAACACCAGGCCGCCCGCGGTGGTCAGCACGCCTGCGCCCCCGCCGCCGCCGATCGGCCAGGCGTGGCGCCACCGCGTCTCGCCGGTGCGGTAGTCGATGGCCGACAGCGCGTTGCCGCCAGAGCCGACCGGGATACGGTCCTTGCCTCCGAGCCCCATCGACCCGCGCGGATCGGTGTCGGTCAGATAGAGCAGATTGAAGCCGTTGTTCTCCTGCGTATAGAACAGCCCGGTGTCCGGATTGAACGCCGGCGGCTGCCAGTTGGCGACACCGCCCTCGACCGGCGACACCAGCGAGCCCGGCACGATCGCTTCCTTGGCCGGATCGGGGTTTGGTGAGCCGCTCTCTCTGATGTGGCTGGCCCAGTTCGACGTCGCGCCGTACCGGGTCGTCACGATGTGCTCGCCGGTCACCCGGTCGACCGTGAAGAAGTAGCCGTTGCGCGCCGCGGTCGAGACGAGCTTTCGCGGCACGCCGTCGATGATGCCGTCGATCAGGATCGGTGTCTGCGCCGAATCCCAGTCGTGCGTGTCATGCGGGGAGGTCTGGAAGTACCAGGCCATCTCTCCGGTATCGACATCTACGGCGATGAGCGTGCAGGTAAACAGGTTGTCGCCGCGTCGGGCCACGCCGGTGTACCCCGGCGTCGGGTTGCCGGTGCCGAAGATGTAGTAGTTCGTCTCGGGGTCGTACGACCCCGGCACCCACACCTGCCCGCCGCCGTGCATCGCCGCGTCGAGACTCGGCCAGGTCTCGATACCCGGGTCGTCTTCGCTCATCGGCACCGTGTAGAACTTCCACTGCAGCTCGCCCGTGGCCGGGTCGAACGACTGGAGGAAACCGGGCGCATCGAGATCGTTGCCTGTTCCGACCAGCAGGTGATCGCCGACGACGATCGGTGCCATGGTCGAGAAATACTGCTCTTCCAAGCTGGCGATCTCGGTGTGCCAGTGCTCTTCGCCGGTTCGCGCGTCGAGCGAGACGAGGTAGTTGTCGACCGTCTCGAAAATCAGCGAGTCGTGCCACAGCGCCGCGCCGCGATTGCCAATATGCGGGCCGCCCCGAGTCTTCCAGAAGTAGTGCCAGCGCTCGCCGCCGTCCCGCACGTCGATCGCCCACACGTGGTCGGGCGCCGTGACATACAGGAGATCGCCGACCTGCAGGATCGCGCCCTTGATGTTGGTGGAGCCGATGCTGAACTCGCCACTGCCGCCGCCGCCGATGAAGTCCGGCGCGTTGGCGCCCTCCAGCGCCGGCATCCCCGTATCGAGCCGCCTGGTCCAGGCCAGCGAGAGCTGTTTGACGTTGTCGGTCGTCACCGCGGCGAGCCGGCTGTAGCGCCGTCCACTGTAGTCGCCCGAGTAGGTGGGCCACGAGGCATCCAGCGGTCCGAGGAGCGCCGCCGGGTCGAGGCCACCCTCCTGCCCAAATGTCACGGCCGGCACGGCAAGGAGGACGGCCGCCGCCGCGAACAGCGCGTGCCCACGTCGCCACCGACGGGTCTTCGCGAGAGCCGTGTCAGTCATTGCAGGGTCACCAGATACGCGGTCATGTTGTGAATGTCGGTGTCGCTGTAGCGGGCCAGCAGCTCGCGATGGGCGGCCATCGAATCATTCACCGCCACCAGCGGCGTGTCGCCCTGGCGGCTGAACGAGCGATGCCGGCCGTCGGCATCGGTGAGCACGACGAGGAAGTCGTTGAGTCGCTCCAGCCGCCCCTCCACCCGCTCGCCCGTGCGCTGGGTGACCGTGACGGTGACGGGTGGACGCTCCGCGTTCCGGGCGCCACCGCGAACCCAAGTATTCTGAAGCTCCTGCGGCTCGGCAATCCGCGCACCGATGCCCTGCAGGTCGCCGGTCGGCGAATGGCACGCGGCGCACGTGGCGGCAAAGTAGGTCTGCCCCGCCGTGACGTCGCCCACGAGAATGTCGAGCTCGACCTCGTCGCCCGGCGGCGGCCCGCCCTGACGCGATGCTGTGCCGAGCACGCTGTGGATGTACTCGGCGACCGCGCGAATGTCGTCGTCGGAGAGCGGCTGCGGCGGCATGCTGGACTCTCCGGGGCCCGACTGACCATCTCGAATGACCGGTCCCATCAGGTCGCCGGCCGTGTCTCGCAGGACGACCTGCGAGCGCAGCAGATTCGGCCCCCCGAGATCGCCGCCTCGGAGGTCGAGGCCGTGACACGCGCGACAGTTGATCCCGTACAGCGTCTGACCCCGGGCGATCAGCTCGGGATCGCCGGGTGGCCGCTGCAGAGCCGGATACAGCCGCTGGCTGCGATCCTGTCCATTCTGACCGGCCTGGCCGCCCGCGGCTCCAGCTGGTGGCGCCTGCGCCCAGAGCTGGAGGGTCGGGCCCACCAGGGCAATGGCGGCGAGGATGACAGGTCGCATGCCGGCGATTATAGGACAAGCGCCGGCACGCCGCCCGTCTGAAACTGCTGTTGCGAGCCTCGCGAAGCTCGACGGCGGTGCGCTAAAGTCAGCGGTGTGAGAGCTCGTTCGTATCTCGCCGTGCTGGCCCTGCCGCTTGCCATCTCCATGGGGGCGGTACGCGGCCAGAGACCCGCCACGGCGCGGCTCGCCACACCTGTTCTACCGGACACGCCATATCGATATGCCGATGCGGCCCTCAGGCTGCCGGACCATTTCACCACCGACAGTCCGGACGGGATCGCGGCGACCGACAACACCCCGGACCAGAACCCGATCACCGACGACGGCGCCACGTTGGGGCGCGTCCTCTTCCACGACACGCGGCTCTCGGCCAACGACTCGGTCTCCTGCGCCTCGTGCCACCAGCAACGGCACGGGTTCGGAGATCCGCGACCCTACAGCGTCGGGTTCGACGGGCGAGCGACCCGCCGGCATGCCATGGCTCTCGCCAACGCGCGGTACTACGCGCGAGGACGATTCTTCTGGGACGAACGGGTGGAGACGCTGGAAACGCAGGTGCTTGCGCCGGTCCAGGATCGGATCGAAATGGGTTTGTCCCTGGCCCTGCTCGAAGACAAGGTGCGCGCGACGACGTTCTATCCGCCGCTGTTCGAGCGCGCGTTTGGCACACGCGCAATCACGACCGGTCGAATCGCCCGGGCCCTCGCGCAATTCGTTCGGGCGCTGGTGTCCTACGGGTCGCCCTACGACGCGGCACGTGCGGCGGGTCCACCCGGGTCGCCGCCCTTCGAAGCACGTCTCACCGGGAGCGAACGTCTCGGGCACCGGCTGTTCGTCACCGTGCCAGGGGGCGAGGCGCGCGGGGCCGGCTGCAGTCGCTGTCACGTCACAGATGCACAGGTCAGCCTGTCGCCACGTAACATTGGACTCGATCCCGAAGGCACCGGAGACCAGGGCGCCGGCGACGGACGTTTCAAAGCGCCATCATTGCGCAACGTGGCGGCGCGCCCCCCCTACATGCACGACGGTCGGTTCGCGACGCTTGGCGAGGTCATCGCGCACTACGACGACGCGGTCCAGGCGCAGCCGTTCCTCGACATGGCGCTGCTCGACCGCCGGCTGGCGGTGACCGGAGGCCCGGTCCGACCGATTCGACTGGATCTGACCGATCGCGAGATCGACGCGCTCGTCGCGTTCCTTGACACGCTGACCGACGAAGCCTTTCTGAGGGACCCGAAGTTCTCGGACCCGTTTGCGCCGACGACGAGCCGCTAGCACTCGCTAGCAGTCCGTGGTGAAACCCGGCGTCGCACCGAAACTGGCGATGGGCCCGGCTGCCAAGGCACGACGAGGGAAAATACCGGCAGTATTTGACCGAGAAGTAACGCGGGCAGGCGGGATTCAGCGCCAGTTGAATGC
>MPMF02127946.1_pt1 | contig 33935 bp, 27 predicted proteins | sample 1617271 | NCBI WGS metagenome assembly MPMF02 (sample SAMN05944812, study PRJNA350692) | marine metagenome | biome: marine; feature: ODZ; material: water; isolation source: 120 m water sample prefiltered with 30 um filter, filtered on to 0.2 um... | place: Pacific Ocean | collected 2012-04-09... | reverse complement strand
CCCAACGGACAGTACACGGTCTATACCACCTGGTGGTATACACCTTCCCGCTGCACGGCCCCCTACACCATCGGCTGGGGTGATTTTGGCAATTCAGGCGGGGATGTACTGGCCAGCAAAGAGTGTGACCAGAGCGATGCACCGGCCGGATTTACCGATGACGACGGCTGGACCTGGGAAGAACTCGGCACGGTGGATGTAGAGCACGGCGAGTTGAAGGTCCGGCTTGGAGACGGAATCGGGGGAGCGAGTAAAAACCTGATGGCCGATGCAGTGCGGATTGAGTGTCTCGACCCCTCCACGGGAGAAGACCCAACCGCACCACCCGAGTACACGCAGAGTGAGGATCCCGATGCGCCTGAGGAGACGGTACCGATTGTGCCGGGCGACCCGGGATATGGTTTGGTGGAAAACCCTTCTGAAGTCGGCCGGGGCGCTTTTGTGGACCTGAATTATCTTGAGGAGGGTCCTACTGATGGGCCGACATCCGTTTACAGCGGCTCGGGAACTACTCGGATAGCAGATGACCCTACGGCTGAGTTGGTCTCCAACACAGCAGGCGTTGCTACCTACGACTCCTGGTCAGGACTCAATACCAAGGATGGAATTGTCGGTTTTGATAATGACGATGACGGCATCATCGACACGGCCGAAGATCTCCGCCTCCATCCGCCCTTTAAAGTGCCGATGCGGGGAATCCAGATCGAGATCCGCGTCTATGAGCCGGAGAGCAAATCGGTACGCACGGTGAAGGTCCAGAAATCGCTCTCCCAGTAATCGCTCCGGTCGTTTGGCTGCTCAGGCGGCTTAGCTCAATCACCCTGCCGGCTAGCGAGACCGGGCAATCGCCCCATCGAGGACTGCGGCCAGCTTGCCCGTGAGATGATGCGTATCGTAGTCCGCCCTGGCCCGCTCCCAATCGCCCGTAGAACTGCCCTTGCGCAACATCTGCAGCAATTGGCGGATCACCTGGGCGATTTGTTCAGGGTCGTTCGGGTCCGCCAGCATCCCGACACGGTACTCGCGGATAAAATCGGCAATCGCCCCTTCTCCGGTGAGTACGAGAATCGGCTTTTGAAAAAGGAGCATTTCATAAAGTTTGGCAGCCACCTGAAGCGTAGAAATAGGCTGGATGACAATGAGGATATCGGCAGCCGCCATCCGCCGCAGTGTGGTTTCGTGTGATTGCTGGCCCCAGAGCTTGACTTCCAAAAGGTTCCGCCTGAGCAGACGTGCGGCAAGATCGGGGGGATCATCGACCCCGCCGATCTGTTCCAGAAGGACACGCTCCTGCGATGCTTTGAGCTGCTCGACCGCATCGATGAGCGGCAGCAGACTCCGATGTCTGTAAATACTTCCCGGATGACAGAGGATGGGTGCCTCGCCGGGCGGCCCTTCCCGGGCCTCCTGAAGATATTGCCGGATCGGCGCTGCACTCCGATCGTCGACTCCATTGGGAATGGTCACAAATGTATCGGCGTGTTTTTTTGGATATGCGACGACAAACTCCCGCTTCAATCGTTCTGTATTGAGTACCACGCGAGAGGCAAAGCGGACACACAAGGACTCCATTCTCTTTTGTAACCAGTTTCTTACCTTTGGATCCTCCCGGAGCCTCCACTCGTCGCAAGCCCAGGGATCCCGAAGATCGAGAACCAGTGGGGTCCGGGTGAGCAGACAGATTCCCAGGCCGACCAGATGCGCGCTGTGGGGTGGCCCCGTGGAAACAATCACTTGCGGGCGATGCTGGCGGACCATCCGGCAACCGGCAATCACGGCCGGCCCGATCCAATTCGCGCAATCGTCCGGGGTGTAGAACACAATCTCCCGGAGACTCACGAGTCTCCGTTTGGCTCCCGAGAGAAAGCCGCGAGGGGAATCCTCCTGCTGCTCGCCGGCAGCCACCTCGGCATCTGCTGGCGGTTGCCCGGAATTGTTTCTCCGCCGATGGCAGATTCGCTTGATCCACTCGATACCGCGGTCGAGCAGCCGCCAGACCCCAACCCGCTCAACGATCGCCCCCGCGGGAATGCGACTGCAGAGCGAATGATCGATGGGGTATCCTACAACCGCTTCCTCCTTCATGCTCAGCACCATTCCCTCCCAACCGAAATCGGGAAGGTTTTCCATGAAGCGCAAGGTGCGGTAGATTCCCACAGCTGCAATGGGGGGAAAGGTGTGGGCCACAAAGAGGCATTGGTGCCGCTCTGCGCCCGGCTCAGCGGTGGATCGATCCGACATCATACAATCGCCTTGCGCGTGACTCTGAAAACATCAAACATCGATAGGAATATCATCGACAGGTTACTTTGTTTGTAACCGCTGCACACTTTCTTCCAGGCGATCGTGCCAATAGTGGTACAGTCGGGTATCCCAAGAATTTTCCCGCTCGAGCCGGGCCTCCAGTTCAGGTGTCAATTCAAGTCGCTTCGAAAAATTGCGCCCCGCTGCATTCCGTTTCTCAATCTCACCGTGGAGATTCATCCTCGCAGCCAGAAATGGAAAATCGCGATTGAGATATTCGGTGCACCCGACAAAGAAAAACTTCTTCAGTTCGCGTTGCACCTGATCGAACATGGCAGAGCTGGCCCCGCGATGAAGCCAATATTGAAGCAATCGCTGGCCCTGAACCCATGCTCTCTGTAGGCGATTGGCAATCAGTCGCTTCACAAGGAATTTTGTGATGACATCCCGCTCCTGCTGTGCATACCAAGTGTCAAAAGAAACCGTTGCATCCCATTTTGCATCTGAGGCATCTGACGTTTCATAGTTGAATGCCGAAAGGATTCGGTCGGCGGTCTTGCGAAAGAATGTGATTCGCTGCGGAATCTTATTCGGAAATAACAATTCCGTTCTGATGTTGACCTCGTGACCTGCAATCGCGCGAACAGCCATCCGCTCCTCCAGAGAACGTTCGGGAAAAGGCAAGCGATGATTTTTCCGGTCATCTCGCTCTCCGGCATCATCGAGCTGGATAAACCCCCTTCCCAATTTCAGGTTCTCGCGCAGGAGGTGATTGACGGACGTTCCTCCCGTCTTTGGAATATGGAAAAATATAAAGACTTCGGAATTTTCTTCGGGATGCATCAACGGCCACTCAATCGCTACAAAGATCTTTGAAAGGAAATATCTATTCTACTTTACGCCAGGCGGCCGACTGCGCGCCGGCTAAAAAAGTGAAAAAACCGAAAAGTGAGCCTATATTCGCCGTTACAAAGTAGAAGGGAATTGCGGTCAGGGGAAGGTACCAACGGCAACGATCGGCCAGCAGGCCGAACAGTGCGAGAGCATAAAAAATCCCCTGAAGAATCAGAAGTCCCAGCAGCAGTGGGCTACCAACGAGCCATGCAAGCAAAATGTTTGCCGCAAGCGCAAGCAACAGAAACCAGGGGACCAGGACCGGCATGACCGAGTGGGAAAAGTAGATCCAAAAACGGGCCGGTGGCCACGGCAGAAGCATCCCGGGAAACCGAAAAAAGTTCTGATATTTTCCCGACTGGCTCCGGATTTTTTGGCGGAAAAAGCGGCGGGTCTGCTGCAATACTTTTCCGCGAGCCACGGCCGACGCCTCGAAGATGACCCGCTTTCCCTGGAGGATGATCCCCAGCGGCACCGCCACATCATCGTTGATGGTATTGTCCATCGGTGGCGCGTACCACTCGCGACGCGCTGCATAAATTGTTCCATCACACATACAGATGCTGTAGAGCCGACTCTCGATGGATTGCAGCAGCCTCTGGAACCGCCAATAAAACCGTGTGCCCACGCCCATCCCCGATTGTTCGGCATCGTAGATATGATTACCGGTCACCGCGCCGATCTGCGAATCTGCAAAGTGCCGTACCAACTTCAAAATAACATCTCGATCAAACAATTCGGAAATATCCGAAAACACACAAATTTCGCCCGTAGCTTCACCCACCAAACGATTGACCACCGCCATTTTGCCGCTGCGTGTCTGATAGGCAAAAAGCGCAACGCCCCGATCGCTGAATTCGGCGGCAATGGCGTTGGTACCATCTTCCGATGCATCGGAACCTACAAGAATCTGTAAGCGATCTTCCGGATAATCCAGGGCGAAACAATTTTCAAGTTTTTCGCGGATACAACTCTCTTCGTTGTAGGCAGCCAGAACGATCGATACGGTCGGCCTGAAAGAGTCGTCCAGTTGAGATGCCCGACGACGAACAAATACTTGACTAAGCAGCAGCAGGCAAGGGTAGCCCAGATAGGTATAGAGGATGGCACCCACGGAGATCCAAAATATCCACTGCATCATAGTTTCCACGTGATTGGGTCCTCAGGTTAGCCTCTATTTAGGAATTCTTTTGATCGGGTCATTCTTTTGATCGGGGCATTTTTTGATCGGATCGTGGTGGTCTGCCTTCAACCACCCCATCGGTAGCTGACAACACAGCATCCATATCCACACCCGGCGTTTGCCCACCAACACCGACCGTACGGTACCGACTCAACGCAGAGAGACGATAATCGCCCTTCGCCACATCAAAAAAGTCCACATCCGACACGGACGGGACAAACGTGTTGTCTGGAGGATAGTCCTTCTGCCGCACCTTACCGATCAGGAGATTGCCACGAAAGGTCCACTGATTGAAAAATGTATCCAACGTCATGGTTCCCTGACTCGTGCCAGTGCCTTTCAGGCCATACTTTCCCGTTGCGACAATGTTGTTTTGAAAAACCCATTGATCGACCATTGTCCCTGAGTCCCCCGCCATAATACATGCCCTGCCGCTATCATCGGAAAATATCGTCGTATTGTTTTCAATCCAAACACCCTCTGCAGGGCCTTTTTTATTTGAGCCCGCAAATTCAAAAATAAAACCGTTCCCTCCGTATTCGCGTGGAGAGAGGCCTTCAACCAGATTGTCTCGGACAACAATATTTTTCGTCCGACGACTCCGTTTGCGATGACTATCCTGGCTTGAAATCATCAAAAAACTGGCTGAGTTGCGGATAATGTTCTTGGTAAAGAGAACATCTTCCACGGTACACCACGGTGCATTACCCCGCTGATTGCTGGGGGTGAACAGAATGGCGACCCCCGACTGAGCATCCGCCCAATTGTTCTCAAAAATATTCCCTTCCACCCATACCCGCCTCGCATTTTTCAGCTCGAATAAATTTTTTACAGTCCAGGATTTCCCCCCATACTCGGCATGACCTTTTTTCCAACTAAAAGGTTTTCTCACATAATTTCGCCGAAACTCGATATCGCTCGGGACGAGTTGGGGAATTTTTGGATCGGCCCCGCCGAACATCACATTTTCGCCAGAGCCTTCGAGATAATTGTTGATAATCTTGAACGGCCCTGTGCCGTTCCAGGCGAGGAGGGCCTGAGAATCACTCCCTTTCTCGTGAATATCGGAAATGTAGCTATCGAGAACCGCTATTTCACGAGCATTCATATCTATGCCGACTCGGATGTCCCCGGCCGGATTTCCATGAATGTAACAGCGCTCAAAAACAAAGCGGTAGGGAAGCTGTTCAACTCTGTTTGCCCAGGTCGATTTCAATCCATTCGCCCCTAATTGGACGAGACTGTGGGTTCGTTTACTTGTGGAGGCGATTTCAATCCCAACAAAATGATAGTGGTGGGCTCCGTACTCCGCACCCAACGCCGACTGGGAAGTCTCAGTAATGATTTTGGGCATCTGTGCGGCATCTGCGGGGGTAACGCGATGGCCAACTGGGGGCAGGGAGTCAATTGCGGAGGTGCGAATCGTGATCCAGGGACTGCGGCCGGGCGGCAGTTCCTCAATCGGTTTTGCAAACAGTTTAAAACTGCCGACAAACTGGCTGCCCGCAGCCAGTTCGATCGTATCCCCCAATTTAGCATCCTTTAAGGCTGCTTTTAAATCATCTCCCTCCACGAGCGTAATGATCCGCCTACCATCGGGCTGTTTTTGGATCTCCTTTGCCTGTAGAGCCTGACAGTGGAGAACCAGAAAAATGAAGATCGTTAGACGGTGCATAGTATTGTTTATGGCAGTTGTTAAATCAGCACGTTTGTGGTCGCCTTTATCACTCGACAAATTCCTGTGCACTCTGCAAACGGGCACTGCCCCAATCACTATGAATTTGCGCAACACAACAGGGCCTCTTTCCGCTAGGGAATTCCTCGCACGATTGCAGGACCAATCCATTGCGTTATGCTCACCGGCAACCGCTGCCAGACTTTAATCATATAACGATACTTTCTACTCTCCGGTCGCATGTCGGAAATATCGCCCTTACGGAGATAATACTGCCAGACTGCCGGTTCGGGCTGGGCACCCCACTGTTTTTTGAACCGGAATGTGTTGCTCTCCTGGCTGCTCCGTCCAAAATCAAACGACTGCTGCCCCCGTTCGATGGAACGACATAGTAAGTTCCAATACATCAACATGTTCGCGTTTTTGGAATTGTAGCTACGCAGCGCACTGGCGCTCGGAACTTGCGTTGCCCCTGGGCCATGGATCAGCAGTGCACCGGCCACAGGCTCCGAACTGTAAGAGAGCGTACAGATCTCAGCTTCCTCTGAAAATTTCTGCAAAATCTCCGCGAACAGTCTTCGGCCAAAAACCGGCGTTCCCAAATCTCGCATGTTGCGACTGAATACCGCATAAAAATCATCGATCTGTTCCATCCCACCCCAGCGCACAACAAAATCTTGCTTCTCACCTTTACGGATCTGATTGCGAACCTTCGGTGAAATTTGATTCCAGAGTTCCTCTCGGGAGGATGGTAATGCCAACCGCATATGCACTTTGTCTGTTCGCTGGTCGGTGAAACGCGTATGGAGCGTCTCCTTTTCATGTCGCAGTTCGAGATAACGTACGTCCAAGCGATCGGCCAACTCGGCAGCTTCTTCGATCAGCGCCCCTGCCGCTTCGTCATCGACTGCCACCAATCCTGATGTATTGACATAGGGCAGACTGACGAGAAATTTGCCAAAGAGAGCGCTTTTCACAAACAGAAGCGGCAAAACCCCCACCAACTCTCCGGACCGCCGAGCGATCACTCCATACGGTTTGTGCCCAAAACCTTGGGCTAACGCACACAGCCAACGAAGGTCGCTGGCAAATCCATTTCCACCGACTACAAACGACTGCCAAGCATCATGCACTCCGGAGGATTCCAAGGAAGAACCCTCGAGCAATTCAACCTCGATCCCGCTGGAGTGAATCATAGCTTCTCGGATTGTAGCACTACATATATCGAGCAATCACACTTCGGCAATCGTGGCCGAATTGGCCGACTCTCGTTCCGCCACCACAAGACAGCATCGCAAATCGATAATGTCCTCGCTGCGATGGGATGTCAAATCGAGACCATCCGCAATTTCGTTGCCTAGCACCAACAGTTCGGCATGATCTGTAAGGTTTTCTGGCTTTTCAACCAACAGTGCGGCCAGATGCGGCAAACGCTGATCAATATAAGCCAGATTGCCTCCCTTGAGTCGACTCACCGAGATACCGGGATCATAAATTTTCATATCGTAACCTCGACCCACCAAAGTCTCCGCCAGGGTGACAAACGGGCTTTCTCGCAGATCATCCGTACCTGATTTGAAACTTAATCCGACCATCCCGATTTTTCGCACGCCACGATCCTCAATGATGCGAATTGCTCGATCGAGATGCTCTTGGTTGGAGGGTAATACTGACCGCAAGATACTGATCTTCAGAGCCTGCTCCTCAGCATAACGGGTCAAAGCCCTCACGTCCTTGGGCAGACAGGATCCGCCAAAGGAAAAACCTGGCCGCAAATAGGCCTTGGAAACATTGAGTTTGGTATCGCGACAGAGCAACTCCATCACCTGCTGGCCATTCGCACCAAAGGCCTTCGCCAGGGCGCCCATTTCATTGGCAAACCCAATTTTCAGCGCATGGTAGGCATTGCAACCGTATTTCAGCAGTGCCGCGGTGTAGGTATCGGTCACGATTTTCTCTGCATCAATTGCGTCATACAGTGCCATGACATCGTCTGCCTCCGTCCCTGCCACGGCACCGACCACTACAAAAGGTGGCGCATCGTAATCTCGAATGGCAATGCTCTCCCGCAAGAATTCCGGATTGTTGCAAATTCTAATGCGTTCACCCAGAACAGAGTCGGCAGCCTCTGCTAACATCGGTGCGAGGCTCGTCTCCAGGATGCCCGGCAGCAGGGTTGAACGGATCACCACAGTGTACGACTGGTCGGTCCCGCGAAGTGTCTGGCCGATGGAGCAGATGACTTTTTCCAGAGCTGCGGTCGAGACCGCCCCCGCATGATCCGAGGGAGTCCCCACGGCAATCATTGCAATCTGTGTCTCTCGGATCGCCTGTTCAAAATCTTCCGTTGCTCGCAAGCGACCTGCAGCCACCTGCTCGGCGACAAGCTCTTCCAAACCGGGTTCTGCCACCGGCGACTTGCCCTCATTAAGGGCCGCCACCTTTTCCGCATCGATATCGACGCCGATAACCTGATGTCCATCACGGCTCAGACAGGCTGCCGTCACACACCCCACATACCCTGTCCCAAATACAGCAACTCGTTTCATTGCATTATTCCAACGTGTTTATTGTTGTGTTTCTTTATGCATCCGATACCAGAGTTTCATCGGTGTCGTTACGACTCTTTACCAACAACCTTTTGGCAAATCGCATCGAATTGATGCGCCACTACTTCCGCTGCAAATTTTTCACAGACCAGGGCCCGCGCCGCACGACCAATCCGTTGCCGATCCTCATTGCTCGCAAGCAATCGATTGACAGCCGCCACAAAATGGTCTGCTGTATCTGCCAATAGTATGTGCTCTTGGTCGACAACTTTCAAACCTTCTGCACCAATCGTAGTGCTGACGACCGGTTTACCCATGGCCATCGCCTCATAGATTTTGATCCGAGTCCCGCCACCAACCAAGATTGGTGTCACCACGATGGCCGCTTCGTCGAGGTAGGGCCGCACATCTGGCACTGTCCCCAAAACCTCCACGCCCTCGCAATTCGCCAGGCTCTCCACCCGACGAGAGGGGTTTCGTCCCACAATACGAAATGTTGCCCCGGGATGCTCGTGTCGTACTCGGGGCCAGATCTCTTTGACAAAATATTCGACCCCTTCCTGATTGGGCAGCCAATCCATCGAACCGACAAACGCTACCTGCTCCTGCTGCGGACCCTTCTGGGGCTGGAAAAAATCGACATCGACCGCTGTGTCGATAACATGCAAATGTTTCCAGCCATAATCGCGATCGAAAATATCCCGGTCTTGATCGCTGACCGCAATCACTCCATCAAACTGCCGCCCGGCCTCTTTTTCAAAGCGACGCATTTTTTTCCACTCGCTCGCCATCACCCTGCGTCGCAGCAGGCCCTGATCCGTCTTGGCATGTCTCTCAAAGATTTGGGCTTCCACATTGTGTTGAAAAAGCAAACTTGCCGGGCACGCCAGACCGATGGCCGTAGGTGCCATCTGAACAAAATCACAGATCACAAGATCATACGTATTTTGCTCCACCAACTGTTCCGCCCGTCTACGAAGGGCTGGATTGGTGTCTTTCGCAACACTGAAAGGCATACGGGAAAAACAATTGATTGCCAAATCGCGATAAAACTTCCAATCGTTCGATGTCGTCCCCTGCCACGGCACCGTCTCCAACTGCATTCCCACGGCCCGCATCGCTTCACAATGCGACTGCTCACCAGACTCCAGATTACAGAGATAGGTTACTTGGTGCCACTGTGCCAGATATCGCAAAACGTTGAGTGTGCGGATGCGACCCCCGGTATTGGTTGGAAAAAGAATGCGATTTTGTATGAAGAGAATGTTCATCGGTACGAACTGTTGCGGCTCAGCCGCAGAACAATGGAAATGTAAATACGTTGGTCTGCTATCTTACCTGCCAGAATTCTTTATTGACAACCAATCCTGCTTTCGTTGCCTACCTGCCACCAACAATATCGGTCAACCATTCTCCGTGGAGGGAGAATGTAAAGACTCAATGGCAAAAGAAAAAGCGACCGGGAGTTGAAACCGCCCGAAAAAACGTGCCATCGGTGCCCGCTGACGATATCCGTAACCGGTGCCAATCCATCCACCCTCCGGACCCGATCTCCCGGCAATTATCTCTATCTGACAATCCGCCCCTTCGAGCAGTACCAGTTCGGCGAGCGCGCCCTGTGCGGTCTTGATGGCCACGCCCTGCCGATCGCCGAGCAGGGTCGCCTCACAAGGGGCAAAGTGGAAAAACACCTCGACATCGTGAACACCCTCACCTTCCAGCCTGTCCAAAATCACCCACTTGTCGGCCAGATCCCAGAACAGAGCACGCCGGTGCCGTACTGCCGGCACGACCCCAAAAAATCCTGCGTGCCCCGATTCGACATATTCAAACAGGGATGTGGAATGCCACTGCATCGATTCTGGAGTTGCGACTGAAGACCAAGCATTAGAAGGATGAAAATTGGCGTGGGACGCGCCATCAACAAGGAGGGTGTTGTGGGCCGAGGCCTCTCGGAAATACCGATGCCAGAGAGGGTCTTCATCGTATGTGTAAAATCCTCCGTCGACGATTAGTGGCTTGCCGTGTGCCGCGAGGGTGAATGAGAGAAGGTCGCTATGACCGTGGGCGGAAGAGGGTACTGCGTCGGCATGCAAACCGGCCGCAATCGGACCGCAGTCGAATGCGAGATGATGCTCCGCCTCACGCCAACCGGTCCGCATCACGTAATAGCCACTTTGGGGAAATGCGCGGGAGTTCTCCCGGGGAGCACGAGCCTCCATCGCGCAATATTGCTGGTGTCCCTCTCGACCGAGCAGCCAGAGGGCATCTTCGCTAAAACCACCTGCAACTTGTTTCATATCGCCACGCCGAAAGAGAACGGCACCCAGCGAGAGCAAATTTCTAAAATCCCAGAGTGGTGGATTTTCAAACGCTATCGACCTTGCATTATCGACATCGCCGATGCGCGGTACGGTTCCATCGCTTCGCGTCATCCACATGGTGAATTGCAATGCGCGCTCGATACAGGCAAGCATTTCTTCAGGCACGGGATTTTTTTGGCGCTGTCGCGTCAGCACAGCGAGCAGAAGAAATCCAAGACAATAATTGTGATAAAACGTTGCCTGCTCCGTACTTCCCCCATCGGCGTAATACTGCCGCTGATGGTACTCGGACACCACCGACCAACCGTGCTCTCGCCATGCGGCAGATTCGTCAAATTCCGGGAAAAAACAACCCAACAAATAGAGCGCGGTCGCCTCTCCGATGAGATGATTGTTGGGACTGAAGTAGTAAGAAAGATGACGATGCAGATAGGCACCATGCTGGTAAAAGGACTGGATCCAGGCAAGATGCGCATCGGCACTGATCGGAAACTCAGGGCGGCAAAACTGATAACTCCAGAGCCAGGAGAGAGATCGCACCGCAACCTCCAGCGCACTGGCCCAGTGGACTCCCTCGAGATAGGGATTCGACTCAATCCAACTGAGTGCAATTTGCGCAACACGATCTGCGTAACGCGCCTCGCCCGTAAGCCGATAGGCTTTGGCGCAGTCGATTAAATATTCCTGCCGGCCCAATTCCCAGACATACTTAACATCATCACCGCCCGTTTGGCAAAAAGCGAATTCAATATCACCATGAAACTCCGCACCCCACTGATGGCCGGTTCTGGGATCTCGGTGCCAGTCGATAGGATCATCCAGCGACACCTCTTTGCCCAGCAAAGACAAGTGGCCTTCGCAGACCGCATCACCCGCAGCAATCAGATCACCGCGACGTGGTGAAAACAGCTCCTGATACAAATCACAACATTCCGGCTGCTCGTCTGGCGACAACAGCATCGCAGGCTCATCTCGAGTGCGCATATGATTTTGCCACCACTCGGACAACTGCCCCGCCTCGAGGGGTGCCTCTACATCACAGCAGAGTCGCTTTGACCAGGCAGCTTTATCCCAGGTGAATTTTCCCGAACGGAACTGCGCTCGCTCCTGCAAGAGAGACACTTTGTGCTTGAGGCGAAAGGCAATCTCGCCTGCCGACATCCCAAACAGTTTTCGCAGTTTAATTTTCATATGTCGGAGGCGGTCGTAGCAAGCACCGAATCGCCACCGCTTGACCCGTCACCTTGCCCCATCAGATCCTGGGAAACTAAGTCCGAAGACTGTCTGTCGAGAAAAACACGTGCCCACATTTCAAAATTCAGTATTGTCCACAATGCATCGGTATGATCCCGCACGCCACGATCATTCTCTAACAGCAATTGCTCTACAAAACGTGTGTTAATGATTCCCCGATCGCGGGCACGATCGCTTAGCAACGCGCTGCGGAAGACCGTCTGAAAACCTTCTTGTAGCCATTGTCGCAGCGGAACGGGAAAACCCATTTTTTCGCGATTCAGAATCGACTTCGGCACCAACCGACGCATCGCTTGTTTGACAAGATACTTCTCACTGCCACGACGAATTTTCAACTTCTCCGGAACGCGTGAAGCAAATTCAACCATCTCGTGATCCAAAAAGGGAACCCGGCTTTCGATAGAAGCCGCCATACTCATGCGGTCCTGCTTCATCAGCAACTCAAGGAGGTAGGTTTTTTGATCTGTATAAAGCAGCTTATCCAGCTCGTCGCCCGAAGCGCGATTTGTGTACAGTCGTACCGAATCACGATAGGGATCAACATCACGGACATCCCGATAAAAGTCCGCGGTAAATAATTCCGAGTGAATCCGTCGGGGAAAGATAGCGTGAAAATTGTCAAAGATAATCTCTTCGGGTCGCTGTGAATAATTGAGAAAGGTATGCGACAGCTTTTTCTTCAGAGAAAGCGGCAGAGGCCATTTCCACAGTGTGCGGCGGATACAGGTCTCCCGCACCCAACGCGGCAGACTTTTCTCATAGCGGCCCCCCCAGCGGCGATTGAACAGGGTGGCCCAGTAGCGGGAATAGCCGGCAAACAGCTCGTCACTACCTTCTCCCGTGAGAACCACTTTGACGTGATCTTGTGCTAATCGTGCGACATGATAGAGCGCAACACTCGAAGCGTTTCGAATCGGTTTATCCTCGTGCCAGACGAGCATAGGAATCGAACGAATAAGATCCTCCGCCCCCAATTCGACCTCATGGTGATCTGCGCCTATGGTCTTGGCAACCTCACGGGCATAATCAAACTCACTATAGTATTTCGACTCAAATCCGACCGAAAAGGTCATCAGCGGATCGTTCATCTGTTTTGCCATAATCGCAGCGATAGCGCTCGAATCGAGGCCACCGCTTAAGAAAACGCCGAGCGGCACATCGCTCATCAAGCGCATCTGGACCGACTCTTCAAAAAGATCCGTGAACTGTCGAATGAGTGTATCTTCATCCAGACAAGATGTCGCCTCGGCAGGAAGCGGGACATCCCAATAGGGTTGATTGCGGAGTTGTCCATCTTCCCAGATCAACCAGTGGCCCGGGAGCAACGTTTGGATACCCTCAAAGAGCGTCTCTTCCCCCGCCAGATACCCGAACGTCATGAGTTCGGGAAGGCTGAATCGATTGAGCTTTGCTTCATGGAGATCGGAAGCGAGGATTCCCTTAATTTCTGAGGCGCAGAGGAAAGTGTCTCCTTGAGTCGTGTAGTAAAACGGTTTGATCCCGAGCCGATCTCGGGCCGCAAAAAAACGCCGATGCCGCGAATCCCAGATGGCAAAGGCAAACATCCCACTGAATCGGTTGACGCACTCGGGGCCCCATTCCTCGTACGCATGGACAATCGTCTCGGTATCACTATTGGTTTTGTAGCGATGGCCTCGTGCTTCCAGTTCCGTGCGCAATTCTAAATGGTTATAAATTTCACCATTGTACGTAATCCATACTGTCTCATCTTCGTTTGCCATCGGCTGGCTGCCACCTGCCAAATCAATAATACTTAGCCGACGATGACCGAGTGCCACCTGAGATCCTTCACCGGAAAAAATCTTCTGGCCCTCACCATCGGGGCCACGGTGAACTTGAATATCGGTCATGCGTTGCAGCACTTCCGCCAGAGGGATTGGCTGCGGTGAATGACTCACAATAGCAGCTATGCCACACATCGCATGATCCTTTTACTACCCCAGTACATTTCAATATATTCTAAATGCGCCATTTCTTGGTTGACTCACTTTTCCTGGACAGTCCTATGCATGCATTCTTGTGTGGCTAGCTTGTTGCCGTGATCGACGGTGACCGATTGTGACAACGGCTATGCCACCAGCGCCTGAAAAAAAGATAGCGCCAGAGAATATCGGTCCGATCCCGTACACCGGACCAGTGCTCATTCGCCAAATCACGAATTTCTTGCATGCGAAATATTCCTGCCTGCAACATTGTTGGATCTTCTAGTGCCTCCTGGAGAGCCGGTTTTAATTCTCCTCGCAACCAATGCTCCATCGGCAAGGAAAAACCCCACTTCCGTTGCTTCATGACCGCGTCGGGCAACTGACCGCCAAACGTCTCTTTCAAAATTACCTTGGTCATGTCCCCAACAATCTTCCACTCCGAAGGCAATCTTGCTGCAAGTTCAACCACCCGATAATCGAGAAACGGTGCTCTTAGCTCCAAGGAATGCGCCATACTCATGCGATCTACTTTGACGCATATATCATCTGGTAGATAATAGTGTAAATCAAAGGAACTGTACGGATTCAAGCGGTCCGATGTATCAACGTCTTCCATGACACCCCGCAGCGAATTGAAGGTCGAAAAATCGCCCAGGCTTTCTAAAAATTCGGGGGTCAGCAGTTCTCTTGTTTCGTATTCATTGGTACCCACGACAAAATGGCGGAAATGATCCAAACCCAAAGCCCGAAAATACCGTCTTCCCGGTGCGGTTCTAGGCAGGCAGCGATGCACCCCGGCTCCCAAGCCCCCTAACGTTTTTCGCAAAACTCCGGGCAAATTCCGTCTTCTTAAAATACGTTGGTAACGCTCGTAACCACCAAAACTTTCGTCGCCACCATCGCCTGCCAGTGCAACGGTGACATGCTGGCGTGTTATTTGCGAAACATAGTAGGTCGGGACTGCAGAAGAATCACCAAACGGCTCATCAAAAAAATGAACCAACTCATCCAGAACATCGACCGCTGAAGGCCGCACGACCAACTCGTGGTGATCGGTACCGAACCGCTCTGCGACTGCGCGGGCATATTGCCGTTCGCTATATTCTGATTCTGCAAAATCAATATGAAATGTTTTAACTGGACTCGAACTGTGCTGTGCCATCAAGGCAACAATGATACTTGAGTCGAGTCCGCCGCTGAGAAAAGCGCCCAGCGGCACATCGCTGATCATCCGTCGTCGTACCGAGTCATCGACCAGTCGGCGCAATTCCTCGCCTGCATCTTCTCTACTTAGGGATCGATCAATCTCTGTGTTAACCTGCCAGTAACGATCCAACTTCACCGTTTGGCGATCTGCTTCGACAATAAGTCGTCCCGCCGGCGGGAGCTGATGGACATTGCGATAGATGGTCCAGGGGTGAGGAATGTACCCTAATGTAAAAAAGTGGTAGACCGATTCATGGTCGATGTCACGGCACAGAGCTTTACATTCAGTAATACACTTGAGCTCGGAACCAAACACGATTCCGTCACTGGTGTTTGCATAATACAGCGGCTTCTGTCCCAAGCGATCTCGCACAATAACCAATCGCCTACGACCAGCATCCCAGAGAGCAATCGCAAACATTCCGTTTAGATGGGTAACAAAGTCTATCCCATATTCTTCGTAAAGATGGACAATGACTTCGGTATCACCTTCCGTCGCAAAACGATGTCCACGCTGAATCAAATCACTGCGTAATTCTTGGAAATTATAAATCTCTCCATTAAACACCGTACAGATTGTTTGATCTTCGTTGAATATCGGCTGGGAACCCGTAACCAAATCGATAATACTCAGCCGTCGCATCCCCAGGCCCAAGGCTCCTTCGACAAAGGTCCCCTGATCATCCGGACCTCGATGGATAATCTGCCGACACATGCCGTCAATAAGATCTTCACCGACCGGCTTTTGCGAGTGAAAGTAATAAGCGCCACAGATACCGCACATAATCTATTCCCTTCGTCGCTAAACGCCGGAAGCAGCAAGTTCTCGATATATTTCCGGATCGCCTTCCGTCGCATCGTCACGCCCAACCATGACGTCCGGCAGGAGGCCGTAATTAGCCTGGCCATAAATTTTTGCGTAACTGACCGAAATAATGCAAAGCCAGTAACCCCATTCTAAATGTATAAAATCTCCAACCAGACACGTTACCAGCCAACCGGCAAATCCTGAAATCAGAGCGGCCCCAAAAAGGCTAAGGGCCGCATCGCCAAGTCTTTTTCGAAACCTCATGGTTTTAAAAGCGCAGAATATCGCAGAGAGAATAAATCCCATATGAAAAATTAATCCCTGAACACCCCAGTCCATTGCTTCATCAATGTAGCCTTGATGTACTGATTCATTCATGTAGCGGGTTTGGGCTCTCTTAATATATCTGATGCCCCGCTCGTACCTGAACGTATCACCGCCACTGCCCAGGGGATAGGCCGCAATAATTTGTCTGCCAATTCTCCAAAATGCTTTTCGTGATTCTTTGTTCTCAAATGCTATTCTATCGTCAACAGACTGGCCCATAGAATCTTCAGAGGCAAACGTCGTCATAAAACGGATGAGGATCTGAGGATTCCCTGCCAAGAGAACAACTGCTAGGGTGCTAACGGCAAAACCGCGAATGGCCAATTTACGAGCACGACCAGAGGCAATCAGTGGCAACACCACTGCACCCGCTATAAGACCCATAAATCCGCCACGACTCTGTGTCATCAGCAAGACATTCAAACCGAGTAGTGCACTTGCAACTGGTATCCATCGCGGGCGACCCTTAAACAACATCACGGCTCCAACAATCACCGGCAATAGGGCAACCATGATTGAGGACAACTCGTTGGACGCATCGCAGCCAGGGCCTCCAAAACCTTCCAGCCGTCCTCGGTCGATTCGCAGGGTACCCAAAAATCGACCTTCCACACCCCAGTAAAACACGCCCAACACGAAACACCAAATGAATATTTTGAAATCCTGTTGGGACTGGATGGATTGAACAATCACAAAGTAGAGCACTATAAATTTTGCCATCTCTACATACACGGGCCAGCTACCTTCTGGATAATATGCAAAGGACGAGTGGACCAGAAAGCCGTTGACCGCAATGAGTATTGCAAAGATGGAGGTTCGGGTACGGGCAGGATCTTTATGGAATTCTCGCTCGGATCCAAACATCAACATAGCGATTAGAAGGACCAAAGCCGCAGTCAGGCTCCATCGCATCCCTATAGGCAGGGGCGCCCCCCAACTCCAGTATTGGGGCTGAGCAAAAAAGTTCAGCATGTAATACGCAATACCCCAAGCTGGTCTCTCAAAAGCCTTAATAATGAGGAAGGCGGAAAGAATAAAATAAAGAACAATTTCTATGAGGTTAATCAAGTTTCACCCTATCTCAATATATCGCCTCACCGAATACATCGACCAACCGAGTGGTCATCTGCCGATACCTGGAGGTTGCCGACACGCAATCCTTCGCGCCAAATGGTGAGAGGCTGCTTGAGCATTCACCCGTCTGGTGAATTGTAAGACCTGAGAGCATCTCACCCCAGACGAAAATAGACCGACAATTTAAAGCCACCTGAGCAAATGTAACAAATCCAAGAGACCATCGCATCAAAAGGCAAATATTGGTGTTCGTAGAGTTTCTCAGAAAATCACCACCTTTATTTATGTAGCCTCCTGCAATTTAAAAAAGGTATTTCTTCCCACCAGAGAATATAAAATCCACTGAAGACCTGAGAGGGCAAATTCGAATTCAATTTGGCTCATATACTCTGTGTCGATATGCCGCCGGAGAGCCAATAGTGGTGTCCCGCTTGTGTTTAATCCACTAATACAAGTGACACCACTACGCACACCGGCATCCTGCAGTGGTTTCCATGCTCGTTTTTCCCAGTAACCAGAAGGGTAACAATAATCCGTGGCTTTTTTACCTGTTACCCGCTCAACATGCTCTCGACATGTGCGCGCCTCCTGAAAAATGGTGTCTGGGTAATGCACAACATTGCGATGTCTGTGTGTATGCAATTGTGCTGAAATACCGGAATTCGAAAGTGTGCGAATCTCATCGCTCAACATATATCGCCACGTTTGACTCGAAAGGTCGTCCTGAATATCAACATCGAGTCCCTCCGCAAGCTCGGCGACGAAACCTTTCTGGAGTGTTTGATCTTCTGGCAGCTTGAGATATTCTTTTTCAAACCTATTGATGCAGTCCCATTTCGCTGCATCATCTCGAAGTGAATGGGAACTGGCTACCTGACAGAGTCCTGCCGGCGTGGCATCTAAGGATGTCCGCAACACAATGTCCTGAATCAACAAGATATATGTAAGTACTCTTTCCTGCATCGTATTTGAAACAATATAGATCGTTGCCGGATTGCTAAACTCGTTCAATACCGGTACGGCCCTAGCAGCAAAATTATACATGCCATCGTCGAAGGTCAGAGCGACCTGGCGAGGTTCTATTCGTCCTTTAGCGTGTTGGCAAATCAAGTCTTCGAGTGGAACGACTTGAAAATGTTTGTTTAAAAATGCGAGTCGCTTTCGCAACGTTTGTGCTGAAACAAAATATGCAGGCAAACGCTCATGCTCGTTTGAAAAACTAACACCATGCCATCCCACGATCGTAAAACAGCGACGGGTCAGAAGTCGTGAAACGACAAAGAGGCCTGAAAGCTTAAATATCCAAAGCACCACTATTTTAAAACGCTGTGTCATGATTGCGGGGTCCGGTTTGTTTCTGAAATAGTAGTTTTGATATGATGTCGGTTCTACGCAGTCTTCGGCTCGCTAAGATGGATTCGCTATTTTTTCTTGAATGAGCCCAAACAAGTACTCGCTGCGGACTTGCCAGCTATTCAGTCTCGCATACTCACGACGACGATCGTCTTCGCTTTTGTCCATTAATGCTTTGTCGATCGCATCGATCGCCTCCGCCGCATCGGCTACGAAGCGTACTAATTTCTGTGCCGCCGGGTCCTCCGTCATTGCTCTAAGTGGTGTGCCAACAATGAGTAGGCCTGCAGCGGAGTACTCCAAAAGTTTTTCGAACCAATCAAAATCGAGCTTTTCATTGATCGACCCAATGTACCCGATTCGCGGGTGCTTGATCCCTATGAGTTCATCCGGTTCCGCCAAATTCTCACGGTACCAATCGAATCGCACGGCATTTGGAAAAATCTGCACATCGTCCCGGGGAATTGCTTTGGCCTGACCAGACGTGCCAGCCAGTACAATATCTGCCTCTCGGCAAAGGCATTGGAATTGATCTTATATGACAAACCCCCGGTAGTCGGAGTGGTAATACTGCTTTACCAAATCAAACATGTGATACATAAGAACATCGGGCTGCAAGACCTTCGCATAATCCACCAGTTGGGGCTCCCAGAGATATAAAACCAAAGGAGTCTCTTTATGCCGGGCAATTTTACGCAGTATCTTGCGACCCTTCATTTTTACAACAGACCGGTTCCAGCTACTCGACTCTGCTCAAAATGCCAGAGACTTGAGTAATTGCAAGACCCCAAGACTATCCTGTTCTTTTATATAACGAGAAGAAAAGAACTTCTCATCACGAGGTTGTTGCCAGCTTGAGCGATACCAACGGCAAACAAGTTCCAGAGAGTCAGCGCCGAAAAGGAAAACAGCGGGTAGGGAATTCCATCTGTAGGAACCTTGACCATCTTCCCAAACACAATCGTGAATACCACCATATACATCGTGGGCTGGATCACCGCCCAGAGCACACCCAGGATCGACCGCTTGTACCGTATTTTGACATCACGCCAGGTAAGAAAAAAAGCAGTTCCCGATATCGCCAGAGTTCACCAAAATCGATAAACGTCCACCCCGACCTCGGACGAATCGTGGTCACGCATTCTGCCCGGGAAGATTTTTCTGAACGCCCCTGCTGATTGCCAAGAAACGTCTGTGAATCTTCAATAAGCGCAGCACCCATCAACAGACGCTCCGACCAGATTCGAGTTGCTTCGCCACAACTTCATCAATGCGCCCGAACGAAAATTGGTGCAAAAGTGCGATGAGTTTCCGCTCGGTCGTGGCAAGGTTTATATAATGCCGTATTTTTGCCATTCTCGAAGCGACAGGCAAGCGGGGCTGCGCCGGATCCACTTCCCAGGGATGAATATAAAACATAAAAGGATGCTGTGCGCGACGGTTAATACGCGAAAGACAAAAACGTGTCAAAGCAAAAGGATAGAGGCGGAAATAACCTCCACCGGAAACCGGTAGATTCACATTGCCCAGACGGGCAACCGACGGCGGAAATTCCGTGAGCGGGCCTGCAGAGGTCTCTTTGACATGAATCTCACGAGGCGCATTGGCAATACCGTAACGATCGTGATAAACGGGGAAGATACTTGAATCGATCCGAAAACCTTCTTCGGCAAGCACCTCCAGAGCCCACAAAGACTTTTCGGTAATCGAGAAGCTTGGTGCCCGGTAGGAAGTCACGGCAGTACCAATTGCGTCTTGCAATACATCGCGCGAACGCTTCACGTCGTCACGAAATTCATCCGGCTTCTGTGAATAGATTAAACGATGCCAGTAGCTGTGCGAACCGATTTCGTGTCCTCGGGCATGTAGTTCGCGGACTAATTTTGGATAACGATCACCGACCCATCCCAACACAAAAAAAGTGGCCCTTATATTTGCAGCATCCAGCAAGTCGGCAATACGCATCGTATTTGCCTCAACGCGGCTCTCGAACTCTGGCCACCGTTGGCGGTCGACATTTCGCTCAAATGCCGAAACCTGAAAATAGTCTTCTACGTCTACCGTAAACGCATTACAAAGACTCTCAGCAGAGGAATCCATCGGGGAGGGCACTTCTAGGTCGTCGGTAACCGGTCAACTGAATCGGAACTGGGATCCTCGGTGCCGGCAATGTGAGAACTCCGACCAACCGTCTCCTCTGTTGCCAACGCATCAACATCTTCGATCTTATCGTGAGGCTCAGAAACGTTCAATTCGACCCCTGCAGCAGTCGAGTTAGATTTTTCAACCAATTCACTGAGCGATACACTTTGATCGACCATGCTCTGGCCTGTTTCGGTTTCCGTAGAACCCTTTTGACGACCACCAAACAATCCTTTGCCTTTTCGTGGATGCAAAGGAGTTACATTTGGCAATACATCAAGAGACCTCGTAAGTCCGACCCAATTTGCCACATTAGTGGATCTAAAGCCAAACATTTTTGTCGCCGTGCAAAAGGCTATTTTCAAATCCAGCACCAAGCCACTGTTATCGACGTATTTCAAATCGAGTCCCAGTTTTTTGCGGACACTCTCCAGGTCACTGTCCGCCGGCAAAAGAACCTGTGCCAAGCCTGTAATACCCGGCTTTACACTTAGTCGTGCAACATAACCGGGTATCTCGCGAGCGAGAAACTGCGTGAACTCGGGTCTTTCCGGACGAGGGCCGATCAAAGACATCTCACCCTTCAAAACATTAAACAACTGCGGGAGTTCGTCTAAATGTGAGGCCCGCATGAATTTACCCAACGCAGTAACGCGGGGATCAGAAACACCTGAAGTCCATACAGGACCGCTCGCTGATTCTGCGTCGTTGGACATCGTCCGGATTTTGTAGACCGTAAAGACATTGCCCCCCAATCCAACGCGGGTCTGCCGATAAATCCCAGGGCCGCGCGATGTTAATTTTGTCAAAACGACCAGCCCAACAATGAAGGGCAGGGCCACAATCATCATGAAAAAACTCATTGCTGGACCTAACCAGTCAAACCGACTGCAGTAGGACGAAGGCTCCGGCAGATCACAGCCGCGGGCGATCCACTGACTGGAATCTTCTGGATGTGTTTTCGATTCTTCCTGCACAGATGGCGTTTTCATGAATTTGAAGAACTGAAATTATATTGCCGAAACCGGCAGAGATGAGCGCCTGAAATAGTGACTACTCAAAGGATAACCATACCAGCCATAGAGTTCAAATAATTTGCACCGACCTTTTTCGGGCTACAACACAACTTGCTGCCCACCCCCTCTGAGGAACCCCACCGAATCTGCGGTTTTATGCGACATTCTGTTGCTGCAATCCAAAAAGCGGTCTTCAAAAATTTCCCGCTTCTGACATTCGAGCTAATAGCATACCGAGGCTGAAGTAACTCGCCTTCCATCGTTTTTATTGCTAGCGTTCGGGACCTCATCGCCGTAACGCGAATGGATCTCATCGTGCTGCTAGCTGCCGAGATCTTCCAGTTGCCAATCTTCGATCAGGACCGATGCCCCCTGGTGCAAAAATTCGATCGCAACGACCAACCGGCGTTGTCCACGACGATGCTGTACAAACCCCTCCAAGCCCATAAGAGACCCCGATCGGATTCGAACGCGCGAGCCAGGCTCGATTCGCTCCTCGGGGGTGAGTGGTACATCGGATTGGACAAGCTTCTGGATTTGGTGAAGATCGTGGACAAGTTGTACGCTATCTGGAACAGGCAGGCAACGACTCACACAGTTAGTACTGAGTGCCTGGTAACGTTGCTGTTCCGTCGCCAGCACAAAAACATAACCCGGGAAAAGAGGCACAAAAGACTCGCGATACCTGCCCGATGCCGACTGCGTAGATCGTTTTATCATCGGGGCAAAATGCGGGACCTCAAATTTTCGCAGTCGCCTGCAGAGCGATTTTTCACAACGGGATTTGGTATACAAAACCCACCAATCCCCATGCGTGTTGATTGCGGGAGAGGAAAATAAATCGTCCGGAAAAATATCCGGCTCTTTGGAAAGAATAGGCATTTCTCTATCCTACTACGTTCCGAAAGCTAGCAAAATCGCAATCTGCGACTTGCTTCAAATGCGCGGACTCCGTTCTCCTGGGTGACATACATCCCCTATACCTAGCGTTTTTGAGCCCTTCCTAAGCGATCCCCCTTCCTGTCGTGAGCGCACTGTTTTTTGATCCATGCTGCTAAAAATGTGCGTCCAACTGCACAATTGTTGGTTACGATTGCCCTGCTGGCAAAATGTTCTGGGAGCAATTTGGCCCCTTTATCAAAGACGGGGCATTTTTTCCGCCGCTGGGTCCAATTAAATCGCTCATGCGGACTACAGGGTCAGAACAATCTACTGTGCCGGGGATTACCCTGGATGCAGAAAAACGAGGAGGCCGGCTGATTCAACACAAACAGAAATCACCCAAGTGAGCAGGGTCTTTTTGGCATTGCAGGCTCGTCGTTTGCAATCCTTTTTTCTGAACAGAAAATACCCCGCATAGACTCACGCAGCAGCCTGGAAATGAGCCGCTCAGAATCGACTGCAAATCGCTCAACTACTTCCGGGAGCAGATTTTAACGGCGTGTCGGTTTCTTGGGGCACCATTGGCTTTTCCAGCGGAAATCCCAGATTTCCCACTCTTTTTGTTTGATCAAGGGACCAATTTGCGATATCTTGGGCATCTTCAGGGACTCGGTAATCGGCATCATATGGATTGTCTTTAGCAATGATCGCGTCGCCATCGTTGTTTTGCATTCCCGTTGTTTTGCATTCCCGTTGTTTTGAATTACCGTTGTTTTGAATTACCGTTGTTTTGAATTATCGTCGCTTCGAATCATCGTCGCGACATTTTTGGGTATTGTTCGTGTACAAGGAGTATGTGTTGTGAAGTCAAATGATCTAAGTCGTCGTGAATTTGCAAAACTTACCACCGCAGCCTTTGGTGGTATCGTAGCCGGTGTGGCAACCAGTCGCATTAGCACTGCTGCTGAAGGAAGGACTCTGGCCGAAAGTCCCCTGCTTTCAGACAAAAATGTCTGTCGTGGATTGAACCACACCTGTGGTGGCCACAAGGGTGGCAAGAACAAGTGTTCGGGGATGGGGTCGTGCGCCACGGCCAATGAACACAAATGTCGCGGCTCAAACGACTGCAAAGGTCAAGGTGGTTGTGGAGAAAAACCGGGCGAGAACTCCTGCAAGGGTCAAGGCGCGTGCGGCGTCCCCTTGAGTGATAAAGCCTGGAAGAAAGCACGAGCCAACTTCGAAAAGGCGATGAAGGCGGCTGGTAGAAAATTCGGACCGGCACCCGCCAAATAGTTCTGTCGGCTAAAACAGGAATGCCTGGCCGCGCGACGAGGAAGCTCGTCGTGCGGCCTTCCTGTTTTTGTTGTGTCGTTCTAAACATTGGGGTAAATCTGAAGCATCCACTTTGGTTGAGGACTTGATACCATGGCAGAAGCTCGCCTGGGATACCCAAATTTGGGACTGGGAGTCGGCCTTCGCACGGTGCACTTCCCGCACATCCTGAAGCACGGACCCGGTGTCGACTGGTTCGAGATCATTTCAGAAAATTTCATGGACTCCGGAGGACGACCTCGCTACACACTCGATCAGATTGCCGAACGCTATCCCATTGTGATGCATGGAGTCTCCCTCTCCATTGGGAGTACCGACCCGCTCGACTTTGAGTATCTGAAAAAGCTAAAACAACTGGCAGAGGATGTCTCTGCCTGCTGGATCTCCGACCATTTATGCTGGACCGGCGTGGCGGGACGCAACACACACGATCTGCTGCCGATCCCATTAAACGAATCGACGTTCGCACACGTCCGCGAGCGCGTGCGGGTTGTACAGGACTACCTACAACAGCCTCTGTTGCTGGAAAACCCCAGCAGCTATGTCACCTTTGCTGATTCCACGATACCTGAATGGGAATTTTTGGGCCGGCTTGTCGAGGAAACCCAATGTGGGCTTCTTTTGGACGTAAACAATATCTATGTATCGAGCGTGAATCACGATTTTGATCCCTACGAATATCTCGAACATGTGCCTTTTGAGAGTGTCGTGCAATGTCACCTCGCCGGGCATACCAATTGCAGCACCCATCTGATTGACACCCACGATAGTGAGGTCATCGATCGGGTCTGGGAACTCTACCGAGTCGCCCACCAGCGAACTGGGGGAATCGCCACACTCCTGGAGTGGGATGCGAACATCCCGCCTTTTGAGGTAGTGCATGCCGAGGTCCTTAAGGCAAAACAGTACATGGGGAGCCATTTACCGGAAACGAAATCATCCGAATCGGACCGTTCCGCAACACAAAAAAGTGCGGTCCCCCATCCACTTCACTATGTTGCACCCGAGGTCCAGTAAGTCCTTTTGCAAGTGAGAGACCAACGGCCTTTTTGTCTGAAAACTCCGTGACTGAGAAACATGGAAAAACAAACGGCACCGTCCGATAACCAACTCGCTAGCGCGTTCGATCTACGCCGACTCCAGAAATGGATGCAGGCGGTAATCTCACATTCTGGTGGAATTGAAACTGGCATTGAATCGGAAGAGGCTCGCCAGGAGATCGATGTCTCTGTGGGTGAGGTGGAACGGGTCATAGAGCGCTCAAATAACTTGACCAGCATCGAACGACTGGGCGTTTATGGAAATGCCTATTATGCCCGATTGATGGAGTGCCTGCGCGAGAGTTTTCCTGCCCTCGTCCATGCTCTTGGAGAAGAGGTGTTTGATGAGTTTTCGTTTGGCTATCTCCAGCAATATCCATCCAACAACTATTCGCTCTGCCACCTCGGCAATTCTTTTGCCAAACATCTGGAGCAGACCCGTCCCGATGCCCAACAGAGTGAGGCAGGTACAGTCGATTGGCCTGATTTCCTCATCGATCTAGCCACATTTGAATGGAATATTGAACAGGTGTTTGATGGCCCTGGTGTCGAGGGACAGTCCCTGCTCGATGGCGAGCAACTCCAGACGATGTCGCAAGAACGTTGGGCAAATGGTATTCTTGAGCCCGTACCCTGCCTGCGAATCTTGGCTTTTCGATTCCCGGTCAATGACTACTTCACTCGGTTCCGTGAAGGCAAACAGCCCGACATTCCCGCTCCAGGTGAACAGTTTGTTGCCTTGACCCGGCGGCACTATGTCGTGTGGCGTTTCGAACTGGAGCAACTTGAATACGAACTCCTGCAGCGCATCATGCAAGGTGAAACGATCGGTGAATCGATCCAAGCGGTTGCCGACGGCATAGATACCCAGCAGGAAGAGCTAGCCGGTAGACTGGCAAGCTGGTTTCAGAAGTGGGCCGAGGCTGGATTTTTTCAGGCGATAAAAACGTCCTGAAGATGGTTTTTCCGAAAACATTAGGCTGCTCTTTCTTCAAGCAGCCGCAAGCCGCGTGGGGCTGCTGGCAGGGAGACAGCGTATCAATTCGTCCGCCATTTCTCGGTAATCTACCGCACCATTCGATTCCGGGGCGTAATTAAAAATGGAGCGACCGAAACTCGGCGCCTCGGCAAGACGGATGTTGCGGCGTATACGTGCTTGAAAAACACGCGCATTCGCCCAGGGCACCGACTGGCCGCGCGACTGTTCAAAAAATTGTTCGACATCCCGACTCACCTCTGCTGCCAAACGGGTTCCTGAGTCGAACATGCAGAAGGCAACCCCTGTCAGGCTCAATTGTGGATTGAGCTTTTGCGCAACGAGTTGTATGGTCTGAAGGAGTTTGCTCAGCCCATGCAGCGCCAGGAAATGGGGCTGCATCGGCAAGATGACTTCGCCCACAGCGGCCAGGGCATTGATTGTGAGAACTCCCAGAGAGGGTGGACAGTCGATGATGACATAGTCGTATTGCTCGACAATTTCGCCAAGCTTTTCTCGCAGGATCAAATCTCGTCCCGATACTCCGGCAAGTTCCATTTCGGTGGCGGCCAAGTCGATATGGCTTCCGGCACACGAGAGGTGCTTGTCGATTTTGCGCGTCGCCTCAACAAGGGTCGCTTTGCCACAGAGCACTTCGTAGATCGACGGCTCGCCAGGAGTCAACTCAATGCCCATGTGTAGCGTAGCGTGCGCCTGCGGGTCCATATCAATCACGAGCACTCGCTGACCACTTTCTGCCAGCGCGGCTGCAATGTTGACTGTGGTGGTTGTTTTTCCAACACCACCCTTCTGATTGATGACAGCAATCGAACGCATGGAAAGCTCCTTGTAGGCTAACTTCCGGTGCAAAATTCGGCCTGAGGATTGTAGGATTCCCCCCTAGCCGGGCATAGACCAATTATCTGGGGATTCTGTCTGGACATTTGCGTACCCTCTTCTGGGACCGCTATCACTTTCTGCCCGGCGAAACTCCTTTTCAGAAGCTATTTTGCGCATCTGAAAGAGCAATTGTTGAAGAATATTGGCCCGACAAACTTCGAGGGGTGACGTTTGGGCCCGTCACATGGGTCTTAAATCGTCAAGAGACAAAACGGTTGTCAAAAGGCAATCCAAAGGTATCGGCCACGGCTCGATTGGTCACCGCTCCGCAACAGATATTGACCGCGCTGGCAAGCGCTGGACACTGTTCTGCACCTGAAGGCATCCCCATTTGTGCCAGTTGCAGAACCCATGGCAATGTCACGTTACACAGCGCAAAAGTACTGGTGCGCCCCACCGCTCCGGGCATATTTGTGACACAGTAGTGCAGCACGTTATCAACCATGTATGTCGGTTCGCTATGGCTGGTAGGGCGACTTGTCGCAACACATCCTCCCTGATCAATGGCTACGTCGATCAACACACTTCCCGATTTCATCAAACGGAGATGTTCTCTTTCGATCAGACAGGGCGCCTTAGCGCCCGGGATGAGCACTGCTCCGATGATCAGGTCCGCACATTGCAATTGTTCTCGGATTGTGTGTCGGTCACTAAAAAGAACATCGACATTCGCCGGCATGATATCATCGAGATAGCGCAGCCGATCCATATTGATATCCAGGATATTTACATTTGCACCAAAACCGGCAGCGATTTTGGCAGCCCCGGTACCCACTACGCCCCCACCCAAAATCGCAACATGTGCGGGGGCAACGCCAGGAACACCACCTAGGAGGATGCCCCGACCCATCTGTGGGCGCTCCAGATATTTGGCGCCCTCTTGGACACTCATGCGACCAGCGACTTCGCTCATCGGGGTAAGGAGTGGTAAATTTCCTGCATCGTCCGTGAGCGTCTCATAAGCGATCGCAACACATCCTGACGCAATCACCGCATCGGTAAGTTCTCGATCGGCAGCAAAATGAAAATAAGTAAATATTAGCTGGTCCTTGCGCAACATTGGCCACTCTTCCCGGAGTGGTTCCTTGACCTTGACAATCATCTCTGCCCGGTCAAACACTGTTGCCGCATCGGCAACTATTTCAGCACCCTGCTTCACGTACTCACTGTCATCCAGGCCGGAACCGATTCCCGATCCAGCTTCCATCACCACCTGATGTCCAGCACGGGTTAATTCTTCAACGCCAACAGGAAGCAACGCGACTCGATACTCGTCCTTTTTGACTTCGCAAGGTAGACCAACAATCATGTATCTTTCCAATCAACATCTAAAAGCTTTTTCTTACCGACCGCTTCTCTCGTTGATGTTTTAATTTCGTCGCGGCGGTCCTCCCTATCCCGGCGGCGGAGGTACAGCTTAATGGGAACCTCTTCACATTCTAAATTATCACGCATTGCCCGCAGCAAGTAGCGGCGATAGGTTGATGAAAAGGACTTGGGATTCTTACAAAACATAACTACTGTAGGCGGCTGAGTACTTACCTGGGTAGCGTAATATATTTTTGACTGATGATGGTGATCCAGTGGCGGGGGGTTGTACTCTAACGCACTTTGTACAATTTGATTGAGGGTTGAGGTCGCGACTCGTGAATTCGCCTGTTTAAATAACATTTGTGCATGATTCAAGAGTGCTTTGACGTTTTTTCCCGTACGACCGGTAATAAAAGCGATGGGTACGTATGACATGGTGCGAAAAGTATCCTGCAGATACCTCACCCATTTCTCTGTGGGCATCGTCCCTGCATTCAGATCCCATTTATTGACCACGAAGATACAGGGCTTGTAATGTTCGGCGACATAGTCGCAAAGTTGCTTGTCCACTTTGCTGATCCGCTGACTGGGATCAAAAAACACGAGCACCACATCCGCTCGCCGGATACTTCGTTGCGCTCGATGGACTCCATAAAAATCAATATCTGCCTTGATGCTCTTCGTGCGGCGCAAACCTGGTGTATCGATCGCAGTGAAGGTTTTTCCATCCAATTCAAACTGCACATCTACGCTGTCTCTAGTGGTTCCCGGAACCTCGCTCACAATCATCCGCTCCGCTCCTGCCAGCGTATTAATGAAAGTACTTTTACCCACATTGCGCCGCCCCACGATGGCAATTTTGGGATTTTCGACGTCGTCTTTAGGTTCTTCCTCTTGGTCCGATTCGGGCAAACGATCCGTGATCATTTCGAGTAATTTATTGCGTCCACGATTTTGCAAAACACTCGTACAAATTAGTTTGCCTCGCCCTAATTTATAAAACTCATCTGCCTGTGGATCGAGAGACTCACTATCTGTTTTATTAGCAACGCAAATTACAGGCGTATCAACGTACCGCAGACGCCGGGCCACCTCTTCATCGAGTGGCATAATCCCTGTCCCAGTATCGACTACAAATAAAATAAGTTTGGCTGAATCGATCGCCGCCTGAATCTGTTCATCAATCTGATCCGTCAGATTGTCCACATCATCAATCCCCATGCCTCCAGTATCGACCAATTCAAAATAGACGCCTGCGTGGCACATCAAATACGACATGCGATCGCGTGTTACCCCGGCAGTGCCATCAACAATCGCCAAGCGCTTCTTCGCAAGCCAATTGAAAATGCTGGACTTACCAACATTCGGACGACCGACAATTGCAATTTGTGGAAGGCCCATAATTTTCAACTCGATGAGGCAAACGCTAGCCACCGGGCGTTACTAGAGAGCCCGGCCCAAGAATCTCACAAATTGTCCAAACTAAGATGCACTCGACAATGGTACCAGCAGAAAAAGCTGCGACAGTCGATCTGAAAGAAAAGCCGAGTCAAGCACCCCAAAACGAATACGAACCGAGATTCCCATTCGAAACAAATTCGATATCACAAATAATAACGAAAGACAAATACCATATCCACCGGCAACCACTGGCCACATTTCCACTATACCCCCTATACTTATGAAATCCTCAAACAATCCCTGAGAACCGTCTCATGAATCGGCAAACACCCGAAACAAATCTCCGTCAAAGCCTGCTCCAAAAACTGGAAGATCTTCAGCGGGCCGGTGTCACACATCTTGGACACGCAAGTCCGCAACCACCTATTGCAGCGGATTCCAATGCAGAACGGGCCTCTCAACCAAACGATCCAGATGGAGATCTAACAATCCTTGCAAAGGAGGTTGCTGCGTGTGATCGCTGTCAGGAACTAGCAACAAGCCGAAACCAAACCGTCTTTGGTGTCGGCAATCCCCATGCTCGACTCTGTTTTCTCGGAGAAGCACCGGGAGCCGAAGAGGACCGCCAAGGAAAACCATTTGTTGGCCGCGCCGGAAAGCTGTTGACTGATATTCTCGAGAAAGGAATGGGGATCAGTCGTTCGGATGTCTACATATTCAACATCCTTAAGTGCCGTCCTCCCGGCAACCGCAATCCGCATCCTGAAGAGTCGGACAACTGCCGGACATTTTTGGATCGCCAATTGGCAATCATCGCACCCGAGTTTATCTGTTGTCTTGGTGCCGTCGCTGCCCACAACCTACTCAATACCACAACACCCATCGGTAAACTGCGAGGCACGTTTCACGACTATCTGGGAATCCGCGTAGTTTGTACCTACCACCCTGCTTACTTGCTTCGCAATCCACCTGCAAAAAAGAGCACTTGGGAAGACATTCAGCTACTCATGGATGCCATGAATATCGAAAAGCCGAATACCGAAAAGCCTTAGAAGGAATCCGCACGCTGACACACTGAAAAAGATGACACACTGAAAAAAACGGTGGCACTACTGAAATAATTGCACGACAACGCTAGACGAGAGCGTGGGGCACTAAGCGGTCCAACACCTCTCGGAAGTGACCGAGGGTGATTGGCATCTGCAAAATAACGTGATGATCTCTCCCGTCTGTCCGGTTGGCCCATTTTTGATGCTCTTTGCCAAGCAGCAGTATTGCAGGGATTCCAATGGTAGCTGGATTTCCAATGAACTGCTCGTAAGCCTCTACTGCCGATTCGCCAACTTCGACGGTACTGAAGATGAGACATTGGGCCGGAGGATGAGCTTCGTGGAAACGATCCATTGCACGTTGCGGATCACCGGTCATGAGAACGCGAAATCCACGACTCTTTAGATGTTGTCGCAACACATTCTGCATTTTCGAATCTGCTTCAACAAGCATCACTGAACGTCGCGGTTTGTTTCGTCGCGATGCACGAGATTCCTCGTCTTCAATAACAGTATCGTCATCTTGCTGCAGCAATTGCATCGGATCTGGCTCACTCAGAGCACGTTGGGCTATCTCCAGATCGATGAGTAATTCCTTGGGTGATTGATATCGCCTGTCCGGATCAATTTCCATCGCTTTCTTTATCACGGCCATCAAAGGATGGGGCAACTCCGGGAGCACTTTTTCGATTGGCACCACTTTTAAAAATCGCGATTTTGTCAATCGATGCACGCGATTTTTTGTTTCTGGCAATGGTGTTTGGCCAGTTAAAAGATGGTAAAGCATACAACCCGTAAAATAGATGTCGCTACGGGGATCATTACGTCGAACACGGGTCGAACGCTCCAGTGCCGCATAATCGATCGTACGAGGATTTGTGTGGTGGGTAATCGCCTCGTCGACATCGAAGGCCCCTGCAAGGCCAAAGTCCGCAAGCTTTGCCGTTCCACGGCCTGAGACCAGCACGTTACTCAACTTGATATCGCGATGGGTAACACCCTTCCGCAACGCATAATCGAGCGCCGCTGCCACGTCTTTGATCAGATGGATTGCTTCGTCCGGCGCACACTGTTTTCGGATTTTGATGAATTCTCGAAGATTTCTTCCCTCAACAAACTCCATTACAAGAAAATGAGATTTTTCATGTTGTGCAATTTCTTGAACAGCGACAATGTTGGGGTGGCGTAATGTCAGTCCGACTTCACCTTCATGATAGAAATCTTCGACCTTCTGTGGGTTCGCGGCAACTTTGCGTCTGACAACCTTCAAGGCCACAACTTCGCCAGTCACTGTATGCACTGCACGATAAACCCGAGCAAACGAACCGCGACCTACCAGGTACAGGATTTTATAGCTGCCAAAGAAGAAGCCTTTTTTTTCGCCGCGTTGTAAACGATTTAATTGGTATCCGGTGAGTAGTTCCCGACGCAGAAGAATCTCGGAAAACTCTTCTACCGATACATTACGACTACCGAGGAACGACCAGACATCTCGGAGCTGACGATCGTCGATCAGCTTGAGATCAAAAGCGGCTTGCGCAAGTTGTTCTGCTGAGAAAGAAGTCATTGTTCACACCACTTCTAAGCGTACTCAATCCCAAAGAATCCACAGCTATCCGAACAACGACTATCAAAAGCATTTTTACCGCTTTTTCCAGCCGCCATAGCATGACTCCATAGTATGCAACCTTCCAAGGGCAGGCAATGTACGTGCGTGCCCGATGCCCTCAACCTACATTTTTTATCGGGAAAATCCCGAATCTTCCTCCACAAGCCGGTGAGCGATACACCAGCCTTGACGATTTTTCCTAAATGTTTTCGAGTTGACCCGATCAGACCACCCTACTCGCCCTGGCCAAACCGAGCATAGGGGCAACTGTCGCTACGCAATGTTTTACCCTGGAATGTACGTCTCCGAATTTCATTGAAAAACGGTAGACCATCATAATTCCGGCAGCGCAGAGACTCTCTAGGGAATTTTAACAGCCCTGCTAAAGCGCGGCCTAGAATTTTTCTTCCAATTGCTCGCGATATTCGTCTCGTTCACGTCGCGTTGCCTCAAGATCAAACATCAGGTATTTCATGTCGAGACGTAGTTGACTCAAGGCATCTTGAACAAGAGATAAGATTCGGCGACGGCGTTTGGTGCTGTTGGCTACGCGCTTGATCATGGGCTCAAGTTGGAGACGATACGGCTCTGGCAACGATGCGACGGCGGCCATTACATTGCGAAGATCAGCGGGTAACTCTTCAACCTTTTCAGCGATTAGGGACTGTGCTTCACTCATGTTAAGTTTTTCTCCAGGTTTGCAGTATTGCGACTGCCTTATTCGCACACTCCGTGCCAGCAGAACCAACGCATGCTCCATCCTAACGCTCTAAGCCCAATCTTGGCAAGCATTTTGTCATCTTTGAATAATTTTGTGGCCCCCGGCCACCCGACTGGAAATTACACTGGAAATTCGACGCAAATCCTGCTACAAGGCCCGCTTACGCACACAAAAGCGGTGCTGCTGCGCGCGTGGTTTTTTTACCACATCGTTAAGCCTTTGTTAAACGTGTATGTCGTTATCTTGCATCAAACCTGAACTTTTTCGGTCTCATGCCACAAATCGCCGCCCGGCCGCATGCCGGACAGCTTCAGTTTTATATTTTCTGATAGTCGGTTGGTGTCTGTTTGCTTCGCCTCTCAACGGTGAAACAGTCCTTTTCGAAGATTTTGAGGGGCCACAAACGTGCTGGCAATTAGGTCCTGCCAATACCACTTTTCAAGTTCTCTCACACCAGCGCGTACGCTCGCCAGTACATAGCGGATCATGGTCCGAATCGATCCGTATTTTTGGCCATGGCGGTTCGTATGTGTATGCCACCTCTGACATCGGGCGGGCACAGGTTATTGATGAATTAGCACTTTCTGTATGGCTTCGCTCGAACCATCCCGGCCTGCAACTGGCGGCTCGCGTGGTCCTGCCACGAACGCAAGATCTTAAAACCGGCAAACCCATGACCCTACGGGTGTACGGCGAACAGTACCAGAATGTGGGCCGCT
>MPMF02282372.1_pt1 | contig 33950 bp, 24 predicted proteins | sample 1617271 | NCBI WGS metagenome assembly MPMF02 (sample SAMN05944812, study PRJNA350692) | marine metagenome | biome: marine; feature: ODZ; material: water; isolation source: 120 m water sample prefiltered with 30 um filter, filtered on to 0.2 um... | place: Pacific Ocean | collected 2012-04-09... | reverse complement strand
TTGCCTTGGTGGTGCAGAGCGCCGAGTTGTGGCACAAGCTTGCTCTTACCGATGAGCAGCGCAGGCGTTTGCGCTTAGTTTTACAGCTTGAAGGTGAGCCCGCCGATGGCGTGCTGGGGTGGCAGGCATTGCTTGCGGCAGGAGCGGGTCAGCTTGCACCAGATCCGCTTAAGGATCGCGATGCCGACTCAGCGGCCACTGTGACGGCCACGATTCTCTACACCTCTGGAACAACAGGGCAGCCAAAGGGTGTGCCCCTTAGCCACGCCAACCTCCTCCATCAGATGAGGTGCTTGGCTTGTGTGGCTTTCCCCTCACCGGGTGCGCCGGTGTTGAGTGTGTTGCCGATTTGGCATGCCTACGAACGCAGCGCGGAGTATTACTTCTTTTCTTGTGCATGTACCCAGAGCTACACCACGATCAAGCAATTGAAGCGGGATCTGCCGCGGGTCAGACCGATCGTGATGGCGACGGTGCCGCGGCTTTGGGAGGCGATTCAGGCGGGCTTTGATGAAGCGGTGAAGGGTATGCCAACTGGACGGCAACGCTTACTGCGGGTGGCCCTCGCCAACAGTGGTTCGCAACGAAAGGCTTGGCGTAGGTCTCGAAACCTGCTGCTGGAGCCGGTGACTTTGACCACCCGCACGCTGGCTTTGCTGGAGGCAACGCTGCGCTGGCCTTTGCATGGTCTGGCGGCCGCTCTGCTATGGCCAAAGGTGCTGAATCAGCTCTGTGGGGGGCGGCTACGTTTTCCCATTAATGGTGGTGGCGCGATTGCACCACATGTGGATGCCTTCTTTGAGGCGGTCGGGGTGGAGCTGCTGGTGGGCTACGGCCTCACTGAGACAAGCCCAGTCGTTAGTTGCCGAAGGCCTTGGCGCAACATTCGTGGCAGTTCTGGACCGCCTCTGCCTGATACGGAGTTTCGGATCGTTGACCCTGAAAGCGGCGTGGCCTTGATGTTCCGTCAACGTGGCCGTGTGTTGGTGCGGGGGCCTCAAGTGATGGCTGGTTACTTGAGGAAACCAGAGGCCACAGCCAAGGTGCTTGATGGGCAGGGTTGGTTCGATACCGGTGATTTGGGGATGCTGTTGCCCGATGGCTCCTTGGTGCTGACTGGTCGCGCTAAAGACACGATCGTGCTCAGCAGTGGCGAGAACATCGAGCCTGGTCCGTTGGAGGCGGCATTGGTGGCGAGTCCACTTTTGGAACAGGTGATGCTTGTGGGCCAGGACGAGCGGCAGCTTGCTGCACTGGTGGTGCCCAGGGACGAGGCAATGCTGGCTTGGGCAGAGGATCAGGGATTGTCTATGCAGACTGGTCTGAGTGGATCTCCTGGGGATGAGGCGTTGCGGCGCTTGCTGCGCGGCGAACTCAATCGATTGCTGGCTCAGCGCTCAGGGTCTCGGGCGGATGAACGGTTGGCGGGTATCGCTCTGGTCGAGGCGTTCACGATCGAGAACGGTTTGCTGACTCAGACTCTCAAGCAGAGGCGCGATCGGATCACGCTCCGAGATGGGGCATTGATTGCGGCCCTTTATGGTCGCTGTTGATTTCGTTTTCAGCCGGCAGTTGACCTCATGGTCACAGGCTGAGACCCTTAGCCATTACTCATCACTTTCATGTCCGAAGGCACGACCCTGTCGATTAAGCGCTCGATTACTGTTCGCGCGGTAGTTACACCAGATTGGAAGGAGGAGGCTGAGCGTGAGCTCAGCAACGCCATTGCAACCACCGATCAGCAGTTGGCCCAGTTGGAGCAGGAAGGTCAGCAGGTGGTTGATGAGGTCCGTCGCCAGAGTGCCAATCCCCTCGACCCACGCGTGCAGGAGCAGGTGGCCCAGGTGCAGCAACAGGTGGCTGGCAAGCGCAGTGAGTTGGAGGAACAGAAGCGCAACCTGCTGCAGCAGCAGGCGCAGGTGCGCGAACTAGAGATGGAGCAGATTGTTGAGCAGGGTCAGATTGAAAGCTTTTGTGACCTGAGCGTCGGTGACAACCTGGTGAAGAAGATGCAGGTGTCTGTGGTTGTACGCGACGGTGTTGTGGTGGAGATAGAGGGGGCCTGACCTCCTTTGAAACTGGGCTTAAGTGTTGAAAATAATGTTGGATACAAACTTTGGAGTTAACTAAAGCCCCCTTTGCCCAAGGCCATAGGATTGGATTTTGGATACGTCTTGTCTGAATTTTGATGATTTAATGCCTAAGAGCTACTTCAAGGAATTGCCTCTGAATTGTAAGGCGTGCCTTAATTGCTTATGCGCATAGGCAATATATTGATCTAAGGATTAAAAGTCTGATAGAATTATTGATACCTCCGAGCATGTCTGATGCTGGATGGATGTTGTTTTTGCTAAAATAATGAGGAAATTAGAGCTTTATTTCCACATAGCAGTTTTGAACTTGAATTAGCAGCTCCAAGCAAGAGAGGTAATTTACTCATCCAGTATTATCAGAGTACTGAAGGAATTAATGGTTGGGCTGCGCTCAATGATCTTCACCGGCTATGGCAAAACGATCGTGAAAATGGCACTGTAAGATATTCAGACAATATATTGACCAAGGAGAGGCTGCTGGAAGCAATAGATATCAGCGAAGTAATAGCTCGAATACACAACAATCAACCAGATCAGATGAACCTTCGCTACGGAGGCTATGGGTCAATTGGCTTTTGCATAGATTCAATTTCTTTATTAGAGTACGCAGTTTCAGGTAAAAGCAAACAGTTCCCGCTGACTTTAAACGGAATCTGGAGGGAAAGACTTGACAAACAAGCAAACCAAATACTGAAGACAACTAACCAACTGAGTGATAGGACTGCTTCAGCAATTGAACGGTACCGTGGTGCATTAGAAAATTGCCATGGGACATCAACATCCGAACCTCTGAGAAAAACGACGCACTGCGGAGACTTTGTGAAAGCCAGCCACGCAAGAGCCCCTTTAAGACAATCCAAAGACTTAAAGAAATTGAAACAGAGATCACATAAAAAATTGAAAGATTATTTAAATATAAAAAAAGGGCTAGCCAAGAAAAGGACACACTAAAATTCGAAAAAATACTCATGACAAGCCTGACATACTTGACAGAAAAAATAGAGGCCGCAGAACCAAGGAAAACACCTTACAAGCACCTAATTATAGAAAACTATCTTGAACAAAAAGAATTAGAAGCGATATTGACAGACGAAAGAACGCAAACGGAGACCTGTGAGAATGACGAAACATTATGCAGGGAATTAAACAGGAAGGGGTATAAACCATCATGGCTTCCGGGATCAACAGATAACATTGAAGATTACCTTGCGAGCAGGACCGAAAAAAGAAAAATTAGCCTAAACACGACATGCAAAAGCAAGGGAATGGCATTTGCCTTAAAAAAAATATCAAGTGGGTCTACACTTGACGAAGTGATTAATTACATGCGCAGTGATGAATATTGGGATGCAATATACAGAGCTTGTAAAGTCAATAAGAACGACAAACAAAGGTATGTTGCTTACACAAAATATCTTGATGGTCATGAAATATCACCGCACACGGACTCTAGGCATAAATCCGTAACATTTTTATTAAACTTGAATCAAAAAAATCTAAACCTGCCGGAAGAATCAAACACTAAAATAATGCGACTAAAGAAAGAATATAAGTACATAGCTGAGTACTGGAAATATAATAAAAACGTAGATAGATGCTGGCTTCCGTGGGATTGTTGTGAGACTGTAAATGAACATTCGAAAAATAATAGCTTGTTAATATTACCAGCAAGCAATACATCATTTCATGCAATTAAACTTGACTACAACCACCTGAAAGGACAAAGAAGTATGATCTATGGAAGTGCATGGGGCAAGAGCGAACGTTTCTACGAATTCCCGACATGGGATGACCTTGAAATCAAACCAAGTTGTACAAGGAGAATCAAGGGGGATAACTGCAAACAAGAAAGAATCACCTAAAGTCAAATGATGAGGACAAAGGAGCCATATATAGACCGTAGCCAGTAAAATGAACAATAAAGAAGGGCATCAGTGAACCCAACTGAAATAATCAATATAGAGATAAAGAAGAAGTATGAAAGAAAGATGTATCTGGAGATTGCCAGATCAGCCCATCTCTATAAAGATATATGCCTAGATGGCGAAGTAAATCATATGATTGCAGCCTCGTGCATGATCGAAGGGAAAGAAGAAGATCTAATCAGAATTCTGAAAGAAATCCATGAGAAAAGACAAATATGCAGAACAACCGCACTTATTTTACGAAAAATAAGCGGGAACGAAAAATCAAAAGTCTACACAAGCTTGCTAAATCATTCTTGCTACAAGGAATCAAGATACGTCCAGATAGATGAGCACCTGACGGCAATAAAAAATGGACTGATCATTGCTAAAGAGGAGTATATAGAGATAAAGAAAAACGAGGATATACCTTGTTGGCCGCTAAGGTCAGAAAAATCAAATGAGGTGTTAGTTGTTTGCTGGAATGCATCTATTAATGCAATGGGAAGAGCTGCTGTGCTGTGTGAAGCAGTTATAGAGAGTGGAAAGAAAGTCGAACTACTAGGGGTATGTAACAGTAATAGCAAACTTGAGATATGGAAACCAATTCTGGAAAAAAACAGAGAGTACAATATACACGTAATAACATACGAAAGCAGACAAGATCTATTTAGAAAAATAGTAAAATACGCCAAATGCCATAAATATGAACTTGTATGGGCATCAAAAGTAAGATATGAATCATTAGTTGTAGGAATCATATATAAAGTCATGTACGGAACAATGATAATGGCAGATGTCGATGAATTCGAAAGTGGCTTCAATACAACAGGAATAGAACTTGATGACGCGAGGATACTAACAACAAAACCACTCTCAAGAAGAGAAGTCAATGAACTAGCAGATAATCAAAATAGAAGAACATTAGCCTGGAATCTGTATGCCGAAAGAATGATAAATATGTACGACAGAATAACAGTAGCGTCAGAAATTTTGAAAAGACATTATGGAGACAACGCAATAGTATTAAGACACATAAGAAATACAAACAGACAATCAAAAAGGACAATAAAAACAAATCCCGAATTTATAAGTATACTGTTCAATGGAACAATCAGGAAGCATAAAGGTGTCTGTGAATTGATTGAAGTACTCAGCGAACTAGCAAAGGCGGGGCAACTAATAGAACTATTTCTATACGAGCAGCCGATAGTTGATGAGTTAAAGAAGAAAAACAAAAGCAGCAATCTAGTAATAAAAGAAATAAAAGAAGTACTGTACAGTGAAAACATAGGTATATGCAAGAATTTCGATTTTATATGTGTGCCACAAAAGAAAGAGAACAGCATAAGTAATTATCAAACACCGGCAAAGATCAGTGATGCAGCAATAGCCGAAGTAAGTATATTGTCATCCAATACACCGCCAATACAAGAACTAATTAATAATGGCATTCAAATAGAGATTGTGGAAATGGAAAAAGAAAGCTTTTTAAAAGCAATTTGCAATTCACGCAAAAAAAAGGCAAATAAACAAGCGGAAAGTATATTCTCAGTGAAATCTATTCCAAATGAACTGCGAGCAATTATCAGAATGCCTAGTTCATACAAAAAGAAAAGGGAAAACAAGTGTAGTGAGCGGGTTGTTGAAGAACTGGAAATGTCTTTAGTAGTTGATATAAAAAAAGAGATCGGCAGAAATATCGCGTTCAAAGACGAGAGTCTAGAGGTTGTTGTCTTGTGGAGACAGGCAGACACGGGGGATTACCCAAGAAGGCAGCACGCAATAACAAGACGATTAGCGACAGACAGACGAATTAAACAGGTTCATCACTTTGAACCACCCGTAAACAAGGATTCACTGGATAGACAGAAGAATAAAGAAAGGGTTATTAGAAGATATAGAGGAATCAAGGAAGGCAAGAAGATAAACTATAATACCTATATATACGAAAGGATAAACGTACAAACAAAAGAATCAGAAACATTCAAGTCAATTGATTGGTATCCAGAGTTCATTGAAAAAAGAATACTTCGTTGTGGTAAAGCCAAGAAGAGAATACTTTGGATATATCCACCATATCCAGAGGTTGGCAGTATCATGCAACAACTCGATTATGACATACTAGTAGTAGATATCGTAGACAATCTTTTAACAGAACATGATCCGTCGAGTATGGAGTATAAATATACAATGAGCCAATACAAGTATTTTGCGAATGCGGCAGATATGATAATCGTAAATTGCCAGCCGCTGGTGGATTTATTCGAAAATCTTGGAGGTGGGAAAAAAATTAAACTAGTAAAGAATGCCTATCCAGAAACAATCGAGCAGAAGGTACTGTTTAAAGGACCAATCAAAAATTGTATATATACTGGCAACATGAATGGAAGAATTGATTGGCACTTACTAAGGGATCTATCAGCTCACATTCCAGAAATAAAAATACAATTATATGGTGAAGCCAATGATAATATTAGTTGGCTAATCAGAGACTGCCCGAATATAGAGTGGAAAGGTGTAATTAGTCAAGATGAAATAAGAAACATATTTGATGAATACACGATAGCAATTGTGCCACATATTAATAATGAAAAAACAAGATATATGAACCCTGTCAAAGTATATCAGTACTTGAGCTTAGGCATACCGGTCATCACTTCATGTGAACTGAATATACCAGCAAACGAAAGATTAATCATAGCCAAAACCGTAGAACAGTTCAAGAAAGGACTCAAGCGAATCGAAGAACATGGAGCATATGAGAAAGATCACAATGAAACGAGAAAGACCTTCCTTCAATCAAACAATTGGGATTCGAGGATGGAACTAATCTGGGAAAATCTCAATGAACTAATAGTTAATTAAGAGCAAAGAAATGAACTTAGACGTAATCGAAGCAGCATGGAAACAAGTAAGTGAACAAGATTTAAAAGGATTACAACAAGTAGTAATTAATGATCTAAATCAATTTGACAAAAATATATGGATTCATATACGAGCAATGAAATACTTATCAGAGCTGATGCCTATCGAAGATATGGTAGAACTGACATCAATAGGCAAGTGGGAAAGAAATGAAGATGGAGAAAAATGCATGATGGAAAAAATAGAGTCAATAATAAGAAAAGAGAATAATGAACAAGCAAGAATTAGATTATGGCAAGTTTTAGGTAAAAACAAAAGGTTCAAGAGTTATTCATTAGCGAAACTAGCATCGATTGAATACAGAAATGGAAACAATAAAAAGGCAATGATATTAATGCTATTGGCAGAGAGTCGAGGAAGAATGAGAAATGATCACAAAAGAATAAAACTACATATTGCAGCGAATCAGGAAAGACATATAAGGGAAAAAATGCTTAAGGGCTTAATGTACGAGCATGAAAATACAAGATCAATAGAAGTATTTAGTTCGTTAATGACACTTGCTATTATATCGGGAGGTAAGGATTACACCGAGAGGTTTTATACATCACCAAAAGAAACCTTGATACAAAGATGGGAGTATCTATTGTGGTTCAATCGAATACCATTAAAACTGAGTAATGAAGAGGAATTTATTAATAAAATACAAAAAAACTACTTAAAAGCATTAGGCGAAAATGACTACAGGTGGCTTTATCAGTATGCACTAGCAATAATAAGGCATGGCAACTATTTAGAAGGATATGCATTACTGACAAGAGTCAATCAGGAACATAAAAGTTTAGGGCACTTATGTAAACCGGTTATAAGATGTCTAAGAGAATACAAAGAAGATGAGAATAAAGCAAAAAAAGAACTAACATGTCGGACACAAAGGCTAAGAATTAATAGAGCAAATAATCAAAAAGGTATTTGCGTACTATTTTCAGGTTGGTACAGCGCCTTAGGGAATATACCTGATTATATAATCAAAGAACAATTATTAGAGTTGGGAATATCCACAATCATCCTAAAAGATGAAAAGTTGAATTGGTTTTTGACCAGGGAGAAAAAAGCAGATGACAAACTAAGACAGCTCATTGATAATAAAATAAAAGAGTTGAGAACAAACGAGTGTGAGGTGATCTTTATTGGTTCCTCCATTACAGGGTTGAGCGCAATTGAATATGCAACTGTATGTGAGGCAACAACTGTATTACTGTATGCAAGTCCCTATCGTGAGAAAATAAACATCAAAGGATCTCGGAAGAAAGTAGGAAAAAAGAATGAACTAAAAATAAAAATAATTGAAGAAATGTTTGCCGACACAGAATCACGGATGAAAATTCTTGAACTAAGGAAAATACAGATTCTCTACGAGTTTAGCTCGGATAATATTGAAGACAGCGAGAATGCAATAAAGTTCAAAAGATTCCATAATTGTAATTCTAAAAGCTACAGAGATATTGCGACCCATGGAATCTCAGGGTATTGTGCAAGTATGGGATACTTAACAAAAACAGTAAGAAAAATATGTGAGATAAAATAATGGGAAACCAAAATGAATGGGTATGGTTGAAAAGAATAAGTATTCACTTGGAGGTGAATAGTGTCTGCAATGCAATGTGTCCAATGTGCTATGACAGAAATTATATTGACGATGATCAAAACGTAAAAAGACTTGAAAATAATTGCAATTATCAAGTTTCATTTTCCGAATTCAAAAGGTGGTTCAGCAATGATTTTTTTATGGAACATAGTATAAAAAAACTTACAATTTGCGGTACTGAATCTGAGCCTACCTTAAATAATGATCTAGAGAAAATGATAAAATATATTAAAGAAAAACAACCTTCGACACTGATCAGAATATCAACTAATGGTTCAACGCACAATGAAACATGGTGGGAAAATTTTGGAAATAACTTGAAGCAGTTTAAGAAGACAATTCAAATCATTGTAGGAATAGACGGCATCGGAACTAACCATGAAAGATATAGGTTAAACACAAATTACTACCAAATAATAAAAAATATGCAGGCATTTATAAATGGAGGAGGAAGAGCCGTTTGGCAATTTATAGTCTTTGATCATAATCAAGAAGATTTAAACGCAGCAAAAGAAATTGCCTTGAAAATGGGATTTTATGATTTCATTGCAAAATACAGTAACTACTTATCGCGAGAAAAAAGAAGAGAATTGACTTTTAAATGGAAGGGTAAGACGATTCAATTAAAAAGTAGCGAAGCCAATGAACTCAATGTAAAACAAATTAACACCTCATGTAATATTGACTGCTACTCGAAACAGATGAAAGAAATTTTTATAAGCTATAAGGGTATAGTGTACCCATGCTCGTGGATTAAATCATCATTAAAGGGATCATATGGTTTAACTGAAACAGAGAACTCGTTAAATGTACTCAAACAATTTAGTGTCAGAGAAGCTTCAATCCATCAAAAAGGAATCAACGATATATTGAATGATAAGAGTAAATGGCTAGATTTACAAGAATCATGGGAAGACGTATCGACAAGTCCAAAAGTATGCGATTTATATTGTGGAAAAAGACAACATGAAACACAATGTTATTTTGATATTGCAAGTAAAGAGAATGAAGGGCCTGAGAGACAAGATAAAATTAATTAAGTCTTTAAGGACACTGAAGTCACAACGAAGCTAGACTGAAAAAAATTTAAAAAAATGGAATTAATTAAAACTGAGAGGATTGAATCAACAAGGATTGATTCTTGGGACTTTACCAAAGTAAAGCCCGAGATACTTCAGCAGCATATGGAGCTTTCAATTCCAGGATATAAAGATGGACATCAAATTATTAGGATTATGAGTCATTACTTTATTAAAGAAGGATCCCACATTTATGATATTGGCTGCGGACCTGGAAGTCTGATAGAAGAATTATCTGAGGAGCATTCTGAAAAAACAGTTTTGAGAATAGAAGGAATAGATCCGTATATAGAAATGCATGAAAAATATTATCTACAAAAAGGTTATAAACATGGTCATCAAATAACGTTTATTGGAGATTCAGCAGAAGACAAAGCCTTCCAAGAATGTAGCATGGCAATCTTTTATTATAGTCTGCAATTTATGGACATTGATAAAAAGGTAGAGGTATTATCGAAAATAACTAAGGTGTTAAAAAGAGGTGGATGCGTGATAATATTTGAAAAGGTTATAGATGAAAATCCTGTGATACATGAAATGATAACAACAAGCTATGAACAGTGGAAACTTGAACAGGGTATAGATGAGAAATCGATAATACAAAAAAAATTGTCTTTAATGGGAACTCTCAAAAACTCAACAAGAAGGGAACTTAAAGAGATGCTTTTAGACACTGGGGTGCAAGGCGAAATTACTTACATATATCGATATCTCGGATTTGAAGGTTTGATATTTGTCAAAAGATGAATGATGAATAGTGAATATTGGATAGATGAATCAAGTTTCTTTGGGACAACGAATCACATAAGAGCTATGACAGCTGTCAAGCTAATAGAGGAGCTTGAAATCAATTCAATAATAGATCTTGGATGTGGAGACCAACAGATAAGAAAACTATTGAAAAGGGAAATAAAATATACACCCGTTGACATACACAAAAGATCAAATAATTGTTTAGTTCATGACTTAAATAATGATTATCCGAAAGGAAACTGGGATCTTGCAATAACACTTGGAGTGACACAGTATATTAAGGATAAAGAGCTACTCTATAAAAGAATAAGTGAATCTACTAAGTACTGGATAACCAGTATATCCAACACAGGAGACTTACTTGGAAAATATGGACTAACTGATCGGGAAAATCCAAAAAAGCCAATACTAGAAACGAGCAATGTAACCATAAGAAGACAAATGAGAAGATTTAATCTTCAGAAGTCAATAAGATGTGCAACGGGATGTCTAATATGTTTGTGGATACGAAAAAACAAGGATGAAATTAAATATGTCAGAATATTAGAACATAAAGAGAGGTCTCTGGAATTAAGGAATCAAAGAACAAAAAAGGATTATTTGGATGAACATATAAAGAAGAGAAGGGACTTGCACAAATATATTGGTAAACTAACAAGAGAAATAAAGGATCAAGAGTCAAAGACAATAAAGAGAATAAACTTAGTTATAGATGGTAGGCTTAAGGAGCAATTAAACATGGCTGAGTCATACGTATCGAGCAAAAGCTGCTCGGAATACATACATTTTAGCATTGGATATTGCTATAATAATAATAAGTACAATAACAAAGTGATAGCAAATTATTGCTTTGATGAATGGTTAAATGCATTTGAAGCAATTTTTGAGGAACGATTTTGTAAAATGTATATTGGATTAAGTCCAACCTATGAAGTATATTTTATTTACAAGAAGGGGAAGAAGAAATAGTGATTAAGTTATAGCGAACAAGCTCAAAAAGAAAATCATGTAATTTGTGTTCTATTTGATGAGTATCAAAATTTAAACTCTTTCGCTTCAGATGTAGTATTAGGGAGTTAGGAGACATTGGTTTATCAAGCAAAGTCCATACCAAAGCTGCCGCAGAGTTAATATAGAAATATTCAGATGTAGATATATTTAGTAGAAAGTGCTGATTATTCTTTGATGCATAAAAAGTATTTGATTGTCGCTTGAATGTAGACATATCAATCTAGAGTGTATTGGATTGGTTGGGTGTGAGACAACTTATAGCGGACTAAAAGATAGAGACGGTTAATTCGATTAATCAAGGATGGGTCTTCAACTCGCTTGATGAAAGGCTTAAAATCTTGCGGCATAGGGATTAAAAACTTAAGGATAGACTAAAAATCAAGAGAAAACACATTTGTGAACAGACTCTTCGCAGATAGACGATGTAACGTTGAGACGTGCAGCTTGCAGCTGCTGTTCAAGAGCTGAATCACACGTAGATGTTCCTCCTCGGTCAAAAAGGAGGTAGGTTCATCTGAGAGAAGCACTGAGGGCCGATGAAGAACGACACGAGCAGCTTGCAAGAGCTGAACTTGACCAGAGGAAAGATCACTTGAGAGCTCGCTGATGACTGTGCTCAAACCCATATGCATCTGGGAAAATAAGTCGTTCAATCCCAGCTCCTGAACAGCCGTAAATATTTGGTCATCGGAGTATTGAGAATAAGGATCGAAGAAATCGCGTATCGTGGAACCAAGCAAACGACCAATCTGGGGAATATACATAACATTGTATTGATTAAGTTGATTAATTAATGGAGTATTTGAAATATCATTAACCAAGACAGATCCCTGAGTCGGGAAATAAAGACCTCCTAGAATCTTCAGAAGAGTTGATTTGCCAGCACCAGGTGATCCTGTAATAGCAGTAGAACCATTGACAAATTTGTAGGATACGTTCTGGAGAAGTGGTTCCTGATTGTCATAGCAGAATGAGACTTTTCGAATTTCAATCTGGATACTCTGATCATCAGGGTCAAGCTGATTAGAAAAACTAAGGTTGTAACCACAAAATTGGTCAAGGTCACGAATTGCATTCTTACTAAAATAAGTAGGTGCCGAAGCAAGTATCTGAGAAACGGATTCAGCAAGTTGGGTGAAACCACTGGATACCGAGGAGAAAGCAACGAATATGACTAAATAAGAACCTTGTGATATTCCATTGCTTTCTGAATACAGGAATAAAATAACAGCAATTAATAAAGATCCTAAGAAAGAGTTCAAAAAGATGCCGGCTTCGCTCCACGCATTGATTCGTAAAGTAATCTGATTGAGATCTTGTCGAAGATTGTAAAATCGTGAATTGAAGGAATTAGTGACGCCTAGAGAACGGGCATCACTAATCGTTCTAAAGCTATTAAAGAGATGTTGATCAATGCGAGAATTGATTGAAACGAGGCCAAAGGCTATCTTGCCTGTTCTCCATCCGAAAACGACGTTAATAAAGGCAGGAATAGCACACAAAAAAAGCAGTAGAACCACAACCCATGGCTGAGCCAAAGCAACACCAAAAACAATACAATTGATAGCGATAGTGAATACAGCAAGTGGGATACTAACTGATAGTGTTTTGATTGAATTAGTGAATGCCAAAGCAGTTTTGAAAGTCTGAGACCACAAACCAGCTTCTCTCTTGGGCAATGATAAGGGTCGAGCTAATAGATACCGATCAACAATTGAGATGAAACTTCGGTAGCGAATATCTTGCTCAACGAGGGTTGAAAAGACTGATGCTATAGCTGAACTTAATGACCCAACAAATTGGGCCAAGATGAGACCTATACCGATTAATAAGAGAGAAGGAAGTTGGCCACGCGGAACGACAGAGCTGAAAATTGGATCGATTGCGACAACTGGTAGAACTGATAGAGAAGTACCAAGAAGGAGAAAAAGAAGAGTAATAAGATAGCTTTGCCATTGAGGATAAAACTGCAACCATGCAAATTTAAACTTCGAAACTGGACGTAAAGGTAATCGGCCAAATAGTATATAGGGTTGAAATTGATCTGTAGAAAAAGAAGGCAAAGAGGTTAGACGAAGGAGACGAGGCGATAAATAATATCCAGTATCAGAGTCTCTGTTAAGCAGAAGGATCGGTGAACGAAACAGCCCTCGAGTAAAATAAGCAAGTGAGGGTTTGCAGGGAACTGCAATAATATTAAGGTCTTGAAGAATCAGCAAAAATTGAGTAGTTGAAATATCTGAGGCTGGATCAGAAGAAAGCTGAGTATAGAAATCAATTAATTGAGGAGGTGCACATGCAACAAGTGACTCACATGAAAGGACCTCTTTAAGAGGAGAATGAAGCGAGTTTTCCACAGTGTCAAGAGGCATTGGCATCAATTAATAGGAGAAGACAGGATGTGACCTTCAGAGAAATCAAGAAGAGATTTGAACTGAATATCATCAGGAACTTCATGAGATATCAAAACTAGGTTGGGGCAGTATCGCATTGCTCCAGTAATAACAAGAGATCGATATCTCTCCGAAATTGGTGAAGCAGATTCATCTAATATAATCAATTTAGGTGAGCGAGCTAATACTCGAATAAGTTGCAGAAGTACAAGTTCTCCGCCACTGAGATCTCGAAAAGAGGAGCTAAGTCTTCGATTTGATACAGAAAAAAGAGGAAGATCAGAAATACCAAGGTTACTAATAATGTCTAAGATATCATCAACAGAAGCATCTGATCCGATACGAAGGTTATCAAAGACGGAGCTTTCACGTATGTACGGGACACCATCAACAAGACCGACAAGTTTGTTCAAATCTGCAAAAGGTAGACCTTTGACATCAAGACCAAAAAGCTGAACTGATCCGGATGAAGCAAGCGTGCGTCCAGAGATAACACGTGCAAGAGTGGATTTGCCAGAACCACTTTCACCCTTGATAAGCACTGGGAACTGATCTGTGGATAATGAAAGAGAGAGATTGTTGAGAACTTTTGGTGAATAGATAGAATAAGAAAAACCAACATCTGATAGCTGAAGAGCCAGTTCTTGAGAGTCAGGCGAAAGATTGGAATCAGGTTTCAAGAGAAAACGATTATCTATAGGTTGGTCTGTAATATCAGACAAACGTTGCAAAGAGACATTCGTTTCTTGAAGTGTTCTGATGACATTTGAAAGATTCATCAGTGGAGAAAGAGAAGTTGAAACAAGAACGTCAATGGCTGCATATTGACCCAATGTCATTTGACCAGACATAATAACAACGCCAGCAGCGATTAATAAAAGTGCTGAACTTGTATTATCCAAAACTGAAAGAATAAATTCCTCTCTAGCGAAGCTAAAAGACAAATCATTGGACAAAGCAATACGGCTGCATTCGGCATTGCTGATATTTTTAAGGTAATACTGTTCACGACCTTCTAGACGGATTTGGTCAAAGTCAGTAATCAAATCGTAGGTATACCGTTCTGTTAAAGCAGCGGCATGTTGAACCTGTTGTTGTTTGGCACGTTGCCGGGGATTCAGTGCAATTGCAATTCCAATGGCAAATACAGCAGCAAATGCTGTGAGGATTACAAGGACTAAGTTCGTAAGGAAGAGTATAAAGAAAAGTATGGCAAGATTAACGAACGCGACGACTAGTTTGACTAATGAAGACTGGCTAGCACGAAGAACATTATCAGAATAATTGAATCTGGATATTGTGTCTCCTGTCCTTCGGGATAAAAAATATTCTTCTGGAAGACAAAGCATACGCTGGTAAATTCGAGAGTTCCACTTGAGGGAAAGATCAGTGTATTTTTTAGCAACATATAAAGCGAGAGCGAAGAGAGATAAGGAAGCAAGAAGACCTGAGATAATTTGGACATAACCCAATGGTGTCGACCATTGCTTCATCTGCATCTCAACGATCCAATTGAAGAAAACATCTTGAACCTGTGCGTTACCAACCGCAAAAAAGGAAGAGACAATAACTAGTGAAAGAGCAATGATCAGGAAATATGGGCCAATATCGTTAAGGCTTAATATTCTTGGCACGTTGGCAGTGCCAGTACGGTCAAGGGCATGTGTCTTGAGGACAGAGGGAATAACACGACACTTTAAGTAGACAGAGCTAAAATTACTTTGTGCTTCCTCTAAAGGCATCGAAGTGATGCCAAAAGAGGGGTCGTAAACAGTCACTGTTGTGTTCGTGAGTTCAGATAAAACCACAAAATGACGCTTATCCCATAGAGCAATACAAGGGAAGTTTTCTAAAGGTATTTCAGAAATATGTTGAGCATCTTCAGGAACAAGTCGCAAACCCAGCGAAGCTGAAAAGCGGATCAAGTCAGATACATTAATACCACCTCTAGTAGAGCCATAAACTTGGCGTACTAGATTCAATGTATAGGATGAACGATGATAAAAAAGAAGCATGGATAGGCAAGCCAATCCACATTCGGCTTCTTCCGCTTGATAAACAATTCGAAGTTTGTTTGTATTACTCATACAGATTAGCTAACTCGAACGTAACCGGCTTCTTTTCTGAAAGCAGGGATGATGTATTGAAGGGGAGACCATTCGTCGTAAACACATTGAACATCAGCAGCAGAACCTGAAACAAAACCCCAGGGAGGGACAAGTCCAGTTGTCCAAATAGGTTTATTATCCTTCAAGTCTATATTGACGACGACCAGATATGGAAATGCGTTGAAGCTATTAGGACCCTCATCATCCTTGGATAACTTATCAAATAATTGCTGAACGGTATAATCAAGTCCAATTCGACGCTTATACTCACCAGGATTGGTAGGCAGAAGACCAACGCTTTCGGCAGTAGCCCTGACATAGCCATATCGTTCTGGTGGAGACTCAGCTGGACTTACAAGACACTGATCTCCGGGCTTCACTCGCTTCGCCATATCAGCTGGCATTACAAAAATACCTTTGACCAAACCTGTTTTGAAATTAACCTGAGCGATTGTGTCACCTTCCTTGACATAATCTCCAGGGCTAACATCAATCAAAGAAACAATTCCATCTTGACGAGCTATAATTTCCTCAGTAAGCTTTAAATTGTAATTAGCAATTTGCGCATCTTGCTGATCGTTGATCTGACCGCTTCTAGAGGCAATTTTCAATTTAAAGAGATCTGACTCAAGAGAATTAGACTTTCCTTTGAGCGCAAGCAATTGAATTTTAATGTCATCAACAGACTTAAGCTGCTGTAGATATTCAGAATAACTAATATCGTTAGTAGAAACCAGAGACTGCATTTTTTCTAACAGATTTTCGTTGTCAATGAGTTGCTCCTGCAAAGTAATCATTGATGATTTAGTAGCATTAATTTGTTTAATCGTCGATTCTTCCTCAGCAAGAATTTGGGCGGGAGTTAAATTGGAAGAAATCTGGGAAACTTCATCGCGATTTGTCGAATCAATCAACTGCTTAGTGTTGTCAATTTTAGCTATCACATCGCCAACACGAACTTCTTGCCCCAACTGAACCTCAACAGAGATCACTCGACCCTCAATGGGTGTGAAGACTCGATTCACTATTCCCCGCTTCACTGTGAGACCTACACCATGAGATGTAGGTTTGATGCGATAAAAAGCTGCCCATATTACAGTTATGCTTGTTAAAGAAAGAACGAATAAAATAAGAATCAGAACTGGAGAAGAGCTGACTTTCTTAAGCCACTTTGGATTGTAATCAGCTTGGAGCTGACGATAGAAGAACAGTGCAAATTGTTTAAATTTGACCATAGTTTATTCGACTAAACGAAAAGATTTTGCTAAGGTGTGCCCATTGTAGACGAAATTACATGAAAGGCAAAAAAGCAATCATGTTGTTACTAATGGGGCTCTGGGGGGTGATGGAAACAACAAAAATGTCAATTGCTGAAGAGCTTAAAACAACAGATTCGATTGCAGAGATAAATAAACCAGTGACCGCACAGCAAGAGCCCGGTAGATTAAAGGCAGAAGATATTGGATTTGAGTTTAGTTCTGATTTGATCAATCAAGACCAAAAAAAATTACTGCTCAAGAAAATAAGTCTGAAACCTATCGAAAGCAATGAAGTAGACATTATTGAGTACGACGGGAATACATACAGTTGCTGGAAACAAGGGAAAAGGGATATGTTGATACTTAAGAGGTGTCAGCCTTATAATAAAACCAAACAGGATTCACTGGAATTAGACGCTATTTTGCTCCGGACATTAGTTTATAGTCCACTGATACGAGCAAAAGTGTATGACAGCAATAGTAAAAGATGGCTAGTAAGAAAGGCGTTCTCTACTTGGTATCCAAGCTTAAGCTTGTCATCAGGATCACTATTAAAAACAAACGTTAAAAACACCCAAAATTACGGGTCTCCATCTGATTCAACAAACCCATCGGTGTCCGGAAATGCATTTCAACCGACAGATCCAATTTCTAATTCCAGCACTCAAAGCAGTAATTCGAGCGAATTAGTAACACCATATACAACAACGAGTTCATACACACAAGCATATCCTGTGGTAACACTCAATTGGGCGTTATTTGATGCTACTCGTGCAGACAGCATCAATGCAGCAAAATTTGGCTTGGACTCTGCAATTCAAGATATTAAATATGCAACGCACCAAGTAATAACACAGTCTAGTGAACTCTACACGACAATTATAAGTGCAGAATTCGAAATTGCCGGTTATTTAGACCAGCTCATTGCATACGATCAATTTATAAACGTCGTTGAAAGTCAGGTGCAGAAGGGATATACACCTATCTATCAGTTGTTTACAGCACAGTCTCAAAGACAGGGGATATTGTATGAATTAAGCAATGCAGAATCTGAATACCTGCAGAGTATGCAGGCTCTCAAGATCTTGTTAAACATTAAACCAAATGAGTCGTTTATTATTGGAAAAGAGATGTTCATGCCAAGTTCGTGGCCATATTCAGAACAAGAGACGGATGACATGATAAATAAATACCCACAAGTCCAGTCCTATTTCAAACAGTCCAGTCAATACCAAAGCCTGGCACAATCTGAATACAAGTCTTATATTCCCAAAATCTCATTGCTAGGATACACAACTTATGTGGGGACGCAAGGTAGTATGTCATTTTCTCCCCCCCAGCAACCAAGTGGGGCATGGAGTGAACAGTGGTCAAATTATATTGGACTAAATGCAACATGGAATATTTTTGATGGATTTTCAGAGTATCAAACTGGAAAAAGTTATATGAGCCAATCAAATTCATATAGGGAACAAGGTGAAAATACAATTGTACAATTGAGAGAAAGCATATATGGCTCATTAGCAACATTTAAAATGAGTGACAGGTTGCTCAACCCTTTGATGAAAAGCTACCAGTTCGCAATTCAAAGCCTGAGCTCACAAGTAAAGAGGTCAAATATCGGTCTGGATGATCCTACAGAAGTTTATCAAGCTGAAATACAAGCGGCTACAATAATCAATGATTTTTCAGAAGCATACTCTTCTGTCTTAAACTCTTACTTCACACTATTAGATTTGTCCGGCGCGTATATCTATATTGATTGATTAGCTTGCTTCCGTTGTCTCATACAAACCTGGATCCACTGATTTGCCTGTTACATCAACCGTACCTGTACTGGGATCAATTGATAAATCTACGGAAGCCTCTGGTTTGGCGTATATTTCTGTAATATCTTCACCCTCATCAATCGTATCGACCAAGATTGGTTTAGTCTCATCAGCCTTCAAGTCAACATCAATATCACCCATCTGGACATTAGTTGATACTCCTTTATCAGAAATATCAACGTCTCCATCCACTGTGGTACTCACAGTGGCTGAAACATCAACACCGTCAACATCCGTATCTACAGTACCAGATACCTTCAAGTCTTGATCAAGATCTAAACTACTGGCTTCAGTCTTAGCGGTACTCTCAGAAGGGTCTTTGAGATCAATATCCAAGTCCTCTTGGTAATTACCAGTGACATCAGTTGTACCATCAACTGAAAAGTTTCCACTGGAATAATCTTCTTTAATCGTTTCATTGACCTTTGCATCGAGATCAACTTCTAAACCAGTACTTTCAGTCGTGACTGTTGGTTTTTCTCCTTGTTGAAAATCAACATCCATGGTTGATTGATCATTGAAAGTAGCGTCACCAGAGATAGACCCATCCTTATTAGTCTCATCGATATCTGTGCTGCCTTTGATGTCTAAAGATCCTTGTACGTCGCCGGAAACACCGCTTCCCTCCTCGAAATCCAGCGTGGCATCACCACTGATACTGCCAGTTATCTCAGTTGATCCCTCTGTTTTATCAGTACTTGCTGAATCAGAGATTTCAACCTGAACGCCATCTGCTTGACCTGAAGAATTGTCAGTCTCAGAAACAGTTACCTTGGCATTACTTCCATCCTTAGAGAGATCTTCATTGATCTCATCACTGGCTTTGGTTAAAAGAGAATAGACTTCATTGATAGCATCACTTTTGAGATCAGACTGTATTGTACTCAGATCTTTATCGATCGAACTTGAATACAGAGATGTTCCCTCGGAAATATCAGATTTAAGATCAGAGACCTCAGTGGATATATCAGACTTGACATATTCATTAGACATATCTGCATAAGAGGTCTCTTGATCCGAGACGTCTGATTGTGTTTCATTTTCTGCCTGTTCATATGAATGCCTTACATCGGACACATCTGAAGAAGCATCCGATGTAGCCTCATTTGTCGCTTCAGATTCTACATCTGTTTCTACCTTATCTGCAGCCCCTGTTGCTTTTTCAGGAACCTTTGATGCTGCAGCTGCACCACCAGCTGTACTATCGAGTGAGCCTTTATAACTTGCGTAAGAGCTGGTAATTGAGGCAATAGCTCCGCTTTCCTCCAGCTTGTTCAGCGCATTCAATACAGCACGAACAGGAGCCAGATCGTCAGGATCGACTTGACGCGAACGAAGCCAATCAGCAAGCGTTGTTTGAGTACCGTCAATCTCTAGAGGTAAAGAATTAACAGCTTCTTGTATTAGCTTTGGATCAAAACCAAGCGATTCAATAATGAGTTTTCTGTCGGGCCGATTATTTGCATTGAAATATACTGTTTTTAGTTTTGGATCTCGCTCAAGTTCTCGAAAGAAAGCAAACAACTCCTGCTTTGATTCGTCAGAGCCCAAAGACATGGATCATACACGTGCTATATCAATGTTAGGAATAGGGGCCAGCAGCGTCCACAAAGAGACAAATGTTGACATGGGGAGAGGAGGATTTATGTTCGAAGCAACCGCGGAAGAGAAGAGGATAACTGAATATTTTTATAATTGGAAACGGTGGAGATAAGGAGATCTTTGAATTCTCGATGATTGGGATGCAATGGGTCAACAACATTGCGTCGTTTATAGTCATCAGGAGAATAGGTACCCCAATTGACAAGGTGTTGAAAGTTAATCCTATCAACTTTCAAGGAATCACCCAATTCTGCAAAACGTTGTATTTCTCTAAAATTCAAATCTTGAATGCAGAAATTGATGACCAAACGAAAATTGAACTCATCTCGCTTAGCAACAGTGACGTTCAAACTGTTCATCAAGTCATCCCATACACCAGGAAACCTGACGACCTCATAAGTTTCCTTAGTGGCCGCATCAATTGAAATTCGTACATCTTCAATATTTGAAGAAATTGATGAAATAGTTTGCCAACCAGAAAAGTTCAGAAGGAGTCCATTGGTTTGCAAGTTAATTCTAAGGTCTTTATATTCGTTACCGTGTAAACTTGAAAGCTTCTCTCTTAAATGCTTACTACCAAGTGGGTCACCATGTCCAGAAGCGGTCAGCAAGGTTGGACCAGATGTAACTAAAGGGCGCACAATTCTCTCAAAAAGATCATCCATTTCGTCCTTTTTATCTTTAGGAATCTTTTTAATGTGGGTTCTGCAAGAAGGACACGCAAGATTACAACCCTCATCGTAAGCAATAAAGATATGACGTGGACGATCAATATGAGTTGGGACTGGCTTTTTCAATTGCTCAGCAATTAAATTAGAAGCTTTTCGTAAGCGCGGTGCCAATCTTTGATCAGGAAGATTAACAGCTCCAGGATTGTCTAGGGAATTTCTTGAGATCATGTTGTGTTTAGCATTATTAAAAATCGAACAAAGTCTTTTATTGCAATATTTATAACTTCCATCCAAAATACTTTTCCTAAATTCCTTTGCAGCTGCACCATTCCATACATCTTCATGAGTTTTGAAGTCAATAGATCCCATAAGATAAGGGCTCCATTGAAGACAACAAAAAGTCATCGTTTCTTCACGACTTATTGTTTTCAACTGCATTTCAGTAAAAGGAATGCCACAAATATATTCATTTTGAATCTGAGAATCATGCTTTTCGCACCCCTCTAAATTATTCAATAGGTTATGTGCTGGAGCGTAAAAATTCTCGGCGAGGATAGCAGCCTTTATATTTTTTGTAGCTGCTGGAAGATCATAAGCAAGTAATTTAATAAGGCCAAGAAGTGTAAGGTACTGAGGCTTCGAATATTGTTCTAAAGGTTCTAATAAATCAGCGATATCAACATCTATTGATGTATACTTGATCCATGTTGATATGAGATCGAAAAAATCAATTGCAACTTTATGATGACGAAGGAGCGGCGGATTTTCAGAGATGTAGTTGATCAATTGATCATGAAAATCTTTTGGACTGTTAAGAGCCGCAGAGTCTAGATCTTCGAGAATTTTCATACATTCGTTTTAATATGTCAATATTAGAAAATAAACAGCATGAAAAATCAAAATTAAAGAATTAATTATGATTGCCCTTACAGTAGTCGCTAACATTAAATATATATTATGTCGCAATGAATCAACTTAGGAGAGCTAGGCTGCTATATTCGGCATATTTGCTGCAAATAACTAAAGGTATGAATGCCTTAGATAAAGGGTTATACAAGCAAAAGCAGAAAAATAATATCAATAAACTCAGAAGGGATTTTCCTCAGGCAGCTATTAGCACAGCATGCAAATTAATGCCTCTAGAAGCTATTGAACTCTTTAGCAAAAATTCAGGAAGAGATATTTTAGAAAGGCATTTACAGAAGTTGGAACTAGATTCACAAGAGCAAAAACTATTTATTGAATTTGGAGCATTACTCGGAGGCTCATGCCAAAGGTGGCTATCTGCAACGGAAACATTTCATATTTTGGCTATTGATCATTGGCCAGCAGAGCCTTCTAAAGTCATTCTTGGACTTTTAGGTGATCCTAAAACCAAAGCATCATTAAGCCATATTTCACCAAAGAAAGTCAATAAGCTTCTAGATGACCTTGAAAAATATGGCTTTCAACAATATTTGATCAACTGTTGCTTTAATCCAGATCGATTTACTATTATCAGAGCTAAACTACCAGACATTCTATTCTATCTATATGATAGGATGATTTATCCAAGTGTCATGTACTTTGATGCTGACAAAGATTGGAATAGTATTGAAATAGCTCTCAACCTGTTTCCATGCTCTACAATCTGTGGTGATGATTACTTATGGCAGAGCGATTGCATGGAAAATAATATCCCAGCTAAGCTCAATGAAGTCAGTAAAAACAAAGCATTGAACCTTGAGGTATCAGGGAACTCTTGGATACTAGAGAGGAAGAAGACATGAAAATAAATCACTGTGAGATGACTCATCTTGCAAAGACTAGCAATGCTATTAGCTTTTCAAGATATGTCCAAAATTATATAGAAAACAATGACTATTTAAGCCATAAACTTATCCAGTATGATTGCTTTGATATAGTCAGAATCTGGATGAGCAAATCCAATGTTCAATTTAATCCGGAAGAGCTTTTTGAACACTTAAAAGTATGGAGTGAAGCCCAGTATCTAGCATTATGCGGGCTCTACTATTTTTATGAGGATAAAAATATAATGGCTCAAGAATTTTTCGAAAAGTCACTTCATAAGCATAATACATATCAACCATCCCATTATTACCTCAAGTTAATTGAGATCAATAAAAAGGAGTTATCCCTTCGATGGCAATGCCCTAAACCGTACCAAGCCTTGGATATTCAACAGAAATCAGCCGGAGTATGTTGTACTTCATGGGTTCCATACTCGGTGGGGGATCCAAGTCAGCAAAAAGGGGAAGAATTATGGCATGGGCAAAAAATCAAAAAAATACGCGACTCGGTTAAAATCGGAAATTATCAGTATTGTAACCCGAGCTACTGTCCACATCTCAAAAATGCCATCGAGATGGAGGTTGAACCAAAAAAAATAATAGAGACTCAGCATAAAGTCACTCAATCTCCTTCCTATCTTCAATTAAGCTATGATCGTTCTTGTAATTTAAAATGTCCTTCATGCCGAAAAGGTCTTATTCAAGCTTCAAAAAAAGAACAAATATTATTCGAAATTATACAGAGTAGCTGCATTGAGCCACTATTGAAAAATTCAAATACACTTGTATCAATAACATACAGTGGTGATCCCTTTGCTAGTACTCATTATCGACAACTTTTACACACTCTTAAACGTGAAGAATATAATAACATTGGAATTCTAATTGCCACTAATGGCATCAATTTAACACCTGCAGTATGGAAAACATATTCTGAACTTTGGAGAAAGCTCAAAATAATCACAATATCCGTTGATGCAGCTAGCAAAGAAACCTATAGAAAAGTGCGTCCCCCCGGTAATTGGGAATCACTTATGCAAAATCTGCAGTATCTATCGAATTGGAGAGATTCAGAGATGCTTTCTACTAAATTGATCCTAAATTTTTGCGTTCAGAAAATTAATCTTAGGGAAATGGTATCATTTTATGAATTAGCTGATGAAGTCGGTTTTGACCAAGTCTATTATCAACGCCTGCTGAATTGGGGAATGTATACCTCAGAAGAATACCAGAGTTTAGATGTAGCAAACCCTTTAAATATTAACAACAACGAGTTGATTGATATTGTTCAAGAGATTAAAATAAGGTCTCTTAAGTCACCGCAACTGTCCGTACGATTTGGAGCTTTCTAATGATCACAAGCGAACAGTTACGTGAAATCTGGGTCTACGGTACTTTTGATCTTGACAACTTTGGAGATTTACTTCTTCCACTCATTGCACAACATAAATTAGGTCATCATCACCGCGTTGTACCTGTTAGTCCTGAAGGGATGAGAACTCAATATCAAGATGCAAAATGCCCTAACTCAATTGAAATCAATGGAAAGCCTTCAATAATCTTAGTTGGGGGAGGAAACATCATCACAAGAGAACTGAAAGAACTAGCAGAATATCCGTCTTGGAAATTTGATACTGACACAGCAGCGCTTTCAATATGGCTAGGTCCACTCTTTCAAGCATTAAGGCTCAATGTTCCACTCGTATGGAATTCCCCGGGATGCCTGGAACCGTCAGACATTAAGGGACCACTACAGCATTCGGTAGCTAGGTGGATTAAAGAAGCATCCACGCTACCTGTTCGACTGAGAGACATCAGCTCTGCCAGAAGATTTTCTGAATTTTACGACGGGCCAATTCAAATTACACCTGATACAGCATTTAGTGTTATTGAAGCATACCCATATATCACGTTATCAGAAAGACTAAATATTGTTCGGCAAAAATATTCCTTCGGTGAAAACTATATAGCATGTCATATTAAAATGGAATATGCAGATATAAGCTGTGAATATATTGCTAATATTCTTGATGGAATAGCGAACCATCATAATATGGAACTTGTTTTATTGCCCCTTGGTCTGTGCCATGGTGATTTAAAAGTGCTGAATGAAGTCTCTAAGAATTTAAAGACAAGACATAAAATCATTGATCATGATTTTATGATTATTGATTCATTATCAATAATATCAAATGCACATTTAGTGATTACCTCCTCATATCATGCATCCATAGTCGCGTCAGTCTATGAAACGCCCTTAAAACTCATTGCACCTAAGATCTTAGAAAAGTTTGACGATCTCCATTTGATCCTAGGCATTGAAAGAATCGAAAGCTGGTCAGCATTAACCGCCGATGTAGACTTAGCAAAAACTAAAAATATTTGTCAAAAAGCACTTGAACAAACAAGAAAGCTAGAGCAACACTGGGAAGATATTACAGATTTGCTTAGAGTAAGTTTTCATAAATCTTATCAAAGGAAGCTGCCAGATTCATATCTATCACAACAACCAATCGCACGAACTGCAATTTACTATTCACTGTTGAAGAAGCCACGGTATAGAAGAGGTCGTCAGAGTTGTCCGATCTGTGGATCAAGCAACTTTGTATCAGGAGGCTCGATCCATTTTCGACGTAAACGTGTTTGCACAGAGTGTGGTTCACGACCACGTCATCGAGCTGTCCATGAAGTCTTCAAATCTCTGAAAATCACTCCTGATAGCAAAAAGGCATTGATGTTTAGTCGAGACCCATCAATTGATCCCAAGCCATTCAGTTCGTTTGAATATAGTATCTTTGAAAAAGATAACCATATTAATTTGATGTCCATTGACAGAGAGAACGATTCATATGATTTAATCTTTTTAAATCATGTTTTAGAGCATGTGAAAGATGACCAAAAAGCTTTATCCGAGTTGGCAAGGATTTTAAAAGGTAACGGGTACATTTTCATTACTGTGCCCAGCCCAGCTTTAATCAACGAGACTGAAGATTGGGGATTTCCAGATCCTAAACTTCACGAGCATTATCGAACATACGGTAGAAATATCTATCACTTTTTAAAAGACACCCTCACTGACTTTACTATTTATGAGGTCGAAGCAGAAGACCCAATTACAGAAATTCCAGACTACGTCTATGTTTGTCACAAGGCTAACGGATATTCACTTAAATCTGACAATATTCTAACTTTGAAAATTGTCTACAAACCATGCATCAACGAAAAGCCTGTTCTTGAAAATGGACTATGGCATCTTCGCAAATTAATTGAAACAAGGAATACTCAGAGAGCTCAAAATGCTCTTTCAAAGCTCCGGCTTTCCTTTCCAGATGAATTGCGTGTATCAATGCTGGAATGTGACCTACTTCATAGTGAAGAGTTGTTCTTTGAAGAGCAACAACTTTTAGAAAAATGTGCAAAGCAACATATCAATAATCATTCAATCACTCTTAGAAAAGCAAGACTAATAGCGGTACAAAAGAGTCAAATTGAGGCACAGAAATTTCTAGGCGATCGCCTCGGTCAAGAATGTGTATCTAATGAATCCCTTGAAAAAGCTCTAGAACCAATCAGATACTTTCTTTACCAGTGAGGAGACACTCGATGCCTTTTGGGAGGTTTAGCTCTGATTTTAAAATACTCCAGTGTCATTTCCTTCAAAGCCGTACGTGTCTGAAGTGGTGAGGATGTTGTTGTGCCATAATGAAATTGATGAAATGTGCCAGCATCAGGTAAAATTTTAAGATTACAATTATGTTCAATCAATCTTGAAAGTAAATCTGCCGAAGCAAATCCACCGTCTTTTCTTTTAAATTGAAGATCATAACCATTTATCTCATCCCACATCTTTCTACTTAGGAACAGGCAATTACTTTCAAATATTGTGGGGCCAATTCCAGCATGAGGTTCGAGAAAAGACAAGTCAATTAATTGACGAGTATTTAAAAACGGCCATCCACAGTCTATTAATAACTTATTTTCGTTTTTAAAACTAGCAGCATCGTGGTTACCATACATTTGATAATCAGGGCCAAGCTGATAGTTAGGAACATGGACAACATTATGTTGACTTAAATATGGATCTACATCTCTAATAATATTTGGAGACCAAATCCTTGCTCCGTCAATCATAAGGCATAGATAATCTCCAGAAGTACGCTGAACCGCAAGGTTCATGGAAGCATGAATCGGTATATCTAGCTGACTAAAGTCAATCACATCGACATTACATGATTTAACAATATGGCTGTCAATGGTCTTAAAATTCTTGGAATTATCCGCAATAATTATTTCCGCAGATAATACAGTTTGACTAAGAGCGGAAAATATCGATGTCAGTGTATTACTGATCTGATGAGTTAATTCATAAGATCCGACGATGATCGACAGGTCCATTAACTATGCAACATCAGTACAATACTTTGCCAGTGAATTAAGGGTCTTGTGATCTACGATCAGCATAGGTTCAAATGTAATTCCATATTCATCCTCGAGAAGAGATGCCATCATATGAGCTTCAAGGGAATCCATCCCTAAAACTTCAAAATCAATATCCATCTCGTCATTGAAGTTTTCAGGTAATCCCCACACATCTTCAACATAGCGTAGTAGCCATGAACGAAATTCTGCATATGTGGCAGGAACGATTGGTTGTTGGCAAACAGACTTCGGAGAAGACATCTATTTGTAGACGGAGTGTTCTTATTATAGAGGTTTCTTATCCAAAAATAATTCTCTTTACTTTCTGCCAATGCAAATCTAAAATAGAGGTTGATTCACTGCCTAATACAGCAAAAGTACGCGGATCATGATTTTCAATATCATGGAGATGTTGCCAGGATTCAGTAACAAATCCTTGGCTGTGCATAGCTGCCGTAACTGCTTTAAATTTATTGTACCGAGGTTTGGTGATTAAGATCACGTCACCACCAACAGAAGCCTTCGTCACATAGGTGTGCATGGAGCTTGTGATGACAAGTTTCGCCTTCTGGATGCTATTGAACGATTGTTGAATACTTGGTGCCACTTCCAACTCAAAAGGAACAGGGGCGTGAGCTGATAGTTGCTTGCATGCTATCAAGTCGGTGTGTGATTCGGAATTCGCATGAGCGACGATAGGGAGGGACCATCGCTGGGCCAAATCTGCGAGCGTTGAAGCAATATCACTGAGATTAAACCCGAAAAGGCTGCGAGGCCTGATATTCAGCAGAATTTTTCCTTCAGCCTCTGAGACTTTATTATCATGAAAAAGAGAGGAGTGATCACGATGCAATGCTGTATCTGGAACAATAAATTGATTTTGATCAGATCCCATAATCCTCCAAGTCGACAAGTCTCTCCAAGAGACATAATCAATTTTATTTTTTAATTGATCCCATCGTTTTAAAGTATTTCTTTTTAAAGGAGCAAAAGCACCAACAGAGTTAATGATGATTCTGCACTGTTTCTCTACAGCAATTTTAAGACCTTTTAACCAAAAATCAGAGCCGATACAATTATGCGGATATGGTGATTTTTTACTCTCGACAAACCCGAAAGGGATATCAAAAATCATGTTGCCTCCGAGGAGCACAACAATATCATTACACTGAACACAACGCTGAAAATGTTCTAGAGAAATAGATGGCCATGCATCACTAAAAATTGACTTTTGCCCTGTCAAGCTAACACACTTGAGCAAACTATCAGTTGAATCAATATGGCGTTTGAATATATAGGGGAACAGTGCATCACCATAGTTACTCAAGTCATGCATTCCCAGCAGCCATACGGTTTTCATGGCTTAGAATTGCAATTTCTAGCCAGTGCAGAATTATTGAGCTTACGGAAATATTGCCTATTAAATTGCAGCCATTTTTTTTCTGGAGTAATCGAACAAGATGGATCTTGCATTATGGGCATATTTTCTTGACTTCCAAGAGGAGAATAAATCTTTTTACTTAAATAGTCTTCATCGAGAGTATCTACATTGGCATAGCGTAATACCAAGCCAATGCGCCATTCGTCGGATGGATTGTTTTTAGACATATGTGCAATTTGACAATGGTGAGCACTGAATTCACCTTTCCCCAATACCAATGGCACAAGCTTACGATCACCAATAGACTCTTCACAGGTTTCTTTCATTTGAAGAATATTATCCTTTGCAGAACTTGATTTGTGACGAAATTCCTGGCAATGAGTTCCTGGAATTACTTGGATGCATCCATTGCTGAGATTTGAATCAGTTAGTGCGATCCAAATACTCAGTGCATGATTATTCTTTAATCCCCAATAGACTGAATCTTGATGAAGGGTGAGATGATCATTACTGCGCGGCGGCTTAGCAATGAAGATTGTATTGATACATACGATCTCCATTCCAAGCAGAGACCTCACCATTCGAAGGATCTGATCATCATTAACCAATTCATTAATTTCTGAATACAACAGGTGTGGATTCATTTCCTTGTTAAAAAAGCTAAATCTTGAAAACGATGTTTTGGAGGAGGAATCAATTTTCTTATCCCGCACTATTTCACTCATATAGAGATTCAATGCACGATCAACATTCACCTTGCCAGCAGGGCAGATGTAGCCATTTTTAGTGAAGTCTTCAATATCGCTCATGGCTTCTTTTATTTCCTCGTACCATCCTAACGAGCAATACATGCCATTACTTAAGAATTTACATATTGATGCGATAGCGAAAAATGAGTAAAATTAAAAATGATTGCTGCGCAGATCTCTCTTGCTTAGACCATCAGCTCATCCAGTCTTTTTTGACCATATTTTTAGCTTGAGGCAATGATTAACTTAAATACTGAGAATATCATTCTTGAGCAATATGAAAAGTCTCGATATGCGAGGCATCTTTGTCTTCCAGAGGTTGGAGTTGAGGGTCAAAAGCGACTTAAGGCCGCATCTGTTTTGTGTGTAGGAACTGGAGGCTTAGGATCACCAATATTGTTGTATCTTGCGGCAGCAGGAATAGGTAAGATCGGGATCGTGGATTTTGACGTCGTTGATGAATCAAATCTTCAGAGACAGATCATTCACGGCACCTCGAAAGTCGGTCTGCCGAAAACAAATTCAGCCAAGAATAGTATTCTTGAAATCAATCCATATTGCGATCTACAAATTCACAATTCAGCTCTAACAAGTGACAATGCACTCGATATCATCAAAGATTACGACATTATCTGTGACGGAACTGATAATTTCCCAGCTCGCTATTTAATCAATGATGCATGTGTCATTCTAGGGAAACCAAATGTCTATGGATCCATTATCCGTTTTGAAGGTCATGCAACAGTGTTCAATCTGGACGAAAGAAGCCCAAATTATCGAGATTTGTTTCCAAGTCCGCTTCCTCCAGAGATGACGCCGTCTTGTGCTGAAGATGGTGTCATCGGTGTCCTGCCTGGAATCATCGGTGTTATACAAGCAACTGAGGTTATCAAGATCATTACTGGAATCGGAAGACCCCTGAGCGGTCGCCTTTTACTATTTGATGCATTGGAGATGAAATTCAATGAAATTCAGCTAAAAGCAGATCCCAATACCCCAAAAATAACAGAGCTAATTGACTACAACAAGTTTTGTGGTCATGATCATGCATGTTCATCAGGCGATGAAAATATGGTTGAAAGCATCAGTTACCACCAACTTCAATCAATGCTGAATAGTAATCAAGAGCAAATTCTTCTTGTCGATGTAAGAGGTGCTGAAGAAGCAAAGATTGACCAGATACCAGGTTCAATCCTCATACCTTTGAAGGACCTAACAGCCGAAAACCATCTGCGTGAATTAAGAGATGCGCAAAAAGATAAAATGATTGTTGTTTATTGCAAAACAGGAGTCCGAAGTTTGAAAGCCATAAACGCACTTTCAAAAAAGGATATTCATGCAAAACAACTAGAAGGCGGGATTAACGCTTGGAATGTTGCATCAATATCAAATGAGAACTAATTTGTCTGAGAAACGTTAACGGTTGAACGAAAACTAAACTCTCAAGACGATGATTCAGTTGACAAAAGTTCTTGACAAATCGCACAAACCACTTTCTCTCTTAATGAAGGACTAAAAGGACTAGCATTGCCATTGTGTGTCATGGACTGAATTTCGTAATTAGATAGGTGTCCGCGACGACACCAGTTATTCCAATTGGTCAGTGGAAGCATCGGCAAGCGTCCTGGATAAGCAATTCGTGCGAATGCCGCAATTAGATCCTTAGAGCCAACGACCATCGCAACATGCTCGAGAGATTACAGATCTCCATTGCCACTAAAAACTCCACATACGGTAATCACCTGTACGGGCACCTGACAAATCCTCTGAAGCATGGCAGCTGTGCCGATAGCCATTTCCCCACCACCGCTGTAGTCCACCAGCACAATGCGAGCAGTTGCACTGGGATGAAAGCCTGAAACAGAAAGTCTTCGCGCAATCTTCAACACCAACTCAAGCAGGGCATCTTCGGCGATTAAGGAACGTAACTCTCTTCATTTACTACATACCACTCAAGCGAATTTGATTGAATTTTTTAGTAATGGCTTGTTGGTTCTGTAACTTTTATTTGATTGGCCTTTAGATTATTCGTTTAATCAATAATTGTTTGGATTCTTAGTGTTGTTGCTGTTAAGCATTAACACAATGCCAGCAATCCCTTTAGCCTTTCTGAATAAATCAACTTTTAGAGAATGATGTGTGCATTCTCCCATGGCTTTTTGAGTATTTCCCTAGGCCTAATACTCTTTCGCAATCCATGATTCTGTCGAATGCATCACCGATAGCGTAATCAATTTGCTCGCCTTGCTCTTCAAGTCTCTTGATTTTGTTCTCTAGCTCAATCACAGGGTTCTGCGCCTTGATGCTTTTAGTTGTGTAAGCACTTCTAGAATCTGGCTCTAAGTCTGCATGATTAGAGAGGATCGATCCATCTGATTGCAGATATAATTTTGCCAATTGTTCCAGTACCTTTGTGTATTTTTCACCCTTTTGTTTACACCTTGATCTGAATGCTTCCAGCAGATCGGGATGGAAGTTTGCCGAGAATTGTCCTGCTCTCACGATCGACTGACTATGTATGGGCAAATTTAACAGGCTTGCCTATACAAAAAGGCTCTTTTGTATAGGCGCTGCTGGCCCAATGGATGTTTCAACCTAAAATTTTGATAGATCAACCTCAGCTACTGCTTCTAATTGCTTTGGGAGCGTTGCCACGAGGTTTAAATACCCCTCTTAATTCAAGTCGAGGACAGGACTATCGCAACTCACGACATTTTCATGCCTGCTCTGAGCTCCACCATGACGGAGGGCAAGATCATTGAGTGGCTTAAGCAACCTGGCGACAAGGTTGGACGTGGTGAGTCGGTGCTTGTGGTGGAGTCAGATAAAGCCGATATGGATGTGGAGTCATTTCAAGATGGTTACTTGGCTGCGGTATTGATGCCTGCTGGTTGTTCGGCTCCAGTGGGTGAAACGATTGGTTTGATTGTTGAAACTGAAGCTGAAATTGCTGCTGTTCAGGCCAAGGCTCCTGCTGCGCCAACGTCTGATCCAGTGTCTGTTTCTGCGGCTGCAAAAGTTGTGGATGATCCAGCGCCAGCACCAGCAGTGCCAGCAGCGCCAGTCGCGGCGACTCCCCCTGCTGCTGCCCCGCCGTCGGCTGCCAGCGTGACGGCGGATAGAAACGGGCGCATTGTTGCTTCACCACGAGCCAAAAAGCTTGCTGCGCAGATGGGTGTTGATCTGGCTAAGTTGCGGGGCAGTGGACCCCATGGCCGGATCCAGGCTGAAGACGTGCAGCTGGCGGCAGGTCAGCCGATCAGTGTTCCACAGGTTGCGGAAGGAAACGCTTCGTTCGCAACGACGCATGCAACTTCTGCAGGCGCTGCTCATGCAGTGTCATCTCCTGCAGGTCAGAGCTTTGGAGGGCCTGGAGAAACCGTGGCCTTCAACAACCTCCAACAAGCTGTCAACCGCAATATGGAGGCCAGTTTGGCCTTCCCCTGCTTCAGGGTTGGCTACACGATCACGACCGATCAGCTGGATGCTTTTTACAAGCAGGTGAAGCCTAAGGGCGTCACGATGACAGCCCTTCTGGCCAAAGCCGTGGCCTTGACGCTTGTGCGTCATCCCCAGGTGAATGCTGCCTACAGCACCGCTGGGATGGTGTATCCAGAGCAGGTGAATGTTGCTATTGCAGTAGCGATGGACGATGGCGGTCTGATTACACCGGTTTTGCAGAATGCTGATCGCACTGATCTTTATGAGATGTCGCGACAGTGGGCAGATCTTGTGAAGCGTTCACGCAGCAAGCAGTTGCAACCCGAGGAATACAGCACCGGCACTTTCACACTCTCCAATCTGGGCATGTTTGGCGTGGATCGCTTTGATGCAATCTTGCCCCCTGGCACTGGAGCAATTTTGGCGGTGGCTGCATCGCGACCTTCGGTTGTAGCAGGCAAGGATGGCTCGATTGCGGTCAAGCGCCAGATGCAGGTCAACCTGACTGCCGACCATCGCGTGATCTATGGCGCCGATGGGGCCGCCTTTCTCAAGGATTTAGCTGAACTGATTGAGACCAGGACAGATAGATTGGCCCTCTGAAGAGGATTCAGAGCCAGGGTTGGCAATCTTTTGCCGCTCGCTAAAAGTGATAGCGAGCGGTCTTGATCTCATTCAGGACGCCTAACCACACCAAGTAGAGGGTTCTTGACCGGACCTGCGACTCCGTAGGTCACCACGAATCCTTGACCACCAGCAAACGTGGAGGTCCGTGCGGAATAGCTCTTGTTGATGACGGCGTTTTCGTCGTACCAGTTGTTCGCACTCCAGATATTGCCGGCATCATCGACAATTACATCGGTGTTCATCTGAATAACACCACTCTGATAATCATGAATCACATCACCTGTCGTTTTCCCGTCTGGACAATTTGATGTATTGGTTCCACAGA
>MPMF02068952.1_pt1 | contig 34691 bp, 30 predicted proteins | sample 1617271 | NCBI WGS metagenome assembly MPMF02 (sample SAMN05944812, study PRJNA350692) | marine metagenome | biome: marine; feature: ODZ; material: water; isolation source: 120 m water sample prefiltered with 30 um filter, filtered on to 0.2 um... | place: Pacific Ocean | collected 2012-04-09... | reverse complement strand
GAGGTCACAGGTTCGAATCCTGTCGGGTGCGCCAGGTTTTTCGGGGGGTTCGACTTATTCGGGGCCGCGCCCAAAGCGGACAAAAAACCGAACCCGCCGCCAAATTCGAGCCCCCCGCCCCCCGGCGCCTCCCCTCAATACGACTTGGGCAGGCCCAAAACCCGCTCGGCGATATAGCAAAGGATGAGGTGCGGCGTGATCGGCGCGATGCGGTGGATGAGGGCTTCGCGCAGATAGCGCTCGACGTGATACTCCTTGGCATAGCCCATGCCGCCGTGGGCCAGGATGGCGTTGGTGCAGGCCTTGAAGGTGGCTTCGCCGGCGAGATATTTGGCGGCGTTGGCCAAGGCACCGCAATCCTCGCCCCGGTCGTAAAGCTCTGCTGCCCGAAAGGCCATCAGGTTGGCCGCCTCGAGTTCGGCCCAGCTCTTCGCCAGCGGGTGCTGAATGGCCTGGTTCATGCCGATGGGCCGGTCGAAGACCACGCGCTGCTTGGCGTATTCGCATGCCTTGTGCATCGCCGCCCGGCCCAGGCCCACCAGTCCGGCGGCGATCAGGATGCGTTCCGGGTTGATGCCGTGCAGCAGATAGCGAAATCCCTTGTTCTCCTCGCCGATGCGGTTCTCCACCGGAATTTCCAGGCCGTCGAAGAAGACCTGGTTCGAATCGACGCAAGCGCGGCCCATCTTCTCGATCGGTCGGATCTCGACCTTGGAGCGGTCGAGGTCGGTGTAGAAGAGGCTGAGGCCGTCTATCGGGCGCACCGTCTCGCTGGCCTCCCGGGTGCGGGCGATGAGCATGATCTTGTTGGCCACCTGGGCGGTGGTGATCCAGGTTTTCTGACCAAACACCACGTAGCGGTCGCCCTGGCGCACGGCCCGGGTCTTGAGGCGGGTGGTATCGAGGCCGGTGTCCGGCTCGGTGACGCCGAAGCAGGCGATGTCTTGGCGGGCAATAACCGGTGGCAGCATGCGCGCTTTCTGTTCCTCGCTGCCAAAACGCACCACCGGATTGAGACCGAAGATGCCGATCGAGACCGACGAGACGCCGCCGTTGCCGGCTCCGGATTGCGAAATCTCCTGCATCAGGATGGCGGCCTCGGTGATGCCCAGACCGGCCCCGCCGTATTGGCTGGGCATGGCGATCCCCATGTATCCCTGGTCGGCGATGGCGCGGCAGAATTCCTCGGGGAAGCGTCCGTCGCAATCCCGCTGCAGCCAGTACTGATCCCAGAAATCGGCGCAAAGACGGCTGACGCCATCGCGGATCTGAACTTGTTCGGGCGTCAAATCGATACTCATACCGGCGCTCTCCCTGTCGCTGCTCCGGCCAGGCCGGGCCTACCAATCAATGGCCTGGCGCTGGCGGAAAAAACCGCCGCTGGGGCCGTCATCGGGCAACCTCGCCAGCCACAGCGCGGTGTCGGCGCCCTCCTCGGGGCTGAGCGTGGTAGCGCTTCCGCCCATGCGGGTTCTGACCCAGCCCGGACACATGGCGTTGATCTTGATGGTCCCGGGCAACTCGCGCGAGAGCACCAGCGTCAGTGCGTTCAAGGCGACCTTGGCCACGTCGTAGGCGGCCGGTCAGGCCAGGCCTTCGGCAAAGCTGCCCCAACCCGAGGAGACATTGACGATGCGGCCGAAGCCGTTACGCATCTTGGCCAGGGCGCAAAGGCGGATGAGGTGGTAGGGGCCCGCCACCATGACGGCCATGGTTTCCTCGAAGTGCCGGGGATGGGGCAACATGGGCTCGCTGAAAATCACGCCGGCATTGTTGACCAGGATATCGACGTCGCCGACCTCGGCCACCGCCCTATCGATGCTCTCCGGCTGCCTGAGGTCGAACCCGACCGCCCGGCCTGCCATGCCCTCGGCCACGCTGCGACCCTCGGCAAGATCGCGACAAGCGATGACCACGTCATCGCCCCGCTCAGCCAGGCCGGCCGCAATGGCCCGCCCGATGCCGCGGTTTCCGCCCGTCACCAAAGCCCTGCGTGCCATGCCGCCTCCCCAGATCAAGAGGTTTATTCTACTGTTCTTTGGCGCCTAAATCGCCGGGTCGACGCCATGGCGCTCGCCGAACACCAGGGCCTCGTGGTCACGGTACTGGCGCGCCGCCCAGGTCAGTTCGTAGCCGGCGATGAAGGTCATTTTTTCTTAGCGCCGCATGGTGCGTCGCCTGGGCCCGACCGTCTCGGGCAGCTGCTGGTAGGCGTCCTCGACCCATTCGCAAAGCAACGAGCGCGTCTCGCGCGGGTCGATGACGTCGTTGACGCCGAAACGCTCGGCCGTGCGGAAGGGCGAGGTGAAGCGGGCGAAATGGTTCTCCAATTCCTCCAACCGGGCCTCGGGCTCGGGGTGGTCGGCCAGCTCGCGCCGGTAGGCGGCGGCCACACCGCCCTCGATGGGGATCGAGCCCCAGCTCGCCGAAGGCCAGGCGTAGCGCATGTTGATGCCGCTCAGGCGGCCGTGGGCGGCGCCGGCAACGCCGAAGGCGCGGCGCACGACGATGGTGCACCAGGGCATGATGCTCTGTTCGATGGCGCTGATGGCGCGCACCGCCGCGCGCACGGTGCCGGCTTCTTCGGCCTCGCGCCCGATGAGTACGCCGGGCTGGTCGAAGAAGCTCACCAGCGGCAGGTGGAATGTGTCGCAGAGATCGACGAAGGTCTCGATTTTCTGCGACGAACGCAGCGTCATGGCGCCGCCGTAATGGTAGGGGTCGTTGGCCAGCACGCCCACCGGATGGCCGTTCAGGCGCGCCAGGCAGGAGATTGCCGAGGGCCCGTTGTGGCGGCCGATCTCGAAGATCGAGCCCTCGTCCAGCACCATCTCGATGATGCGCCGGGCCTTGTAGACCCGGCGGCGCTGGCGCGGGACGATGGAGAGCAGCCCCTCCTCGCGGCGTTCGGGATCATCGTCGCACTCCTGGCGCAGCGGCAGCCGGTTGACGTTCTGCGGCAGGTAGGAAAGGAAGCGCTGGGCTTGCGCGATGGCGTCGGCCTCGTTTTCGGCCTCGTTATCGACCACGCCCGAGCCACGGGCGTGGGTGGCAAAACCTCCCAGTTCCTCCTTGCTGATTTCCTGGCCCATGCCGGCCGCCACCACCGGCGGGCCGGCGGCGAAGAGCTGGGAGGTATGCTTGACCATGACAGAGAAATGAGCATCGGCCACCTTCCAGGCACCCAGCCCGGCGCAAGAGCCCAGTGCCACGGCCGCCACCGGCACCTTGCCCAGAAGATCCAGCACGGCATAGGCGGGATAGCCGGGAAGCTTGGTGGCGCCCTGCTTTTCCAGCAGCTTGACGGAGCCGCCGGCGGTGTCGACCAGGCGCACCAGCGGCACCCCCATATCGACGGCCTGGCGTTCGATGTAGATCCATTTTTCGGCGATGGCCGATTCCGAGGAGCCGCCGCGGATGGTGAAGTCGTCGGCCGAAACCAGCACCCGCCGGCCGCCCACGCGGCCCTTGCCGATCACCGAATTGGCCGGGCGCACGTCGATCAGCTCGCCCGTCTCGGCATCGTAGTTGCCCGTGCCGGTGAGGCCGCCCAGCTCGCGGAAGCTGCCTTCGTCGAGGAGCTCGGCAATGCGTTCGCGGGCCGTCATCTTGCCCGTGTCGTGGTGGCGCTGGATGGCTTCCTCGCCGCCCAGCGCCAGGGCAAATTGACGGCGGCGCTCGATTTCCTCGATTTCCGGCTGCCAGCTCATGGCCCGATGGCTCCTCCCGTCCGCCGTCTTTTGCCCCGAGTTTAGGCGTCCGGACGCCGGGCCTGTCAAGAAGATTGTTGACAATCTGATTATTGACTTGGTTCACTGGGGTCGCGAGATCACGGCAGACGAGGTGCCCCGATGCCCCACGAAGAACGCGTTGCCGAACTGGCGCGCCGGCGCCAGGCGGCGCTGGCCATGGGCGGCGAAAAACGCCTGGCGGCGCGGGCCGAACGCGGACTACTCAATGCCCGCCAGCGCCTCGACCGCCTGCTCGACAAGGGCTCCTTCAAGGAGGTCGGCCTGTTTGCCACCTCGCTCAATCCCGACGACCTGGAGATCACTCCGGCCGACGGCAAGGTCACGGGCTTCGGCCGCATCGCTGGGCGCCGCGTGGCCATCGCGTCCAACGATCTCACCGTCAAGGGCGCCTCGTCCAACAGCATCAATTCCAAAAAAATCACCTTCATCAAGGACACCGCCACCCGCACCGGCATGCCCATCGTCTACCTCGGCGAATCCTCGGGCGCCCGCATGCCCGACGTCATGGGCGCCGTGGCCATGGGCCTGATGGGGCAGGACCCGGAACAGTACATACGCCGGCGCGAGGTGCCCTGGGTCTCGGCCGTGCTGGGGCCCTGCTACGGCTCCTCTAGCTGGTATGCCGCGCTCTCCGACTTCGTGGTCATGCGCAAGGGCGCCGAGCTCGCCGTCTCCAGCGCCCGCGTCACCTCGCTGGCCATCTCGGAAGACATCGATCCCCAGGAATTGGGCGGCTGGCGCCTGCACGCCGAGACCACCGGCATGATCGACTTGGCCACGGAAAGCGACGAGGAAGCCCTCGAGGCGGTGGGCCGTTTCCTTTCCTATCTGCCCAGCCACCACGGCGAGGCACCGCCGCGCGCCGCCGTGCCGGCGGGTTCCGAGACGGCCAGCGCCGCCATGCTCGATCTGGTGCCGGAGGAGCGCCAGAAGACCTACGACGTGCACCGCGTCATCGAGGCCATGGTCGACCGCGAGAGCTTCTTTCCCCTGAAAGGGCGCTTCGGCCGCGTCGCCGTGACCGGGCTCTGCCGCCTCGACGGCCACCCGGTGGGCATCGTGGCCAACAACCCGCGCGTCAAGGGCGGCGCCATGGACGTCGATTCCTGCGACAAGGTGACGAGCTTCCTGGTGCTTTGCGACAGCTTCAACATTCCCGTCGTGCTGCTGGTCGATACGCCGGGTTTTCTCGTCGGCCTCGAGGGCGAGCGGCGCAAGGCGCCGGGCAAGATCATGAACTTCATGCATGCCCTGCAGCTCTGCTCGGTGCCCAGGATCTCGATCATCATGCGCAAGACCTACGGCCAGGCCTTCCTCAATATGGGCGGTGGCCGCAATTCCGACGAGATTGCCGCCTGGACCACCGCCGAGGTGAGCTTCATGGCCCCCGACATCGGCGTCAGCGTGGTTCACGGCGTGACGCCCCAATCGGACCCCCAGCGCTACGAGGAGCTCTATCAGTCCATGCAGCGCGATTCCTCGGCCTACGACGTGGCGCGCTGCTTTGGCGCCCAGGACGTCATAGACCCGCGCCGCACCCGGGAATACCTGATCGAGGCGCTGGACTTCCATCGCCGCGACATCACGGGCGGGGTGGGCCGCCACGAGATGCGCACCTGGCCGACGACTTATTGAGGGGAAGGGCTTGGAGGCACCACAGGAAACCGGGGCACTCTCGGAAGCCACCCTCGATCTCGACTGGCGCCTGGTACCCGAGGCCAGGCCGCTGTCGCTTTCGGAACAGATCGCCGAGCGCCTGAGCCAAGAGATCCTGGCCGGCACCTACCAGCCCGGCCAGCGCGTCCTGGAGCAGCACATCGCCGGGCGCTTCGAGGTCAGCCGCGGTCCGGTGCGCGAGGCGCTGCGGCTTTTGCAACGCGATGGGGTGATCGAAATCCTGCCGCGCCGCGGCGCCCAGGTGACCTCGCTGACGGTAAAAGAGGTCACCGACATCTTCGACATCCGCGGCACCCTGGTCGGGCTCTGCATCAGCTTGGCCATGGAACGGCTCGAAGCCGAACAGTGGGCCCCGGTCAAAGACTGGGTCGAGCGCCTGGGCCGCCTGGCACGCGAGCACGGCAGCGCCGAGGAATACCTCGCCATCAGCTTCCGCCTCAGCCTCTTCCTGGGGCAAAGCTCGGGCAACGAACGGCTCTATGAGCTGCTGCGCTCGTTGTCACGCCAGACCGTGCGTTATTCGGCCTTGGGTCTGGCCACGCCGACCCGGCGGCGGCGCTCGGCGCGCATCTGGCGGGATTTCCATAAGGCCGTGCTGGCCCGCGATGCGGTCGCGGCCGAGGCCGCCGGCCGTATCCTGGTCAAGGAATCCCGCGACGCCGCCATCCGCCAGCTCGAGGCCGGGCGCCATGCCACCTGAGCGGCCGGCCCTGGGCCGCCCCGCCGTGCTGGCCCTGGCCGGCCTTTGCGCCCTGGCGCTGGTCGGCCACACCGTGCTGCTGCCGCTGCTGCCGCCGGTCTGGCGTCTGGCCGGCAGTGCGCCGCTCTATCTGGTCGGCGTCGCCGGCGCCCTGTTGCTGGCGCTGCCGGCCGTCTTTGCCCTGGCCAAGCGGAACGGGGCCTCGCCTCGGCCCTGGTTTGTGGCCCACGTCCTGGCCGGGGCGGCCGGTCTGGTGCTGGTGGTGGTTCATGCTGCCGGCCACTGGGGCCGGCCGCCAGTGTTGCTCTTGCTATTGGCCCTGGTGCTGCTGCTCCAAGGCATGCGGGCCCGCATCAAAGTTGCCGACAAGCTGGCGGGCGTCATGGCCTCGCGGCCTCGGACCTTCGAGGGCGCGCCCGAGCGGGTCGCCTTGGCCGAACTCCTGGAGCGCAAGCGCAAGTTGCTGGCGAGCCTCGACCCGGCGGCCGAAGAAGCCATCTTTTCGCCCGGGCCCGGGCACTGGCTGCGCCACCCCGGCCTGACCCTGGCCTATCAGCGCCTGGTGCGGGCCGAGGCCGGCCTGCTGGGCGCCCGTCGTGCCGCCGGGCTGGAGCTTTCGCGTTGGCGCCAGCTCCACATGATCGCCGGTTGGCTGTTGTTCGCCGGCCTCATCGTTCACGTCGTCACGGTGACCTTCTTCGCCGGCTACGTGGCTGATGGCGGTGACGTTCACTGGTGGCATGTGGCCGCCTGGGGCGCATGAGCCGGCTCGCCCTGGCCATCGATCTCGAACGCTGCACCGGCTGCAAGAGCTGCGAGGCGGCCTGCAAGCAGGAGCACGGCCTGGGCCCCGGCGAGCGCCGCAACAAGGTAGTCTGGCTGCAAGGTGGCGCGGTGCCGGCGCTGCAGTTCCTGCCCGTCATGTGCCAGCACTGCCAGCGTCCGGCCTGCCTGCGGGCCTGTCCCGTGCGGCCCCAGGCGATCGGCCGCGACGTTGCCAGCGGCGTCGTAAGCATCGACGAATCCCGCTGCACGGGTTGCGGCGAATGCGTGGTCTCCTGTCCCTACGGCGCCATCGGTTTCGATGCCGAGGGCCACCACGCGGTCAAATGCGACCTCTGTGCCGCCCGCCGTGGGCGCGGCGAGACCACGGCCTGCGCCGCCGTCTGCCCCGGCCTGGCCATTCGCCTGGGCCAGCGCGACGAGTTGCTGGCCGAGGCGGCCCAGGCCGGCCGCCAGGTGCGCGACCATGACAGCTACCTGCTGGGGCCGTCGACGCTCTATCTCGAAAGTGCCAAGCCGGCGGCCGAGCTGGCACCGCCGGCACTCACCCGCTCGGCCTGGGCCGGCCGCGGGCCGCGGCGTTCGGACGCCGCTTTCCCCTACGGCACGGCGCCCGAGGCGCGGCTCGCCGACCGGGTCGAGCCGGGCGGCTGCAACATCTGCTTCAATTCCTGTTCGCTCAAGTTCCACCTGCGCGACGGCCGCCTGGTAAAGGTCAGCGGCAACGACGACGATCCCGTGCTGGGCGGCCGGATCTGCGCCAAGTCGCAGATGACGCTGCAGCAGTACCACGACCCGCGCCGCCTGAAGCATCCCATGAAGCGCATCGGCAAACGTGGCGAAGGCCGTTTCGAAACCATCTCCTGGGACCAGGCGCTGGACGAGATCGCCGCCAAACTTAAGGAAACCGCGGCCCGGTATGGCACGGAATCCCTGGCCATCTTTTCCGGCACCCGGTCCGGCATCATGACCAACCGCGGCTACGTCCATCTCTTCGGCCGGCTTTTCGGCACGCCCAACGTCGAGGGCACGGAACCCTTGTGCGCCACCGGCAAGTCGATCGCCTATACCCTGACCCAGGGCACGGTGCTGATCCCCAACAGTTTTGTGCCCAGCGACATCGGCCGGACCGGCATGCTGGTCTATTTCGGCGACAACCAGGCCGAGACCCGGCCGGTTTACTTCGGCATGGTCAACGATTGGCGTATCCAGAGCCGCATCCCCATGGTCGTGATCGACCCGCGCTACACCGTCACCGCTGCCAAGGCCGATCGCTGGCTGGCGCTGCGTCCGGGCAGCGACATGGCGCTGGGCCTGGCGCTGGCCCAGCACATTCTGGCCCACGAGCTGCACGACCAGGAGTTCTGCGAGGCCTGGGTGGAAGGTTTCGCGGCCTGGCGCGACTTCATCGACGAGCGCGGCTACGACGCCGATTGGGCGGCGCCGATCTGCGACCTGCCGGCAGACGAGATTCGCCGCCTGGCGGAGGAAATGGCCGCCGCCGATGGCTGCATGATCTTCGCCAGCCGCGGCATCAACCAGCACAGCAACTCGGTCCAGACCAACCGCGTGCTGATGTTCCTGGCCGCCATCACCGGCAATTGGGGGCGCCCGGGCGGCGGCTATTTCAACATGGCCTCGGGCACGCCCATCAGCGCCGCCATGCCCGAGCATCGTGCCGCCGCCATCTCCCGGCCCATGGTGCGGCGCAACCCGGCCAACTGGCTGTCCGCCATGGCCGAGGGCAAGCCCTACCCCATCCGCGCCCTGATCAGCGGCAACAACCCGCTGGGCCAGTTGCCCGACCAGAACGCCGTGCGCCAGGCCTTCCGGGCGCTCGACCTGGTGGTCCACATCGATCTGTTCGAGAACGAGACCTCGGCCTTCGCCGATTATCTGCTGCCGGTGGCCACGGGCATCGAGAAGGGCGGCATCAACCGGGCCAACGACGACCGCCGTCTGGTCTGGATCGACAAGCTGATCGAACCGCCGGGCGAGGCGCGAACGGATGGCTGGATCTGGATCGAGCTGGGCAAGCGGTTCGGCTATCAAGACGTGCTGCGGGAAAAATACAAGGATGCCGCCGTCTTTTGGGACAAGCTTTGCGCCGACAACAGCGACATCCGGGGCTGCACCACTCGGCGCCTGCGCTCGACGCCGCACCGCTGGCTGCGATTCCCACTGGCCGACGAACAGGCGGCGGAGCAGGAGACGCTTTATCTTGAGCCGAGTGTTGACGGCAAACGCTTTCCCACGCCCTCGGGCCGGCTCGAATTCTGGACCCGGGCGCTCGAAGACCGCTTCGCCCGCCTCGGCCTCTCGGCGCTGCCGGAATTCTACTCCGAACGCGAACAGCGCATCGATCTGCCGCACCTCGAGCTCCTGCTGGGCGATGACGAGCCAGGCGTTTTGTCGCCCTTCCATGCCATGCCAGTGGGGGCAACGCCGGCCCGCATCCGCCAGCCCGAAGATAGCGCCGGCGCGGCGCTGCGCGCCCAGGGGTACGAGTATGAGCTGATCACCGGCCGCGCCTCGGCGGCGCATTTTCACAGTTGGACCCACCATTTCTGGCAGGCCCAGGAAATGTGGCCCGACCTCTACGCCCAGATGCACCCCGAACTGGCAGCCGAGAAGGGCATCAAGGATGGTGCCCGGGTGCAGATCGAAACCACCCGCGGCAGCCTGGAAGCCATCGCCTGGCTGACGCCGGGCATCCGGCGCCACGCCGTCTACGTACCCCTGGGCTGGGGCGAGCGCCAACCCTTCAACCCCTGGCCCTCGGTCAACTTCCTCACCGACGCCAGCCAGCGAGACCCGATCTCGGACCAGATCAATCTCAAGACATTGCTTTGCCGCGTAAGCCCGGTAATGCGCTAGTCTTCGTCCATGAACGAGATATTCCCCAACGAACCTGCACGCATCCTTGCCGAGGTTTTCGGCTTCGACGGTTTCCGGCCCGGGCAGGAGCCCGTGGTGTCGGCGCTGCTTTCGGGCGCCAATGCCTTGGCGGTGATGCCCACGGGCTCGGGCAAATCGATGTGTTTCCAGATCCCGGCCCTGATGCAGGGCGGCCTCACCGTGGTGGTGTCTCCGCTGGTGGCCCTGATGGAGGACCAGGTGGCGGCGCTGCGGCTAGCCGGCGTGGCCGCCGAGACCATAAATTCCTCACGCGACCGGCCCACCAACGTGGCCAGCTGGCGGCGTGTCGTGGCGGGTGATGCGCCGCTCTTGTACATCGCACCCGAACGTTTGATGACGGAGCGCATGCTGGCGGCGCTGGCCAAGCTGCCGGTTCGCCTTGTGGTCGTCGACGAGGCCCACTGCATCTCGCGCTGGGGCCCCTCGTTCCGGCCCGAGTACGAGGATCTCCGGCGCCTGGGCGCGCTCTTTCCCGGCGTCCCCCTGGCCGCCTTCACGGCCACCGCCGACCAGACCACGCGGGCCGATATCGCGGCCAAGCTGTTCGACGGCCGGGCCGAGATCTTCGTCTCCGGCTTCGACCGGCCCAACATCCGGTTGGGTGTCGAGATGCGCCGCGATGGCAAACGCCAATTGGCCGATTTCGCCCAGGCCCGGGCCGGTGCCAGCGCCATCGTCTATTGCCTGTCGCGCAAGAAGACCGAGGAGACGGCGCAGTTTCTCGGTAGCCAGGGCTTGCAGGCGCTGCCCTACCACGCCGGCATGGAAAAAACCGATCGCGCCAGAAACCAGGACATATTCATGACCGAGCCCGGCGTCATCATGGTGGCGACGATCGCCTTCGGCATGGGCATCGACAAGCCCGACGTGCGCTACGTCTTCCACACCGACCTGCCGGGCAGCGTCGAGGCCTACTACCAGGAGATCGGCCGGGCCGGGCGCGACGGCCTGGCGGCCGAGGCGCAGATGCTCTACGGCCTCGACGATATCCGTATGCGGCGTATGTTCATCGACGACGAAGGTGGCGACGAGGATCACCGGCGTCGCGAGCACAAGCGCCTCGACGCCCTCATCGCCTATTGCGAGACGCCGGAATGCCGGCGCCAGGCGTTGCTGGGCTATTTCGGCGAGAGTCCCGCGGCTTGCGCCAATTGCGACGTCTGCGAGAACCCGCCCGAGGTCGAGGACGGCAACCAAGTGGCAAAGCAGGCGCTCTCAGTTGTGGCCGCCACCGGTCAGCGCTTCGGCGCCGCCCACCTCATCGACATCCTGCGCGGCGCCGACACCGAGAAGGTGCGCAGCATGGGCCACCAAGGTCTGCCCGACTATGGCGCCGGCCAGGAGCTGGCCAAGGACGAGTGGCGCTCGATCCTGCGCCAACTGGTGGCGGCTGGGTTTCTCGAGCTCGATATCAAGGGCTACGGTGGCCTTAGCATCGCGCGGCGCGGCCAAGCCTTGGCGCGCGGCGAGGAAACCTTCCGCTACCGCCGTGACACCTTCAAGAGCGGGCGGCCCAAGACAGCCAAGAAGAGCGCCGTGGTCTCGGAGCTCAGCGACACCGACACGGAGCTGTTCAATGCCCTCAAGGAGTGCCGGCTCGAGCTGGCCCATGAACGCGGCGTGCCGGCCTACGTCATCTTCGCCGACCGGGCCCTGGCCGACATGGCGCGCCGCCGCCCGGCCAATGAAAGTGAATTCGCCGAGGTCCACGGCGTCGGCGCGGCCAAGCTGCGCGACTTCGCGGAACCGTTCCTGGCCGTCATCGCGGGGTTTGCGGACGGTGCTATCGAGAAAACCCGGACCGAGAGCAAAGGAAAAGAACATGTTTGAGCGTATCAGCCATATCGGCATCGTCGTCGAGGACATCGCCGAGGCCGAGAAATTCTGGAGCCAGCGCTTCGGCCTCAAGCGCTATGCCGAACTGGAGGTCGAGGTCGAGGGTATTCGCAGCATCTTTCTTTCCGTCGGCGGCACGCCCGACGAGATGTCGATCGAACTCATCGAGCCCTATGACAAATCCGACATGTCGAACGCCGTGGCGCGCCGCCTGGCCCAGTCGGGAGAGGGTTTTTATCACTTGGCGGTGGAGGTTGCCGACGTCGCAGCCAGCTCCTCCGAGCTCAAGGAAAACCACATGCGCGTCATCGATCGCCCGGCCCTCGAGCCCGAAGATTCGGCACGCTGGCTGGTTCATCCCAAGGACGCCAACGGCGTCATGGTCGAGGGCCTGGCGCCTGATTGGCGCTAGACCTCGAGGATAGCCCCGGCTTCGGTCAGGGCTTTCTGCAAAGCCGCTGTGTCGGCTCCCACGGCGTCGCCGTCGGCGGCCGCGGCCAGGGCGGCGGCGATGCCGGCGGCCTGGCCGGTGGCCATGCAGGCGGGGATCTCCTTGGTCGCGTTGTGCACCCGCTGGGCCACGGAGATGCAGCGCCCGGCGGCGATGAAGTTGCGCAAGCGCTGACAGATCAGGGCGCGGTAGGGGATATGGAAGCGCCGGTCGTAGCGCGTCCAATGACCGGTCACGGCGATGGTGTCGGGGAAGGGCTTTTCAAAGTCCTCGCCGCCCAGCACGTAGTCTCCGATCAGACGGCGGGTCTCGGTGATGCCGAGTTGCTCGGCGGCGTCGTTGAGGTAGGCCTCTTGGAAGCCCGGTGCCTCGGCGCGCAGGCGCTCGATCTGGGTCATCATCAGGCGCCGCGATTCGATCTCGGCGTAGGTCAAGTCCTCGACCGAGGTGGCATCGATGCGGCGCTCGACGTGGTCCGCCATGCCCCAGGGCATCAGCGTGCGCCCTTTCCCCGGGGTACGGAAAAAGCGCCCGCCCAGCGTCGGGAAATGCTCGCCGGCGGCCGCTTCGATAGCCTTCTCCGGGGCCTCGACGTTGCCCATGCGGTACCAGCGAAAGGCGTGCACCTCGGCCCTCTCGTGGGGCAGGCCGGCGAAGTGGATGAGGTCGCCATCGCCGGTAGTGTCGATCACCACCCGGGGCTGAACGGCCTGGCGCCCGGATTTGCTTTCAAGCACCACATGGCTGATGCGCTCGCCCTCGAGCACCACGTCGGTAGCCCAGGAATGGAAGCGCATCCGCACGCCGGCCTCGGCCACCATCTGGTCGCCGATGAACTTGAATTCGGCCGGCTCGTAGGCCACGGCATAGCGCAGGCGGTCCTCGCCGCTGCCCCAAACCAGGCCCCATTGGCGAAAATGCTCGATCAGCGCGCTGTCGTTCGAGTTCCACTGTTCAGGCCCGGGGTAGACGGCGGCGCCGCGGCTCTCCAGGCGTTCCACCAATTCCTGGCAGAGGCCGGCAATGACCTGATTGCCGGCGCCGTCGTCCAGGGTGAGCAGCAGGATGATCAGGCCGCCCGAGGCCAAGCCGCCGAGGTAGCCGTAGCGTTCCACCAGCAGCGTATCGGCGCCGGCCCGGGCCGCCGCCACGGCGGCCGCCAGCCCGGCCGAGCCACCGCCCACCACCAGAACGTCGGGCGCCGCTACGATCGGGATCTGGCGCGGCGCCTCGTCGAGCAGGCCGAGTCCGCTCTGGTTAATTCGACGGCGCTCCGCCTTATTGGACGACAATAGTGCCGTTGGCGGCCCAGGGACCGAGGCCGAAGTGCAGCGCCGTGTTACATTCCAACTTGTGTTCGCCGGTCTTGACGGCGACGAATAGCAATTCCTTTTCCTCGTCCGGCTCGAACACCAGTCTTTCGACGACGGGGAGCAAGGTCTTTCCCGAGGCCGTCTCCAGACGCCGCACGGCAATGGACTCGAAGAAACCCGACGAGCTGAAGGCATGCTCGAAGGCGCCCCGGTTGATGATTTTCAGGCGGTAGGGTTTGCCCGCCTCGAAAACCAGCCGTTTGGGTTGGAACTCATATTCGGTGATCACCGCGGTAACTTCTTCGGGGTTCGACCAGTCGGCGGCGGCGACCCACTCCTTGGGTTCCGCCAAATGATCCTCCGTCGGCTGGCTGAGGATCTTGTCGCCCCAGGTGCAAGCCGCCAAAGTGGAAAAGAGGGCTATTGCCAGAATTCTCAGTGCCATTGTTGCCGGGCCTCCCGAGCTCGAAATCGCAGCGTGGTTGCGCAGTATTGGTTCATCTTAGCACACCGACAAGGAAAAAACCCTCAGTCCGCACCCAGCTTGCGGCCCTCGTGGACGCAGACGGTGAGGGCGCGGCGAAGTTTCATCGTCAAACTGCCTTCACTGTCGCCGTGGTAGCAGCCCTTGGCCCTGAGGTCTTGCTGGTAGGCCTTGACCATGTCCGCGCCGCCCAGGCGCATGGCCCGCAGGTATTGCGCCACGGCCTCGTCGTAGCGGCGGTTTTCCACCTGGGCGGCGGCCAGGGTGTCGACGGTATCGGCCTGTTCCCGGCGCGACACCGCCTCGCGAGCCAGGCGCAGCGCCTCGACGCCGTCACGGAAGGCGGGGTCGGCGGCGGTGGCATGGAGCCAGGCCAGGTTGTTGTAGGGCGCGGCATAGGCCGGCAGGGCGTCGATGGCGGCCTGGAATTGGCTTACCGCCCGGGCGTATTCGCCCTTTGCCTTGTGGGCCTGACCGAGATTGTTGTGGGCCTGGGCATTGGTGCGGCGGTCGCGGCCGTGGCTCAGGGCCTGCTGGCAATCAGCGATGGCTTCGTCATAGCGCTGCATGTCGAAGAGCGTCGAGCAGCGATTGAAATAGGCGCCGGCGAAGTCGGGCTTGAGATCCAGCGCCCGGCCGAAATCGTCGAGCGCCCGCTGATTGCGGCCGGTCATCTTGTAGGCCAGGCCCCGATTGCTGTAGGCCGTGGCCAGCTTGGGATCGAGCTCGAGGGCCCGGTCGTAGCTGACGATCGCCTGTCTGGGCCGGCCATCAGCGCGCAGCAGGTCGCCGACATTGAGACGGCCGGCGGCCAAGCCCGGCTCGATCTCGAGGGCCCGGGTGAAGTCGCTGAACGCCGGCTCCGGCCGGCCCAGTTCACGATAGGCCGTGCCGCGGTCGCCGTGGGCCAGCGCCAGATTGGCGGGCTCCAGCCGGCCGCTCTCGATGCAGCGCGAATAAAGCTCGACCTGGCGTTCCGGCAGGCCCTTGCCGGTCAGGTCCGTAGCCTCGCGACAGGCCGTCAGATCTTCGGGCTCGACACTTAGCTGCAGCGCCGGGGGGGGCGGCGGCGGCGGCGGCGGGGCGGCGGCCGGCGCCGGTTTGCGGGCGGGTTTGCGGGCGGGGATGGGCTGGACGGGCTTGTGCCGCGGCAGGCCGTGCGCCATCGATATCGGGAGGGCGGCCTCGGCAGGTGCCGGGACCGGGGCGGCGGCAGGCGCCTTCTCGACCGCTTCGGGTTTCGGCTCGAGTTCGGGTTCCGCTTCGGGCCCCACCTCGGGCTCGGGTTCGGGTTCGGGTTTCGCTGCGGCCACGGGCCCGGGTTCGGGTGCGGATGGCGGCGTAATCTCGATAATGGCAATTGCCAGCGTAACGCCCGGGGGCGCCGCCGCCTCGTCGTAGCTCAGCTCGAGCCAGGCCGCCAGGCCGAGGAAAGCGGCCAGCAGCAGTGCACTGACCAACGCCAGCGCCAGCACGCTTCGGCTCGGGGCACCACCCGCCGTTGCCATTCGCTCTCCGTTCGTCTATTGCCGCCTGGGCCGCAGGCAGCCAGCTTCCGTGCCCGGGTCGGGGGCTGTCAAGCGGCAGGGGAAAAGGCGCTATGTTGCGGGATCGGCATAAAGCGGAGAGGTGCCAGAAAAGTTACACCTGCCCTTTATGTATCCTCTCGGACTAGGGTCTGTTGACATTTAAGGGATTCCCAAGAGCGTCAAAAAGTGATTCAAACTTCCTTTTGCAAGGAGGTTTTGATGAACACGGGACGTTTCGTCATCAGGGATGAGGTCTGGGAAAAGGTTTCCCCCCAAGCTATGCCGCAAACTTGAGCCTCGTCGCCACCATGATTGATTTGCGTTAATTGTCAACGGACCCTAGTCCGCGTTCGCTGTCGTCGGGTGCTGCGGCAGGCCGTCGTCGAGTTCGATCCAGGGCAGCTTTTCGGCGCAGTAGACGTGGCCCTGGGGCTCCAGCCCTTCGGGCGCGTCGGCGGTGGCGGCGAAGATGTGGATCTCGCCGGGCCAGCGCTCGGATTGGTAGCTCAGCGAGGTGCCGCAGCGGGCGCAGAAGCCGCGCTGCACCCCGGGCGAGGAAGCGAACGAAGCGGGCTCGCCGCTGAGGTAGACGAGGTTTTGGCGGGCCAAGCCGACGTAAGTGGCGAAGGCGGCGCCGCTGGCGCGGCGGCACTCCCGGCAGTGGCAATGGGCCACCCACAGCGGTTCCTCGGCCCGATAGTGCACGGCACCGCAGAGGCAGCCGCCTTCTATGGTGATGGGGTTATTCATGGCTCAGATCTCCGGATGCACCTGGTGCAGCAAGGGTTTGCCGGCCATCAGGCGTTCGATGTTCTCGGCCACGATGGCGAAGCGGCGCGGCATCAAGCCCTCGGTCCAGCCACAGCAATGCGGCGTCATGACGACGTTGTCGAGCTTCTCGAAGGGATGGCGCGAGGGCTTGACGTCTTCGTTGCCGATGTCGGCGTAGTGGTACCAGACGTCGATCACGGCACCGCCGATGCGGCCCTGGCTGAGCGCCTCATAGAGCGCGTCCTCGTCGACGATGAGGCCGCGGGCGACGTTGAGCAGTACCGCCTGGGGCTTCATCAGGGCCAGGCGGTGGGCGCCGATCAGGCCGATGGTGCCTGGGCTCTCCTCGGGACAGCAGACCAGCACGTAATCGGCCTCCGGCAGCATCTCATCGAGCTCGTCGATGGCGCCCAGCCTGTCCGGCGCCGGATCGAAGTCCCGCGGCCGGCGGGTAACGGCATGGACGGTCATGCCGAAGGCCCGGGCCCGCTGGGCCACGGCCCGGCCGATGTTGCCGTAGCCCACGCAGACGATGGTGCGGCCGGCCAGTTCGGGGCGGAAGGGGCCCATCAGGCGCGGGCTGTCGGACCAGTCGCCGGCGCGGAATTTGGCGTCTCGTGCGGGCAGTTCGACGATGCCCTGCAGGATGGCCGACATGACGTACTCGCTGATGCCGATCTCGTGCTCGAAGGAGTTGCACACCGCGCAGCCCTCGGGCACCGCCGCCATGTCCACCGAATCGAGGCCCGAGTTGGGCAACTGAATGAGCCGGGCCCGCGGCGCCGGCGGCTCTGCGGCATCGAAGCGCACGCTGACGATGACCTCGGCGGCGGCGAAGTGGGCGGCCTGCTGCTCGGCCGGGTCACCGGCCAGGGTGCCGGTAATCTCGATGCGGTCGCCGAAGTGATCGTGCAGCAACTCTCGCCCGCGCTGGGCGATGGGGCCGTAGAGCAGGACCTTCACAGTGCTTGGTCGTCGGTCTCGCCGGTGCGGATACGCACCGCCTGCTCGAGGTCGAGGGTGAAGATCTTGCCGTCGCCGATCTGGCCCGAATGGGCGGTCTCGCGGATGCACTCGACAACCCGCTCGGCCATCTCCGCCGCCACCACCACCTCGAACTTGACCTTGGGCACGAAGTGGACGACGTACTCGGCACCACGGTAGATCTCGGTATGGCCCTTCTGGCGCCCGAAGCCCTTGACCTCGCTGACCGTCATGCCCTGGACACCGAGTTCGGTCAGACCTTCGCGCACCTCGTCGAGCTTGTGCGGCTTGATGATGGCCATGATCAGTTTCATCGCTGCTGCCTTTCGCGCTGTCGCCGAGGGGGCTTAGATTTCGTAGCCCCGTTCGCCGTGAGAAGTGATGTCGAGGCCTTCGATCTCGTCTTCGCGCTCGACTCTAAGGCCCACCAGGGCGGTGCAGATCTTGACCAATACCCAGCTGGCTGCGCCGGCCCAAACCACGGTGGCTGCGATACCCAGGAGTTGGACGCCGAGCGCCTGGCCCACCGTCATGCCTTCGGCCAGGCCCATGCCGCCAAGAACGGGAAGCACCAGGATCGCGGTCAACATGGTACCGGTCATGCCGCCGATACCATGGACAGCGAAGACGTCGAGGGAATCGTCTATTTCGAACTTCTGCTTGACCGCCTGCACGGCGGCGAAGCAGAGCAGTCCGGCGGCGACGCCGATGACCAGCGCCCCGAAGGGACCGACGAAACCCGAGGCCGGGGTGATGGTGGCCAGGCCGGCGATGGTGCCGGTGACCGTGCCGATCAGGCTCGGCTTGCCGAAGCGAACCCATTCCATGACCATCCAGACCAGCGAGGCGGTGGCGGCCGAGATATGGGTCACCAGCATAGCCATGCCGGCGCTTTGGTCGGCGGCCAGGGCGGAGCCGGCGTTGAAGCCGAACCAGCCGACCCACAGCATGGCGGCGCCGATCATGGTCATGCCGGGATTGTGCGGTGGCTTGACCTCGCCCGGGAAACCGACGCGGCCGCCCAGTGCCATGGCGACGACCAGGGCCGAAACGCCGGCCGTGGTGTGCACCACGATACCGCCGGCAAAGTCCATCACGCCCATTTCAGCCAGCCAGCCGCCGCCCCAGACCCAGTGCGTCACCGGGGCATAGACGACGATCAGCCAGAGCGCGCTGAAGAGCATGACGGCGCCGAATTTGATGCGTTCGACATAGGCCCCGACGATCAACGCCGGCGTGATGATGGCAAACGTCATCTGGAACATGAAAAAGACGGATTCGGGAATGCTGCCCGAGGCGGCATCGCTTCCGACCCCGGCCAGGAAGGCCTTGCCCAGGCCGCCGATCCAGGCGTTGGCGCTGCCGCCATCGCTGAAGGCCAGGCTGTAGACCCCGGCGTACCAGAGCACCGAGGCCAGGCAGGCGATGACGTAGCAGTGCATCAGCACCGACAGCACATTTTGGGTCCGCACCAGGCCGCCGTAAAAGAGCGCCAACCCGGGCAGCGTCATGAACAGCACCAGCGCCGTGGCGGTGATCAGCCAGGCCGTGTCGCCGCTGTCGATAGCGCTTGCCGCCAGCGCCTGGTTCGGCAGCAGCACGAGTATTGCCGCGGCCCAAAACCCGGCGCGCCGGCATTTAGTCAATAGCTGTTGCACGGTTTTTCGCCTCCCCCGTTTTTTTGTCGGCGGCAATTGAAGCAGAAACGGCCCGTCGCTTCAATTGCGCGCCAGCAGAACCCGCAAAATCCCCGCCAAACTGCCCTCTTCGAGATACCTTATGCCGAGCACGCCGCCGGCCATGATGGCCAGCCAGGCCAGCAGCGATCCCAGGGCCAGCGTCGACATGCCGGTGATGCCCTGGCCGATGGTGCAGCCCAGCGCCAAAATGCCGCCCACCCCCATCAGCGCCGCGCCGATCAGGTGGCGCGCCATATCCTCGACGCCGGCGAAGGCCTCGAGGCGGAACTCGCGGCCCAACAAGGCGGCCGCCAGGGCGCCGGCGATGACGCCGCCGATCAGGCCGACGCCGAAGTTGACGGTGGCGCCGGTGAAGGTCATCAGGTACTGCACGCTGTCGGCCGTCGAGGAGACGAAGGTCACCGAAAACAGCGGCACCGGGTCGAACTCGTCGTTGCCGATGACGCCGGTGATCAACCAGCCCGCCGGTACCGTCAGGCCGACGATCAGGCCGGCCGCCAGGTGGCGCGGCGAGCGCCGGAATTGGGCGTCCTTGAAACACCACCAGGCCAGAGCCCCGGCCACCACGATGGTAAGGCCGCTGCGCAGCACGCCGTCATCGAGGCCGCTGGCCGCCGCCAGCAACTCGACGATGCCCTGCGACGAGAAACCCGCCGCGCCCAAGTCGATCATGGTGGCCGCCTCGAGCTCGACCCGGGCCAGGCCAAGGAGGCCCCGCAGCGTCATGTAGGCGAAGACGCCCATGACCAGGGCGACGACCAGCGATTTGAGATTGCCGGCCCCCAGCCGCACCAGGGTGCGGTTGCCGCAGCCGCCGGCCAGCGTCATGCCGAAGCCGAACAGAAGCCCCCCCAGGATGGCGCCCAGCCAGCCCAGGTTGGGGCTCAGGTAGATCGACTTGCCCAGATCGACCAGACCGGCACCGTGCAGCCCCTGGCTGGCCACCAGGGCCGTAGCGATGGCCAACAGCCAGGCCCGCAAGCGGTTGTAGCTGCCCATCAGCACGGCGTCCGAGATGGCCCCAATGGTGCAGAAGTTGGTGCGCTGCACGGTGGCACCGAGGATGGCGCCGAGCGCCAGACCCCAGGCCGCGACGATGGTGGTGACGGGAATCTCGTCCATGCCGGCGCCCCCTTTGCTGTGCCGCCGCTTGTACGCACAGGGCAATTCTTCGAGGTATTTATGCCGAGGTATTTATAGGGAGGGCAGCGTCCATGACAAGGGTGGTACTGAAGGTAAAACGAGGCTCGGCCGCGCAACATTATTGCTCGCAACGTCGTGACTATCGCATAATATTCTGGTTTGCTAATATACTGGCTGGATTGGTCTCATATGACCCGGCCGGTGCTGTCAGTGCCGGCCTCACCTGCGCACCGGGAGGGGAGCGAAACGATGACCGACACGACCCTGGAAAATGCCAAAAGCATGTCCCTGATCGTCACCAAGGGCAGCCTGGATTGGGCCTATCCGCCCTTCATTCTGGCCACCACGGCCGCCGCCATGGGGCTCAACGTCTCGATGTTCTTCACCTTCTACGGCCTGACGCTACTGAAGAAAAAGCTCGATCTGGGGGTCACGGCGCTGGGCAATCCGGGCATGGAAATGCCCATGATGGGCATGCATATCGGCATGCCGAACGTGATGTCGATGATCCCCGGTGTCGACGCCATGGCCACGGGCATGATGAAGAACCTGATCAAGAAGAAGGGCGTCGCCTCGATCGAGGATCTGCGCACGGCGGCCGTCGAGTCCGACGTCACCATGATCGCCTGCCAGATGACCATGGACCTCTTCGAATACGATCTCGACGACCTCATCGAAGGACCCGAGCTGGGCGGCGCCGCAACCTGGGTTGAGATGGCCACCCAATCCGACATCAACCTTTTCACATAATTGCCAGCTTTTGCCCCTGGGGGAGCGGCTGGCCGGGATAAATCTTGAAATGCTTTAGACCTTGCGGAATACCGCGCCGGCCAGCCATCCCGCGGCCAGGGCGATGAGGATGGCGGCTAGGCCGTAGGTTGCCGGCTGGCTGTGGGCGAAATCGAAGACCGCACGTTCGAGGCCGGTCTTGCGCACGAAAAGCGGCGTCATCTGGGCACCGACGATGTGGCCGTCGCGAACGACATAGATTTCCGCGGTATAGGATCCCACCGGCGTTTTGGCGGGAAACTGCACCTTGGTGCGGAACAGGCGGTTGCCGAGGAAGGCGACCTTGCCTTCTTCCTCGCGAAAGAACCCCTGCTTCTGGTGGTTGCGGATCAGGGCCTCGCGAAACGACACCGCCTCTAGGGGATCGACGCCCTCGGCCTCGAGGATCAGGTTCTCGACGCCGATCCGTTGGCGCGCCAGCACCCTGGCCGAGGCGATGTCGGCCAGGATGCGGTTGGCATGTACGGCGTAATAGCCGGGAACCTTGACGAAGGTGGCGGAATCACGATTGATCCAGATGCCGCCGATGCGCCGCTTCTGGCGCACCAACACGCGCTGGGGCGGCCCGCGCACCACGACGATGACGTCGCCGCCCTCTTCGCGGGCGCCAAACAGCAAGAGCTCGGCCCCGGCATAGCTCGATGTGATAGCGATCAAGTGCGACGAAAGATCGGCCACCAGGTCCTGGGCCGCCGCCGGGCGCAACGGCGAAATTAGCACTGGGGCCAACAGCAGGCAGATGAGGCCGGACCGGGCCAGCATCACTCACCGCCCCGGAGCGGCAACACGGTGTAGAGATCGTCGGGCGTGACCACCAGATCGAAGGCCAGCTTGGCGCAGACCGCCAGCACCAACAGCGCCAACAGGCCGCGCAGTTGCTCGCCGCGCAACAGCGCTCCCACCCGCGTTCCCACCTGGGCCCCGACCACGGCGCCGGCCAGCAGCAGCATGGCCAGCATGACATCCACGGTCTGGTTGTTGATCGAGTGCAGCAACGTCACGTTGGCCGTGACGAAGATAATCTGAAAGAGCGAGGTGCCGACCACCACCGAGGTCGGCATGCCGATCAGGTAGATCATCGCCGGTACCATGATGAAGCCGCCGCCCACGCCCATGATGGCGGCCAGGAAGCCGACCACGGCGCCGACGATGAGTGGCATGATGACGCTGATATAGAGGCGCGATTTGTGGAAGCGCATCTTGAAGGGCAGGCCGTGCATCCAGTGATGTTGATGGGCCTTGCCCAGGTTGCCGCTGCGGCGCCGCCGCATCAGGGTGCGCGTGCTCTCGACCGCCATCAGCGCGCCGATGGTGCCGAGGAAGACGACGAAGGCCAGCGAGATGACCAGATCGATCTGGCCCAACTGGCGCAGCTCCTTGAAGACCCAGGCACCCAGCGTCGAGCCGACGGCGCCGCCGACCAGCAACACCCCGCCCATCCTGAGATCGACGTTGCCCCGCCGCCAGTGCGCCAGCGCACCCGAGACCGAGGCGGCGATGATCTGGTTGGCCTCGGTGCCCACGGCCACGGCCGGCGGCACACCGATGAAGATCAGCAACGGAGTCATGAGAAAGCCGCCGCCGACCCCGAACATGCCGGAAAGAAAGCCCACTCCCGCACCCATGCCCAGCAGCAGGAAAATGCTGACGGACATCTCGGCGATGGGAAGATAGATCTGCATCCTAGCTGTTTAATGCGGTACTAGCGGTACGGACCCGGCCAACAACGCCGCCAGGCTTGCGCAGGAAAGTTTTCCGTGTGGCGGCGTCCCCGTTCTCAAGTCCCCACCGCTCGGCCGCCGCCAGCCGGGTTGCAGGTTGCTCGATGTCTACTCGGCAGCGATGCCGGGGTCAAGCGGGCCGTCTTCGCCGCCCTCGCTCTCGCTTTCGCAAAACAGACCGTAGAGTGTTTCGATGACCGCCGTCGCATCGTTGCCGACCAGCGAATAGTGGATGGTCTGGGCCTGGCGCCGCGTAGTCACCAAGCTGTCGTTGCGCAAGCGCGCCAGATGCTGCGACATGGCCGACTGGCTGAGGCCGATCAGGGACTCGAGCTCGCTGACGCTTTTTTCGCCATCCGCCAGTTGGCACAGAATCAGCAGGCGGTGCTCGTTGCTCAGCGCCTTCAGCAGGCGGCTGGCACGCCGGGCATTTTCCTGCATGTCGTCGATCTGCATGGCGCTAGTCTCAATAAATAGGGCAGTCAAGTCAATCGGCAGTCGTTGCAGCCCGATCGAATCTTCGTGAAATCTTGGTGATTTCCTTGGCGCTACTGGGCCAAGCATTCCGGCCCCGTCCCGGACCTGCCTTGTCGCCGGTCAAGCGGCGGCTATTTTTTCGCGGCAAAAATTCCCGAGGCCTTGTAGTCGGTGCCGCTGAGCTGGAAGTGGCCGCCCATCTCGGCCGCATCGTCGCTGCTGCTCTTCATGAAGGAGCCCAGGAACGAGCCCGAGTGGCTGGTCCCGGTGATCGAGCCGGAGAAGGTGTTGAGCGACGTGGAATTGGCCGCCAGGGTGGCACCGCCCAGGGTGTAGTCGCTGCCATCGAAGCTGTCGAGATGGCCGGTCGAACTCGAGGGGCTGGAGAAATTCATGGTGTAGCTCCACTCGCCCACCGCCTGGTAGACGTTGGGCGTGGTGCCGGCGATCACCGTGCCGATGGCGTGGCCGGTGTAGGTGGCGCTGCCGGTAAGCGCCGAGATGGCGGCGTGGGTAGCGATCTCGCCGGCCACCCAGTTGCCCAGGTGGAGCGCCCGCTCGCTGCCGTCCGAGAGTTGGAAGGAGCCGCCCCAGAAGCCCCACACCAGGTACTGGCAGCCACAGAGCGAAACGCCCGAGGGGATGAAACCGCTGCCCGTGAGCTGGCTCTCGTCGGCCGTAACCAAATACATTTCCTCGTCCGATACGGTTTGGGCGACGCTGCTGACGGTGAAGCTGACGGCTTGCGTCGAGGTGCCCGTCTCCAGGCCGGCGCCGAAGTTGAAGTCGTCGATGAAGGCGCTTTCGCCCGACGAGGTGGTGGTATCGCCCGAGAAGGCCCCGGTGTCGTGGTCGCCGAAGTCCGCGTCCAGTTCGTCGAAGGTGGAGGAGAAGGAGTCGCCGATGTCGATCGAGGCCTGCACTTTGTTGGTGGCGATGCTGGTGCTGATGTCCACGTCCTCGGGGTCCGGGTTGCTAAAGGCCACGGAGGAGACCAGGGAGCCGGACGAATCCTTCTTCTGCAAGGCGCCGCCGGAATAGCCGTGCATGTCCCGGGTGCTGCGCCGGCCCAGCGAGACGCTGGCCGGCAGCGCCAGGGCATTGGGGTGGTAGGTGGTGCTGGTGGTGCCGGTGGCGGGGTCTTCCACCAGGCCGCGGCCGAGGATGCTGTCGCTGGTGCTCACCCCGGCCCCCTCGATGACGAAAGAGTTGGGACTGGAGGAGCCAAAAAAATCATTGCCGGCGCCGTCGTCGGCCGAGGACACGTCGCCGTCGGTGTGGATGGAGTTGGCGCTGGTCGAAAGCCGGGCCATTCCCAGCATGCCACCGTCCAGGAAGGGGCGGATCGAGGAATCCAGTTTGACCTCGCCACCGGCCACCACGATCACGGTTTATTGGCTGGTGCCCTGGCCGCTGATCAACATGGTGCGGTGGCCCCAGGCACGCTGGGCAGTGCCGGAGATGGCCGTCGAGCCAGACGCTCCGGTGCCCCAGACGATGGCCGTGTCGGCCGTCGCTTCGCTGTCGGTCGGGCTCAGGCCGCCACTCAGCGCCGAGGTGGTAAGGGCGAAGTCGGATCCCAGCACGAAATCGTTCTGCAGCGCATAGTATGTGGCGCCCGTGGGCAGGCTGCCGGTGAAGGGCTGGCCGGCCCAGACCAGGACCTTGTGGTTGTCGCTCTGATCGGTCAGCTCGTAGAAGATGAACTGCTCGTCCGAGGATAGATGCCCCGTGCCGCTGAGCGTGCCGCTGCCGAAGGGGTTTGCGGTCGCCGTGGCGCTGAATTCGCTGCCCAACGTGTCGACGTTGGCGCTGAAGGCGCTGCCGCCGAAGGTGCCGCTGAAGACGCCACCCGAGATGGTGCCGTTCGACGACGATATGTTGAGGGTGGACGAAGTATCGTCGGTGCCCACCGTGGCCGGGCTGGTGGCGTGCTTGGCGCGGCCCTTGAAGGTGCCCGAAACGGTGACCGTGGTGTCCGGCGATGAGGTGCCGCCGGTGCTGTTCTGCGTGCCCTCTTCCTTGTCGGCGGTTTCCTCGACGGCTCCGGTATCGACGGCTCCGGTATCGTCATCGGCGCCGCTGGCGGCCGTGGTCGGGGCGACATCGTCGGGATCGTTGCTCGACCCCACCGCGGCCAACCCCGACTGGGCGACGTCGGAATCCTGGGGCGCATCCTCGCCCGAGGCGGCGGCACTCTCGGAGCTGCCCTCGAGGCCCGCCAGCGAGCCCTGAATCTGGGCGTCGGTGGCTGGCACCGGGTCGCTCGGCGGCCCGCCCCGGGCCGAGGTCTGAATGACGAAACCGGCCCGCGTCGCCGCTTTGGTGACGCCGCCCGCAGCCACGGTCATGGCGTCGCCAAAGAGGAAGGTGGCATCGGTGGCGCCGCTGGCCGCGATGTCGATGACGGCGATGCCGCCGCGGATGCCAATGGTCGCCGTCGGCGTCTTCAGTTGCACCGGTGTCTTCTTGCTGATGCGGCCGCCGACCAGGCGAAACAGGCCCTTGGTGGCGCGCAGCACGATCTTGCCAGTTTTTTGCGAGGGATCGTAGACGAACTCGTCCAGCACCACGTCGGAGTTGGGGCCGATGGTCAGCGCCGACTGGTCACGGAAAAGCATCTGCGTCTGGCCCGCTGCAGTGGTGACGATGCGCTCGCTGGCGAAGACGTTGATGCCGACGTTCAGGATCCGCGTTTGCCGGGCCGGCGGCGTGCCGGTGGCCTGCGGGTTGACGGCCGCGGCAACGCCGATCTCCAGGTTCTGGGCGCCGGCGCCGGAGGCGGCCAGGGCTGTTGCCGTGGCCAGGACGGCAGCCAGGAAAGCGCATCCCAATCGTGTTTTGGTCATCGGCGCTCTCCCCTAAAACCGCCAGGACGCGCCCAGCGAGACGATTTTGTTGTCGTATTCGTAGTTGGGCAGCTTCGACGTCACCCAGACGCGCGATAGATTGAGCAAAAGCGACCAGTCCTTGGTAAGCGGCGCCGCCGAAAGGAAGCTGGCCCGCCATTCGTGATCATACCGCGAGACGTTGGGGTCGACCGCCGGGTTGGGGCCGTGATAGCGCTTCAGCCCCCGGCCGCCCGTGAGCGACATGATCCAGGGCGCGGAGCGCACCGGCCACAACGGCTTGGGCATCATGAAGTTCTCGTGATAGCCCAGCGTCACATCCAGCTCGCGGTAGGCGTTGTAGGAAAAATCCGAAGACGTCATGGCGATCGAGCTCGAGATGTCAAAAGCGATGTCCGGCGTCAGGGCAAATCTCGAGCCCAGCTTGAGGCGGTTCTCGCTGCCGTCCTGGAATGTGGCGGTGGGCCGCCGGCCCGAGTTGCGGAACCATTTGTTGCGGTGCTCCAGGTTGAGGTCGCCCTGCAGGCGCCGGCCGAAAACCTTGACCAGATCGAAACCCAGGCCGGCTGCCGACATGTAGCGGGCGTCCTCGAGACCGACGTAGGTGGCCAGCAGGTAGGGCCGGTAGCTGGTGTCGGCCAGCCAGCGCTCGGGAAATTCGGCCCGGGGGCCGGTGTTGGCGTCGACGAAGAGCAGGTCGAGTTGACCTTGCGATTGCTGTTGCGAGAAATAGCCGGTGGCGTTGCTTTCCAGCACCATGCCGCTCTGGCTCTGGTAGTCGTAGGTGTGGCGCAGCTGACCCGAGAGGAAGGCGTTGTTGTCGACCTTGGCGGTGTTGAGATTGTTCAGCGTGGCGGCCACACCGTTGGCCCGCACCGCCGAGGAGACGGGGCCGGCGTTGGCGTTCGACTGGCGCCGCAGGCCGCCGTAAATCGATCCCTTGAAGGCGTGGCGCCGCAGGCGCTGCTCGACCTCGGCCAGGAAGTGGTCGACCCGGGTGGCCACCTCGGGCGGCACGTCGGCGGCCTCCTTGACCCGCCGCAGATAGCTGCGTGCCGTGCGGTATGAACCGAGGCGGAAATACAGCACCCCAAGCTCGAGCCGCACCCGGGGCAGGTTGGGGTTGACCAGCAGCATGCGCTCGAGGGCGCTGATCGCCGCCTCGTAGTTGCCGATCTTGATGGCCAGTTCGGCAAAACGGAAACTCTTGTCGAGATTTCCCGGGTCACGGAAGACCTCGTCGAAGGCCTTTTCGTATTGCGCTTCCAGCGCCGCCCGATCACCCTCGTCGCCGACCTGGGCCGATACAGGTGAGGCGCCGAGCACGATGGCCACCAACAATATCGCCAAGAACGTCCGATGGCAGCCAAACCGCCAAAACCTGTGCCAATTCCTGCGATTGCCCGCGCACCGCAACATGACGTCATGCTCCTTCGGAGCGTAACTATTGGCGCCCGCGCGCACCGGTACCGAGCGCCCATTGTGCAGCACTCGACAGTATCGGCAGTGGAAAATGCCGAGTCAATCTTGGCGGCGGTGCCGATCACGCCGGTTATGCGGTATCCCTAACCGTCCCTAAGCGGTGCAATTCATTTGCCGCCGGCCCATCAATAAGTCATCTGCTTGAGCAGCAGCCGGTCGTCGATTTCGAGGCCGGCCAGGACCTCGGTAATGCGTTGATAGGCGCGACCGTCGCCGAAAGGCGGCTGGATGGTGCCGAGGCGCTGACGAAAGGCCTCGTCGCCCAGCGCCTGATCGATGGCGGCCCGGATGTCAACGCGCCGGTAGGCCACGTCGATGACGTTGGCGCAGCGCTCGCGATCGCGCTGGCGCTGGCCCACGTTGACCGCCGGCAGCCCGAAATATGGCGCCTCGATGAGGCCGGCGGACGAGTTGCCGACCAGGCAGGCCGCCATTTTCTGCAGGCCGATGAAGTCGGCCGCCGGGATGTTGCGGTGAACGCTGGCGCCTGGTGACGAGCGCCTTTGCTCGATGACCTCGATAATGCCCTCGAAACCCTGGTCGGAGCAGGGATAGACGTAAAGCCGGCGCAACCCCTGCGCCTCGACGGCCGCCACGGTCTCCGTCATCTGGGCCATCGAGTTTTCCGGCTCACTGGAATCGGAATGTTGCAGCACCAGCACGAAAGGCTCGCCGGCCGCCAGGTCGTAGCTTTGACGCAAGCTCTCCGCCGGCGTCACCTGACCGAGAAAGACCTGGTCGAGGTGGGTATCGCCCACGGTATGAACCCGCCAGGGCTGCTCGCCCATGGCGATGATGCGGCTGGCCGAGGCCGGCGTCGAGGGGAAGTGGAGGTGGGCCAGCTTGGTGATGGCGTGGCGCACCGGCTCGTCCAGGCTGCCCGACAGGTCGCCGCCCTGGGCGTGGGCGATGGCGATGCGCATGTTGTGGGCGGCGATGCAGCCGGCAAAGACCTCGCCGCGGTCGCCGATCACCAGCAGCACGTCGGGCCGCAGTTTTGCCAGCACGTCGACCGAGCGTTCGAGGCAGCGCCCGACAGCCCGGGCCCGGGCCTCGTTGCTGTCGCCCGCCTGCTCCATCTCGATGGCCGCCGCCACCGGGAAGCGGGCCGCGACCTCGTCGACGGTGCGGCCGAAGCGGTCATAGAGGTGCTGGTCGGTAACCACCAGCTGCAGCTCCAGCCCGGGGTGAGCGGTGATGGCCTCCATGGTCGGCGCCAGCGCGCCGAAGCCGCCGCGCTTGCCGTTCCAGACGCAGATTCTGCGCCTCACGATTGCTGCCGGTCCTTGATGTCCCCCCACCAGCCGAAGGAGGGTTGGATGACGTCGGGATCGACGCCCTCGCGGTTATTTTTGATGCTTCCCAGCATCTCCTTGACCAGAACCTCGGACAGCAGGCTGGGTTGCAGGCCAAGCTCCACCAGCTTGGAATGCTGGGGGTTGTAGTAGTGCTCCTCGGCCTCCAGCCGGGGGTTTTCGACGTGGTTGATTTCGACGTTATGGCCCACCTCGCGGCCCGCCCGCTGCACGGTCTGGGCAAGTTCGTTGATCGAAAAGGTTTCGGTGAACTGGTTGAAGATGCGGCATTCGCCCTTGGCCGCCGGGTTTCCGACGGCCAGGTCGACGCACTGGATGGTGTCGCGAATATTGAGAAAGCCGCGCGTCTGACCGCCCTTGCCATAGACCGTCAGCGGCACGCCGCAGACCGCCTGGACACAGAAACGATTGAGCACGGTGCCAAAGACGTGGTCGTAGTGGAAGCTGGTATTCAGCTCCTCGTGCAGCAAGGTCTCCGGCGTGTCGATGCCGTAGACCACGCCCTGGTTGAGGTCGGTGGCCCGCAGTCCCCAGAGCCGGCAGGCGAATATCAGGTTGTTCGAATCGTGCACCTTCGAGAGGTGGTAGAAGCTTCCCGGAAGTTTGGGAAAGGGCAGCGTGTCGCTGCGGCCCTTGTGCTCGATGGTGATGTAGCCCTCTTCGATGTCGATGTTCGGCGTGCCGTATTCGCCCATCGTGCCCAATTTGACGAGGTGGGCGTCAGGCGAATACTTGCGTACGGCAAAGAGCAGGTTGAGGCTGCCGATGACGTTGTTGTGCTGGCTGAAAACCGCCTGTTCGCGGCCCTGCATGGAATAGGGCGCCGAGGGCTGCTCGGCGTAGTGGACGATGGCATCGGGCTGAAACTTGGCCAGCGTCTCGTAGATGAAACGGTGGTTGGTGAGATCGCCCACCCTGAGCGCCATGTCGCGGCCCGTGACTTCCCGCCATAGCGCCACCCGGCGGTGCAGCGTGGGGATCGCCACCAGCGGCTCGATGCCGTCCTCCAGCTCGATCCGGCGCTTGACGAAATTGTCGACCACCATGACCTCGTCGCCGCGCTGGGAAAAGTGCATCGCCGTGGGCCAACCCAGATAGCCGTCGGCACCGAGGATAAGTACTCTCATGGACCTCTCACGGAATGTTCACAGGCTGCTCTGGGAATTCCCCGGCGGCCGTGCCGCAAACCCCTAGTCTTGGCCGCCCCGGGTGTCAAGCGGGCCTTGGCCGGGAAGGCGCGATTCCACCCCCAGGCTGCCCCGTGCTACGCTGCCTGGCCCCAGGAGCAACGGACCCCGAAAAACATGTGCGGTTTTGCCGGCTATCTCGATCCCCGGCTGGAGGATGGCGAGGACGCCATGCGCGCCCGGGCCGCCGCCATGGCCGAGTGCCTGCGCCACCGCGGCCCCGACGACAGCGGCAGCTGGGCCGACCCGGCCGCCGGCCTGGCGCTAGGCTTCCGCCGGCTCTCCATCATCGACCTCTCGGCCGCCGGCCACCAGCCCATGGTCTCGGCCGACGGGCGCTACGTCATGGTCTACAATGGCGAGGTCTACAATTTCGCCGCGCTGCGCCGTGAGCTGGAAGCCCTGGGCCGGCGGTTCCGCGGCAATTCCGATTCCGAGGTGGTGCTCGAGGCCATTGCCCAGTGGGGCCTGGAGCCGGCGCTCGAGCGCTTTGTCGGCATGTTCGCCCTGGCGCTGTGGGACCGGGAACAACGAGAACTCAGGCTGGTGCGCGACCGCCTGGGCATCAAGCCGCTTTACTACGGCTGGGCGGGAGGGGTCTTTCTTTTCGCTTCCGAACCGGCGGCCTTGCGCGCCCACCCCGCCTTCGAAGCCGGCATCGACCGCGAGGCCCTGGCGCTCTACCTGCTGCGGGCCTGCGTGCCGGCACCGCGCTCGATGTGGGCCGGCATGCGCCAGTTGGCGCCGGGCCACCTGGTCGCGTTGCGGGCCGGCGAGCGCTCGTTACCCGAGCCCGAACCCTATTGGTCGTTGCGGGAAACTCTTGCCCTGGCCCGCCAAAATCCCTTCCGGGGCAGCCTCGACGAGGCCGCCGAGGCCCTCGAAGAGCACCTCACCGCGGCCGTTGCCGAGCGCCTGGTGTCGGACGTGCCGCTGGGTGTCTTTCTCTCCGGAGGTATCGATTCCTCGACCGTCACGGCACTCATGTGCAAAACCGCCAGCGGCCCCGTGCGCAGCTTCTCCATCGGCTTCAACGAGGCCGACTACGACGAAGCCGTAGACGCCCGATTGGTGGCGGAACATCTCGGCACCGAGCACCACGAGCTCATCCTCGAGCCGGCCGACGCCCTGGCCGTAATCCCCGATCTGGCGCGCATCTTTGACGAACCCTTCGCCGATTCCTCGCAGATCCCCACCTACCTGGTGTCGCGAATGGCGCGCCAGCACGTCACGGTCTGCCTCTCGGGCGACGGCGGCGACGAAACCTTCGGCGGCTATAACCGCTACCTCTGGTGCGATGCCGTCTGGCGCCGCACCGGACACTGGCCGATGACGCTCAGGCGCGGCCTGGGGGGGGCGTTCAGGCTGCTCTCGCCGGGGGCCTGGGACGGCCTCTTCGCGGCCCTGGGACCGGTGCTGCCGGCAGCGTTGCGCCAGCGCAATCCGGGCGACAAGCTGCACAAGCTGGCCGCCGTCATGGCCGCCGACGGCATCGAGGCCATGTACAAGGGCGTGGTCGACCACTGGCCCGATGTGGGCCGCTTGATGCCTGGCGCCAGCGAGCCGGCGAGCCTGCTCAGCCAGCCCGAAAACTGGGCCGAGCTTCCCGATTTCGTGCAGCAGATGATGTATCTCGACGCCATGAGCTATCTGCCCGACGACATCCTGACCAAGGTCGACCGGGCCTCGATGGCGGTCAGCCTGGAAGCCCGGGTGCCGCTGATCGACCATCGCGTGGTGGCCTTCGCCTGGTCGCTGCCGCTCGAGCACCGGGTCGGCGCCGGCCAGGGCAAGCGGGTGCTCAGGCGCCTCCTCGATCGCCATGTACCGCGGCGGTTGGTGGAACGGCCCAAGATGGGCTTTGCCATACCGCTGCAGGCCTGGCTGCGCGGGCCCTTGCGCGAGTGGGCCGAGGAACTGCTGGCCGAGCCGGCCCTGGCCGAGGGCGGCTACCTCCAGCCGGCGCCCATCCGCGAGCTCTGGCGCCAGCACCTGGGCGGCCGGCGCAACTGGCAAAACCGGCTCTGGGACGTGCTGATGTTCCAGGCCTGGCGCCGGGAATACGGGATCTAGTCCTACTGCGTCATAACCCGAGTTGATCGGTTCTGGCTCTTCGATTCGGCTGGTTGCAGCATGGGCATCGTCGTAGCTTTTTGACCAAGGCGCGGGTGATCCGGCGTTTGAGTGTCGCGATCGAGTGCGGCACGAGGCGTTCGGTACGTGTCGGGGGCGCCGCGGGGTCGATGACCGTCGGGAAGGGCAGGCGCTTGGACCAGCCGGGCGTGGCCGGTGGCTGAGGGGGGAATCGCCGCCCGCTCGGCGACCAGGAAGCCGTAGGCGGCGATACACACGGCGCCGTGGTGATGGAAGCCGCGCCAACCCCTGCCTTCGTAGTGGCCAAGGCCGAGTTCTTGTTTGAGCTCCAGATAGTCGCGTTCGATCCGCCAGCGCTGCATGGTGCGCTCGACAAGGGTTTCGAGGGCCATGTCTTCGGGCAGGGTGGAGAGCCAGAACTTGCTCGGCGCGTTCTCGTCCTTGGGCCATTCCACCAACAGCCACAGCTCGGGCCGTGGTTCGCTGCGCCGATGATCGCCATGGGCCGGGCGCACCCGCAGCGCGGCAAAGCGTGAGCTCAGCATCTCAGCCACACCTGAGCGCCAACTCACCGTGCGCCAGGCCTCCGGCGGCAAGTCCGCGGCCAGGGCCCGCACTTGCACCACCGCTGCATTGTCGCCGCCTTGACGCAAGCGCTTGGGATGTTGGCCGCGGCCGCCAGCGCGCCGGGCCGGGACCCGCGGCGTCAGCCCCGGAGGCCAAACCACCGTCGTGCCCAGCACCCCAACCGAATACTCCAATCCCAGCGCCGTCAGCCCGTCGCGGAAGGCGCTGCTGTTGCCATAGCCCGCATCGGCCAACACCGTGCCAGCCGGCACCTCAGCACTCAGGGCCTGGCTGATCTGCTCAAGCGCGATCTCGCCCTTACTCTGGAACGTCACCGTCTTCGGCACCTTCGCCTCGGCCCGTCGGGCCGCATCCGCCGCCCAATCCTGCGGCAGGTAAAGCCGCCAGGCGATGGGCAGGGAGGCCTCTGCCGTCGCCACCGACAGCGACGCCGCCACCTGGCAATTGTCCTGCTTGCCCAGTTGGCCACAATATTGCCGGGCCACTCCCACCGAGTGGCGGCCCTTCTTGGGAAAACCCGTATCATCGACGATCCAAGCCGTCACCGGGCGGCGCGCCGTCATCAGCGGCAGCACGGCATGGCTGACAGCTGCCAAAAACGCCTCCCCGTCCCAGGGCTAATTCGCCACGAAATGCAGCAGTGACTGGTGCTCCGCCGACGTCCGGTCGGGACGCAAACGCGCCGCCATCGGCTCCACCGACTTGCGATCCCCCGGCAACAGAAGGCCCGTGCAATAGGACCGGAACGGCGCCACACGGTCCAAATGACCAAGGCACACCGAAAGCCAATCCACATAGGCCGAAAACCGCGCCTCACTCCCGTCATCACTCCATAGAAGACCCATCACCACACCTCCCTTAGAAAGCAGCAGCGACGCCATCAACCACGGATCGTAGGGCGGGTAGCCCCGCCCCGCGTCGTAATTCTCGACGATCGCCGACAGGTCCAACTGTTCACGCACCAAGTCGCGGATGAAATGCGCAGAATGATCAGAGGGCACAAAATCATGCACCGACGGCGGCAACAGCAGGCTTTGGTCCACCTGCCAGGGACGAAGGGTCTTCTTCATAACCATGTTGAATCGGATCCCTCGACCTCGCCCCACAAAAATCCGATGATTCCTCGGACAGGCTCCTAGCATTTCTCGCCGGGTCACGGCATGCCTGGAGCGGCAAAACAAAGATTTCCACAAGTCCTCAGCGACATAGTTTTCCATTGTTTTAGAAATTGGTAAGGAATAGGCGATTCAATGTTGGGACGAGGGGATCATCCGGGGGGATTGCGACGACGGGAAACAGAGCTTTCGTGGTGATCGGAACGGCGGCCTGCCGGCCCCTCGCAACGGAGGCCGGAAATGGCCGGGCGGCAGCGGCAAATTCGCCAGCGGGCTAACCGCACGGTAACCTCACTGGCACACCGATCAGGGCTGATCCGGGGCAGCCTACGGTGATAGGTCAGTCCGATAAACCAATAGGTTAGCCCTTTACACGGACCGGAATTAGATTGTAGACAGGGGGTGGACGTTCTATGATCCCGCGGTTGACCGGCTTGGAGACGATGGTAGTCGTATCTCGGCAGGGGAGCGGGAGCGGGGCCTTCGGATGAAATTTGATTGCGGCGGTGCCGCGGCCGAGAGAGGTTGGAGAGCAAATAGCCAATACTGGGATGGCGTTGAGGAAAGCTGGCGTAGATGCTTGTTGTTCTTGATCGCCTGAGGTAGAGGCGGTAAGGTTATGTGTTGTGTTCTGGATAGGATGTTCTGGATAGGAGGTCGGTTTGATGCTGGTTCGTAAGATTTTGATGGTGGGGGGATTGGCAATCTTGGTGGCACTGCCGCCGGGGTTCGCATACGCACAGTCCCAGCATGACCGCAAATCCGGGTCCGGAGCGGCTGCGGGGCAGGAAAAAGGAACGGCGGGTGCCTTGGGCGGCTTGACCGCTGGAACCATTGCCGCCGGTGTAGCAGTGGCAGCGGCTATCGCCGTGGCGATTGCCGCGGTGACAAGCGATGACGATGCCGCGTCATCGACGAGCACCAGCACTGCAACTTCGACAGACTAGATGCGTAAATTGTATTTGAGACAAGGGAGGGTTGACAATGGGTGTCCGAAAATTGGCAGCATCGGGGATGTTGGCACTTGTGTT
>MPMF02171310.1_pt1 | contig 34772 bp, 35 predicted proteins | sample 1617271 | NCBI WGS metagenome assembly MPMF02 (sample SAMN05944812, study PRJNA350692) | marine metagenome | biome: marine; feature: ODZ; material: water; isolation source: 120 m water sample prefiltered with 30 um filter, filtered on to 0.2 um... | place: Pacific Ocean | collected 2012-04-09... | reverse complement strand
TGCGCACCGTCGGTGTGATGGGCGATGCGCGTACTTACGAGCATGTGTGCGCGCTGCGCGCCGTCACCTCGACCGACGGTATGACGGCCGACACCTACCCCTTCGACCACAGCTTCCTCACGCGCACCGCCAACCGCATCGTTAACGAGGTACGCGGCGTCAACCGAGTAGTCTACGACGTGACCTCGAAGCCACCGAGCACGATCGAGTGGGAATAAAGGAATAAAACGGAGGGGATAATGACTTTTTTTGTTGGGCTTTTGCTCATCTCCACTTTTTTTATGTGCTTTGGTGATTGGCTTTGTCTTTACCTATGCGGTCATTGTCATGCCCGGCCTGTCAAAGCTCGGTGACAGGGAATTCATCAGGGCCTTTCAGGTAACCGACGAGATAATTTAAAATAATCAGCCAATTTTCATGGTCGTCTGGATAGGATCGATGATTTCCGTTGTGGGTGCCATGGCTGTGGCATTTATGGCGCCTGACTTTGTTGAAAGCTGGTTGGTGATCGCCACTGGCTTTGTCTATCTTCTGGGGGGTTCAAGGACTTACGGTTTCCATTCACCTGCCGCTGAACAAACGGATCCAACGCGTCAATGTCGGTGAGATGGATCCCAAAGCCCTACATGAGCAGCGTATGCTGTTTGAAGCGCGCTGGACCCATTTCAATAGAATCCGTACCGTAATTGCCTGTGTTGTAAGTGCATCCTTTATGATTACATTGGGTCTGAACTTGCCCTAAATTTGGTAAGATTGAGTGGTACATAACATTAAAATGGCTTTAGTGGGAATTGTTTGAAATCAGATGGTTAGCAAGTTGTTGGTTTTAATGAACTATTCGACTTGGTACGTAGCAAAAATAACACGTTGAAATCATTGTTGTATTTTGACTGGCACCACAGAGTGGGAATAATTATTATAACGTAGGTGATTAACACTAACTAAAATTATTAAGGGGCGAGCGCTAAGCGCTCGCCCCCAAATAAAAGACACTCTTGCCTTCTAGTTTATGCGGGGCTTCGCCGTTGGAAAAGCCACAGGATGATGCCAATCGCAATCAAGCCGACAAGGCCGCCATCACCTAGCTGCTGAATTAACCCGATCAAATTACCAACGATGTCACCAGTGACGAAGCCGACCATGCGGCCGAACAATATTTGAAGCAGTATACCGACTGCGACAAGAAGCAGCCCAACTTCAATAATTTGGCCGAGCCACATTTTGACTGTACTTAGCATTTACGTTTCCTTTCCACTTGGCCAGGAGAACTTTTAACGCTGACCGGTTCTGAGCCAGACGTCTCGTAACACGCGGTTTACTAGCGTTTTTTCGCGCATGCCCCACAATTAGTGGGCAACAGCATGGATGGCACAACATATTGTCAAATATGTCAAGCGGCCATTTTCGTGCCGGGGCCCTTCAAACGGTCGAATCTCTCAAAATTTTCAAGCAATAAGTACAATGCTGTTACGTCTACCAGTCGAATGACAGTTGTTTACTTCCCGTTCATGCTAAGATTTTCTGGGAAAGGTTGGTCATCGTATTGTGAACGAGGCTAGAGGCATTAATCGAGTCGTGTATAACGTCACCAGCAAACCACCAGGCATCGTGGAGTGGGAATAATTGCCCGCCCGATTCCGAGCAGGACTGAGAAGACTCAGTGGCGGACAGCGCGCAGCGGATTCGAGAGAACGCCCAGAACCTCTTCGAGCGACTCGCCGCGGCGCACTGTCTGGCCCCGGTGCAAGACGGCGTAGTCACCCTTGCTGTGGGAGGCGGGCGCCAGACGGACGATCTCGTACAGTGGTGCATCGTGGGCGCGCCGATAGACGCAAAAGGCGGCAAAGCCCTCAACCGTATCAATGGAGTAGTCGAGCCATTCTTCCGCCAGCACTTGGCGGCTGAACAGGCTCAGCAGCTTGTTCAACTCGCCGCGGGAGAAATACACCACGACCTTTCGCTTGCGCCGACGGTAGGACGTGAGGTCGACGAGATCTCCCATGGCAGCCTGTGTTCCCTCGACTAAGCTAGCATAGTGAAGCAGGTTCGCCACCCGGGTCAATCTTCGTGACGGATTCCCTGCCCAATGTGCCGTTCAGATTGCCTTTGATCGGTGCTGGATATAGGCTGACGCCCCTTTTTCACACGCATTCGGGAAGCAGGCTGTGGCCGACATCTTTAAGGAAGTCGACGAAGACGTTAGACGCGATCGAGCGATGGCACTTTGGCAGCGCTACCGTTGGCTCATCGTCAGCGCCGTGGTGGCCATCGTTGGTGGCACGGCGGGCTATAACATCTGGTACGAATACGACACCAGCCAACGCCTGGACAGGGGCGAACGTTTCGAGGCGGCGGCCCATCTGGCGAAGAACGGGAATTATGACGCGGCAGCACGTGCCTTCGCCAAGTTTGCCGAGGATGCCGGTTCGACCTACGGAGTGCTGGCGCGCCTGCGGGAAGCCTCGGCGCGTGCCGAGGCCGGTGACGGTAAGAGCGCGGTCGCGGTCTACGATGCCATTGCCGGCTCAGGCGATGGCGAGGCGGCGTTGGGCGACCTGGCGAGCCTGCTCGCTGCGCGCACTTTGCTCGACGACGGCTTTATCGCCGAGGCGGAAAAGCGCTTGCAGCCGCTGGTTGCCACGATCGGGCCCTGGCAGCATTTGGCGCGCGAGATGCGTGGTGTGCTCGCCGTCCAGACCGGCCGTCTTGACGAGGCGCGCTCGCTGTTTAAGGCGCTCGGCGAGGAGGCCGGCGTGCCGGAGGGCATTAAGCGACGGGCCGGCGAGGTGCTGGCGGCGCTCGGCTCACAGTGAGCGCGTGGCAGATATTTCGGTGTGTGCCGCCGCTGCTCGCCCTGCTCGTGCTCGCGAGCTGTGGTGATACTTGGTTGGGCGGCGAGGAGGAAGACAAGCCGCTGCCGGGCCGGCGGGTCTCTGTCCTGGTTCTGGAACGCGCGCTTGAGCCCGATCCGGCGCTGGCCACTGAGGTAGTGCGCCTGCCGCGGCCCTTTGTCAATCCGGACTGGCCCGTGCCCGGCGGCACCCCGGCTCACGCTTTGCACCATCTCGATGTTGGTGAGCACTTGGCTCTGGACTGGCGGCGGACGGTCGGTGAGGGTGAGAGCGACGACAATTTGATTCTCTCGTCGCCGGTCGTCGCCGACGGGCGCGTTTTTTTGCTTGATGCGGAATCGACGGTGGTTGCGGTGTCGCTGGCTGAGGGTTCGCCCGCCTGGCGGCGCGAGCTGATTCCCGAAGATGAGGAAGACGAAGCGAGCCTCGGTGGCGGTGTTGCCTATGCCAACGGCGTGGTCTATGCCACCACGGCGTACGGACAAGTGGTCGCGCTCAGTGCCAGCGAGGGCAGAGACGTCTGGTCATTCGAGATCGGCGTGCCGCTGCGTGCCGCGCCCGCGGTTGCCGATGGCCGCGTCTTCGTGACGACCTTCGACAATCGTCTCTTCGCGCTCGATGCTGGCAATGGCAGCTTGTTATGGACCCATGAAGGCATTAGCGAATCTGCTGGCTTGCTGGGCAGTGCTGTGCCTGCGGTAAGCGGCGATCTGGTAGTTGCCTCCTATTCCTCCGGCGAAGTTGTAGCGCTACGCGTTGAGAACGGCCGGCTGGCTTGGTCCGATTCGCTCGTCTTCCGGGGACGCTTAGGATCGCGTACCGATCTCAGCGATATCGATGCCGATCCGGTGATCGACCGTGGCCTAGTCATCGTAATCAGCCAAAGTGGCCGGCTGGTGGCGATCAACTTGCGGTCGGGTCTGCGCGATTGGGAGCGCGAGGTGCCGAGTGCGCAAACCCCCTGGGTGGCCGGTGACTTCATCTTTGTTGTCACCACGGATGCGCAGATCGCCTGTCTGCGGCGGAGAGACGGGGGAATTCGCTGGGTTACCGGGCTGCCACGCTACACTAATCCGGAGGAGCGCGAGGGCTCGATTGTCTGGAGCGGTCCGGTGCTGGCCGGCGACCGACTGGTCGTGGTCGGTAGTGAGGGTGATGCCGTGGCAATCTCGCCCTATACCGGCGAAGTGCTCGGGCGCCAGCTCCTGCCGGAGGGGGTGCGCGTGTCGCCTGTGGTGGCGGATCGCACGCTCTATCTGCTCACCACGGGGGCCGATCTGCTGGCGCTACGTTAGCGCGCATTATGACGGTTACCGTTGCCATTGTCGGTCGGCCAAATGTGGGCAAGTCCACCCTTTTCAATCGCCTCGTCGGACGCCATGCGGCCTTGGTTAATGACCGGTCGGGGGTGACACGTGACTGGCGCGAGGGCGAGGCGAGTCTGGGTCCGGCGCGGTTTCGCGTCATTGATACGGCGGGCCTCGAAAACGCCGACGCAGAGAGCCTAGAGGGGCGTATGCTGGTCAGCACGGAGACCGTGCTGGGCGAGGTCGACCTGGTGCTGATGGTGACCGATGCCCGTGCCGGACTGACCTCGCATGATCGCCACTTCGCCGATTGGCTGCGCCGCCACGACAAGCCGGTACGGCTGCTGGTCAACAAGGTTGAAGGCAAGGCGGCCGAGGCGAGTGTCGCTGAGGCGTGGGCACTCGGGCTTGGCGAGCCGGTAGCGATCTCGGCCGAACACGGCGAGGGCCTAGGCGAGCTTTACGAGGCTCTAGTTGGGGCCTTGCCTGTGCTTGAGGTGGACGCGGCCGAGGCGGAAGACGATGGCGGGGAAGGACCCCTGCGCATCGCTGTGGTCGGCCGGCCGAATGTCGGTAAATCAACGCTGATCAATCGCTTGCTCGGTGGCGAGCGGCTGCTGGTCGGGCCGGAAGCTGGCATCACCCGTGATGCGATCGAGATACCCTGGCGTTGGCAGGACCGCGATGTGGTGCTGGTCGATACTGCGGGTATGCGTCGGCGTGCCCGTGTCGTCGAGGCCTTGGAGCGGCTCTCGGTCGCCGATTCCCTGCGCGCCGTTCGGGTCTGCCATGTCGCCATGCTTGTGGTCGATGTGATGCGCCAGCTTGAGCGGCAAGACCTATCGATTGCCTCGACCATCGCTAATGAAGGGCGGGCGCTACTTATTGCCGCCAACAAGTGGGATCTCGTTGAGCACCCCGATATTGTCCGCCGCCAGCTCGCTGAACAGGTCGAGGCCGCCCTGCCGCAATTGCGTGGTCTGCGCGCGGTGCCGATATCGGCTCGTACCGGTGATGGACTCGATAGCCTCGTCAAGACCGCGTTCGCGGCGCGCGAGGTTTGGGCCAGGCGGCTGCCTACCGCCAAGCTCAATCAATGGCTGGAGGAAGTGCTAGCCCATCACCCGCCGCCCATGGATAAGGGCAAGCGGGTAAAGATGCGATACCTGACCCAGGTTTCAGCCCGTCCGCCGACCTTCGCACTGTTCGTCAACCGCCCCAAAGGCGTGTCCGAGTCCTATCGCCGCTATCTCGTGAACGAGCTACGTGCCGCCTTCTATCTCACCGGGACGCCGATCCGCCTACATTTTCGCGCCGGCAAAAACCCTTACGTCACTGCGCCTTGACCACGTCACCGTTGTGCTCACAGTCGGGGCCGGCGAGGGCGAGGAAGGCATCGGTGACGGCGTCGGGTGTTAGTAACGTCTCCGGGTCCTCTCCAGGCATGGCTTTGGCACGCATGGCGGTGCGCACCTTGCCAGGATCCAGAGCGTTAACGCGGACCTTGCTCTTGGCGACTTCGGCGGCATAGACGCGCACCAGCGCTTCCAGCCCTGCCTTGGCAACAGCATAGGCCCCCCAATAGGCACGTGGCCGCGAAGCTACGCCCGAGGTCACGAAGATAGCGCGGCCGGCGTTGGCAGCACGCAATAGCGCGTCGGTGGCACGGATCAGGCGCCAGTTGGCGCTGAGATCGACCTCGAGCACCCGATCCCAGGCGCGTGGCTCGATATGGGAGAGGGGACTGAGATCGCCGAGCAAGGCGGCATTGCCCACCAGCACATCAAGGTGGCCATAGCGCTCGGCGATGGTGCCACCCAGTCGGTCGACGGCCTCGCCATTGGTGATGTCAAGAGGCACCAGGGTGGGGGCACAACCGCTGACTGCGCGGATGCGCTCGTCGAGGGTCGTCAGTCCTTTGTCGTCCCGCGCTACGGCGATAACATGGGCGCCTTCTACAGCGAAGCGCTCTGCCACCGCCGCGCCGATGCCGCGTGAGGCGCCGGTAATCAAGACGATGCGTCCGTCAAAGCCTGGCAATCAGGTGCCCTCGGCAAGTAGAGACAGTTGAGAGGACCCCTCGCCGCCGTCGCGATCGACCAGCGGAATCGGATATTCACCGGTGAAACAGGCATCGCAGAATTGTGGCTGCTGGTCATCGCGCGAGGCCTTGCCCATGGCGCGATAGAGCCCGTCGATGGTGATGTAGCGCACTGAATCGGCGCCGATGTGCGTCGCCATTGCGTCTATTCCCATTTGTGAGGCCAGCAAGTCCTCGCGCTTCGGCGTATCGACACCGTAGAAACAGGAAAACGTCGTTGGCGGGCTAGCAATGCGCATATGCACTTCTGCGGCGCCGGCCTCGCGCACCATCTGCACAATCTTGGTCGAGGTGGTGCCTCGCACAATCGAATCATCGACCAAGACCACCCGCTTGCCCGCCAACGTGGCGCGATTGGCATTGTGCTTGAGCTTAACCCCGAGATGGCGGATCGAATCCGTCGGCTCGATGAACGTGCGTCCGACATAGTGGTTGCGGATGATGCCGAGCTCGAAGGGCACACCCGCCTCCTCGGCGTAGCCGATGGCCGCAGGCACCCCGGAATCCGGCACCGGCACGACGAGATCGCAGGGCACGCCGCTCTCGCGTGCCAACTCTGCGCCGATGCGCTTACGTGCGCTATAGACGCTGCGGCCCTCGACGACGCTGTCGGGGCGCGAGAAATAGATGTATTCGAAGATACAGAACTGCGAGCGCGCAGAGCCGAACGGCTTGGTGCTGCGAATGCCGGCTTTGTCGATCACCACCACCTCGCCCGGCTCGACATCGCGCACGACCGTGGCGCCGATGATATCGAGGGCGCAGCTCTCGGAGGCGAGGACGGTGCCACCGTCGAGCGCGCCGATCGTGAGCGGCCGTACGCCGCAGTGATCGCGCACCCCGATCATCGCCTGGTCGGTGAGTATGATCAGGGAGTATGCGCCCTGGAGCTGGCGTAGCGCATCGACTAGGCGGGTCATAAAACCGCTGGCTAGGCTGGTGGCGATCAAGTGGACGATGACCTCGGAGTCCATGGTCGACTGGAAGATGCAGCCGCGTTGAACCAGTTCGCGCCGCACTTCGAGCGCGTTGGTCAGATTGCCGTTGTGGGCGATGGCGAGACCGCCACCGGCCAGGTCTGCGAAGATCGGCTGCACGTTGCGCAACACGGTATCGCCCTGTGTGGAATAGCGGTTGTGCCCGATAGCGCTGTCGCCTTGGAGCTGGGTTATCACGGCCGGATCGGAAAAAATGTCGCCGACATGCCCCATGCCGCGGTGGGCGTGGAAGACGCGGCCATCGTAGCTAACGATGCCGGAGGCTTCCTGGCCGCGGTGCTGCAGGGCATGTAGGCCCAATGCCGTGTGGGCACCGGCCTCAGGATGGCCGTAAACGCCGAATATTCCACACTTTTCTCTGAGCTTGTTGTCATCCCAGGGATGATGCGGGGCCACGGGTCGCCCTCTACTAGTTGGAGTCCGCGCCCGTCTCGGGCACGGTACCCGCGGGCGCTGGTGTTTCGGGCGTGGTCTCGTCGCTGGTGCCCTCGATGGCGCGCTCCATCTGTGTGCGCACCTCGTTGCTATAGCCCGGATCCTCGGCCGGGGTGTCTGCCGTTGCTATAGGCGGCCGTGCCAGCTCCTCTGGCGTAGCCGGCAAAATATCGTGGACTGGGAATTCCCACTCTTCAGGGATGAATGCGACGATCTGCCGCGCCGTATATTCGATCAAGGGTAGACTGCGGGCGCTTTCTAGCCAATCGGGGCGTGTATCCTCTTCTTCGTTCCAGATCAGCTTCTCGCCGCCGATGAAGGCCACGGCCACGACGATGACGCCGCGGGCGATGCCGAATAGGAAGCCGAGTGAGCGGTCGAGCGTGCTCAAGGCACTCGCCTTGACGTGGGCGACGACTAGGTGGATGGCGAGCCAAAAGATAACGAGGGAGCCAACGAACAGCCCAGCGCCGGTGGCAATATTGATGAGTAGCTCGTCTGGCAGATATTCGGCCACATGGGGGCGAGCGGCATCGAAAAAGTACACGGCAAACACTACCGAGCCCACCCAGCTGGCTATCGCCAGCACCTCGCGGACAAAACCGCGATGGAAGGCAAAGATCGCCGATACCAGAACGATGCCGGCAGCGAGCAAATCGATCCAGCCCAGCATTTCCATGATCCCCTGCCCGCTACGTTAAGTCTGACACGTCGGCAAGTTGCTGAACCATATCTGGCAGTCGCGCGATCTCGATGCAATCCATGCCGGCGGCAACGTTGCCGCGTGGCGGCCGCATGAGGGCCCGCGTGAAGCCCAGTTTCAACGCTTCTCTCAGCCTTGCTTCGGTATGCGTCACCGGTCTCACCTCTCCCGACAGGCCGACCTCGCCGAAGGCCACGGTCCGTTCCGGCAGCGGGCGGTCTCCCAGCGAGGAAATCAGCGCCGCCACTACGGCCAGGTCCGCGGCCGGTTCCGACACCCGTAGCCCACCGGCGACGTTGAGATACACATCGTTTGCGCCCACGGCAAGTCCGCAGCGTGTTTCGAGGACCGCGAGGATCATCGCCAGGCGGGCCGAATCCCAGCCGACGACCGTCCGGCGTGGCGTTCCCAGCGGCGACGGCGAGACCAGGGCCTCGATCTCGACCAGCAGGGGCCGGGTGCCTTCCATGCCCGCGAAGACGGCGGCGCCGCTGACCGGCGTCTCGCGCTCGGCCAGGAACAAGGCGGATGGATTGCTGACCTCGCCGAGGCCCGCATCGGTCATCTCGAAAACACCAATCTCGTCTGTGGCGCCGAAGCGATTCTTCACAGCGCGCAGAATGCGGAATTGGTGGGCGCGCTCGCCCTCAAAATAAAGTACCGTATCGACCATATGCTCGAGCACCCGCGGCCCCGCGATCTGGCCTTCCTTGGTAACGTGGCCGACCAGTAGCAGCACGGTGCCGCGGCGCTTGGCGAGACGGATTAGCTCCTGGGCGCTGGCCCGCACCTGGGCCACCGTGCCGGGTGCGGATTCAAGCGAGTCCACATACATGGTCTGGATCGAATCAATGATCAGCACATCCGGCGCATCGGCATCCAGGGTGGCGAGTAAGTCGCGCACGCTGGTTGCCGCCACCATGGACACGGGCGATTTGCTCAAGCCTAGCCGGCTCGCCCGCAACCGCACCTGGTCAGCTGATTCCTCGCCCGAGACATAGACGGCACTGGTGCCGCCGTCGGCCAAAGCGCCAGCCGCTTGCAACAGCAGCGTCGACTTGCCGATACCCGGATCGCCGCCGACCAGGATGGCGGAGCCGGCGACCAAGCCGCCACCGAACACGCGGTCGAGTTCGCCAATGCCGATAGCGCGGCGGGGTGTTCCCCGACTCGGTGCCGATAACGCCTCGAGTGCGAGCCGGGTGCCGCCACCGCTGCGGAGGCCCTTGGGCAGGTTTTCCACTGGGGCCTCCTCGACAAGCGTGTTCCAGGCCCCACAAGAATCGCACTGCCCAGCCCATTTCGCATGCACAGCGCCACAGGCTTGGCAGGTAGGGATGGAAGCGGCGCGTGCCATGGACTTAGGGCGCCCACACTTCCATCTGAATGGGGCGGTCGGCGCTGCCATGTGCGAATTGATCAACGAGGAGATTACCACTGTCCTTGATATCGGCGATGGCACCGGTCCAGATGATCTCGTCCTTGTAGAGCATGGCGACGCGGTCGGCGATGCGGCGTGCGCTGATCATACCGGGTGTGATCGAGAGCGCCATAGCGCCCAGGTCGCGCACGTATTTGGCGATCAGCGCATCGATGACGTCGGCCATGATTGGGTTGCGCTCGGTGGTAGCTACAAAGGCCAGGAAGACGCGATCGATTAGTGCCAGCTGGTTCATGCGGCAACCTCGTTTAGATAGGCTCGCGGCACGCGCTGACCGAGCCCGATCAACAATTCGTAGCCGATGGTTCCGGCCTCCGTGGCAAGCGTATCCAGTGTGCGCGCCCCCCCGATCAGGATGATCGCTGTGCCGATCCTAACTTGCTCCGGCGGCAGAGCGCTGACGTCCAGCGTGACAAGGTCCATAGACACCTGCCCCACCACCGGCAAAGGCGGCGACGCCGCGTCGCCGTCGGCGAGCATCGCGCTCGCTTGGTTGCCAAGAGCCCGCGGGAAGCCGTCTGCGTAGCCGATCGGAACTGTTGCGATCCGAGTCTTACCTGAGGCACGATATGCGGCACCGTAGCCAACGCTCTGCGGAGCGTCAATCTCGCGCAGCGCCACGATTCTTGCTTCAAGGCGCAGTACTTGCGCCATGGGATTGAGCTGCCCGGGTATCGGGTTGATACCGTAGAGCGCGGCCCCGGGACGCACCAGATCGAAAGTATATTCCGCACCGAGAAAGACACCCGAGGACGCGGCCAGACTGGCCGGCATGGCCGGCAGTCTGCGGCGCAACACGTGGAAACGGGCGAGTTGATCGCCGTTCATGGGATGGCCCGCCTCGTTGGCGCAGGCCAGGTGGCTCATCAGCAGCGTAGGTGTTAGCCGGGCAAGGCGCTCGGGCTGCTCGGCGAGTTGTGCGGCCTCGTCTGGTGATAACCCGAGCCGGGCCATGCCCGTATCGAGATGAATGACGGCGGGCAAGGCAGTGTCCATGCGGCGTGCTTGTTCATGCCAACGCTCGATGGCACCGAGATCGTTGAGTGCGGGCTGCAGCTTGGCAATGGCGAGCTCTGCCTCTGCTCCTTCGGGTGCGCCGTTGAGTACGCTGATGCGGACGTCCGGCAACAGGTCGCGCAGTGCCAAGCCTTCGTCGACGGTAGCGACGAAGAAATCCTCACAGCCGGTTGACGCTAACAGCGGGGCGATCTGTGCCACTCCTAGCCCATATGCATCGGCTTTGACTACGGCTCCGGCGCGCGAGCTGCTAGGAATCTTACGGTCGATCTTAAGCCAGTTTCGGCGGATTACCGCCAGATCAATGATTAGTTTGGCATCGGCAGGCGCATTGCCGCCTGTTGTCACAAGCTCTGCTCCGGCAGCCGGGTGGACTGGGCGTAGTTGGTGAAGCTTGTAGTCTCGGCCTCGAAACGAAGCTTGACGTTACCGATGGGCCCGTGGCGCTGCTTGGTAACGATAACATCAGCTAGCCCTCTGGCTGATTCGAAGCGCTGTTGCCAGGAATCGTAACGCTGGTCGAAACGCTCGCTCGATTCTTCCTGGCGCTGCTGCGGCTCGGCGCGCTCCAGATAGTATTCGTCACGATAGATGAACATGACCACGTCCGCGTCCTGCTCGATGGTGCCAGATTCGCGCAGGTCTGAGAGCTGCGGCCGCTTGTCCTCGCGCTGTTCGACCGCGCGGCTGAGCTGCGACAGCGCGACCACCGGCAGGTCGAGCTCCTTGGCCAGGGCTTTCAGGCCCTGAGTGATCTCGGAGATTTCCTGTACGCGGTTATCGTGGCGCCGGTTGGGGCGCATGAGCTGCAGATAGTCGATGACCAGCAGCGATAACCCGTGGGTGCGCTTGAGGCGGCGCGCACGGGTGCGCAACGCGGCGACACTGAGCGCCGGCGTGTCGTCGATGAACATCGGCGCTGAGGAGAGCTCGCGGCTCGCCTTAACCAGCTGCATGAACTCGTCGTTAGACATCTTGCCGCGGCGGATATGGTCCGAGCGGATGCCTGAAGCTTCGGCGAGAATGCGCCCCGCCAACTGCTCGGCCGACATCTCTAGCGAGAAGAAGCCGACTACGGCGCCATGGACCACTTCCAGCTTGCTGCTGGTGCCGGGCTCGGCGCGGTAGCTCCTGGCGGCGTGAAAGGCGATATTGGTAGCGAGCGCCGTCTTGCCCATCGACGGCCGCCCGGCCAGGATCAGCAGGTCCGACGGGTGCAGGCCGCCAAGCAGATTGTCGAGGTCGATCAGGCCCGTGGCCACGCCCGAGAGCTGGCCGTCGCGCTTGTAGGCGGCCTCTGCGCTGGCCACCGCCTCGGTCAGGGCGCTGGAGAAGGGCTTGAAGCCGCCTTCGTCGTGGCCGGTCTCAGCGAGCTCGTAGAGACGCGATTCGGCGGTCTCAATCAGCGACCCGGCACTGTCCTCGACGCGCGGGTCGTAGGCCACGTTAACCACGTCCTCCCCGATATGGATGAGGCTGCGGCGGACGCTCAAGTCGCGTATTACCTGGCCGTAATCGCGTGCGTTGATAATGCTTGCCGCCGCCCCGGCCAGTCGCGCGAGGTACTGTGTACCGCCAATATCGGCGAGTGCCTCGTCCGCATCGAAATAGGACTTCAGCGTAACCGGGTTGGCGATTTGGCCGCGGACGATGAGGTCGCGCGCGGCCTCGTAGATGCGCGCATGCACCGGTACGTAGAAATGCTCAGGCTCGAGAAAAACCGAGACCGGATCGTAAGCAGCATTATCGATCAGCAGCGCTCCGAGCAGCGCCTGCTCAGCCTCTATGTTCTGCGGGAGGCTACGCGTGCCGAGCATGCCTGCAGCGCCTGCGGACTCGGTCTCGTCGGGTGCCAAGGGATGCGGATCCATGCCTAAAGTCTTACTCCAGTCTCCCGCCGTAACAAATGAAGAATCCTGTGGGTAAAAGAGAAACGCGGGGAAAACTCAAACCGGTCGAGTGCGAACGCCGCAACAGCGGGGTCTCCTTCCACCGATCAGGTTGGCGATCATGCGCGTGGTGAGGGCACTCCGGATAAGGCTGAGGTGGCCGCAGTCATAGAAAACCGTGTTGTGATGCGGCGAGCGGCTTACGGCGGGCCTAGAATCGCAGAGTACCGGCCGGTCTCAATCCATTCGTGCTCCAGCGTTTCACCGAGGCCGGGGAGAGATCGGTTGATATTGGCGGTCAGACGCCGGATGCGCCGGTAGTTGGGTGGCGCCCCTAGGCCGGCGAACGTGACCTCTGTGCTCAGGCGCAGGCCGTCGCCCATCGGCGCCAGCTGTATAGCGTGGTCTGCCGACAACGACCGGCCGACTCAGCGCTATGCCTTCACCAGGGCGCCATTTCAGTCGCCACCGTGTGCCCTCCGCTGATTGCGCCCTCCGCAAGATATTGCAACAGTCAGGGTGCTCGGCGCAGCCTTCCACAAGCTAGGCGTGGCGTAAGGCATAATCGAACCAGCCGAGATGATATTGGCATTGTCGAAGGAGATTGCCGTGCGAGGCTCACGCCAGCCGATCAGCCTCACCTCGTGGTTGTCGAGCTGAAGCTGGAGTGCGCGGTAGGTGCCGACGATATCGGCACCGAGTACCGTGACATATGGTCAAGCCCTACCTAGCTGCGATACCGTGGTCGTTGCTGCGACGCTGGCCGTTATGCAGATACGCGCGTGTCAACGGCACCGTATCCTGGCGCCGAGTCAGCTGGATCTGGTAGACCACCATTCCCAGGTGACGAAAGGAGGTCTCAGAGCCTCCTAAGTAGAACTCCCACATACGGCAAAACTTGTCATCATAAAGTTCCATAGCACGTTCACGGTTAGCCAGAAAATTTTTTCGCCACGCGCGCAGCGTATCCGCATAGTGGAGTCGCAGCACCTCTATGTCCGTGATGATCAAACCTGAACGCTCTATCGCTGTTACCACCTCTGACAGGGCTGGAATGTAACCACCGGGGAATATGTACTTGCGGATGAAGCTATCAGTGATGCTGGGACCGTCGGTACGGCCAATGGTGTGCAACAACGCCACGCCATCGGCTGAAAGGAGGTCTTTAAGTTTGGCAAAATATTCGTCGTAATAGTTGATTCCGACGTGCTCGAACATGCCAACGGAGACGATACGGTCGTAGAGGCCTTTGTCGTGGCGGTAATCCTCGAGCGCGAAGCTTAGCCGATCGTCAAGGCCCGCTTTGCGGGCCGCCACCTGGGCATAGCGATGCTGTTCGTTGGATAGAGTGAGGCCGCGCACCCGGACGTTTCCTTGGCGCGCGAGGTAAGCCGCTAGGCCGCCCCAGCCACAGCCTATATCAAGAACTTTCTGTCCAGGTGCCAGTAGTAACTTGTCGACAATCAATTGCATCTTGGCACGTTGCGCTTCCTCTAGGTCCAGGCCAGGTTCGGCGAAATAGGCACAGGAATATTGCCGCTGAGGATCAAGAAAGAGTTCATATAGCGCGTCCGACAAATCGTAGTGGTGGGCCACATTGCGGCGTGCGCGGAGCGGCGAATTATGCTGCATGAAGCGCCGCGTCCATAACCCGAGGTGCTTAAAACACGTGTACAGGCGGGGCAGATGGCCAAGCCCGATATTCAGGGCGGCGATATCAAGGAAATCGTAAAGCTCGCCGTTTTCGACGCTGAGTAGGCCGTCCATGTAGGATTCGGCGGCGCCGAGGCTGGGATTGCACGCGATACGCCGGCCTACCGCCGTGTTATGCAGGCGTATCGTTACGTTTGGTCCAGGCTCGCCGCCGTAAACTTCGCTGCGCCCATCCGCATAATGCACCGTTAGCCGGCCGCACCGGATAAGCCTGGTGAAAAACGCTTCCACCAACATGGTTTCCCTCCGCCAAGGGTGCACCGGGCATCGAAACCGTTCGATCAACGCCCTCTGCAGCGCCTCGCATCAGTTCGATCGACATTATAATGAAGGCTGCGGCGTGCGCAAAATAGCCTTAGGTGCCAAGGTCTTCCTCGTCTTTGCCTTCGGCCGGTGAGTGGTCTTCCTCACCTTCGCCTTCGGTTTCGGCCGGCGAGCGGCCTGCCTCGTCGAAGACCTCCACCAGATCTCCGTCGCCCTCAGTCTCCGGCTCGTCGTCGTCCATAGCGGTGACGTCGATGCCTTTGGCTTGAAGCTTGGCTTCCTCTTCGGAGCGTGCGGCATTAACCATAACGCTGACGCTAACCTCGGGGTGCAGGGAGACCCGCGCCTCGTGCAGACCGAGTGTCTTGATCACCTTATCGAGGTGCACCTGGCGGCGCCCCACTGTGAACCCGGCCTCAGTAACCATGGCGGCGATGTCGCGGGCGTTGACCGAGCCATAGAGTTGGCCGGCCTCGCCGGCTTGGCGAACCATAACAACCGACAGGCCATCCATGCGCTTGGCAATGGATTCGGCCTCCTTGCGCGCCTCAAGATTATTGGCTTCCAGCTGGACACGTTGTATCTCGAAGCGTTCTCGGTTCTCGGTTGAAGCTCTCAAGGCCTTATTCTGTGGCAACAGATAGTTGCGCGCATAACCGTTCTTGACGGATACCAGATCGCCCATCTGGCCCAGCTTCTCGATATGTTCGAGCAGAATGAGTTCCATAGCGGTCGCCTCGCGCCTTGGATTACTTCACTAGATACGGTAGCAGTGCCAGGAAGCGCGCGCGCTTGATAGCCTGGGCTAGGCGGCGCTGCTTGGGTGCCGAGACCGCTGTGATGCGGCTGGGCATGATCTTGCCCCGCTCGGAGATGAAGCGCTGTAAGGTTTTGGTGTCGAGGTAGTCGATTTTCGGCGCATTGGGCCCCGAGAAGGGGCAGGTCTTACGGCGGCGGAAGAAGGGTCTGCGGGGCAGCGGTACGTGACGTGAGTCTGAGCGTTGCTGGGCCATCGCCTACGCCTTACTTTCGCTGGTTTTCGAAGAGTCGGCGTCGCTTGCCAACTTGTCCTTCTCCGACTTGGCCGGCTCATCGCTCGTGCTGCGTGAGCGGCGTTCCTCGCGCCGGCGCTCGTCGCGGGCTGAGCGCGTCTGCATCATCACCGATGGCTCCTCGTCCAAGGCGTCGACGCGCACGGTCAAATAGCGCAGGATGTCTTCACTAATGCGCATGATGCGCTCCATTTCTTGGACCGCTGCTGGTGGCGCATCCATTCGGAGCATGGTGTAGTGGCCCTTGCGGTTCTTCTTGATACGATAGGCCAGACCCTTGAGGCCCCAATATTCATGCTGGGCGATCTCGCCGCCGAACTCTGATATAATGCCCTGAAAGCGCTCGGTCAGCGCTTCGACTTCTTGCGCCGGAACATCTTGGCGCGCGATAAACACACTCTCGTAGAGCGGCATGAACGGCTCCTCAAAGTCGCACGGAGTGCGGGGTGGATCGCCTAGGGGATCCAGTAATTTTTGGCGCGCGCCAGGGTTCAGCGATTGCGCGCTAGAAAACGAGGCGCGCACTATAGCGATTTTGCTACCGGCTGCAAGCGTCTCAGGCTGGGTGCTTGACAGGGGCGTCAGCCCGGTTAGTTCTGGGCGCCGAAATTCACAGAGGGGACGGTCATGGCGCGAGCGTTCGTGTTTCCGGGTCAAGGCTCGCAGGCGGTGGGTATGGGGCGCGAGCTGCATGAGGCTTTCGCGGCGGCGCGCGAGGTCTATCAGGAAGTTGACGACGCCCTCGATCAGAACCTAACGCGGCTGATCTTTGAAGGGCCCGAGGACGAGCTGACGTTGACCGAGAACGCCCAACCGGCATTAATGGCAACCTCGCTCGCCGTGGTCCGTGTGATCGAGCGCGAAGGTGGCATTCCCCTATCTGACAAGGGCACCTTCGTGGCCGGGCATTCGCTGGGTGAATATTCTGCCCTCGCTGCTGCAGGGGCGATGGGCCTCGCCGATACGGCGCGGCTATTGCGCCGGCGCGGCCAGGCTATGCAGAGCGCGGTGCCGGTCGGCGAAGGCGCCATGGTGGCGGTGCTCGGCCTCGACCTCCAGGATGTGCGCGCCGTGGCCGAGAGTGCAGCTGCGGCGAGCGGCGGTGTCTGCGAGGTGGCCAATGACAATGCGCCGGGTCAAGTCGTCCTCAGCGGTGCTGCGGCTGCCGTAGCGCAGGCTGTGGCGCTGGCCTTCGAGCGCGGCGCGCGGCGTGCTATGGCGCTGCCGGTTGGCGCACCGTTTCACTGCTCCCTGCTGGCGCCTGCCGCTGAGGCTATGGCTGAGGCTCTCGCCGACGTCACCATTGCCGCCCCGGCGCCGACGCTGATCGCCAATGTCACAGCCGCCCCTGTGGCCGACCCCGAGGCCATACGTAAACTTCTGGTAGAGCAGGTGACCGGCCTGGTGCGCTGGCGTGAATGCGTGCTGAGGATGATGAAAAGCGATGTGGACACCTTGGTCGAGCTTGGCGCCGGCAAGGTGCTGGCTAATCTTGCCCGGCGCATCGACAAGGCAGTCAGCGGCATAGCCGTGCTGGCCCCGGCCGATGTCGAAGCACTTATCGCTGCATAAGGAAGGGCCTATGTTCGACCTGACGGGAAAAGGCGCGTTGGTCACCGGCGCTTCGGGCGGAATCGGCGGTGCTATCGCTACGGCCTTACATGCCGCGGGGGCGCACGTGGCACTGTCTGGGACGCGGCGCGAGGCACTTGAGGTGCTGTCCGGCGCGCTCGGCGAGCGTGCGGAGGTGTTGCCCTGTGATCTCTCGGATGCCGAGGCAGTGGCGGTGTTGCCGGCTGCGGCCGACAGTGCGCTCGACGGCCTCGACATCGTGGTCAACAATGCTGGGCTGACCAGTGACATGCTGGTACTGCGCATGAAGGACGAGGACTGGAATCGCGTGCTCAGAATCAACCTCACCGCTAGCTTCCAGCTCTGCCGTGGCGCGCTCAGGGGCATGATGAAGCGGCGTTGGGGGCGCATCATCAACATCACTTCGATCGTCGGCGTCACCGGCAATCCGGGCCAGACCAACTATGCCGCCTCAAAGGCCGGTATGATCGGCTTCACGAAATCTCTTGCGGGAGAAGTCGCGGGACGTGGCATCACCGCGAACTGTGTTGCGCCTGGTTTCATCGATACCGCCATGACTCAGGTGCTCGACAAGGCCCAGCATGAACGGCTGCTGGCAGCGATCCCGGCAGCTCGCCTTGGCGCGCCCGACGATATCGCCGCTGCCGCGGTTTACCTAGCTTCACCCGAAGCCGCCTATGTCACGGGCCAGACCTTGCACGTGAACGGTGGCATGGCCATGATATAGAGCCAAAATCTGAAGCCACGCTCGTCTGGCAATGGCGAGTCAAGTATGCTACCACCCGGCGGCCGCGCGAGGCGCGGGGTTAGAGGAATTTTAGGAACGCTGAGGAGAGGTGTGCCATGAGTGACGGCAGCGACGTTGCCGATCGGGTCAAGAAGATTGTCGTTGAGCACCTCGGTATCGACGAGGCCAAGGTTACTGGGAGCGCCAGCCTGATGGACGACCTCGGGGCCGACAGCCTCGATGCGGTCGAACTCGTGATGGCTTTTGAGGAGGAGTTTGGCTGCGAGATTCCGGACGACGCCGCCGATAAGATTGTCACCATCCAGGACGCGATCGACTACATCAACCAGCAGGCCTGAGCCTGAGTGAGTGGCGGCCCGGGCAATGTTGAAACGGGCGGAAGGCGAGAACCCATGAGACGGGTTGTCGTTACCGGCATGGGCATGATCTCGCCGCTTGCGTGTGGCGTTGAGGCCACTTGGCGGCGCCTAGTCGCCGGCGAATCGGGTGTCTCAGCAATTCGCGGTTTCAAGACTGAGGACCTGAGCGCGCGCATTGCTGCTCAAGTGCCGCGCGAGGACGAGGCAGACGCCTTCAATCCGGACGATTTCATCGCGCCCAGAGAGCAGCGTAAGATGGACCCGTTCATCCACTACGCGATCGCCGCCGCTGCCCAAGCTGTGGAGCAGGCGCAGTGGACGCCAGAGAGCGAGGAAGAGCGCGAGCGCACAGGCGTGCTCATCGGCTCAGGCATCGGCGGCCTGCCGAGCATCGAGGCGGGGTCAGTGGTGCTACACGAGCGCGGCCCGCGGCGCCTCAGCCCCTTCTTCATCCCGAGTTGCCTGATCAATTTGGCGTCGGGCCACGTCTCCATCCGTTACGGCTTCAAGGGCCCAAACCATTCAGTGGTTACGGCCTGTTCGACAGGCGCCCATGCCATTGGCGACGCGGCACGCATGATCATGCTCGGCGACGCCGACGTCATGGTGGCGGGCGGTTCCGAGGCGGCAATCTCGCGTCTCGGCATCGCCGGCTTTGCAGCCGCGCGGGCACTATCAACCAATTTCAACGACGAGCCAGAGCGCGCCTCGCGCCCCTGGGATAAGGACCGCGATGGCTTTGTCATGGGCGAGGGAGCCGGCATCGTCGTGCTGGAAGAGCTCAAGCACGCCAAGGCGCGCGCCGCCACTATCCACGCCGAGTTCGCCGGCTACGGCATGTCGGGCGATGCCTACCATATCACGGCGCCGGCGCCCGATGGCAACGGCGGCTTCCGCTCCATGCGCGCGGCGCTGGCGAGTGCCGGTATGACTGTGGCCGATATCGACTACGTAAACGCCCACGGCACCTCGACCCCACTTGGTGACGAGATCGAACTCGGCGCCGTGAAGCGTCTGTTCGGCGAGGACGCCTATCGCATCTCCATGTCGTCGACCAAGTCGGCCGTCGGTCACTTACTAGGTGCCGCCGGCGCGGTGGAGGCAATCTACTCCATCCTTGCCATTGTCAACGATACCGTGCCGCCGACACTCAATCTCGACAATCCCTCCGAAGGCTGCGACATCGATCTGGTGCCGAAGGCGGCTAAGCAGCGCCCGGTGCGTGCGGCGCTGTCGAACTCCTTCGGCTTCGGGGGTACCAACGCCAGCCTGATCTTCCGCAAGGCGTCCTGAGCCCGGCGAGGCAGGCCAAGGCCATGCGCTTCTTCGGCGATCTTGTCTTCCTGATCCTGCTTCTCGCGGTGGTCGCGGTGGTGGGCGTTATTTGGCTGTCCGGCCACACCGAGCGCCCCGGGCCGCATGATGACGAGGCCCTGGTTGAGATTGCCCCGGGCAGCAGCATTGCCACCATCACCGACAGCTTGGAAACCGCCGGTGTTATCGACAATCCCAGTCTCTTTGCTATCGCCGCCCGTATTCTGGCCAGGGATGGCAGTCTCAAGGCTGGCGAATATGCCGTGCCGGCAGGCGAGAGCATGCGCGATGTCATCGCCCGTCTCTCGGAAGGCCGTGTGCTGACCCGCCGCGTTACTATTCCTGAGGGCTTGACCTCGGCCGAGATCGTGGCCCTGATGGCCGCAACGCCCACACTCCGGGGCGAGGTCACGGTAAGGCCACCTGAAGGCAGTCTGCTCCCCGAGACTTATCACTACAACAAGGGCGACACGCGCGATGCGGTGCTGGCGCGCATGACCGACGCCATGGCTATGATCCTCGCCGAGCTCTGGGAGACCCGCGCCGAAAACCTGCCCTTCACGACGCCAGAGGAGGCGGTGACTCTCGCCTCTATCGTGGAGAAGGAGGTGGGTGTGGCGGGTGAACATCGCCGCGTTGCCGGCGTTTTCGCCAATCGCCTGCGTCTCGGCATGCGCCTGCAGTCGGACCCGACCGTGATCTACGGCCTGACCAATGGTGCCGGCCCGCTCGGCCGTTCACTCACCCGCGCCGATCTTATCGCACCGCATCCCTACAACACCTACCTCATCGATGCCCTGCCGCCGTACCCCATCACCAACCCCGGCGCCACGGCAATTGCTGCTGTGCTCGACCCGCTGGAGACCGAAGATCTTTACTTCGTGGCCGACGGCAGCGGCAGTCACGCCTTTGCCCGTACCCTCGAAGAGCATAACCGCAATGCCGCCGCCTGGCGCCGTATCCGCGACGCCCAATAGGCGCCGGCTGATGGTCTCAAGCCCAGCAATATTTCTTCCACGCCATTCCGCTCCCCGGTGCCGGATATGCTCGATTGCACCCATCGACTCAATGTGCTCTCCGCCAGGTTTGCTTTTGCCCCAAGCGCCCGTAGTCTTCCGCTCCGCTTGACATTTCGTCCAGCAAGGGCCATCTCTCCGCCATTGATTGTCTCGCGATTGCGCGAAGCGCCGCTAGCGGCGCCACTTCCCGGGAACAATTTCACACAGTGATAACGTCGATTGGGCGCGCCCAGCTCGGCGCGTAAGGACACCCTCTTGACTGATAAGTACTTCTCAGCGCTCGGCTTGGCCGAGCCGCTGCAACGGGCGCTGAGCGCCAGAGATCACCACACTCCCACCCCTATTCAGGCCAAGGCTATTCCGGCTCTTCTCGACGGTAGGGACATATTGGGTATTGCCCAAACCGGTACCGGCAAGACCGCGGCCTTCGCCTTGCCCATTCTTGATACGCTGTCACGTAAGCGCTCAAGCGGCAGGCGACGGAATCCCCGCGCCCTGGTCCTTGCGCCGACGCGCGAGCTTGCCATCCAGATCGGCGAGGAGTTTCGTGCCTATGGGCAGCACCTGAAATTGCATCATGCCGTCGTCTTCGGCGGCGTCAGTCAGAAGCCGCAGGTCACGGCGCTTAAGCGCGGCGTCGATATCCTGGTCGCGACGCCGGGCCGCCTACTCGACCTTATGGGCCAGGGCCTGGTTTGTCTTGATCAGGTCGACCATTTTGTTCTCGACGAAGCTGACCGCATGCTCGACATGGGCTTCGTCCGCGACGTACGCCGCATTGTCGCGGTGCTGCCCGAGGCACGCCAGTCGCTGCTTTTCTCGGCCACCATGCCGCATGAAATTTCTCGATTGTCTGGCGACCTGCTCAACGAGCCGATGCGCATCGAAGTGGCGCCGCAGGCGACGCCCATCGAGCGCATCGCGCAACGCGTGTATCACGTCGATGCTGGGGCGAAGAAAGGTCTGCTTATAAAGATTCTCGGCGATCCTACCTTGACTCGCGTACTCGTTTTTGCGCGCACCAAGCACCGCGCTAACCGGGTTACCGAGCAGTTGACAAAAAGCGGCATCACGGCCGATGCTATTCATGGTAACAAGTCGCAAGGTGCCCGCCAGCGCGCCCTCAAGCGGTTCCGCGATGGTGAGGTGCGGGTGCTGGTGGCAACCGATATCGCGGCCCGCGGTATCGATGTCGACGAGGTCAGCCATGTCATCAACTACGAGCTGCCCAACGAGCCGGAAAGCTACGTGCATCGTATAGGACGGACGGCACGGGCTGGCGCCGACGGTATCGCCTTGTCGCTCTGTGACCGTGGCGAGCGGGCCTATCTCAAGGATATCGAGCGTTTGATTAACTGCCGGCTAGCGGTGGTCGGCGACAGCCCCGTCGAGAAAGTCGCGGAGGATCGGACCAAGGCGCGCTCGGCGCGGCAAAACCGGCGCCACGGCCCGGCCTCGGCACGCCACCGCAGGCGTAGCGGCAGTCGCCGGCGGGCGCCGGCAGCGGCGTAAGCCCAGCTCTGGTATTATCGCCGTCCACGATGCGAGAAGCATCTCTTAGACAGGCCTTTGTAGCGGCGGTAGCGTTTGCCACTGTGCCGTTCCTGGCCTTCGCGGCCGAGCCGGGCGAACGCTTCCGCCATTGCGCGGACTGCCCCGAGATGGTGGTGGTGCCGGCGGGCGAGTTCGTCATGGGCTCTCCCTCTGACGAGCCGGGGCACAGCGAGATCGAAGAGCCCAGGCACCGTGCCGCTATCCGCCGGCCGCTCGCCATCGGCCGCACCGAAGTCACCTATGCTGAATGGGATGCCTGCGCCGCCGACGGTGGTTGCAACGGTCTGTGCCTGGATGCTGCTGTCGGCGGTGCGCGTCCGGTGGTCCAGGTGAGCTGGAACGATGCCATCGCCTATACGGTCTGGCTCAGCAGCAAGGTGCGCGCGCGCTATCGTTTGATGAGCGAGACCGAGTGGGAATATGCGGCGAGAGCCGGCTCGACGGGCTCGTACCATTGGCAGGGGCGGCCTGTGCGCACGCCAATGTTGCGGCATGCCGCAACAATAGCACCCTCCCGGTTGTCTCTTATGCCGCCAATTCGTTCGGGCTGCACGACATGATTGGCAACGTGTCAGAATGGGTGCAGGACTGTTGGTTTACAGGCTATGAGGGTCTATCCGCCGACGGTTTACCACGTTCGCAATCACGCGGCGGCAATCCCATCGAGCCCACAGCGCACCTCTCGCGAGGCGGTTGCGGTAAGCGCGCCTATCGTGGCGGTGCCTGGGACAGTTCGCCAGCTGAGGCCCGCGCAGCGAGTCGCGCCGGCGCAGTGCGCGACTATCGCAGCGATGCGATCGGCTTTCGTGTAGCGACGACTGCGCTGGATTGATCAAAGAACTCGAAACCGGCGCAGCCCGCACCGTGCATGCTGTCACTCAAAATCAAGTCACGGCGCCTCGTGTATGGTCTCGCACTATCAAGTGAAATCACTGAGCGCTGGTATCAGTCGAGTGTTGCTAGGAACTCGAGCAAGGCGGCGTTAATCGCCTCGGGCGCTTCCTGCTGCACCCAGTGGCCGGCACCATCGATGATGCGGATGAGACGCATATCGTCGCATAGCTCGTCAACATTGGCATAGCCGTCGTGATTGTGCACGAAGCGGCGCACCACGTCTTCCGAGCCGGCGATAAAGGCACTTGGTTGGCGGATGCGCGCTGTACCTATCTCCGGCAAAGCGACGAAGTCCTTGTCCTGGTTGCGGTATCGGTTGATCGGACCGCGGAAGCCACCCGCCTCGAAATTTTCTACGAAATAGTCGAGGTCGTGCTCTGTCAGCCAGGCCGGGAGCGGATCCGGGTCGACCAGCGGACCGAGCATGGTGCTGTCCGGCTTGCGCTCGGTCCACGTGTGCGTTGGCGCTGCCTCGCCTGAGAGGGAGTAATAGATTTTGCGCAACGCCGTGCGCACATCGGCCTCGAATTCCGCCTCGGCTACGCCCTCTTCCTGAAAGTAGAGCTGGTAAAAGAATTTGTCCTTGTAAAGGCGCCGCCACAGCTCGATCAACGAAACCTCGCGGCGTCTGCGATACGGCACGCTCAGACAGGTCACGGCGGCAACCCTATCGGGGTGTAGGGCTGCAGTATTCCAGCAGATCGGTGCACCCCAATCGTGGCCCACCAGAATCGCCGTTTCTTCGCTTAAACGATCGATGAGGCCGACGATATCGGCCATCATATGCGCCATGTCGTACGACTCGACGCGGAGCGGCTTGGTGCTGCCGCCATAACCACGCATGTCGGGCACGGCGACGCGGTAGCCCGCTTCGGCGATAGGCCTGATCTGATGCCGCCAGGAGTACCAGAGCTCGGGCCAGCCATGCACCAGGATGACTAGCGGCCCTTCGCCGTCCTCAAGCGCCACGCGCAGGTGGATGCCGTTCGTGGCAAGGGTCTGGAAGAAGAATTCGTCCTGCATCAGTTGGCTCTATTCCATAAATCCCGGGCGATGACGACGTTCTGGATCTCGGTTGTGCCGTCAATGTATTGCGCCATCTTGGCACCGGCCAGGTGGCGCGGTAAGGGCGTGTCGTGGCAGAGACCGTTGGCACCAAGCGCTTGCATGCATTGGGCCAGACCGTCGAGCGCAACACGGGTGGCGAATTTCTTGGCGTGGGCGGCGGCGACAGTGACGTTCTCGCCGCGGTCGAGGGCGGCGGCGGCGTCATAGGCCATCAGGCGCGCGGCATGGGCGTTGGTGGCGACATCAGCGAGCTGCCATCGCAGGCCCTGAAAATCGGCTAACTTTTGCCCGAAGGCGGATTTGGCGGCCGTCGCGGCAACCGCAATATCGAGGCCGGCGCGCAGCATGCCCGCGCACATGGCGGCGACGTTGATGCGCGCGATATCGATGCCCGCCATGGCCGCCTTGAAGGCGCGTTCGGGCGGTAGCAATGCGGCGTCGTCGCCAACGCGGCAACCCTCGAAGCGAATGCCGCCCGTTCCCAGCGCGTGGCCGCCGAGCATGGCGTAGGCGTCCTCGCGTACCACGCCGGGGGTATAGGTGGGGACAAGGAAGCAGGCGATGCCACGCCAGTCGGCGCTCGTGCCGGTCTGGGCGTAGACGCTGAGCAAATCGGCACTCGCCGCGTTCGAGACCCAGCTCTTGGCACCGTCGAGCACCCAGTCGTCGCCGTCGCGCCGCGCGGCGCAAGCGATCGCTGCAGCGTCACTGCCGCCGCCCGGCTCGGTCAGTAGGAAGGCGCCGAGGGACTCGCCAGCCAGCACAGCCGGCAGCCAACGGGCACACTGTGCCTCTGAGCCGTTGCGGCTGATATTGCCGCCAAGATTGTTGTGCACGAGAAGCGACATGGCGAATGCGTAGTCCGCCGCCGCCAGGGTCTCCATGACCTCGGCCATGGCCACGACGCCAAGCCCGACGCCACCGTATTCCGGCGCGACCAGTAGGCCGCAGAGCCCTGCCTTGGCGGCGGCTGCGAATGCCTCGCGCGGATAGCGGCGCTCGTGCTCCCAGGCCGCAGCGTTGGGGACGATGACATTGGCGGCGAAGGCGCGGGCTGCGTCGAGCATGTGTCTTATGAACGGTTGCGCGCGCGGGGATGGGCAGCGCGGTAGGTGGCCTGCATCTGCTCACTCGCTACGGCGGTATAGCGCTGGGTGGTCGAGAGGCTGGCGTGGCCGAGTAGCTCCTGGATGGTGCGCAGATCGCCGCCAGCGCCGAGCAAGTGGGTAGCGAAGCTGTGGCGCAGCGCGTGGGGTGTTGCAGTCTCCGGTAGGCCGAGGAGCACCCTGGCGCGGCGCATCTGCCTTTGCGCGACACCGGGGTTAAGCCTGCCGCCGCGGGCGCCGACGAACAGCGGTGCCTCTGGCGTCACGGCGAAGGCTCGCGCGCCTAAATACGCGACGATGGCATCGCGCACGATGGGCAGCACCGGCACCAGACGCTGCTTGCCACCCTTGCCGTCGATGCGCAGCACTTCGGCCCCGGCCGTATCACCGCAGTTGAGCGCCAGCGCCTCGGCAATGCGCAAGCCGCAGCCGTATAGCAAAGTGAACAACGCCGCATCGCGGAGGCCCTGCCAATCGCCGCTGACTTCTGCGACAACGTCAGCGACCGCTTTGGCATCGCCCGGCGCCAGCGGCCGTGGCACGGCGCGAGGCTGCTTCGGCGTGCGCAATGTGCCAATCACCGAGTTGTGGACAAGGTCACGCTTGTCGAGATAGCGGAAAAAGCCACGAACGACGGACAGTGCCCGCGCGGTGGAGCTTTTCGCCCCGCCCGCCGAGGCTCGTCGTGCCAGCCAAGCGCGAAAGTCGGCGGCTTTGAGACTTGCTAGTTGATCGAGCCCCGGCGGTCCACCGAGATGCCTGACCAGGAAGGCGAGAAAGTTATCGAGATCGCGGTCGTAAGCGTCAAGCGTGTAGGCCGAGGAACGGCGCTCGTCCGCCAGCCAGCGCCGCCAACCGTCGCGCGCCGCGGCGAGTTCGGGGGCGAGGGGGGCGATGACGCGCGCCATCGCGGGCGATCTCTACTCTGCCGCCTCGGCGGATAGGATACTCTCGCCGGTCTTTTCCCAATCAGCGAGGAAGGCCGCTAGCCCCTTGTCGGTGAGCGGGTGTTGGGCAAGCTGGCGCAGCACTTTCGGTGGGATGGTGGCGACATCGGCGCCGAGCTTGGCTGCCTCCACCACATGCAGTGGGCTGCGGATCGAGGCCACTAGCACCTCGGTGGTCACCGTGTCGGGATAGGCCGCGTAGATGTCGCAGATATCGGCGATCAGTTGCATGCCGTCCTGGCCGAGATCGTCCAGCCGGCCGATGAAAGGCGAGATGAAGGTCGCACCGACCTTCGCTGCCAGCAAGGCCTGGGCCGGAGTGAAGCAGAGGGTGACGTTGACCATGGTGCCGTCGTCGCGCAGGCGCCGGCAGGCCTTCAGGCCGTTCCAGGTCAAGGGTACCTTGATGGCGATATTCGCCGCGACCTTGGCTAGGCGCCGGCCTTCGGCCACCATGCCATCGGCGTCCGTCGCCGTGACCTCGGCGCTCACCGGGCCGTCGACGAGCGAGCAAATCTCCTCGATTGCCGGGAAGAAGCTGCGTCCGGTCTTTGCTATAAGAGACGGATTGGTGGTGACGCCGTCGAGCAGGCCGGTCGCCGCCAGATCGCGAATCTCGTTAATGTCGGCGGTATCAATGAAGAACTTCATGGCGCCGTGTCCCCTCGCTGCTTCCCAGACCGAAGAGTCTAGCGAATGACAACGTCCGCTGCCAGCGTGGCGACGGTCCGGGTACTGCTACCGCTACCCCTGGTCGGAACCTACGACTATCGCCTTCCGGAAACCTTGGGCGTCGTGCCGGGAAGCTTCGTGAGCGTCCCTCTCGGCCCGCGCAGCGTTACCGGCGTGGTTTGGCGCGAGGGTGCGGGCGATGTCGTGGCAGAAAAGCTGCGCGATATCGAATCGGTTCTGTCGGCGCCGCCCATGGGAAAGCCCTTGCGCGATTTGGTAGATTGGGTAGCGGGCTATACTTTGGCGACGCGTGGGACCGTACTACGCATGGCGATGAGCGTGCCTGCGGCGCTTGAGCCGCCGCGCCTGGAGACTGTGCTGCGCCGCTCTGGCCGCGAGCCCGACCGCCTGACGCCCCAGCGCACGGCCGTCCTGCTGGTGCTCGGCGAGGGCGCGATGATAGCAAGCGCCTTGGCTCGTGCCGCGGGTGTCAGGGTCGGTGTGGTGCGCGGTCTGGTCAAGGCCGGCGCGCTACTGCCCGAGCAGCGGCGCAGTGAAAGCCGCTGGCAGCGGCCTGACCACACGCGCGCTGGGCCGGCGCTGTCGCCGCCGCAGGCTGCTGCCGCCGAAGCCTTGGTCGCCGACGTGGTGGAGCGGCGCTTCTCCACCTTCCTGCTCGATGGGGTCACCGGCTCGGGCAAGACGGAGGTCTATTTCGAGGCTATCGCTGCGGCGCTTGCCGCTGGCCGCCAGGCGCTGGTTCTGCTACCCGAGATAGGGCTAGGCGCACAATGGTTGGCGCGTTTTGCCGCGCGCTTCGGGGCACAGCCGGCACAGTGGCATTCCGATCTTGGCCAGACGACTCGGCGCGACACTTGGCGCGCCGTCGCCGAGGGCGAGGTAAAAGTGGTGGTCGGCGCACGCTCGGCCCTTTTCCTGCCCTTTCCCGACCTCGGCGTCATCGTCGTCGATGAGGAGCACGATGCGTCCTATAAGCAGGACGAGGGCGTGACCTACAATGCTCGCGACATGGCGGTAGTGCGAGCGCACTTCGAGAGCGTGCCGCTGGTCTTGGCCAGTGCCACCCCGGCGCTTGAGACGGTACACAACGTCGAGCGCGGTCGCTATCGACGGTTGCTCCTGCCTGACCGGCACGGCGTCGCCGAACTACCCGATATTTCCGCTGTCGATCTCCGGCGGACACCGCCGTCGCGAGGGCATTGGCTGTCGCCGCCCTTGGTCGAAGGTTTGACGGAGACGCTGGCGCGCGGCGAGCAGGCGCTCTTGTTCCTCAATCGGCGTGGCTACGCGCCACTAACACTATGCCGCAGTTGCGGCCACCGTCTGGAGTGTCCCAACTGCTCAGCCTGGTTAGTCGAGCATCGCCTGACGCGCGAGTTGCGCTGTCACCATTGCGACCAGCGCATCGCCTTGCCGGAGGAATGCCCATCTTGCGGTACTAGTGATTCGCTGGCGGCCTGTGGGCCCGGCATCGAGCGCTTGGCGGAGGAGATGGCGACGCGCTTTCCTGATGCCCGCCTGGCGATCATGGCGAGTGATACGGTGCACGGGCCGGAAGCTGCAGCAACGCTCATCGACAGCGTTACGGCCGGCGAGGTCGACATTCTCGTGGGCACCCAGATGGTTACCAAAGGTCATCACTTTCCCGCGCTTACCCTGGTCGGTGTGGTTGATGCCGATCTCGGGTTGGCCGGCGGCGATCTGCGCGCGGCCGAGCGCACCTTTCAGCTTCTCTTCCAGGTTGCTGGTCGGGCTGGGCGTGCTGAGCGCGCCGGCCGCGTTTTGGTGCAGACCACAGCGCCGGAGCATCCCGTGATGCGGGCGCTGGTGGCTGCCGACAGGGACAGCTTTATCGCTAGCGAGATGGCCGAGCGCCGTGCCGCCGGCATGCCGCCGTTCGGCCGGCTAGCGGCGATAATCGTGTCGTCGACTGATGCCGAGGCCGCACGGGCCAGTGCCGCCGCCTTGCGCCGCGCAGCACCCGATACCAAAGGGATTAGTGTACTGGGCCCGGCGCCAGCGCCGCTCTCTCTGATCCGCGGCCGCTACCGCTTTCGGCTGTTGATAAGCGGTGGCGTATCGCCGCCCCTACAACCCTATCTGACGTGCTGGCTGGGCGCGGTAAAAGTGCCGTCGAGGGTAAGGGTCCAGGTCGATATCGACCCTTACGGCTTTTTATGACTCGCGGCGATGTTGCAAGCACAAAATAGGTGTGTTACCTAACGCCCGCCTCCGGGCGAAGCCGCCGCCAGCCAAAACGTTTACGGCTGGTTTTTCTTGTTTATCAAAGTCTTACTGCATCGTTGAGCAGTCTCTAGAGGGCATCCGTGGCGGAACAGGCATTCGGCGTCTCCGGTCTTGCCGGGCGTTATGCGACGGCGTTGTTCGAATTGGCGCGTGAGCGCGACGCGCTCGACGCCATCGCGGGCGATTTGGGCTCGCTTAAGGCCATGCTGGACGAAAGTGAGGCGCTGCGCCGGCTGGTGCTGAGCCCAGTCATCGCACGCGAGGATCAGGGCCGCGCCATGGTAGCTTTGGTCGAGCGCGCTGATCTCGGCGAGTTGACGGGCAACTTTGTCGGGCTACTGGCCAGCAATCGACGTCTTTTCGCGCTTGCCGACATGATTGCTGCCTACGAGATGCTGCTGGCCGCACATCGCGGCGAGGTCACCGCGGAAGTGCTTAGCGCCCGCCCGTTGAGCGAGGTTCAAACGGATGCCGTCGCCGCGGCGCTGAAGCGCGTCGTCGGCGGCGATGTAAGACTGACCACCAGCGTCGATGAATCGCTGCTTGGTGGACTTGTCGTGAAGCTCGGCTCGCAAATGGTCGACGCATCGCTCAAGGCCAAACTGCAATCCCTCGAGCTCGTCATGAAAGGAGCCGCATGATGGATATCCGCGTTGCAGAGATTTCGGAGATCCTGAAGCAGCAAATCGCAGACTTTGGGACCGAGGCCGAGGTTGCCGAGGTTGGTCAGGTATTGGCCGTCGGTGATGGCATCGCGCGCGTCTACGGTCTCGACAAGGTTCAAGCCGGTGAAATGGTCGAGTTTCCCGGCGGCATTCGCGGCATGGCACTCAACCTTGAAACAGATAATGTCGGCGTCGTCATCTTCGGCGACGACCGGACCATCCGCGAGGGCGACACAGTCAAGCGTACCGGCGCCATCGTCGACGTGCCGGTGGGCAAGGGTCTGCTTGGGCGCGTGGTCGATGGTCTTGGCAATCCGATCGATGGCAAAGGCCCGATCGAAGGCGCCGAGCGCAGCCGCGTCGAAGTCAAGGCACCCGGCATCATCCCCCGTCAGTCGGTGCATGAGCCCATGCAATCTGGCCTCAAGGCCATCGATTCACTAGTGCCCATCGGCCGTGGCCAGCGCGAGCTGATCATCGGCGACCGCCAGACCGGTAAGACCGCTGTTGCCATCGACACCATCATTAATCAGAAATCGATCAATGCGGGCGACGACGAATCCGCCAAGCTCTACTGCATCTATGTTGCTGTGGGCCAGAAGCGCTCGACTGTGGCGCAGATCGTGAAGACCTTGGAAGATAACGGCGCCATGCCGTACTCCATCGTTGTTGCGGCCACAGCTTCCGATCCGGCGCCGCTGCAATTCCTGGCGCCCTATACCGGCTGCACCATGGGAGAGTACTTCCGCGACAATGGCATGCACTCGCTGATCATCTACGACGATCTGTCGAAGCAGGCCGTGGCTTATCGCCAGATGTCTCTGCTACTGCGCCGCCCGCCGGGACGCGAAGCCTATCCGGGCGACGTCTTCTACCTGCATTCGCGGCTGCTCGAGCGCGCGGCGAAGATGAACAAGGACGAGGGCGCCGGCTCGCTGACCGCGCTGCCCGTGATCGAGACCCAGGCCGGCGACGTCTCGGCTTATATTCCTACCAATGTGATCTCGATCACCGATGGCCAAATCTTCCTTGAGAGCGAACTCTTCTATCAGGGCATCCGCCCTGCCATTAACGTCGGTATCTCGGTCAGCCGCGTCGGCTCGGCGGCTCAGGTCAAGGCGATGAAGCAGGTCGCAGGGCGTATCAAGTTGGAGCTGGCGCAGTATCGCGAGATGGCGGCCTTCGCCCAGTTCGGCTCTGACCTCGATGCGGCGACCCAGCGCCTGCTCAATCGCGGCGCGCGGCTGACGGAGCTACTCAAGCAGAGTCAGTACTCGCCACTACCGGTGGAGGACCAGGTGGTATCGATCTTCGCCGGCGTGCGCGGCTATCTAGACAATATTGAGGTGAGCGACGTCACCCACTTTGCGGAGACGCTGCTGGCGCGCGTGCGGGCCGAGCATGGTGAGCTTCTGGCGACCATCCGGGACGAGGGCGAGCTGAGCGATGACAGCGACGCCAAGCTGACCTCGATCATGGACGATTTTGCCAAAACCTTCGCGTAAGAGCGGTCGCTGCGAGTAGAGAATCGATGGCCACGCTCAAAACCCTCCGCACCCGCATTAATAGCGTCTCGGCGACGCAGAAGATCACTAGCGCTATGAAGATGGTGGCGGCATCGAAGCTACGCCGTGCCCAGGAAGCGGCGGAGGCCGCGCGCCCCTACGCCGATCGCATGGAGCGCATGGCGCGCTCGCTAGCCGATTGCCTGGCCGATAACGAGACGGCGCTGTTGCGGGGCACCGGCAAGAGCGATACCCACCTGCTGGTGGTAGCGACCTCGGATCGCGGGCTTTGCGGCGGCTTTAACAGCTCTATCGTCCGCGCCGTGCGTGCGCGCATCGGCGAGTTGGAGAGCGAGGGCGCCGCGATCAAGCTGTTTCTCATCGGTCGCAAGGGTCGCGAGCAGTTGCAGCGGAACCACGGCTCGCAGATCGTCGAGACCCATGAGGACATGGGCATGCGTGGCGCCAGTTTCGGCGACGCGGCGGTTATCGCCGCCAACATCGCCAATCGCTTCGAGGTCGGCGAGTTCGATGTCTGTACCATCTACTACAATCACTTCAAGTCGGCGGTAAGCCAGGTGGTCACGCCGCTGCAACTGATTCCCTTCACCAGTGCGGATAGCGAGACTGACGGCGGCGTGCAAGCTCCCGACGCGGTCTACGAGTTCGAGCCTGGTGAGGAAGAGATTCTGGCTGACCTGTTGCCGCGCAACATTGCTGTACAAATCTTTCGTGCGCTGCTGGAGAACGCTGCCAGCGAGCAAGGCGCGCGGATGATGGCGATGGACAATGCGACGCGGAGTGCCGGCGAGATGATTGACAGCCTGACACTGACCTACAACCGTACTCGTCAGGCGGTCATCACCAAGGAACTTATCGAGATTATTTCCGGTGCCGAGGCGATCTAGCCTAAGCACCGTGACGTGGAGATCGGGAGCAAACCCATGAGTAACTCTGTCGGACGCATAACCCAGGTGATAGGCGCCGTGATTGATGTGCAGTTCGAAGGTGAACTGCCGTCAATCCTGAGTGCGTTAGAAACCGATAACCAGGGCAACCGCCTAGTGTTGGAAGTGGCCCAGCATCTGGGCGAGAATACGGTACGCACCGTGGCTATGGATTCCACCGAGGGCCTAGTCCGCGGTGCCGAGGTCCGCGACACGGGCCAACCCATACAGGTGCCCGTGGGCCGTGAGACGCTGGGCCGCATCATCAATGTCGTGGGCGAGCCGATCGACAACCGAGGCCCGATCAAGGTAAAGCAAACGGCGCCAATCCATGCCCCTGCGCCCGATTTCGTCGACCAGTCGACCGAGGCCGAGATTCTGACCACGGGCATCAAGGTCGTGGACCTGCTGGCGCCATATGCCAAGGGTGGCAAGATCGGCCTGTTCGGTGGTGCTGGCGTGGGCAAGACCGTGATCATCATGGAGCTGATCAACAACATCGCCAAGGCGCATGGCGGGTTCTCGGTGTTTGCCGGTGTGGGTGAGCGTACGCGTGAGGGTAACGATCTTTACCACGAAATGATTGAATCTGGCGTTATCGACCTCGATGGTGACGAATCCAAGGCGGCTCTGATTTACGGCCAGATGAACGAGCCGCCCGGCGCGCGTCAGCGCGTCGCACTGAGCGGCCTGACGGTGGCCGAGTATTTTCGTGACCAAGAAGGCCAGGACGTGCTCTTTTTCGTCGATAACATATTCCGTTTCACCCAGGCGGGCTCAGAAGTGTCGGCGCTGCTCGGCCGCATTCCGAGCGCGGTGGGTTATCAGCCGACACTGGCCACCGACATGGGCAACCTGCAGGAGCGCATCACCACCACCAACAAGGGCTCGATCACCTCGGTGCAGGCGATTTACGTTCCGGCAGACGATCTCACCGATCCAGCGCCGGCGACCTCGTTCAGCCATCTTGATGCGACCACGGTGTTGAGCCGCCAGATCGCCGAGCTCGGCATCTACCCCGCGGTCGACCCGCTCGATTCCACCTCGCGTATGCTCGATCCGCGCATCGTCGGCGAGGAGCATTACGCGGTGGCGCGCCGGGTGCAGGAGATTTTGCAGACCTATAAGTCGCTGCAGGACATCATCGCCATTCTGGGCATGGACGAGCTGTCGGAAGAGGATAAGCTCACCGTTGCCCGGGCACGCAAAATCCAGCGCTTCCTTTCGCAGCCCTTCTTCGTGGCTGAGGTCTTCACTGGTACCGCCGGTAAGCTAGTCTCGTTGGAAGACACCATCGCCGGCTTTAAGTCGATCTGTGACGGCGAATGCGACGACATGCCTGAGGCATCATTTTACATGGTCGGTGACCTTGACGAGGCGCGTGAAAAGACTAAGGAGATGGCGGCAGAGGCCGCCTGAGGCGCACAATATGGCGGATGCCGAAAATAAGGTAGCCTTCGAACTCGTTTCGCCCGAGAAGCTGCTGATCTCGCGCCAGGTAGACATGGTGGTGGTGCCGGGTGAAGAAGGTGACTTCGGCGTTCTTCCCGGCCACGCGTCAGTGATAGCAGGTCTGCGCGACTGGGTGCTCGAAATCCACGACGCCGGCGAGGTCAGCGACCGCTTGTTCCTCTCGCGCGGCTTCGCCGAAGTGACGCCTGAGCGTTGCACGGTGTTGGCTGAGGAGGCTTTGCTGCTCTCCGATATCGACAGCGCCGGCGCCGAAGCGTCCGTGACCCGCGCTGAGCGGGCGTTGGAAGACGCCGGCGATGATGAGGCGCGCGCGGAGGCTGAGACCAAACTGACCCGCGCCCAAGCACTCGTCGAGGCGTTGAGTTACTTTAAGACCGGCGTTTAATCTGTCCGCAAGCTTTCGATGATGGGTCGGAACTCCTCAATCACGGCCTCGTAGACGGCGCGCTTGAACGAGACTACCAGCTCGGGCAGGCGTTCGGGCTCGATCCAGCGCCAGTCCTTGAACTCGGGATGATGGGTTTCCAGATTCACGTCGGAATCCTGACCGAGAAAACGCATCGCGAACCATTTCTGCTTCTGACCGCGGTAGCGCCCACGCCAAGCTTTGCCCGAGATGGCTCGCGGCAGCTCGTAATGATGCCAGTCATCGCTCTCTCCGAGAATATCGACGGCTTGTACGCCGGTCTCCTCGGCCAGCTCGCGCAGCGCCGCGTTGTGTGGTGATTCCCCCTTGTTGATGCCGCCCTGGGGCATCTGCCAAGCTGACCGCCGCATGCCTTTGCGCCAGCCGACGAAGGTGCAACCCTGAGCATTCAGCAGCATCACGCCGACGCAGAGCCGGTAGGGGCGGTCGTCAGCGCTCATC
>MPMF02078921.1_pt1 | contig 34854 bp, 26 predicted proteins | sample 1617271 | NCBI WGS metagenome assembly MPMF02 (sample SAMN05944812, study PRJNA350692) | marine metagenome | biome: marine; feature: ODZ; material: water; isolation source: 120 m water sample prefiltered with 30 um filter, filtered on to 0.2 um... | place: Pacific Ocean | collected 2012-04-09... | reverse complement strand
GGTCCTTCAACAGGCTCAAACATGGTTCTCCAAGCCAACAACCGGATGGTTGCCGTGGTGGCGGCTGATCGAATGCAACTGCCGGATTATAGCCTCTTCCCGAGGAACTGGGGGTTGGTAATCAACTCCGCCAAACGTCTAGTAGGGCTTATCGCCTTAAGATTTATCAGAGTGGCTCTTTAGTTCTTAAACGCATTGTCGAGATTTTCCTCGGGCTTCTCTTTATTGGATTGGAATGGATCTTTCGTATCGTCAAAGTCTCCGTAGCCATCATCCTCCTCGTCCTCAAAGTCATCATCGAAGTCGTCGTCGAAATCTTCTTCATCAAAGTCATCATCTTTTTCATCTTCTTCGATATCGAGGTCACACCACGTCCCATTTTGTGCTTGAACACATGGTGCAAACTGGTTTTTCGTTAATTGACTTTTTGTTGGACCAAGCGATGACAAAGAATTGAGTATGGTAGTTTGCATCCTGAAATTCCTCTCCAATTTCAAACCAGCACAGATATAGGTTGTTTCCAACGTCCCAAAAATGAACAACGGATACTCCCGCACAAGAGCCCCTAGGCTGGAGAGCATAACCAAGCCGGACGGGCTTTCTGGGTATGTTAAGGCACAATAAATTACGCCTAAAGGAATAGTTTGAATACCGGTGGCTATTTGTCAAGCAATCCCCTCATCGACAGGATGTTTCTCAGGCTCGTTCTGGCCGGACCCCTGCCAATATTGGGGATAAGAAGGCGAGTTTGAGTCATTTGGCATCCCGCGCCCGACCCGCGAGAGAGATCCGGCAATTTATGGCCCCGCAATGACGGACAGAACGCAAAATGATGCCAGAGAAGCCTCGTTTTCCGAGAGAATGGGGCAACTGTCGGAGGATCGCGCTATTTCATGCATTTTTGCAGTTTCGGGGGTACAAACGGGTAGTCTGCCGGTCGCCGGTGCGGCGCCGAAGCAAACAGCCTCAAATTACCGGTTTGTTGAGTAAACAGGACCGGGATGCATTGACCGAGAGCCCTCATAGGGACCTCCTCGCCGCGTGCCACCAATGGTGGGTGTGGCCGTCACCGCCCACACCGGGGATTAAAATTAAATCACCCATCCATTGTATGATGGCGCCACGACTGTGCCAAACATTGAAGGTGACCCGGCACAGCCGCACCTAGCGGCCCCGGCCCTTTGTCGGCGGATGTTCGTCGATCATGAGCCGCTTCAAAACGGCTTTACCGTTCCCGTCAAGAGCGATCTGGGCCGAGAGCTTTTTTTCTCGGGCTGCCTCCTCATATTGCAATCCCTCGCCTTCCTGGACGAAATAGGACTCGATGCCAAACTTAATTTGATTCCAGCCCGAAATTTGGCCACGAAGGAATTTTCCAGTCGATGGCTTTTGAAAACTAAACTTGCTTGCCTCCCAATGTTTTTCGTCCGCTTCGGGTACGATCGTGACGTAGACAGTTCGGCCTTGGTCATTGTAGGAATTAAAATCTGGTATGTCTTCCGGTGAGATGCGACTAAAGTCATAGCTGAGAATTACGTAGTCGCCTCGAAACAGATCGCGCGGATCTACCGGCACGACACGCAAGAGGATCGTGTCGCCGGTTAACAGTGTTGCGAAGTGCATCAGGATCATCGCTAATAAAACCACGACTTGAAACCCGACACCGGCCAACAGAAGGATCCTTTCGTTGCCTTTCAGCCGCCCGAATAGGACATCGAGTGACCCGAGCCCGGCGAGTTTTGAATCGGTTTGTTGAATCGCAGTATTAACCATGTTGTATTTTTCTTCGCTGTCTCCAATATAAGGCTGCCCCAAACAGAGCTCCGCCACAGAGGAAAAACATTAACGCTGCGCCCAACATGCCACCGAAATCACCGAAAAGGTCGACGTATCTCACCACGGTCCAGAGCAGAAAATACAGCACACCAGCAGCAAAAGGCACGACTCGGTCTTCTCGAAATCCCACACCCATTAGCCAGAACGCGAGAAAAATCATTGCGACATTCGCAACGATCGTCGGGAGCAGCATCTCGCCGATGAACACGTTCCAATACAGGAAGATGGCCATGAGCAGTACCAAACCCAACGGCAGGTATTGCCGCCGGTGATCACCGCGCTTAAATGCCGCCACCACACAGACGGTCGCCGCCGAGAGGATGGCAATTGCGACCGTTGCCATTAATAACGCAGTGCCTGAAAATGACCTTGATATATAGAGATCATTTGTCGTCAGTAGAGCATATTTGTTGAATTCGTAGAAACTTATAGTCAGCAGCGCGCCGGCCGCCAGCAGAACCCCGATCAGTCGATAAGGAATGGCAAAGCGAGAGCCTTTGGCGTGGTTCTCTGCAACGACGAGCATCAGTCCGCCCACTGCGCCAATGAAATAAACAGTCTCCCCCCCCGCACGCCAGGCAACGGGCTGGAGAATGACCCACCAGGTTATCACAGCGACATACAGGGTGACCGTGACGATGGAACTCTTACGATAGGCCCATATCAGACCGGGCAACGCCAATAGCGGAAGCGAGTATGCGGCGTTGGGGACAAAACCCCAACCTCCAAAAAACAACAATCTGAGATGGGCGAAACCGAGGATCTCCATTCCGCACCAAATGGCTAGCAGAGCGACGAGCAGCGTGTGCAGCAATAGAGTATCCAAACAAAGTGCAAAGGGCAGCACTCCCAGGGCCCACCACCAGACGCCGTTCGGGTAATGCGCGTTGATGTGAAAAATTTGGGCTACCAGAAAAATACCAGTGCCGTAAAAAAGGCAGCCTAAGAAGAAGACCACTTCTGACAACAAAGTTGCGTGACGTCTGAAACGCAGAATGCAGGCAACGGTTTGCGTTCCGATGATCGTGCCGAAGACGATGAACAGCTTCAGTGAGGCTGACATGGATCGCCAGTTGTAGCCAACCAACAACAACGCACTGAGTCCAACCATCAAGGCTGCGATGCCCATGAGTGTTACAAGTGCGATGGAGCGTTTGCGCTCGGCGAGCTCGACTTGTGTTTCGTAGAGATCGAGAATCGGAGCCGTCTGATCGGTGAATAGCAAACCGTGCGATTGCCAGTCATCGAGTTGACGAACGAGCCACGCGCGCTGCTTATCAGAAATGCCCCGTTTGGCCATGCCCTGGACTCCTGCCACCTCACCAACGAGTATGTGTGATCATGGTAGGTTCATTATGGACCATACCGAGAGCTAACCGCCAGTTCATTCTATGACAGTGCCGCGCTTTCGCCAAGCGGTGAAGATAACCCGGCACAGCCGCACACAGCACCAGTCATTGTTGTGCGACGACTAAGGCATCGAACTGTTCCGCGAAGCTCAATAATTCAGCCATACCATCCATATGTACATGGTGGCGACAGTAAAAGCGACAAGTAATATCCCTCTGGATGTGGGTCGATATCGGCCCTCGTCACGGAAGAATACATATCGGATACATTGCCAATCGATCGGATAAAGAAAGAACCCGCACACAATCTCCGTCGTTTCTTTGCCGCGCCCTTTTGTGAGTACCACGATAAGCATTGGCACTACAAGATAGTTGGTAAGGAGTGTTTTTGCTCCGATTCCGATAGCCTTTAGGATCGCCCAAGATACCTCTAGTGGCCCCAGGCGGGGCTTTCGCTACCGGTAGACAGGCAAGCGTCTCAAGCTGTCTCCGGATTCTCCCCGGGCTGAATATCGGCCGTTGTCGTTTTCCGCTTTGTTGGCGAGAGCGAATCGTCCGGCGGGTGGATCTGAAATGTTTCACCCCGAACACTTTCGGTCGCATTTGGTTCCTGGCCCAGTGGTGGATTGAATTGTTTTCCCTGGATCCGCGTGATGATTTTCGGGATTTCCCGACTATCCGGTTCGACGGCACGCCACTGTTCCAAAACCTCCTGGGCAGCATCGAACTGTTCGAGGGCAGCATACGTAAGGCTGAGCCAACGGAGGCAAAGAACATCACAGCACCCGGCGTCGAAGGCGGTCTGCAAGTAGGCGATAGCACCGCTCCAGTTTTCTTCACCTGCCAAACAGGCCCCACGTACTGCATTAGTAAATGCCTCGCGATGGGGCCATTCGGCACTCAGGCGTGCTGCTTGCTCGATGGCTTCTTTCCTTCGACCATGCCGCACGTGCAGATCAATCAATTGGTAGCGTATCCGATCCGAATGTGGTCGCTCCAGCAGCGTATTTTCAAGCAAGGCAAATGCCTCTTCCTGTTTATCTTGTAATTCCAGACTAACGCTCAAACAAGTTGTCGCAATATCCACGATGTTGGTCAGATGCCATGTGCCAAAATTGATTTGGCCATATTGTACCGCTGTTTGGTAAGACCTTGCGGCCAGATCAATCCGTTGCTGTTGTTGGAGATAATTACCCATTGCACAGAGCAACTGCATATCGACAGGAAAATACTTCAGTGCTTCTATGCATAGATTGAGCTGCTGTTCCCTTAGTGCGAAGTTGTTGTCGTAGGAGGCGAGTTCGCCATAGTAGGACTCCAACATCTCAATGGAGCCAGCGGAGGCTGATTGGCGCGCTTGCTGAAAAGATAGTCGAGCTTCGTCCCATTCACCCAAATCAGCGAGTGCTTCAGCTCGAGCCAGAAGCATCTGGGTATCGGTGGCAGCGGCGGGAAGTGTTTTGTCATAGACGTGAATCACTCGCCGTGCCCTTTGAAGTTTCTGCGTGAGTTGCTTGGCCAAATCTGGACGATGAATTGATAAGTCAATGGTCTCACTTTGCAAACCACAGGCAGCCACTGCCAAATCGAGAGTTTCACGAACGCTGCTGGAGAAATGGAGTCCCGGATGTCTTGGAATGAGACGATGTTGGGCAACTTGGAGGCTGGCAAAACCGCCGGCTGCTGCTGGAGTGTGAATGAGTAGGCGATATGCTTTGGCAGCATCAGCAGCGGTATCGACAAATCCCCGCAAGTCCTCGGCCCCTTGTGCGGTAAGCGTCTCTCCCGCATCAAGACACAAAATCCAATCGCCAGTCGTTGCTTGCAGACACCTGTTCGGCGCGGAAGAAAAGTTATGATCCCAAGGGACCGTTAAGAAATGTGTCGCTAAAGCGGCGACATTGCCACCCCCAGGTCCACTCGCGTTGATGTCGGCAACGACAATCTCGTCGGCAATTTCACGGACGCTCTCCAGAGTGGTCGTGGCCATCTCCGCATCATCGGCCAAAACCATTGCAACACTCAGTCGCTTGCGTTGTCCCTCACCTGGATTCATCCATCGCCTCCTTGCCTGATTGGTTTTGGCATCAATGCCACCAATATCTTTCCAAAGTGTAGCCCGAAACGGCCAAAGGGAACAGACCGATTACGCGTGGATGCCACAGCGCCAGCGATGCAAAGCCGCCTGTTTTTACCTGCTGTGAGGATGCCAGAAATGATGGCACGCCCGGGACAGTGATTGCACTTTTACAAAGCAGCGAGGCTTTGGATGGCCGACTCTTCTCATCTGCCGACTTTTCTCATTTCAGGTGTGCTTTTCTCATTTCAGGTGTGATAGTCGGCGTTTAGCCGCACATACTCTTCGGTGAGATCGGTTGTCCAGAATTGAGTCTCTGCCGAACCCTCCCCGAAGGTCAACTCAATCAACACATCACGATTGTCGCGGATCGATTGCGATACTTCGTCAACGGGAAAGGCAACCGGGCAAGATGCACTGAAGAGCAGATAGCCATTGAGCTTGAGTTCCATCTGGTGTGCGTCAAAAGGAACTCCCGCGTATCCTGCGGCAGAGATGATCCTTCCCCAGTTGGGGTCGGCCCCTGCAATGGCTGTTTTGACTAAGGGACTGTCGGCGATGGTACGAGCTATACTCCGCGCTGCCTGTTCATCGCGGCATCCCCGCACGGCGATGGTGATTAAATGGGTCGCTCCCTCCCCATCTGCAGGAATGGACCGCGCCAACTCAGCGCACACAGCACACACCCCATCCCGGAAGGCTGTGAGCATTTCGCCACCGGATACCTCTCTGTTTGCTGCTCCATTGGCGAGCAAAAGTACCGAATCGTTGGTGCTCATGTGCCCGTCGACATGGATGCAATTGAAAGTCTCCGCAACAACGCTTGCAAGTAGCGATTGCGCCACATCCGGAGCGATCGCTGCATCGGTCATGACGATCCCCAGCATGGTTGCCATCCGCGGCCCGATCATCGCCGCACCCTTTGCCAGGCCCGTGATCGTGATGTCCCTGCTAGATCCTGTCGGAACACGGCAGCTGGCCAATTTTGGCACGGTATCGGTGGTCATCATGCCCCGGGCAGCGGCCAGGAGCGCCTGTTCGTCACTTTTCAGTTGGCCTGCGGCCTCTGCGATGCCTCTGCCAATCACTTCCATGGGCAAAAAAACGCCGATGATCCCGGTCGACAGGACAAGTACCTGCTCTGCAGCGAGGCCACAGCTCTCTGCAAGAAGCTGACACATCTGTTTGGCATCGCCAAGGCCCCGCTCACCGGTACAGGCGTTGGCATTGCCGGAATTAATCACTACTGCACGAGTGTCGCGGTTTGGTGTTCGCGCCTGATCCAATGTCACCGGGGCCGCTCGGACAAGATTCTCGGTATAGACACCACATGCTGTTGCAGCCCGATCGGAAAGAATGATCGTCAAATCTTCTTTTTCAGGATTGCTCTTAATTCCGCAATGGATGCCGGAGAGCTGAAACCCCTCAGGAACAGACGGTTGTTTCTGGAGAGCAAATGTGTTGGTAGGCATGATCGTTGGCAGCGAATGTCGCGGCAGCAATATTAAAAAGAGGAGGACTAAAGGCCCATCGTTTCCGGATAGCCATACATGAGATTAAAATTCTGCACGGCCGCTCCCGCTGCCCCTTTGATCAAATTGTCCAGACAACTGATCGTCAGTATTCGATCGCGCACGATCCGGATTGTGATGTCGCAAAAGTTGGTGTCTGCCGCATCCTTCGTTGCTGGAAGATGCTCAACGATGCGGACGAAAGGATGCCCCTGATAGAATTTTCGATATTCAGCAAAAAGGGCCGCTTCATCGACGCTCCCCAGCGGGCGACTGTAGGTTGTTGTCAGAATACCACGGTCCATCGGCACCAGATGGGGAGTAAAAATGACTTGGACCGGTTCTCCCCCGGCCTTCGAAAGGATCAGTTCGATCTCAGGGGTATGGCGGTGGCGCCCGATATTGTACGCCGATAGGCTCTCGTTGCATTCCGGATAGTGGGTCATCAATTTTGGATTTCGACCCGCTCCGGAAATACCACTCTTGGAGTCGATGATAATATCATCCGTTGCGATGAGTTTGGCAGAAAGCAAAGGTGCGAGTGCCAGAATTGCCGAGGTCGGATAGCAGCCGGGATTTGCCACCAAGGCTGCTTGCCGGATGCGGTCACGGAAAAGCTCGGGCAATCCATAAACAACCTCGGGCAGTCGCTCGGGATCAGGATGGTCTTGGCCATACCATTCGGAATAGATGGCCGCATCGTCAAGTCGATAGTCTGCAGAAAAGTCAATCATCCGCAGGTCTTTTTCGAGAAATGAACCGGCAAGCGATGCTGTGACACCGTGTGGGAGACAACTAAAGACGCAGTCGGCCCGTTTGGCAATTTCGTCCGGAAGCAAATGTTCTAGCCCCAAGTCGAGTCGCCTGGAGAGTGATGGATGGATCGCCGAAATTGGCACGCCTTCCTCCTGCCGACTTGTCGCTGCCGTAATTTCGACCTCGCTGTGGCGCAGTAACAGTTTGATAAGTTCCAGAGCGGTATATCCGGATGCACCGAGAATTGCCACGCGTGTCATGATGGAGCAGACCGTATCAAAATGAGGATCGGAACAAAAATCATCTCAGCAGGTGAATATACTGGGAGATCCATGGGCATGATCGTCGCTTTAGCGATTGCAATGGGAAGGGCAACGCATGAGTTAATTATATCGTTGGCACCTCACATGTCACCACAGCACGCGACCGATGAGGGGATTGAAAGAACGTGTGCATTTAGAGATTCCGAAGGTACAGGATCGCCTGGCTGATCTCAAAGATGGGGTCTTGCGCCTCTCGCCGTTCGATCGCAAGATATCCCCGGTAATCGTGTTCCTCGAGTGTTCCCAGCAGGGCCGGGAAATCGGCCGATCCTCGACCCAATGCGACTTCGACGCCTCTGCCTCTGGCGAGGTCGCGCACCGCGTCACGGACGCGGACATAGAGAATGTTCTCCCCCAACTCGCGAACCGCCTCGGCCGGTGAAAAACCATTGACAATCAGGTTGCCGGGATTCAGTGTTGCACCAACGGAGGCTTGAGGGACGGCCGCAAGGAGTTTGGCTAATGCCGCACCACTCTCGCTTCCCGTTTCGGCAGCCAGCTGTGCGCCGTGGTGGTTTCCAAAATGACCCAGGTCACTGAGAACATCCAAAAGAGACTGCCAGCGATCGTTAGCATCGTCAACGTTCTCTGCATCCGGCGGATCGGGAATCTGCCCGATTTGATTCACAACCACAGAGGCACCAAGCGCGTAGGCCATCTTCATTGCTTCTTTGGTGGCTGCAACGCGGCGATCAAGATCTTCGAATTGATCGTAACCCCGCCTCGTGGGAAATGCGACGGCGCAGACTTTAAGGTTCAGGTCCTTGAGCATTTTGCGGAATTGGCGCAATCCCGTTTCAGATAAAGAAGCAGGCCTCAGTTCGGTGCGGGCGTCGATTTCAACCGCGTCGACTCCCATTCGGGAAGCTGTCTGCAGCGATTGCTTGAAAGTTTGACGAAGGCTAGCGGTCTGAACGCCTATTTTTAAAGTCAGCATGATCTTTTTTCTGTTCCTTCCTTGCTCGGCATTCTAACAATCTTTGCCAATCATCCCAGCGGTGGCCCGCTTTAGCCGTGGTCAAAAAAGGGATTCTGAGGAACGACGCATTGCCCGACATGTTCCTGAAAACTCTTCTGGAGAAACCGATATCCGACCGCTTTCGCAGAGCGGCCCCTTGGTCTACGCTGGTGGCTGCCAACCGTTTTCTTCGGAACTGGGGCTGTCTGCGAGAGAGGACCATTGAGCGTGATCCTGGTTGAAACGATTGCCGATCATCTTGAGTCGCTGGCGCCATCCGCGCTGGCTGCCGAGTGGGACAACGTGGGGTTGCTGGTCGGCTCCCGGGAGGCACCCGTTGCGCGGCTGATGACCTGTTTGACGATCACGGCCGAGACGGTGGCTGAGGCGATTGAGCAGCAAGCCGATTTGATTGTCGTACACCATCCCCTCCCCTTCAGACCGCTGAAGCGATTGACTCGCCAGAGCCCAGAAGGGCGTTACCTGCTCGATCTGATTGCAGAGAATATCGCAATTTATAGCGGTCATACGGCGTTCGATTCTGCAGCTACCGGCATCAACCAACGATTGGCCGAGGGGATTGGTTTGGAAAATATTGAACCCCTCGAGGCGATCGATACCGATGTGCGAGTTGGTGCGGGCCGCTGTGGCTCTCCTGCAGAGGAGACCACCAGTGCCGAGTTGGCGACACGCATAAAATCTTTTCTGGAAATAGAACATCTTCGGCTTGTCGGTCGCAGCGAACAGACGCTCAAGCGTGTCGCTGTCGCTTGCGGCAGTGCGGGTTCGTTTTTAGAGGCAGCCTGTGCCAAGGGCTGCGATGCGATTCTGACCGGCGAGACCAGTTTTCATACCTGCTTGGCGGCCGAAGCGGATGGTGTGGCTCTGTTTCTTGCGGGACATTTCGCGAGCGAGCGCTTTGCAATGCAGGAATTGGCAGAAGAGCTGGCGAACTCTTTTGGCGAGCTTGAGGTTTGGGCAAGTCGAGATGAAAAAGATCCTATACAACTCCTATAACGGGCCATGTAATGTGGCTGAGCGAAACACGGGACGACCATGAAATTTAACAAACATGCATTCATTACGTTTGGCATCCTGGGCGGCCTGGTGCTCGGTTTTGTGATCGGCCAATTGGTGTACAGTTTTGCTGCACCTGAGAGTCGCGATTTTACTGCCGGTGTCTTTAAGTTTATCGGCACCACATTTTTCATGAATCTGTTGAAGATGGTTCTGGTGCCACTCGTTCTCTCGAGTGTTGTTGTAGGGGTTGCTTCGATCGGGGACCCAGCTTCGCTCGGGAAAATTGGCGGCTTTACGCTTCTCTATTATTTCAGCACGATGCTGATTGCCGTGGTCATCGGCATTGCAGTTGTAAGCACCATTCGTCCTGGTGAAGGGATAGAACAAAATGTGATTACAGAGGGGCAGGAGGCCTACGCATCGGAGGGTGCAACGAAGCGCAAGGCGATTGAAGATCGGGGCGAGGGTGGGCTATGGGGCGCGTTTGAAAATATCGCCCAGCAGATGATCCCCTCCAACCCGATTGGCGCAGCGGCCGACTTCAAAATATTGCCGCTCATCACCTTTGGGATTCTTTTGGGGGTCGTACTCACGGTGATTGGCGAGGTGGGCCGTCCGCTTTTAGCGGTGTTTGAGGCAATTTTTGCCGCCATGATGCGGTTGGTCGATTGGATTCTCTGGCTGGCTCCCCTGGGGGTGATGTTTCTGGTCGCCTATACCGTGGCGAATCTGGGAAGCCAGCAGCTTATCGGTCCTTTGGTGCTCTACATGCTAACGGTCTTTATCGGCTTGGCATTCCATGGATTTGTAGTGTTGCCACTCGTGTTATGGATCTTTGGGAGAGCCAATCCATTTCGTTACGCCTCCCAGATTCGACAGGCGCTGATGACTGCGTTCGGCACCGATTCTTCAAGTGCCACGCTGCCGGTCACCATCGAAGAGGCAAAAACATACGGGGGTGTTTCAAAACGGGCAGCGGGCTTTGTGTTGCCGCTTGGAGCGACGATCAATATGGATGGCACCGCTCTTTACGAAGCAGTCGCGGTCATTTTTCTCTTTCAGTGCTATGGCATCCCTCTCGGTCCGACGGAACTGGCGATCATTGCGTTTACAGCGACGCTTGCCGCGATTGGAGCCGCAGGGATTCCCTCCGCAGGCCTTGTAACGATGGTGATCGTTGTGCAGGCAGTCAATGCATCCCTTGGCAGCGGGACCCCGCACTTGCCGCTGGCGGCTGTCGGTGTGATCCTGGGCGTCGATCGGATTCTCGATATGTGCCGCACCACGGTGAACGTCTGGGGAGATGCTGTCGGTGCGAAGATCATCACGCGGATTGCACCGGACGTGTAGGGCTGCCTCTCCCGTGTCCAAGTTTGCGGGCGTCTATTCCCGGATTACATCGTGGATGGTTCCGTCCGAGGGGATCATCGGCAGGACGTGGGCCTGGTAGGGAACCTCAACGTCGAGTACGAAAGGGCCCGGGTATTGGATCATCTCTTCGAGTGCCCCGGTGAGATCACTTTTCTTACTGACACTTGCCGCGCCACAGCCGTACCCCTTGGCGATCGTGACGTAATCGGGATATCGTTTTTGTGCAAATGGACCTTTTCCATCTCCGAGAGCCTCGGCATCGTCAATCGGACCGAGGTACGTGTGGGCCCGATTGCCGTCCATGAACCGGTCTTCCCATTGCACCACCATGCCAAGATGCTGGTTATTGAGCAGGAGGACTTTGACCGGAATCGATTCACAGTAACAGGTGGCCAACTCCTGAATATTCATTTGAAAACTGCCGTCGCCGTCGATATCGACGACCAGCTTTTCGGGGTGCGCTACCTGGGCTCCCATCGCTGCGGGAAGCCCGAATCCCATCGTCCCGAGGCCCGAACTACAGAGCCAAGTCCGTGGCTTTCGAAATTTATAAAATTGAGATGCCCACATCTGATGCTGCCCGACACCGACAGAGATAATCGTTTCACGATCTTGCGTCAGTTTCCAGAGTTCAGTGATTGCATGCTGCTGCAAGATTCCCTCAAAGTCGGGGTCGTAATGAAAAGGATCGGCCCGCTTCCAGTCCTGACATTGCGCGAGCCAGTCGGAGTGCTCTGTATGTGGCTTGAGAATCTTATTCAGCTCTCTCAGTGCGTAGCGGGCATCACTGATGATCGGGATATGCGCGAGCTTATTTTTGTTCAGTTCAGAGGCGTCAATGTCGATATGGATGATTTTTGCCTGTTTGGCAAATTCCGAGAGTTTACCGGTAACACGATCATCAAAACGGACGCCGACAGCAATCACAAGATCGGCTTCGTCGATGGCCCGATTTGCGTAGATGCTCCCGTGCATTCCGATCATATCAAGCGAGAGTGGGTCCTCACTCGGTATCGCACCGAGCCCCATAAGGGTCATCGCCACAGGAATCTGACTCTGCTGCACCAACTGGCGAAGCTCTTCACTGGCCCCGGATGCGATGATGCCTCCACCGGCATAGATGATCGGTCTCCTCGCCATTTTGATCGCTGCGGCAATCTGACGGATTTGTTCTGGTCGAGCATGGTTCGGTTTTCCAAACCGATACCCGGGCAAATTCATGGCCGCGTCCCAATCGGGTAGGACTTTTGCAATTTGCACATTTTTTGGAACATCAATGAGTACTGGTCCCGGCCGACCGGTACTGGCGATGTGAAAGGCCTCGTTGATCACCCGGGAGATATCTTCGACATTCGTGATCAGATAATGGTGTTTGGTAATTCCACGGCAGACCTCCACAATCGGAGTCTCCTGAAAAGCATCGCTGCCGATCACGGCGGTTCCGACCTGCCCCGTGATGGCGATGAGGGGGATGCTGTCGAGTTTTGCATCGGCAATGGCGGTGACGAGGTTCGTCGCTCCCGGCCCACTCGTTGCCATACAGATCCCAACGCGTCCCGTTGAACGGGCATACCCCTGAGCGGCGAATCCTCCTCCCTGTTCGTGCCTCGGTAAAATCGTGCGCAAAGAATCGCGGTGGCGACGGAGCGCTTGGTGCAAAGGCATGCTCGCACCGCCAGGATAGGCAAAAACGACATCCACATCGTGGTGCAGAAGACATTGGACAATCGCATCGGCGCCGAGGATGGGCAGGTTCTCCGTTTTTTTCGTACTGGCAGTTTTCACTTCCAACTCCTGAAATTGGCAACTATCCAAAGACACTATCTACCAGACTGACTTATGTACGTGCTTGAGGTGAATAGCGTTTGAGGGTGATGGTTTTTCTGAATCCAGGATACGTCCTCGGGCGATAGGGATCAAGTTTCTCGGTGCGGGATTATCGGAGTGTTCTCCAGGAGGACCGCTTCGGGAACGTTTAATAGTCCGGAAGCAGCGTTCGTAGAAACTGGCCGGTATGATTATTTGGCATACGGGCAATTTCCTCCGGGGTCCCGGTTGCCACAACCTCTCCCCCTGCCGCCCCGCCTTCGGGCCCAAGGTCGATGATCCAGTCCGCCGTTTTGATCACCTCTAGATTGTGCTCGATGATGAGTACGGTATTGCCTTGTTCCACTAAAAGGTCGAGGACTGCCAGCAAACGTCGCACATCGTCAAAATGCAGTCCGGTGGTCGGCTCATCGAGGATATAAAAAGTGTGGTCGCCTCCGGTGCGTGCCAGTTCGGTAGCCAATTTTATCCGCTGCGCTTCGCCTCCCGAAAGCGTTGTCGAAGGCTGTCCGAGAGTCAGGTACCCGAGTCCCACCTGCTTGAGATACTGGAGTGTTCGTTGGATTGGCGGAAAATTTTCAAAGAAATCAACGGCCGCTTCGATTTGCAGATTCAGAACATCAGCAATCGAAAGATTCCGATACTGTATTTCCAAAGTCTGTCGGTTGAATCGACTCCCTTGGCAATCGCTACAGGTGACATGCAGATCGGGCAGAAACGTCATGTCTATTTTACGCTCTCCCTGGCCCTGACAGGTTTCGCAGCGGCCCCCTTTGACATTAAAGCTGAATCGTCCGGCTCCGAACCCCCGCGCTCGGGCAGTTTTTGTGCCAGCGAACACCTTGCGAATTTCGTCAAAGATTCCGGTGTAGGTTGCCGGATTGCTACGCGGGGTGCGACCGATGGGTGATTGATCGATCATGATCAGTTTTTTGATTTCCCCGATGCCGCGAAGTCCCCGGTGGGGTCCCGGTTTCGGGCCGCCCCCCCCAAGACGCCGCGTTACCGCCCGCGCTAATGTTTCATTGATCAGCGAACTCTTGCCCGAGCCACTTACGCCAGTAACGCATATGAGCGTGCTAAGAGGGAAGCGGACATCAACACTCTTGAGATTGTTGGTTGCAGCCTCCAAGAGTTCCAGCGAGTGACTTTTTGTCACGCTGCGGCGCTTTTCCGGAATTGAAATTTCCAGACGATGCGCCAAATACTGACCGGTGAGAGAATCGCATTGATCGCGAATATTTTCCGGCGTACCGGTAGCGACAATGGTCCCCCCGTTATCTCCTGCTCCCGGCCCCATGTCGATGAGGAAATCGCTCGCCAGCATCATAGCCTCATCGTGTTCCACTACCAAAACAGAATTTCGCTGTTGCTGCAATTCGCGCAACGCATCAATGAGACATTGATTGTCGCGAGGATGGAGGCCAATGGAGGGTTCATCCAAAATGTAGCAAACGCCAACGAGTCCAGAACCAATACTCGTGGCGAGTCGTACCCGCTGCAATTCACCCCCACTGAGAGAATCCGCAGAACGATCAAGTGTCAGATAGGTAACGCCTACTTTTTCCAAAAATCGCAAACGACTTTCAATCGCCCGCAGGATTGGCTTAGCGATCGGTTCGTGTTGCGGATCAACGTGAACGGTTTCCAAAAACTGGACCGCTTCGCTTATCGTCAATGCACCAATTTCATGAATTGCTTTTCCACCGAATAGCACAGATTGTGCTTCTGGTCGCAATCGGGTTCCTTTGCAAGCGGGACAGAGAACCTCGTCGCGAAACGCAGCCAGTTTGCGTTGGCGAGGCTCACTCGAAGTGGTTGCCAATTCCTTTTCCAGGATATTCAAAATGCCGATAAAACGTTTGCCATCTCCCCGAAGAAAGAGATCGTACGTTGCCCTTTTCATGGAAGCGACAGGCGCCTGCCAATCAAACCGATGGGAAGTAAAAAACGGTTCTAATTCAGCCTGAATCTTTTTTAGTGAGGCGACGCCCAAACCCCTCCAGGCGACAACCGCCCCCTCGGCTAACGATAACTGCATGTCGGGGATCAGCAGTTCCGGATCAAATGCAACGCGAAGCCCCAAACCATCACAGTCCGGGCATGCCCCGTAGGGGCTGTTGAAACTAAAGGTTCGAGGTTCGATTTCTTCGTAGCTGATGCGGCAGTGCGGGCATGCATAGCGAGCACTAAATATCTGATCCTGCCAAGGGACGTTTTCTGCACCTGGTTTGGTATTGGATTTCGGGCGCCCACCTGGTGTTGCGACCGGCTTGCTTTCCTCCGAGAGATCGGAAGGGTAGCAGAGAATCACAGTCTGGTCACCATGTTGGAGGGCTAAGTCGATCGATTCAACAATCCGCGACTCAATGCCCCGTCTAATAACCACACGATCGATCACAGCCTCAATATTGTGTGCCTTCCGCGGGGCTAGATCGGGGAAGTTTTCGATGTCATAGATTGTGCCATCGACACGGACGCGGACAAAACCAGCCTTGCGGATGCTTTGAGCAACGTCCAGATGTTTGCCCTTACGACCCCGCACGAGCGGGGCCATGATCATCGCCTTGGTCCCTTCGGGCAATCGATACACCGATTCGAGAATTTCTTCCGGTGTCTGTTGTTGGATAGCAGCCCCGCACTCATAACAGTATGCTTCGCCAAGGCGGGCCATCAGCAGGCGGAGATAATCGTGAATCTCAGTGGCGGTCGCGACCGTGCTGCGGGGATTCGGATTCGCTGCTCTCTGATCAATGGCGATTGTCGGCTGCAGTCCTTCCATCAAATCAACGTCAGGCCGTTGTATTTGAGTCAGAAATTGCCGCGCATACACGGAAAGGCTCTCGACATATTGTCTTTGGCTTTCCGCACAAAGTGTATCTCTCGCAAGGGAACTCTTACCCGAACCACTCGGACCTGTAATTACCACAAACGCATTGCGAGGAATGTCGAGGTCAATGTTCTTGAGGTTGTGAACACGGGCTCCTCGAATGCGTATGGTATCGGTGAGACTAAAGGCCGGTTCGCTCCCCCGAAGCGTTTGCTCAGTGTCCATTTTGGGCATGTAGGCCCTGCCAGCTATTTTGCAAAAAGGGGCAAAACGGCCAACCTATCAAAAGGCGAAACACCCTACAAGCGATACGCCTCCAGACCGCCTTACTGCAAACCGGTATGCAAGAGTTGCCAAGAATGGCTGTTGAAACAGAGCATGAACTACCCCGCTCCCGCTTGGCACGGCGAAGCGAGGGAGATATCATCATGGGCTCTATTTTCAGTGTTCCTCAGCAGTCAAAATTGCGATGCGCCACGTCCTCTCAGCATTGGTCCAGAATGTGCCGGGTGTGCTTGCCCATGTTGCCGGTATGTTGGCTTCTCGCGATTACAATATCGATAGTCTCGCCGTGGGTGAGACTGAGGATTCTACATTATCACGGATGACCTTTGTCGTTGTTGGTGACGAGCGCATTTTGGATCAAGTTCGCAAGCAGCTGGAGAAAATCGTCACCGTAGTACGCGTTGACGACATTAGTTCCCAGGATTACTTGGAGCGCGACCTGATGCTGGTAAAGGTCAATTCCAAGGCTGGGGAGCATCGAAGTAAGATTCGTGAACTTACTGAGATCTTTCGCGGCCGCATTGTCGATGTGGCGCCCGACACACTGATCATCGAAATCTCAGGGAAGGAATGCAAAATCGAGGCCTTTATTGACCTCATCCGCCCATTTGGGATCACGGAGCTTGTTCGTACCGGTAGAATTGCAATGGTTCGAGGTACCTCACGCGGGCAGATTGGTGCGAGTGATGTTTGACGGGTTATCCCGGTTGTTATCAACCCGGATTTGTCATTAGAGCCCATGCTCAAGCATGGAAGGTTACGGAAAATTTTACAATTCTTTTTCCCCGTTCATTGGAAAGAAACAATTTTAGATGGCCGCAACAATCTATTATGATTCGGACGCAGATCTTTCGTTATTGGAAGACAAGACGATTGCCATTTTGGGATATGGCTCTCAGGGACATGCACACGCACAAAACCTTCGCGACAGTGGTTGCCAGGTTATCGTGTCGACGCGATCGGGAAGCAGCAACTACGATCTGGCGAAGAGTCATGGCTTTGACCCGCTCTCGCTGGAAGAGGCGACCGAGCAAGCGGACATTATCAACATGTTATTGCCTGACGAATCTCAGGGCGATATTTTTGCGAAGCATATTTGCGATCACCTTTCTCCGGGCAATATATTGATGTGCTCGCACGGATTTAATATGCACTTCGGTTACGTGAAAGCCCCTCCCGGAGTTGCGACGCTTTTAGTGGCGCCTAAAGGCCCGGGACATTTGGTGCGTCGTGAATATGAAGCGGGTGGTGGTGTGCCGTGTCTGGTTGCTGTGGGAGATGAGAATGATGAAGCAACTTTGCAGATCGGCCTAGCCTATGCCAGTGCCATCGGTGGTGGTCGCGCGGGTGTACTTCGCACGACCTTTGCAGAGGAGACGGAAACGGACCTGTTTGGTGAGCAGGCGGTCCTCTGTGGCGGCCTGAGCGCGTTGATTAAAGCTGGCTTTGAGACATTGCTTGATGCAGGCTACCAGCCCGAAATGGCCTATTTCGAATGCATGCATGAAGTCAAGCTGATTGTCGATTTGTTTTATCAGGGTGGCCTCAACTACATGCGATACAGTATCAGCAATACTGCCGAGTATGGTGACTACACTCGCGGACCGCGAATTATTACAGACGAGACCAAGGCGGAAATGAAACGCATGCTTGAAGAAATTCGCAGTGGCAAATTTGCTCAAGAGTGGATTGATGAAAACCGTTCGGGTGCCAAGAAATTTAATGCATTCCGTGAAAAGGAGCGAGAGCATCCTGTCGAGGATGTGGGGAAAGAGTTGCGTCGACTGATGGCCTGGATTGATGAAAAGGAGGTCTGAGGTGTTTGGCTTCTCGACCGACCAATAGGATGATATTGTTTTCACAAACATCTCCAATGGCAGTCGTCAGCATGTGAGTTCTCGGAAACCAATAGCATGGCCCAACTCTATTTTTATTACTCTGCAATGAATGCCGGTAAGAGTACAACTCTTCTGCAGTCGGCGCACAATTATCGAGAGCGGGGTATGAAGGCGTTGCTCTTTACGCCAACGCTCGATGATCGAGATGGAGAGGGAAAGATTACCTCGCGGATTGGCGTCAGTGCCGATGCGGTCGCTTTTCATGCAGAATATGATTTTTTCAAATATGTCAGTGAAATGCAGCAAAAGGAAGTGATTCATTGTGTACTGATTGATGAGGCTCAATTTCTTACCCCACAGCAGGTTTTGCAATTGACACTCGTTTGCGATCAGCTCAATGTTCCCGTTCTTTGCTATGGGATAAGGACCGATTTTCGTGGCGAACCGTTCAGTGGGAGCAAATACCTTTTGGCCTGGGCAGATAATCTTTTAGAAATTAAAACAATCTGCCGCACCGGCAAAAAGGCGACCATGAATGCCAGAATGGATGAGGCAGGGAATCGTGTGACAGAAGGGGCTCAGGTTGACATCGGACATCACTATATAGCGATGAGCCGTAAGGAATTTCAACTCGACAAAGTTTCGCCGGTCGCCCAGTCGCTGCCTAAAGAATAAACGGCCCAGCTCCTGGATCGTTAGCCGAGACAGTGTTGGCTATGCCTGTTGATAATCAATTTGCCCATCAGTGTTATTCGGCCCAACCTCCAGTAGCCCCGTATGAATTGCTGGCTGTAGGTTCCCAGCCCAGGATCGATTCGCCCGAGTATGTGCAGCGGATGGAATCTGCCGGTCAGTCATTGAAGTCGAGCGATGTGGGCGCCATTGTCCTTTTACACGGAACTTTCATTGGCTACGATCCGACCGGTTTCAATACCATGCTCTTTAGTATGGTGCCACCACTGAAGCGGTTGGCGTACCGGCTTACGAAGGCCAGCCTCGATGTGGTCTTGAGGGATGTCGGTAATTACTCGAAATCTTCTGTTCGCCGCCTTGCATCGGATCTTCATACGGATCATTCGATTCAGGTACATCGTTTCATCTGGTCCGGAATGAATAATCATGCCGGAAGAGCTGTGGCGGCAGTGCGGTTGATTGATTTTTTGGTCGGCCTAAAGTTGCCTGCCGGGAAACGGATTCTTCTTTGTGGTCACAGTCATGGGGGAAATGTGCTGGCTCTGTTGACCAATCTCCTCGCTGAAAATCGAGGAGGCGTTGCTGAATTTGTTGCAGCGATTGACGGCTATGCACATAGAATCGACAAGCGATGGCCCGATATCAAGTCGCTCGTACAATCTCCGGCACGACCACTTAAGAAGAATCCGCTGGACCTGGTAACTCTGGGGATGCCGATCCGTTACGGTTTTGAATCAACCGGCTACGAGCGGTTGATGCACTTTGTCAATCACCGCCCGCGTCATCGACTGCCAGAATATCGAGTTGCCCGCGCGGGATCGCTCAGGGCGCTATTTCCATCACTGCACTGCGATTTCGTGCAGCAGTTGGGGGTCGCCGGTTCAAACTCTCCAAACCCATTTGACGGTACTATGTGGACTGCGGACCGGCGTTTGGCCAAACTGCTTGAGCCCGGTTTTTCCTGCTGGAGTCTTAGTCGGCAGATCCGCAAGGGAATGCTGGTTCCTGAGGAGGGGCAGACCTTACTGGTCGATTATGAACAATCTGCGTTTCAGTGGTTGCGGCATATGTGGGGGCATCTCATCTACACACGATCCCATCGCATGCTGTTCCACATCGAGCAGATTGTGCGATGCTTCTACGCATCGGCCGACTAGGACACTAAGCGGGATAGAACCAACGCTTAAGACGGCTATTTTCCACGGACCACGATCGGTATCCCATGCTTATTGCCGAACAGATATCAGCTTCCACTTTTGCTATTTGAAATAGCGACTGGAATGGCGATTGCCGCCGCAATTCCGGCACCAATAAGCAGGTTGCGAAATGATACTTGAGGTCCCCACGTTCGGATTCCACTCAGGCCCACCGGAGTGTAGGGCTGGGCAGGCGGGCCTTGTACGGTCCCCACCAACGGCTCCTGATACTGCACACGACGGACACCCGTATTGGATTGTGCGGGAACATTACAGTTGTTCGGTTGTGCGGGAACATTACAGTTGTTCGGTTGTGCGGCAACATTACATTGCGGACTCGGCGACGTGCTGCACGGTGTGGCAACGGTTGCCGGTTCGCAAACGGTCTGACACTTCGTAGCACAATTGGGCACGCAACCGGTAGCACATGGTTGGCCCCTAACAGGTGTGTTCTGGGAGACGACGAGGGCAGCTTGCCCCGCTGCAGGTGGCGAAGTTCCCGGTTCCCAAAAGCGACAGGTGGTAGTTCCCGTTTCTGCAACAATCTGGTGGATACCGCCATGGAGGCCCGCAACCTTGAAAGCACCATCTCCAGTGGTAGTGGTGCTCGCAATTTTTAGGCCATCATGAAAAATCGCGACCGAAGACTCTTTAATGGGTCGACCACGAGGATCGATAAGTTTTCCTTCCAGTAATCCTCCGGACAATAGGCTGATGTCCGCAATGGCAGACTTTTGTCCCGGTTGATTTACGGCTGCATATAAAGGCTGGGCGGATATCATGGCCACCACAGCAGTGATGGTCGCCGTCCACTGAATGGATCGAATGGTTTTCATGGTTCTTTGCCTCTATCCGATTTAGCCGGTTCGTAATGCGTACCTGCAGGAATGTGTGGAAATAAATTCTTTCGATGTGCGGCAAAACGTTGTCTTGTTCGCTCATCAGACGCGTGAACTGTTCACGAGACGAATTAACTATCGGCCGAAACCCTTGACCAATCGTAATAAAAAGTACATCCGGCAAATATTTTTTTTATTAGCCAGCCTTCCTATCTTCTAGAGATTTGCAAAGCTCACATTGATTGTTTACCTAACATTTCGGATGTGAAAGGGCCGGTCCGTGGTTGTTGCTTTGTCAGCATTGCTGGCGGCCACTTCGGGGGTACTCGGTGACCGGGCAGTCGTCGACCGATGTTTTTCCCTAAGGAGTCACGCTTGGTTTGAAGACCACGATCTTCCAAGAAGCCTGTTCTATTGAACAGAATGCGATCGGGGAGAATCTGCTCTGTGAGCAAAGAGGCCCACATCTCTAACGCGACTGCGGATCACTATTTTCGCTTGGAGATTCCTGCCGACGGGCAGTTGCTTCGGGAGGCATCTCGAGAACTTTGCGCCAGCCAAAAGGAACGTTTGGTGGGGCAAACAGTTGCTTGAGACCTTCAAAGGGATCGTTAATGACGATGTTTGAAAATTCATATGTAGAATAGGTATCTCCCGGATCGTAAATTCTCAAAGCCACAGGGCGGAAATCGGTTCGATGGAGCCTGAGGATCGCCTCGCGGAAATTGCCGGCATCCGCCTGGGTCCGCGGAATGGCGTCGACCCAGATTTCAGTTTCGGCATACTCCTGGGGAGTGACAATGCAAAGAAAATATCGCTGTCTCAAATCGGCGGCTTTGGAACCAAACAGAAACGGCAAAGGTGTGTTGCTGATCGCCTCCCCTTGAAGTTCGTCAGGTATTTTGCGTTCAATAACGCGTTTTGTTTTGTGGTCTCGCTGCCAGATCGATTCGCCATCGCAAACCCAATGTTCGCCATAGGTATCTTTTGCAGCCTCATATTGGCCGGTTTTGGTATCGAGGTTCATCACCCGCGTAATACGAAAAGTACCCTTATCCGGATTGGCGTACTTCAAATCACCGTTGTTAACGATGAGTGGCACATCCTTGAACTGGGGCAGTTCAAAGGCAGGGTTGTAATTCCACCGCGTAAAATTGCATCGAAAGGTTTCGGTTTTATCCGTATGGTTCTGCCAGTTTATAAGGATTTGATCTAGGTAGGTTTCTTGATTGGCGGTGAGATGAAATCTTTTTGGAATTCCGGCAGGTACCGCCGATGGTTGCTCGGTTGTCTTTGTGGAAATATCTCTCTTTGTAGAAACATCTGTTTTTGTGGGAACATCAGCGTCCTGTTGTTCCTGGGTAAAACCGTAGCCTGCTGAGAGCAAGATGGCGAGAGCCGACAACGCGATGATGGCCCGCTGAAAAATAGCGGCATGGACAGTCGGTATCTCGTTGGGTGAAACAGTCTGTTTGCTTTGTGGCAACATGATGGACATTCCGTAGCCGTTGATGAGAGCACGGAGTCACTGCGTGTGGTCTCCATAAACTCCAGAAGTGGCGGAGGATTCTAACAGGAGGCAAAATTTTTCTCCAGATCATTTTCAACACGCTCGCGCTTTTACTGGGCAACCATTGTGCAGCAATATTGCATTTCGCCTAGATTGCCACGGACTTGCAAATATGCGAGCATCGAGCGATGGCTTATAAACCAATGAAAATTGCTTATCTCACTCCTGGTGCGGGCGGCATGCTCTGTGGCAGTTGTTTGAGTGATAACACGCTTGTGGCAACGCTACAGCAGTTGGGCCATGAGGCTTACCTAATACCCCTCTACACGCCGATTACCACCGACGAGCCGGGTGTGAGCACCGGAAAGATTTTTTACGGAGGCGTCAACGTTTACTTGCAGCAGAAGATTCCTCTGTTTCGAAAGCTGCCTCGTTTCCTAGATCGTTGGCTCGATCGGCCCCAACTGGTATCGATGTTGACTCACATGCCCTCAAGGGGCGATGTCGAAAAGTTGGGTGCGTTAACGCTCTCTATGGTTCGTGGCGAAAAAGGAAACCAACGCAAAGAGGTCAAACGCCTTGTGGATTGGCTCGCAAAAGAGGTGAAACCCGATATCATTAATCTGAGTAATTTATTGACGGCAGGATTTGTGCCAGCACTCAAGCGCAAGTTGGAAGTACCCATTGTTGTGACGCTGCAGGGAGACGATCTGTTTATCGATGCCCTGTCTCCGGAGTATCGTCGCCGGGTTCTGACAGAAATGCAGATTCTGGCAACAAAAGTCGATCAATATATTGTGCATAGCGACTTCTATGCAAAGAAAATGGCCGAATATTTTCAGGTCCCAAGCAACCTGTTTCAAAAGGTACCCTTGGGGATCAACGCGGAAAGTTTCTCGTTGCCGATGGATGCGAAGTCTAAAGAGAATGTGCCCACCATCGGTTTTCTGGCCAGAATTTGTCCCGCCAAGGGTCTCCATCTTCTCGTAGGGGCTTTTCTGAAGTTGAAAGAAATGTCTGCATTCAAAGATGTCAGGTTGCACGTTGCCGGATCTTTGAGTTCTAAAGATCGCCCTTATTTCCTAGAGCAGCAACAGCGAATTCGGGCGGCCGGCTGGCTGTCGGATTTCCACTATGCCGGAATGCTGGATCATACGCAGAAGGTAGCATTTCTTCATTCACTAGACCTGTTTTCTGTCCCCACAACGTACCAAGAGCCGAAAGGGAGGTTTGTTCTGGAGGCACTTGCCTGCGGTGTTCCGGTTCTTCAGCCGGCCCATGGCGCCTTCCCCGAATTGCTCGGGCGTTTAGGAGGAGGTCGGCTGTTTCCTCCGGAAGATGGCGACGCGTTTGCCGCAGAACTTGATGCTCTTTTGACCGATGACACGACCCGGGAAAGGCTGGGCGGGCAAGGTCCTCGTGGCGTCGATCAACATGCCCGCGTAGAACATACCGCAATGGCAACACTTGCGGTCTATGAAAATCTGCGACCCTGCTCCAAAATTCTTCAAATCGGCCAGACCGCCCATAAGTGACGTTGCCAGCAGTGCTGCCAAGCCGACAGGATGTTTGTAATTTCAGACGATATCCGGTCTGGCAGCGGAATCTGCTCTCTGCCTATAATCCCGCCCCTTAAATTTTCGTGAAGTCCTTTGGTAACAACACGTTGCCAATGGATGTTTGCCGACACCGGACAAGGAGGTCCGTACGGTGCTAACTATCTCTGCGCCGCCGAAAGGAATCCGCGCTCAGCCAGCAAGAAAATTTTTGCGCAGAGCGCTGTTGGTTTGTGTTGCGCTAGTATCGGTTGGGTTTGTTGCCCCTTGTAATGGCGATGAACGACCGCGCTCAGAAGTACCCATTTTGCGACTGAGGGTCGCGTGGGGAGGTGGTGAGGCGACAAAGTGGCAGGGCTCCTTGTATGTTCATCGTGGTCGCATCATCGAAAAGCGAAGTCTTGGCATTGAGGATGACGCACCAGGATCGATGTGGCTTGACGGAGGACATTTGCACGTGCGGCAGAAGACAGCACGGCAGTATGATGGTGTTGATATTGCAATTGTCGCACCTCTCGAGAGTACGTTGGTCGTGGCACTGCATTCTGTCGGATCGGATTCACCAAAGCAGACAATGGAGATCAAATTATCTGATCTGGTCACAGATCGTTACAGCAGGGAACTCGGTCCGACCAATCTAGGAAATCGGTTACTGGTACATCGCACTCCAGGCGATCGATTACGAATCCGCACTCTGACGCAGTCGCTGGTCTTTGCGCCCGGCGAGCAGTTACAACTCGAACTCAGGCCTCACCTGTTGGGTGCCGTTGAGGGCGACAACATTCAGTTGAACTCCAAAATTGTTCGTGCCCGCTCTGACGAAATTTTCTCGAGCCAACAGCAGGCTCTCACCATGCCGGCAAAAGAGGAAGCGATCGGCCCGATTCCCCTGGAGTACGCAGTTCCCCAGGAAGAAGGGGTGTACGATCTTGTTCTTACGGCAGCTCGCCTGCGTAGTGCTTTTTCTTCTACGATTCCATTCCGAAATAGGCGGGATGTGCTCGCCCAGCGCCGCGTTCAATTTATTGTTTTAAGTAAAACACCGCAGGGAAAAAATACACTATTGCCAGTGCCTCCCCCGGAGAAATTGGTAATGGAGATTAATCCTTCCAACCCCTGGTGGAAACGAGTCACGCAAATGTCGGCGCTTCCAGGATTTGGTGGCGGACCTTTAAAAGAGGGTAAGGTGACGCTCTGGAAGCATCCGCAGCTAGGAAAATTCCAGCAACTCGCCCCAGCAAAAACGGATGAAGATATATCGTGGGTTGCCTATCCCCTTGCAGTCAACGAACCGGGACAAGTTCACATTCTCGAAGTTGAATATCCCACCGATGTTCCGCAAGCAATGGGAATCAGTCTTCTCGAGGCTGACGCTGCCGGAGAGATATTGCCGATCGGGATCGATTCAGGTGTGATCGTTGATGAACAGAGTCAAACGCAGAGAACAGACACCGCGAAGCATCGCCTAGCTTTTTGGCCGAAAACAAAAGAGCCGGTGCTGTTGATCACGAACAGCCATCAAGAGAGACCGGCGGTACACGGACGCATTCGTCTCTTTGGTCCGAAAATGGTTGGGATCTCTGCTCTCAGATGGGGTGGTAGTCATTCTTCAAGATTGCCGCAACTCGTTCCTGAGGGGACTCCCGATGGAGGTCGTTTGTTTGCAGCCTATATGGCGCGTCCGTTGATTCCAGAAAATTTCTCAGCAACCGATATGCTCGACGAGGTTACGGGACGATCGATGGATGACTGGGTGACATTTTATGAGGCTGGCAGGCGATTGATCGAATATCTTCAGTATGCCGGTCACAATGCAGTCATCATGTCGGTTCTGGCTCGTGGTAGCACAATCTATCCGAGTGAACTTCTCAGTCCCACACCGCGGTACGACAGCGGGATATTTTTCTCAACAGGCCAGGATCCAATCCGGAAAGATGTTCTGGAAATGTTGTTGAGAATGTGTGACCGTGCAAATATCCGTTTCATTCCCGCTCTGCAGTTTCAATCGCCTCTTCCAGAACTGGAACAAATCATTCGTGATGGTGGTAAAAAAGCAACCGGCATCGAACTGATTGATGTGCGCGGTAAGCCCTGGACAGAGAATAGCGATGGTGTTGCTCATGGGAGGTCGCGCTACAATCCGCTGCATGCCGATGTGCAGCAGGCGATGCTTAACACAGTTCGGGAAGTTTTAGATCGTTACCATCAACACCATTCTCTAGCGGGTGTTGCCATCGACAGTTCCGGCCAAGGATGCACTTTGTTGCCAGGGACCGATTGGGGCTACGACGTTGCGACACGGAGTCGCTTTGCAAGGGAAGCAGGAATCAAAATCAACACTTTGCGACCATCGCAGGTGGCAAGTCCACAACAATCGTCTCGGATCGGTCACCATGCAGCCTGGCTTGAATGGCGGGCAGAGAAGATTTGGGATTTTCATGACCGATTAGCGAGGGAAATTCGCAACTCCGTTCCAGATGGCAAACTCTATGTGGCCACGACAGCCATGCAGAGAAGCCCAGAACTCGGCTCACTGTTGCGGCCCGCACTACCGACCAATGCCAGTGTCGAAGAGTTGTTACTTGCCGTCGGCATTGCTCCAGAGAAATATGCAAATCATGAAGATGGGATTGTGCTTCTGCGTTCGCGGATTGTTGCATCAGACTTTTCTAGCATTGACCCTGCTGCAGCTCGCCAGATTGATGCATCGCTGGAATTGGACCGCCGTTTATCCGCAGTGAGTAAACTTGGTTATCTCTTGCAAACGCATCCGCGTGAGTTGCGCCTTCCATCTTTTGATGCCAAAAGTCCGTTTGGGGCAGAGTTCACTCACACTCGGATTGCCCCGCACCTAGTTCCCAGCGATAGCATGAACCGTCAGCTCCTGGTGAAAAGTTTAGCCGCTGCAGACAGCGATATTCTGGCGATTGGCGGCTGGATGTTGACTCTAGGGCAGGAGGCTTCATTACGATCACTCGTTTCTGCGTACCGTCAGTTGCCGGTAGGCAATTATGAGACGATTTCTGGAGAACACGAACCGATCGTACTGCGGAAACTTTCTGTGAATGGAAAAACGTTTGCCTATCTAATCAACCAGTCGGACTGGAAGTGCGATGTGGCACTCCGATTAACCACCGACCATGGTGTTGCCATTGAAGATCTTTCTGGGGACAAGGATTTTCCGAAGACAGTCCAGGGCCACTTTCGCGTTCCACTCGATCGCTACGATTTTGTGGCATTAAAGTTTGATGGAGACGATGTGGACTTTGGTAATGTGACAGTAACATTCAACCAGGATGTGCGGGGCGTGCTCCAACAAAGAATCAATGATCTTGCAGACAGGACAATTGAATTAAAACAACCACGGAACATCGATGCGCTAAAAAATCCCTCTTTTGAATTGCCCGAAAGTGAGGGACATATTCAGGGTTGGAAGCTCAAGGGTGGCGCGGGTACTTCGACACGAATCGATCGAGAGGAAAAAAAATCAGGAACAGCTGCACTCTGTCTGCAGAGCGAGGGCAACGCAGCAACGTTTGTGAGCAATCGATTTCCTCCACCCCGCACCGGCCGGCTTGCATTTTCCGTATGGTTGAAAACATCGAGAGATTTTAGCGGTTCATTGAAACTGGCGATTAGTGGACGACACCTGGATCGCGAAATATATCGATTTGGAATGATTCCCAAATCTGCGGATTGGCAGCTTTTTGATTACCAGATTGACGATCTTCCCGTGGCTGATTTAAGTGATCTGCAGGTTCGTTTTGAATTCACTGGTAACGGTAAAGTATGGATTGATAAAATTGCGGTTTCTGAATTGCATTTCAGTGATAACGAACGGAAAGAATTATCGCGCATTCTCACACAAGCACATGTTGCACTGACGAGCGGCAAGTTGTCCGAGTGCGAACGGATTCTGGATGGATACTGGCCCTGTTTTCTAAAGCAACATGTACCCCTGCCTGGACAGTTGATTGCATTGGCACCCGAGACTATCCGTCAGGCAGAATTGCCGCGTTTGGAGAAAGTCGTACCAGAAGCGGACAAAGGGGAAGAAAAGAATTCCTGGTGGAAGAAAAAGCTTCCAGCCTTTTTGCGATAATAGTCCGGCGCCAAATTATCGCCGGCCAATTTATCCGGGAGGCCACCGCATCGACCGACCGCCGAGAAGATGGTAGTGGAGGTGGTCGACTTCCTGGCCACCATCGGGGCCGCAATTGACAACGACGCGATAGCCACCATCTAAACCAAGTTGGCTGGCTAGGTTGCGGATTACTTTCCAGAGATGCCCAATCAGTTCCATATCAGAATCTTCTAAAGAGGCTATGGATCGAATTGGTTTTCTTGGAATGACGAGAAGATGTGTGGGTGCCTGGGGAGCGATGTCATGAAACGCTAGGCATTGTTCGTCTTCATAAACAATATCTGCTGGTATTTCGCCGTCAATAATTTTTTGGAAGATTGTTTTATCAGTCATCCAACTGTTCCAACAAAATCGCCTCATCGACCAGTAGGACAGGAATCTCATCGAGCACCGGATAGAAAACTTTACCATCCGCTCTTAAAAGCCCACCATCGAAAGGCTTGACCATCTTTGTCCCCCCCACATTTTTGACTTGGCCCTTTTCGATGCCACGGTTAATACGCTCTACCAGTTCCGCTCGAGCGATCGTTAGCGACTGATGGCTTTCGGGGCAAACAAGCATTTCTAACAGATCCTTGCTGATCAAAGTTGCCATTCTCCTAAATCGATTGCAATGAAGAACAAAAATATAACAGTTGGTATCCGTTTTGCGAACTGGTGCTGGTGATGTCCTGCACCACTAGAGAAAAATTTTATTAGAGATACCGAGATGCCGATAGCGTCTTCTGGCAGCGAAACGTCTGTTTTAGCGTTGGAACTGGCTGCGAAATTGTGAGGGAGTCATGCCCCGACGACGGAGAAAGCATCGATTGAAATTTGAAAGATTGGTAAATCCAGATTCAAAACAAATGTCAGTGATGAGATCCGTAGATTCAGCCAACATGCGGCAGGCGTGGCCGATGCGAAGGTCGTTGATATAATCGATGAGCGTAGTGCCAGTGGCCTGACGAAAGTTTCGGGTGAAGGCGGCATTACTCAAGCCGACCGATCGCGCCAGATCCGTTTGCCAAAGGCGCTGCTGATAATTTTGGTGGATTGCTTCCAGTACGCCAGCCATACGCCTCGAAGTGAATTTCTGACTCGGGACGGCATAGGCTTCACTCGCCAACTGGCTCACTTCCTGATTTTTTGCAAGACCATCGAGGATGCTCACGAATTCGGTGAGCTTTCGTGCACCGCGCATTTTTATGAGCGGCTCAAGTTGTTTTGCTGCCTTGGCGCGATGCCTACCATGAAACTGAAGGCCGAGGCGAGACCGGCATAGAAGTTCCTGAATATTTATCAGTTCAGTGCACTCTTGCAGTGCGGTGCCCAGAAAGTCCTCTTGAAATTGGACGACGATTGCGCGTCGACGCGCGGCGTGGCTCGTCTCGCTTCGCCATGTATGGGGCAAAAGCGGTCCGATCAATATCAGATCGCCTTCGCGGAAATCAGCGATGTGGTCGCCCACAAAACGTCGTCCGCGGCCCGCTGTGATGAGCGTGAGTTCGTATTCCCGGTGGCAGTGCCACTGGAATGGAAATTGGCGCTCCCGGCGGACAAAGGCCGACAGCGAAGCATCGTGCGACTTTCTGACTTTTTCCATCAACGGCTGCATGATAGAACGTAGATTACGTTTTGATCGCATCTATTAAAAGAGGTAGGTGATCTAAAAAACGTAACCAGCCAAATCGCAGACGATATACACGTTATTTTTTGGTCGGAGAAAAATCTTTGTTGTCCTTTCGATTTTTATTTTTTCAGTGCGATTCAGATTCGGGAAAGTCGCCTTGCTTCTTGATTGCATGCAGTAGGAGAATGGATAGCCTTAGCGACAGTGAGTGCGACAAGTCGAGCCCTAAACGATGAGCCTTATGTCTTGCTGCCGTATCGAGAGATAGATTATGGTTCGAAAAAGGACAAAACGTTTGCTATCGCTTTAGCGGGAAAACTTCTTTTTCTGAAAACGCTTGGGCCCACAATTCCATTTGTCAATAATGCGGACCGACGACATGCAAACAGACGAGACCTCGGCGGGTGAAGTTGCTGCCACGGATCGGCGGGGACCCTGGCGGTTATTTTTGCTCGGGTGTCTCTTTGAAGGGGGGCTCGGTCTTGTAGCCTGCCTCGTCGGCTGGTGGTGTGACTATTGGCCGCTGGAAACATTTTCTTTTACGAGTGTGGGAATCATCTGGGGCATTTTGGGAACAATCCCTTTGCTGCTCGCTTTGGTTCTGATCGATCGTTACCCGCTTGGGCCCTTTGTGCCCCTTAAACGCGTGGTGCGTGAGACATTGCTGCCAATGTTTCAGGCCTTTCGCCTCTGGCAACTGCTTGTGCTCGCGATTTTTGCCGGTGCGGGGGAAGAAATATTATTCAGGGGCCTGTTGCAGGGGGGTATGTTCTTTTGGCTCAAGACACTCGTTGCGGAGCACACAGCGAGTACAACATCGCTTGTGATTGCCAGTCTATTGTTTGGATTGATGCATCCGATCACCCGCACCTACGCGGTTATCTGCATGTTGGTCGGTTTATATCTCGGTGGCATTTGGATGTTTACCAATAACTTATTTGTGCCCATTTTCATCCATGCACTGTATGATTTTCTGGCACTTGTCTATCTGTTGCGTGGTGCAGCAAACCGTCAGAGTCTCCGGGAAACGGGTGCTGAGAATTGAGCACTCAGTTCTCGCAAGAAGCCTGAGTGTTGTTGTGTGCTAAAGATCGAACTGTTGCTTTGCCATTTCAGCAATCGATTCGCCAATGCTGATCGACGCGGTGGCGGCCGGTGAGGGTGCATTGAGCACGTGGATCATGCGGTTATCTTGCTCAATATGAAAATCATCGACCAACTGGCCATTGGGTTTGACGGCTTGAGCGCGGACGCCCGCACCCGATGCAGAAACATCTTCCAGGCGAAGCTCTGGAACCAGTTTCTGCAATGCGGCAACAAATGCTCTTTTGCTCAGTGATCGGTAGATTTCGCCCAGGCCCATTTGCCAATGGCGCAGAGCGAGTTTCCAGAACCCGCCGTACATCAATAGGTCACTGGTGTCGGTAGAAGAAAACGAACTTTTTCGATAACCTTCTCTGGCAAGCGCCAGCACCGCGTTGGGACCCGCTTCCACGCCACCATGGATCATCCTCGTGAAATGAACACCGAGAAAGGGAAACTCCGGATCGGGAACCGGATAGATCAGGTTGCGGACCAGAGAGGACCGTTTGGGTGATAATTCGTAGTAATCACCACGGAAGGGGATAATCTTGATTCCGGGTTGCCGGCCACACATTCGGGCGACCCGATCGCATTGCAGACCAGCACAGTTTATAAGGTGTCGGCACCGCAGAGTTTCCGTTGAGGTTTCGAGAACGAGGCCTCCCGTTTCGTGGCGGACCCCTTTCAATCGGCAATTTTTGCGAATTTCAGCGCCTTGAGCCTTCGCCAATTCCGCAAACTTGTCCGCCACCTGGACATAATCGACGATCCCGGTTTGTGGTACGTGCAAGCCGGCCAACCCGGCGACATGCGGTTCGTATTCCTGAAGCTCTTCTGTAGTCAGCTGTCGGATATTCGAGAGGCCGTTGGCGGCGCCGCGAAGCTGGAGCTTTTCGAGTGCCGGGATTTCCTCCCTGCGCGTAGCGACGACGATTTTTCCGCACGCTTCATGTGTGATATTGTGCTCGCTGCAAAACCGATACATTGCCTCGCGGCCGAGAACACAGTTACGCGCTTTACGAGACCCTGGTTTGTAATAGAGTCCGGAATGAATGACACCGCTATTGTGGCCGGTCTGATGGCTTCCCAACGCGGGTTCAGCCTCAATTAAGATGAGGGAGTGTTTTTCACCGTGCGAGAGCGCCATGGCAGTTGCCAGGCCAATAATTCCGCCTCCCACAATTGCGATGTCGTAGGTTTGTGTCAAAAAACCGGATCTCCCGAATGAATGTTCAGACGGCTATCAGCAACATTTCATTGCTCGACCACCGATTGTGGAATTTCTCTCGGCGACGAAAAATCTGAGAACATCTGCAAATCGAAATTATTGAGTCGCCACCGCCGGCCAAAAATCAGGGAGAGGCTTTCGGCGTAGCTTGTTCTTGGTGGTTCTTGTTTTCGCTTTGCTGCCTGAGCCAGGCTCCAGCAGCGTTTGCGGTAGTGGGCATCCTTCGTGCTTGGAATGGATCTTTTAGGTCTGCTGAAAGGCGGCCGACTAAGCGATCCGCATAATCACCATAATGACTGTCGGGAAACATGTTTGCCAAAAACACCAAATTCGCAGCGGCAACACCATTGCCAGAAGGCAGAACTCCGTCGGTTCTTTTTTTTGCGCGGGCAATCAAAGTCTCATGGTCACCACTGGTGAAGAAAAACCCCCCAGAGTCATCGTCCCAAAATAATTCAATCTGTTTATCGGTCAGGCTGCGTGCCGCTTTTAGCCACTGGGGGTCCTGCGTGGCTCGATACAGCGATAGCAGGCCATCGACAAGGAAAGCGTAATCAACGAGATAGGCGTTCAGTTGTGCAGAACCGTTACGATAGGATCTGAGCAAGCGGCCACCTTCAGTCTGGAGTTGATCCAGTGCGAAGGATGCGGCGCGGGTGGCCGCCTGCAGATACTGCTCGTTTTCAAGAATCCGTCCGGCGTCGGCAAAACCACGGATCATCAGGCCATTCCAGGCGGTGAGGATCTTGGTGTCTGTGAGGGGCCGCTTTCGTGTATAGCGTGCTTTTAGCAATCGCTCCCGCAAGGGCTGGAGTCTTTTTTCGAGTGTTGGCTCATTGAGATTGCGATCGGCCGCAAGCTTTTCAATCGAGGCGCTCAGTTGGGGTACATAGAATGCGTGTCCATCGTGTCGGAAATTGGGCCCTGTAGAAAAACTGTAGATATCTCCCATGAAAGAACGCTCTTTGTCATCGAGCAGGGAATCCAATTCCTTCTTTTCCCAGCGATAATATTTTCCTTCTTCGGCGTCGGTTTCGGCATCGATTGCCGAATAAAAGCCACCCGCTTGGTCGGTCATTTCTCGTAGTACAAAATTGAGCAATTCCTCCACTACCCGTCGATACTTGTCTTTTCCTGTAAGTGCAAAGGCCTCGGCATACACGGAGGCAAGTTGGCCATTGTCGTACAGCATTTTTTCAAAGTGAGGAATTTTCCAGAACCGGTCGACGCTGTAGCGGTGGAATCCCCCGCCGAGATGATCGCGGATTCCACCTTCAGCCATTTTATCGAGCGTCAGCAGCAACATTTCCCGCGCCTCCGTATCCTCCTCTTGCCGAACGCGATCGACGAGGTAGAGCAACTCCGGCGGGCTCGGGAATTTTGGATCCTGAGCGCGGAAAGGTGGTTGTCCAAAGCCTCCGAACTCGGCATCAAACTGTTCTTCCATCGCTTTCTGGACTTGGCCAAGCATCTCTGGAGTGGGATCCGTTGGAGGATTGTGGCTCTGTTCGAGAAGTACTTTGGACACTGCCGCAGAAACTTGCTGCGCCTGCTTGACCATGTTTTTGGAGTCCTTCTTCCATGCCTGCTCGATTCCGGTAATCAATTCCAAAAAGCCGCGATGGCTGCCACGATCTCCACTCCGCGCTGGAAAGTAGGTGCCTCCACGAATGGGTTGAGCATCTGGCGTAAGAAAAACGGAAAGTGGCCAGCCACCGCGACCGGTGATCAGCTGCACGGCGGTCATATAAATATCGTCGACATCAGGTCGTTCCTCCCGATCGACCTTGATGCAGACGAAATGTTCATTCAAAAAGTCAGCGATTTCTTTATCCATAAACGATTCGCGTTCCATAACGTGACACCAGTAACAACTGGAATAGCCGATGGAAAGAAAAATAAGTTTGCCTTCGCGTTGTGCTTTCGCAAAGGCATCCGGACCCCAGGGATACCAGTCGACCGGATTGTGAGCATGCATCAGCAAGTAGGGGCTAGTCTGGTCGATAAGACGATTTGTGTTGTGCTGTTCGTTTGAGCCGTCCGCATGCTTCGGTGCCGGCGAATCTAATTTCGCATCCTCATCTGCAGCCGCGACATTTTTTGTGGGAGGCAATTTCTGAGAGTTTGCCTCTGAACTGCAGGCGGAAAAAGAACCGACGAGAAGCAGCATAAGGACTGCGTGGCGGTACTTTCCTGAAAGAACCGTTCTGAAAATAGGGGGTGCTGACATCAATGTAATTTCTCCGAAAAGCCGGCAAATCTGGCGAGAACAGTGCAAAATAAGAAAACTTGGACCTTGATATTACCCGCTACGTTACGTTTTGATGTCCGGTTTGACAACCTTCTGAGAAAATAGGCTAGAGAATGAAAAAAGGCGGTTCGGTTTCTAAGAAACCGAACCGCCTCGGATGACTAGCGCACGCCCCGGAAAAAAACAGTCAGAGGCAAGACAACAAACCGGGACACACTATCCGCAATCACACGATTCAGGTGCTGTATCACAACCGCAGTCAGGCTGGCAGGGAACCGGGCAACAGACTTGTACCGGCACCTGTTTGCAAACGACTTTGGGGACACAGCGGGTTACCGTATAGGGAACTTTTTCGCAAACACGCTTCATGCATTTGACGCATTTTGTGTAGTGAACCGGTTTGCAGACCGTATACGGCACCATCTTGACACATTCCTCTTGGACCATGCGGCAACATCGGTAAGGAACCTGCTTGGTGCACGTCTCGGGCACCATGCGGCAGACCTTGTAGCAGCAGGTCTTGACTCGTTTTTCCTGAACCATACGGCAGACCTTGTAGGTGCAAGTCCTGGTTTCGGGAACCATCTTGCAGACCTTATAGCAGCAGGTCTTAACGCGTTTTTCAGGGACCATGCGGCAGACCTTGTAGGTGCAAGTCCTGGTTTCGGGTACCATCTTGCAGACTTTGTAGCAGCAGGTCTTAACGCGTTTTTCCTGAACCATGCGGCAGACTTTGTAGCAGCAGGTCTTGGTTCGGGTTT